>ERZ1292633.199-Hain-H41-02um-R1-199-length-80855-cov-13_pt1 | contig 80855 bp, 87 predicted proteins | sample MGYA00564406_ERZ1292633 | MGnify/ENA primary metagenome ERZ1292633 (study PRJEB36523, sample SAMEA6512639) | groundwater metagenome | collected 2019-01-08 | study: AquaDiva: Metagenomics assemblies of 32 groundwater samples
ATCGCCCTCTTGGACGAGATATTGCTTGCCACCTGTTTTAATCACGGCAATCATAACTGATTTGAATGGTCTAGAGAGTAACCGACGCAGAAAAACCTGTCAATAGAGAGACCTGTGAGAGACAAAAAAAGGAGAGTTACTCCTTCAGAAAAACGCGGGTCAGCTGCCCAGCCGTGGCGCCGTATCGACGTCACTCATGGCGAGCATCGCCTCCTCGATCGTGGTCGTGTCGAAGGCATCGATGAGCCAGAATCCCCCGCCATCCCAGCCGACCACGAGCGGGTCCGGATTCGGGATGTGGACCATCCAGCTCTTCGGCTCGGCGATGAGGTAGACGTCGTCGAACATCCATCTGTACTGCCGGATCTTCTCTTTCACCGCAAATGGGATTACCCCGACGAATCCGGTGGAGACCACGTTGTCCGGATCGGACGCGTACTGCGGCGCACGCATGATTCGATGACTGACGAGGTCCGCGTAGCACAACCTGATACCCTCAGGCGCGCCCCCACAGTTTTCCCACGGACTTCTGGGGTTCTGGCAGAAACTCATGTGCGTCTGGATGTCGTCGTCCCTTTTGCCTCTGCGATTCCACAGGGCCATGTGCTCGAACCGAAGACTGAATACGGCGAGAGTAGGAAGACCGTCGGGCCTGCGCCACGTGAGCGGCTCGAGACTCACGCACTTGAATTCCGCGAGCTCGATCGCAAGGTGCCGCCGCTTCTCGGCCAGATCCTTGAGGTTCTGGGTGACCTGATCCTTCGCGCGGGTCTCGATGGGCATGAGCTGCCCGAGGATGCCCTCTCCCCTCCTGATCTCTTCGTTGAGCACACCGAGGTGTTTGCGTTTCACCTCCTTCTGGCGGACGACCACGGGCTTCGCGAGCTCTTCGATCCTCTGAAGCGCATCCATAGCCTCTCTCTTTCTGTCCTGTTGTTAGGTAAGGACTGGCCTTACGTATCAAAAAGAGAGGCTTGTGTCAAGCATCCGAGGCCTACAATCCCTCAATACGCTCCCCAACCCTCAAAAGAAGCTCGCGGGACATGCCCGCGTTCAACTCCAATACGCGATCCCCTTCGGCCTTTGGAACATGCGTGTACGGGATCTCCCCGAACTTGGGCGAAGGAACGTTCTCGGCGATTTCCACGACCGTTTTGCCGTCGATCCAGATGATGTCGAGCGAAAAACGCATCCGGTTCATCCAAAACGGATGTATGTCGCGATAGCCGAGTTCGAACAACATCCCCCTGGTCCGACCCAGTGATTCACGGTCGCTCAGGCCCTGTCTGATGTCTTCGGGCGTCGAGACGATTTTGGCGATGATGCGCGCGCCGTTCAGCGTGAGGACTCGGTTATGACCGCGTGCGATCGAGTCCGGAACGGGAGTCGGAAACGAGGAAACTATTGAGGAAAAAAGGAAGCCAAGCGAGAGGATGGCGGACACGATAAACAACCCGCTCACCTCCTTCATACCTTCGAAGAAATCTTTTTACTACGCCATCCCGCCCAGGCCGAGAGCCCCAGCACGGCCAAAATGATCCAGACGAGAAGCGCGGCCTTTCCGACGGACTGTAAGCCAAGCGCGGCGGCGCCCGTTGCTCCGGACAAGCCCCAGATCAGAAAGACGACCTGACGTTGCGAAAGGCCGGCGCGAAGCAATTTGAAGTGGAGATGCGTGTCGTCGCCTTTGAAGGGCGATGCGCCACGCGAGAGACGGCCGATCACGACGAACACGGCGTCCACGAGCGGAAATCCGAGCGCCATGAGGCCGGTCGCGAGCTTGGCGCCGCCGACGATGGAGAGGAACGCGAGCGAAAACCCCGCGATCAGACTCCCCGATTCCCCGAGAAACTGTTTGGCCGGATGAAAGTTATGCGGCAGAAATCCGAGATACAAACCGGCCACGATCACGGCCATGAACGCGACGATGGGCTGGTAATACGGCGTGGTGAGCGACAGAAGCGCGATCAAGGTCGCGCCGATCACGACTTGTCCGGAGACCAGGCCGTCCAGTCCGTCGAAAAACTTGATCGCGTAGGTCACAACCATGATCCATGCGAATGCGAACGGCATCCCGAACCGGCCGAGCGAAATCGGTGCGCCGCCGGCCCAATTCGTCACTTCGCCAATCGTCGTGCCGCTCATCACGACCGAAATGGCGGCGAGAACCGGAAACACGATTTGAACGCGCGGACGCAAATCATATCGATCGTCCAGAATCCCGCCGATCAGGAGAATGACGATGCCGTTCAGAAAACCGAGAATCGGTAACGCCCCGACGTGACGATCCGGATCGATCAGGGCGTTGGCCAACAGCCACAGCAGGAATCCAAAGCACGCGACAAGAACGACGCCGATCCCGACGCCACCGAGAAGCGGAATCGGCTCGCGGTGAATCTTTCTACCGCCTTTTGGCTCGTCGAGAACGCGAAGCCGGAGCGCCAAGGCGCGCGAGGCAAACGCCGCCACAAAAGACGCGAGCGCGGAAAGCCCGAACAGCGCAAGCGTTATCATCATCGTATTCGACATTTATTCTCAAGAATAAGGGAAAAAAGCATTGCAGGCAATTGACAAACGGCGGAAAATCTGATCAGCTTACGTCAGGGCAATTCCGCCCGGAACGGAGGTTCGTGTGAAATGGAGTGACCAGAGCAGCTCCAAAACGCCCCTCCGGCCGGAACCGGAGGTGGTGCATATCTGCATCATCGATGCGGATCCGATCTTTTCACGCCAGCTGGGCGAGCGTCTCGCCGGCGAGCTCCCGAAAATGGTGAATATCGTCGGCATGTACGACGGAATCCCGGACGTGCTCGAAGTCCCCTACGAAGTGAGCCTCGTCATCTTCGATCCCGAGCTCGATGACTTCCGTCGCTTGAGCGAGGCGATCAGCCGGATGCGGGAATCCTTTGGTCAAGAGGTTCACCTCGCCGTTCACGGCGACTTCTGGACGGAAAAAGATAACCAGCTGAAGCGCGATCTCCAGAACCTCGACATCTGGTACGGCTTCCGGCGATACGACTTTCGTCGCTGCATCAAGCTTGTGACGAAGATCGCGATGGGCGAACCGGTGCAGCTCTGGCATCTTGAGTTCATCTCCTGATCGAGCTCGGCTCGACTGAACCCGCCTGCATGCAGGCGGGGTTTTTTAGTTACCAGTTAAACCGTCCCATACTTCTCTACGCTCATCTCCCCTCCCGCTTTCAAGACGACGATGTCTTTTCGTCCCACCGCCTGACGCAGCAACAAATCCGCCAATCCGTTTTCCACGCGATCCTGAATCACGCGCTTCAGCGGTCGCGCACCGAACAACGGATCGAATCCCGCTTGCGCGAGCTCCTCCACCGCCGCGTCTTCGGCACGGAAACCGATCCCCTTTTCCGCCAAGCGTATACGTATCCCGCCCATCTGCAAATGCGCGATCTGAACGACATCGTCCATCGTGAGCGGTTTGAACACGATCACTCCGTCGAATCGGTTAAGGAATTCCGGACGATAGACGGTTTTCAATTCCCGTTCCAATAATCCGGTTTTGATACGCTCGATCGACGTTCCTTTGCCGACTTCGTCCTGGATGAATTGCGTTCCTGCGTTGGAGGTCGCAATCAGCACGACGTTCGTAAAATCGATCGTTCGTCCGACGCCGTCGGTGAGACGGCCGTCGTCCATGACTTGCAAAAACAGCGTAAGGATATCCGGATGCGCTTTTTCCAACTCGTCGAGCAAGACGATCGTAAACGGCTGTTTGCGTACCGCTTCCGTGAGCAGGCCGCCGCGCTCGTCTCCCGGCTCGCCGATCACGCGCGCGACCGCCGACGGATGCTGGTATTCCGACATGTCGAGGCGGATCATCATCTTTTCGCTGCCAAAATACTCCGCCGCCAGCGCTTTTGAAAGTTCCGTTTTTCCGACGCCGGTCGGACCGAGAAACAGGAAATTCGCGATCGGCCGACGACCCTCGCGTACGTCGGCGCGCGCGCGACGCATCGCCTGCGCCACGGCCTTTACGGCCTCGTCCTGACCGATGACTCGTCCATGCAGCTTCTGTTCGAGATTGAGTAGCTTACCGGACTCGTCGCTTGTCACCGCCTCGACCGGAACATTTGTCTTGTCATGGATCACGCTTGCGACATCCTCGCCCGTCACCAGGGTGCGCTCACCTCGCTCACGCTTGGCGAGCACCGCCGCCTCCTTGATCACGTTCAACGCGCTTTCCGGCAATTGCACTTCTCGTAGATAACGGCCGGCGAGCGAAACGGCTTTCTCAAGGGCGGCATAGGAAAAGAACACGTGATTTTGATACTCGACATACCCGCTGCGCGCCATAAGGACGCGAATCGCCTCTTCGGGTTCAGGCTCGCCGACGTTTACGCGGATGAGCTTTATGCCGAGCGAACGACGCTCAAGATAGCCCGTCCACGCACGCGGCGTCACCGTCGCGATCATGAGAAAATAGCCCTTGTCGACTTCGGCGGCGAGCATCTCCGCCAAATCCATCGTCCCGCCGCCTCCCGCGCCGACCAACGCCTCGACGCCATGCATGACGACGATAATGTTTCCGGAAAGCGAGATCTCATTGAGAAGCGACATCAGTCGCTGTGGCGCGAGCGCCGGATCTCCCGCGCCGATCAGTTGCGCCATATTCACCGAGACGAGACGGCGGTCGAATAATTCCGGAGGCACGTCCTCTTCGACCATGCGACGCGCCAAGCCCTCGACAAGCGCGGTCTTGCCCACGCCCGGATCGCCGACCAACGCGACGGACCGGCGCCCGCTTTCGACGGCGCGCAGGAGCTCCGCCATCTCGCGCTCGCGACCGATAAGCGGCGGGACATACCCGTTTCGCGCCAAACGCGTGAGATCCTCGCTGAACCGGTCGAGCAACGGCGTGCTCCGCGCCGTCATCGAGCGGTTCATCGCCGTGTCGGGCTTGAGTCGCGCCAACGCGCGGAATCGGGACTGTTCCTCGCGTAACTGCTCCTGCAGCCGTACCCAGTTAGCGACATGCCGCACATGCGTCGGCGGATATCCCGCCGCGTCCAGCACGTCCTGCAGTCGCTCGTCCGCGTTGTACGACGCGAGAAAAATCTCGATCGGACCCACGTGCTTGCGCCGCGCTTCGCTCGCGGAAACGTACGCGTCGATCAAAACGCGCTTCGCCTCATCGGAGAGCGTAACCGATTCGCCCGACCCTCCTTCGCGTACCAACGCCGTGATCCCTTCCTTGATCTTCTCAAAATCGACGCCAAGTCTCGTCATAAAAATGCCGCCCGCCGGACCGGACAACGCCGCAGCAAAAAGATGAATCGGTCGAAGCTCGACTTTTCCCGTTTTCACGGCCAAGTCATACGCAAAACGCAACGTTTCCCACGCGGCATCGTTAAAATGACGCGAGATATCGCGCTCAACCATCGAGGATTTTCCTTCCGGTTTTTTGATCTGGCTTTGCGTCAACCCCCAACGAGGCAGAGGAAGCACTTGTTCCCCATAGGCGGAAAGACGGAAGACGAGAAAGCAAGAGGAGAGCGCGGCAAGCGAGAACCAAAAGACGGGCGCGGTTCCGGAAAAAATATATCCGAGAGCGAATACGTCGGTAGCGGGATCCTGAACGACAAACGTCCATGCCGCGAGTACGAACGAGCCGAACGTCAAAACGGCGAGAAGGAGATGGAACGAGACGTGCACGACCGTGCGGATGTGCCGAAGTTCAAACGTGATGCGTTCGAGCGCGGGCGGCCACACGAGGATGCCGTCTACGGATGGTTGCGCAACGGATTCGATTTCGGGCATCATACCAGAAACGAATAGATCGTCATGATGATGGCCGTCGGCGGCGCGAGGACATACATGATGGAAAGAAGAAGATACGCTAACGCTTCAACCACGATCGCGATCCCACGCCCGACGAGCACCACGAGACGCATGATAAAACTAACGAGACGTCCGGACCAATCATATTGACCGTACATCGGCACGAACATGTTCCTGATCCAGATGGCAAACGAATACGCTTTCCAACGATACTCCAGCTCGCGCACGACCCAAGACGCGAACTTCATCAATCCGTCGGTGTACCACCACAACGGAAAACGCAACGCGCTACCGATCGTTTCGGACAATACGAACTTCGTAAGCTCCAACGGGGCGGACATCATGGGGTCATTTTACATTAAATAGAGAATATTGAACATTCGCTCCGAATAAAATGTTAAATGCTCTATGTCCCAGGGGAGTCTCGACTTGTTCCGACGACCTGTGCCATTACCGCGCCAAGGCGTACGAGCCGCGAGCAACGTCGACGAATTCCATCTGATCGACCGTGACATATCCCAATCCCTGAATGCGGTCCTCAATCGTGCGCAGAGCTTGCAGTTCCGCGGAGCGATTCTCGTACGTCATGACGGTCGCGCGCAGCTGATCCAATTGCTTTTCCAGATTCCGCAACGTGTAACCCTTTGTGGCCGTGCCGTTCATGAGAAATACGTAGTACGCTCCGCACGCCAAAGCGCCAACGACGAACACGATCGCCCATGAACGCTTTGCCGCGACCTCAATCTTCCTACCGACGGGCATCGGAAGGACAAAGGGAAGCGTGGTGGCAATAGCGCGGGCACATGGCATAGTTTTTTGTTATTTCTTTTTCGCGACTCGGAGCTTCGCGCTCCTAGCGCTTGGATTAACGGCCTGTTCCTGTTCGGATGGAACCATGGGTTTCTTTGTCAGCGATTCCCACTCCCCTTCCTCCTTGAACGCCAGCTTCACGATCCGATCCTCCAGCGAATGGAACGTGATGATCGCGAGACGTCCGCCGGGCTTGCCCGCCGCGGCGGGTTTCAGCATCCGATGCGAAGCTTTAATCGCGTCTTTCAGCGACTCGAGCTCGTCGTTCACCGCGATGCGCAACGCTTGAAACGTCCGCGTAGCCGGGTGAATTCGACCCTGCTCGTATCCGGCGGGAACCGCGCCGCGAATGATCGAGACGAGTTCCAGCGTGCGGACGAGACGCGCGGACTTACGCGCCCGGACGATGGCGTTGGCTATGCGTCCGGCGAAATTCTCTTCGCCGAAATTCCGGATCATCGTCGCGAGGTCCTTCTCGGACCACGTGTTCACGATGTCGGAAGCCGTGAGACCGTCCTCGTTCGCCTTGGGCCCGAGCCGCATGTCGAGCGGTCCGTCGGTTTGGAACGAGAGACCGATGGCAGGATCCTGGATCTCGTCGGAGGAGAAACCGAGATCCAAGAGAATGCCGTCGACCGATCCTTCTTGAACGCCGATCGCGAGCAGTTCGCGATCGAGATGGCGGAAATTCGCGTCGATCCCCGTCCAACGCTCGCCGTATTGCGCAAGCGTGGTCGCGGCGGCGGCAATCGCCTTCGGGCTGACGTCGAACGAATAGACGCGTCCGCCTGCCTGCCGGTCAGGCAGGTCCGGAGACGAACGTCGCAACAGCTCTCCGCTGTGCGAGCCGCCGCCGAGCGTGCCGTCGACATAGACGCCGTTCGGCCGCCCGCCTGCCGGACGGGCAGGGACCTCGAGGGCAAGCATGGAGTCCTCGAGCATCACGGGCACGTGTACGGTCGTCATACGCCAAGATCGTGGAGTCGTTCCGCGATCGCATTCCCTTCGGCCTCGGTTTTGGCGGCGTAGTCTTTCCACGTCGCCTCGTCCCAGATCTCAAGCCTATTAAAGAGGCCTGCGACCACCGCGTCCTTGCTCAGCCCCGCGTATGTACGCAGGTATTCCGGAAGGAGTACGCGGCCGGACTTGTCGATTTCGACCTCCATCGCGCCGGCCAGCATAAGGCGGGCAAACGCGCGGGTGTCGGCTTGGCCAAACGGGAGCGCCGCCAATTTCTCGGCAAGCTTCTGCCATTCGTCTTTGGGGTAAAGGAACAACGAGCGATCAAGCCCGCGCGTAACCACCGCGCCCTGCGCGAGATCAGCGCGAAACTTGACCGGAATAGACATCCGGCCCTTGTCATCAAGCGTGTGATGAAACTCGCCGATAAACATGGGACGGATTGTGGGTCGATGGGCGGTAGGGGTACGGCATGCCGTACCCCTATCGATCCCACACAATCCCACTTATTGCCATTCTATGCCACTTCTACACATCTTGCAAACAGTTTAGAGTTACAAAAAAACCGCTATTATTAGCGGCTTAATCGTTCTTTTTCTGTTCCTATGTGGGTAAGTCGGCTTCCCACTTTCTAGAAAACATCAGGTGTCACGTCCTTTCCGTTCTTATCAAACCAGTAAGGCTGAATGCGTCCATCGATTAAATGAAGATTAATCTCGAACCGCAAATCAATATCATTCCATTTCAAATCCGACCAAAACGGCGAGCCCTTGTCTCCAGTACCTGACCAACCTTGATTTGGATAACCTTCGTCTCGCCCATCCCAAAGATGCGCCGGCACGCCTCTCGCTTCCGTCACGACAATACTCTTGTCCGTCGCTGGATCATAAATCATGACCGGCTCGACGGGATAAGCGGCGCCACTCGCGCAGCCGTTAACATACGCCATGACACCGTACGCCCACACTCCCGTACCGGCTTGATCAGGATAATTATATAGTTGCTTCAATGCACCCGGTGCAACGGTGTCATACAAATAATTGTATCCGTATGGCATGCATACACCTTCATCCATGGGATCATTCTCATGAAAATCAATCATGATAGCGGTCGCCTCCCCCGCAGTAACGATCTCGGCATGGAGCTCTGCATCCGTGTCAGCAGTTGTCGTAATGGTCGCGATCGTTTTTTCCTCAACTTTGTCAACTCCGGTTAGTCGCTCGTCGCGCACGACCACTAATTTGTTCAGTCCGGTACAAGTCGTTCGCGCATCCGAATCACGACCGCCCGTTGGCGGAACAAACATCTTACCCTCGCACACGACTTTAAAGGTAAAGGATCCTGTCATGAGCTCAAATGGACCGACCTGGGCCATAACAGTTGGAATCTTCTTCGTATCAGTCGAGCTCGGCTGGGCGACTGGCTTCGTCTCATCTATCCCCTGCTGGATTTGTTTCACACTGTTCGCCACCGACTGCACCTGTTGCGAAACCAGATACATCCCCGCTCCGATCAGAATCAGGCCCGCAACGAGCAGACCTATAAAAATATTTTGTATGTTTTCTTGGTTCATATGCGTTGCATTTTACCCCCCCCTCATAGTTAAAAGCAATAGATTATCTATACGCATCTTTTCTATGACTTATGGTCAAACAGATAACGATCGTGCTTTCGCTAATTTGAAACAAAACTCGATATGCCCGCGTAACACGAAAAGAAAACACGCCACGATATCCTTTTAATGGTTTCGCGTGCAGTCGCGAATCAAAGGGATTCTCTCTGATGATGTCTTCCTGTTGGAGATACGCCTCCTGAATTCTCTCCGGTAATTCTTTGAACTGTTTCCGAAACTCGTCCGTATACTGATCATAGCTTCGAATGAAGCTTGCCGATTTTCGCTTCTTTCAAAGCGCGCTCAAGAGAAGCTTTCGTTTTTTTTGCATCAGAATACTGATTCAGATCATCCAAATCTGATTTAGAACGATGAGAGACGGAATGAGACCTTATCCCGACTCGAATAGTCTTTCGAACCCCGGTTTTTGTAAACATAAGAACACAATAGCAAAGCGATCAGAAAAGATAAAATGCTCACTAGCATTAATGCTTTTATCGTTCTTTTTCTGTTCCAATGTGGGTAACTCTATTTCCCACTTAGTAGATGCTGAACAATCCTCCGATCACAACGAGCATCACTACGCCGACACCGAGGACCACCAACAAAGGAAATATATTCTCTAAGTCATCGTCGCTCATAATTCGTAAAAAGAAGTGGTTACTGAATGTAAAACCAAAGTCAAAATCACGCTGATGTACTTGAATTTACTTTTATTCTTGCGACTGCATCAACCTTTCTTGATTTGCCTTGATATCCTCAAGCTGCTTCTTTGTCAATCCATCAATCCCCATACAAGACCCGTTCTGCAAACTATAATTTTCTCCACACTCGCACTGACCGGCTGTATATTGTCCGCCGGAATCGGTACAGTGAAACCCTTCATTAATCATTATAATCGTCTCCTGATTTACCTTGATTGCCTCAAGTTGCTTCTTTGTCAATCCATCCATCCCAGTGCAAGACCCGTTCTCCAAGTTATAATTTTCACCACACTTACACTGACCGTCTTCATATTGTCCGCCGGAATCAGCGCAACGAAATGCATTGTTCATCTGTTCCATCGACCCCGTCACGCTCTGTTCGATGCGTTGAATCCCCCGCGTCGCCGTCTGCACTTGCATGGCGAGAAAATACACGCCTCCCGCAAGCAACAGCACGCCGCCAAGCAGGATACCGATGAAGATATTTTGGATGGTGTCTTTGTTCATATGACGGACATGATACACCATCCAGAGAAAAGAGTCTTGACATGACGGAAGGATTCTGGAACGTGGTATAGAGCGGGCCGGTGGCCAGGAGGCGGTTGCAGACTTGGTAATCTGTGGCCAGGGGTTCGACTCCCCTCACCGAATCCGCATAAACGGTTGACGATGCCCCAAGAATTGGATTAGGATAATATTGGAATATCAATTCCTGGATCCGGTGAGTCCCAGTTACCACAAAATACCCACCAAACGGTGGGTATTTTGTTTCATCTTGTCTATGTGGGTAAGTCCGTTTCCCACTTTTAGCGCGCCGTCAGTACAAACGAGATCAGTTCGCCATCTGTAACAACCGTTGATGGGAACCACACACCATCAAGATCCTTGGGAGCGGGCTGATTCGACACTGGTTCGGCAAACGTTACCTGATACAGGCTCTCATTTTTCTTCACGATCCAAGCGCCAAGACTGGGAACCGGGAGAAAATAACCGCTTGCATAGACAACCGTAGAACGAGTATTCGCCAGCACATCGCACTGATTATTTGTAAGACACTCCTTCGATTCTTTCGCATCAAACAATCGTACTGAAACCGGAATCGACACATTATAGGTCGGATCCGGTACCCGAATCAGCGTCTCACCATTCGCATTTACACCCTGGGAAGACCACCCTTCGGGCAGATCAAAAGTCAAACCTCCGATCACGAGCGTCTTCGCGGTCGGTGCACTCGGATTAGGTTCCCCAACCGTAATAGGTTGCGGCGCCGGCGCATTCTGCAACTGCGTAACCACTTGATCAATACTCTTGATAGACGTCGCGATCAATTTGAGTTGCTGGTTCACGAGATAAAACCCTCCCGCCAGCAAAATGACTCCGCCCAACAGCACACCAATGAAAATGTTTTGAATAGTGTCTTTTTGCATATGTCGAGCATTCTACCCCCCCCCACAATAAATACACAAATGCGCGAGGGCAACAGCCAGCTTGACAGCCGAACAAAAATATGGAACGTGGTATATGTGCGGGCCGATGGCCAGGCGGCTATTGCAGAATTGGTACTCTGCGAAATGGGGTTCGAGTCCCCACATCGGCTCCGCAAGAGGCTTGACACTATTGCAGATCAAATCTATGATGGATTCGAGTACCAATTCTGCAACTGCGCCGAGCCACAGATACCAAAGCAAATCACCCCGCGAGGGGTGGTTTGTTTTATTTCTTCCCAAGAAATTTCTTCCCCCTCACCTTCCTATGATACGCAATTGCAAATCTATGCGCTTCGTCGCGGACCTGTGCAAGCAAATCCACGTACTGGCGACACAATTCGCACAATTCGACCGAAACGCGCGAACAGACGATGTCGTTGCGCTTACGTTGTGCTCCTTTCGCGATTCCGACGACCGGAATCTGGAAATTCAGGTGATGCAGCACTTCTTCGGCCGCGTGAACTTGTGGTAATCCTCCGTCGATAAGAATGAGATCCGGCTTGGCCCATGCTCTCCCCCTGTTACCCCTACTAGTTTGAGCAGATGCCACGGAGGTATGGTTGCGGAAGCGACGCATAAGTACCTCCCGTATTGACGCAACGTCATTCGACCCTTCCACGGTTTTGATCTTGAACTTGCGATACTCCGCCTTCGCCGGCGCACCGCTCTCGAACACGACCATGGACGCAACCTGCGATGTCCCGCTGATATTCGAAACGTCATATCCCTCGATGCGACCAAACAGATCCACGACCATCCCTGCCTGTCCGGCAGGCAGGCCCTCTCCCGGACGAATCCGATCAAGCATTTCGTCTTCGCGTTTCAACACTGCCACGTCCTGGATATGCTCGAGGAAATAAATCTTGTTGCGCAAACTCGCGGCTTCCTCGTATCTCTTTTCTTTGGACGCCTTCTTCATTTCCCGCGTATACGCCTTCAAAATATCTTCTTTCTTGCCCTCAAAAAACTTGATGAGGTCGCGGATCGTCTTGCGATAGGTCTTCTTGTCGACTCCACCGATGCACACGCCGGGACACAGCTTCAACCCCACGTTGAAACACGCGCGCTTTTGCCCAGGACCTGCCCCCCGAAGCCTTGGCGTAGGAGGGGCACACTGCGACCACGGAAACGCCTTGCGCACGAGATCGAGCGCAGCTTTCAGCGAGCGTGAAGACGTGTACGGACCAAACACGACCTTATATTTCTTCGCCGTCTCATCGTCGAGATCCGTGCCGCGCACGAGCAAGGGCCGCGGATACTCCTCGTCCGTAATCGCGAGATACATGAAAGACTTATTGTCTTTCTGCAACACGTTGTACTTGGGCCAGTAATGCTTGATCAGGTTCGCTTCAAGGATGAGCGCTTCAAGTGCGGTCGGCTTCTCGATGTAATCGATTTCGACGACCTGCTTCGTCATTTCGGGAATATGCGGACCATGCGGCCTGTCGAAATGCTGTTTTACGCGCCGCTTAAGAGATGCCGCCTTCCCGACATAAATCACGTTCCCGTTCTTATCCTTCATCAAATACACCCCCGGCACATCCGGAAGCTCTTTGTTTTTGATTTTGATGGAGGGAGGGATCATGGGGAGGGCTACTCGCACCACCTCTTTGTCTCCTCCTCCGGGAGGAGGAGATGTTCGCGGATTCGCTTGAGAGCCGTATCGAGCCTATCGAATATCTCATCGTTCGTAAAACGAAGCACTCTTAGTCCAAGTCGCTCGATCAATTCTTGTCTGTGCGCATTATATACCTTTGCCTGCGCTGTCTCGTGAACGGAACCGTCAATTTCTAATACCAGCTTAACCGAAGAACAATAAAAATCCACCACAAATGACCCAATACTCGTCTGCCGACGAAATTTGTAACCCAACGCAGATCCTTTCAGATGCATCCAAAGCAAGACTTCAGCGTGAGTCATATTGTTTCGAAGCTCTTTCCTGCGCAACTTCATGATTTTATTGTTGAAAAGTTTTTGCATATTCCGCGGGCTCGCACCCTCCCTAACCCTCCCTCCGAGAGGGAGGGAATATGAAAATCCCCTCCTCCCGGAGGAGGGGTGGCCGCAGCAGCGGCCGGGGTGGTGCGCGCCCCCTCTCCACCACGTTCCCTATTTCGAAAAGCTTGTCAATGCTCCGTTCTTCTTTCCCTCTTCTCTAAATGCCGGTTTCAACAAATACGCGATGACCGGAATCCATATCCATGCCCAAGAAACCCAAACCCACCAAAACGGAACTTTAGGTAAATAAACCCATTCAACAAAAGGCAGTAAGTAGACAAGTGGAGTCAAAATCGCCGCTCGCACAGCAAAGACAAAATAATGATAAAACGATTCACTCAACGAATAATACTGGAGTTGAATTGGCTCAGTCGCTATCGCAGGACCTTTACCGTACTCAATCGCGGCCCATTCAACCGGAAGAACTACGGACAGTATTACCGAAACGAAAATCATCAGCCCAAGCCAAATCAGGGCTCCATAAGCGAGCCTCGCGACGAGCAGAGTCAGTTTGTCCGACATATCCTTATCCTACCTTTTCTTCAACACCCCCTTCAAATACTGCCCCGTAAAACTCTTCGGATGTTTGGCAACGTCTTCCGGCGTGCCTTGCGCCACAATCTTACCACCCTTGTCTCCCCCTTCCGGACCAAGATCGATAATCCAATCCGCGTTTTTGATCACGTCGAGGTTGTGTTCGATGACCATCACGGTGTTGCCGCGATTCACGAGGCGATGCAAGACGTCCAACAGTTTACGGATGTCGTCAAAGTGTAAGCCGGTTGTCGGTTCGTCGAGCAGATAGAACGTTTTGCCCGTGTCGCGTTTGGCGAGTTCCGTCGAGAGTTTGATACGTTGCGCCTCGCCGCCGGAAAGCGTCGTCGCGGATTGGCCGAGGCGGATGTACCCCAAACCGACTTCTTCCATAATCTTGAGGCGATCGTGTACGTGCGGAATGTCGCGGAAAAATTTCTTCGCCTCTTCAACCGTCATCGCCAAAATATCGTGGATGGTTTTCTCTTTGTATTTCACTTCCAACGTCTCGCGATTGAAACGCTTGCTTTTGCACACGTCGCACGGCACGTATACCGTCGGCAAAAAGTGCATTTCGATGGCGAGCTGGCCGTTGCCTTCGCAATGCTCGCAACGACCGCCCGGCACGTTGAACGAAAAGCGGCCGATTTTGTAACCGCGGACGCGCGCTTCGGGCGTCAGCGCAAACAGCTCGCGCACGTGATTCCAGATGCCGGTATACGTGGCGGGATTCGAGCGCGGCGTGCGGCCAATCGGCGATTGATCGACGTCCACGACCTTGTCGAGCCAATCCACGCCGTCGATGCCTTCGTGTTTGGCGGGTCGAAGATTCGCACCGTTCAGGCGGTTCGCTAGCTCGCGATAAAGTACGTCGATGGACAGCGTGGATTTGCCTGAACCGGAAACGCCCGTGACGCATGTGAAGCGCCGCAACGGAATTTTAACCGTAATATTCTTGAGGTTATTCTCGCTCGCGCCGACGATCGTAATATGTTCTTTTCCCGCGCCACGACGCTTGGATGGGATCGGGATGACTTTGTCGCCGCGCAGGTACTGGCAGGTGAGACTGTTCTTGTCTTGAAGAACCATCGGTATGGCGCCGCTTGCGACGATCTCACCGCCATAACGACCGGCGCCCGGACCGATATCGACGAGCCAGTCGGAGGCACGAATCGTGTTTTCGTCGTGCTCGACGACGATAATCGTGTTGCCGATGTCGCGCAGCTTGGTCAGCGTGTCCACGAGGCGCTTGTTGTCGTGCTGGTGTAACCCGATGGTCGGCTCGTCGAGCACGTACAGCGCGCCCACGAGGCGAGAACCGATTTGCGATGCGAGGCGAATACGCTGTGCCTCGCCGCCGGAAAGCGTGCCGGCCGTACGATTGAGCGTGAGATACTCCAAGCCGACATCGAGCATGAACGAGAGGCGCGCGATGATTTCGCGCAAAATCGGCTCGGCGATCGCGGCTTCGGTCTTGTCGAGCATAAGTCCCAAAAAGAAATCCGCGGCTTCGTTGATCGACATGGAAGAAACCTCGACGATACTCTTGCCGTCCAACCAGACGAAGAGAGACTCGGCACGCAAACGCCGGCCGTGGCACGCTTCGCACGGCTCCTCGGAAAAAATCTCTTTCGTGCCGAGACCATTACACGTCGGACATGCGCCGTACGGCGAGTTGAACGAAAAGAGGCGCGGCTCGATTTCCGGAAACGCGAATCCGTCGTCCGGACACGAAAAGCGGGCGGACATGAGAAACTCCGAACCATCATCCAAAATCGCAAGCACATTGTCTTCCGCGCGATCAAGCGCCATCTCGATCGCTTCGTTCAGACGGGATTGTAATTGCTTATTTCCTTGGACCGGCCACGCGATCGGCACGCGATCCACCACGACCTCGATCGTATGCTGCTTGTATCGTGCGAGCGGAATGCGGTCGCGCAGGCTGTACATCTTGCCGTTCACTCGTACGTCGAGAAAGCCGGATTCGAACAGATCCTGCAGCAGCTGATGATATTCGCCTTTGCGACCGCGCACGACGGGCGCAAGGATCATGACCTCGTTGGTGAATTTCGTTTTCTTCCCGTCCGTTTTGGACGTTCGATGAATCTCGTCCGTGCGCTTCAGCACGCGATCCACCATCTCATCCACCGTCATCTTGCGAATCGGATTACGGCAAATCGGGCAATGCGGATGACCCACGCGCGCGTACAGGACGCGCAGGTAGTCGTAGATTTCGGTGATCGTCGCGACGGTCGAGCGCGGATTCGCGGAATGCGCTTTTTGGTCGATGGAGATCGCGGGCGACAATCCTTCAATCTCGTCCACGTCCGGCTTGTCCATCTGACCCAAAAACTGACGCGCATACGCCGAAAGCGACTCGACATATCGGCGTTGACCCTCGGCGAAAATCGTGTCGAACGCCAAAGACGACTTGCCGGAACCGGACAAGCCTGTAAACACGATCATTTTGTTCCGCGGCAACTCGAGACTGATGTTTTTAAGATTATGCTCCCGCGCGCCGCGAATGATGATTTTATCTTGCATGTCCAGAATGACAAAAGCGCCCCGGAAGGCTCGGCCTACTCTACCCCCGAAAGGGCTTGACGTCGAGGTCGTTGACGGATCGGCTCGCGCTACGCAAACTACTCCTAGCACATTTTTCTCTCACCCATGAGGTCCGAATGCTCTTCACGCTTACCGGTCCCTCTGCCGTCGGCAAGACCTCCATCATGAAGCGGCTGCTCAAGGAGGTGCTCGGCGCGCAACTTCTGCGCTCCAGCACGACACGCGGTCCTCGTGGAAACGAAGCCGAAGGCGAGTACCTGTGCATCTCCCAAGCCGAGTTCGACTCAAAGGAGCGAGCGGACGCGTTCGCTTGGACCGCCGACTTCGGTTCCGCTCGCTACGGGACGCTCAAGTCCGACCTGCGTCTCGCGCTCGCGTCGGACAATCCGCGCTTCGCCGCGATCGTGCCTTCGATCATCCCAAAGCTCCACGCGTTCGCGAGCATCGAAGGATTCGCGACGCGCGTCCGCTCGATCTACATCAAGTCGCCGGGTCGGGACATCCTGCTACGACGGCTCACCGTCGATCGCGACGAGCCCAAGACGGTCGCGATGAACAAGATCGAGGAATGCGCGAGCTGGGACAGGGTCGCGTTCAATCCACGACCTCGCTTGGAAAACGAAGCGTACGGATGGAGGCCTCTCTACTACTATTATTTCGTCAGCGATCGTGACGATCTCGACGAGAAATACCTCTCTGTACTCAAGTACGTACGGCGTCCCTAGTTCTGATCCGGCATTTGTCGGATTTTTTATATGACGACGGTCGTTTTAATGTTGGGCACTGTTGCACAATCTCCCTTCTTCCGCTATCCTTAGCCCGCATTTCCGCCGGGAGAGGTCGCATAGTGGCCTAGTGCACTTGCTTGGAAAGCAAGCATACCGCAAGGTATCGGGAGTTCGAATCTCCCCCTCTCCGCCACGTAGAAGAACCCCGCGACAGCGGGGTTTTTACGTGGCGGGTACAGGAGCGAGCCACCTGTGTGGCTCGCGTGGAGATTCGAACGCCGGAGCGATGTCCCGCGAGTACGCGGGACCGCGAGGCGCTAGCCAGTGCGAGGCGAGTGACGACAAGCCTCGACGCGCGGCCGAATCTCTCCCTGTAGAGGTTCCCCTTATAGTGACGATATACCTCGCCTTTTTTGGGAGCGTCTTTGGGTAACGGCGGGACGGGAACTCCCTTCGTCATAGTACGTGCAATATATTCGTCGCATACATAAACGTCAAAGCGAAGGCGACCACTCTCGCCTCCTCCACCAAACAAAACCGCCCACAAGGCGGTTTTGTATGTGCTATTCTGCGGCCATGCCCCCTCCCCTGCGCCGTTGCCCATGGCCTACGCCCGGTGACGATCTCTATCTCGCCTATCACGACAAGGAATGGGGCGTGCCGGTGCGCGATGACCGGAAGATTTACGAATACCTCGTCCTCGAATCGTTCCAAGCCGGCCTGTCCTGGCGCACGGTCTTGCGGAAGCGCGAAAACTTTCGGCACGCTTTCAGCAATTTCGATTATCAAAAAGTCGCACGCTATACGGGGCGCGACGTGAAACGGCTGATGAACGACGAGGGCATCATCCGTAACCGACAAAAAATCGAGGCGTCCATCAACAACGCCAAGCGCTTCATCGAAGTCCGTAAAGAATTCGGGACGTTTTCCAAATACATGTGGTCGTGGGTGAAGAACAAACCCATCAAGCACCACCTGAAAACCGCCAAGGATTATCCCGTACACATCGAAGAAGCGGTGGCTTGGTCAAAAGATTTGAAGAAGCGCGGCTTCAAGTTCCTGGGCCCGACCGTCGTCTACGCGCACATGCAAGCCACCGGCATGGTCAACGACCATGTGACGGATTGCTTCCGCTACGGTCGGGTTTCGTAGTATCATTAAATATAGAATAATTCTTTTTCATTTCGTATGATTCCCCCCATCAACTATCTCAGCGTGATTGCTGCCGCGCTTGTCGGCATCTTTCTGGGATTTTTTTGGTACGGTCCCCTGTTTGGAAAAACTTGGATGAAGCTCGTGGGCTCCACAAAGGAATCGAAATCCTATGCGGTCATGGCGCTCGGCTCGCTGCTCATGGCATACGTTCTCGCGTACACGACGGAATTCGCCATGAACTATACGAATATCTACGGCGTGATGGGAGGACTCATGTCCGGAGTATGGATATGGGCGGGTTTTGTCATGCCGGTAAAGATCGGCGACCGATTCCGAGGCGGTACATCCTGGAAGCTCATCTTGCTCGACGGCGGTTATTATCTCGTAAGCCTCGCTCTCATGGGCATAATCGTCGCCACATGGCGATAGGACGATCATGAACGGCATCGGCATCAAAGCCTCGATCGAGGCGCTCCCAAGACAGATACGCCAGGGCTGGGAACTCGGCCGTTCGCTGAACGTCCCGACCGGCTATCGCGACATCAATCGCGTCATCATTTCCGGCATGGGCGGTTCGTCACTGGGCGGACATGTGCTTACAACGTCATGCGCCGATCGTTTAAAGATTCCGGTCGAACTCGTCAACGGATACGATCTCCCCGCCTACGTCGACAAGAACACGCTCGTCATTCTCTCGAGCTATTCCGGTACGACGGAAGAAACGCTCGCGACCGCAAAACAGGCCGCGCAGAAACGCACGCGTTGCATCGTTCTGACGGGCGGAGGCGATTTGGCGAAGCTCGCGAAGGCGAAGCGCTGGCCGCTCATGTTGCTCGACACGGAACATAACCCGTCCAACCAGCCTCGCATGGGCATCGGTTCTTCGGCCATGGCGTTGCACGGACTGCTCGCCTCGCTTGGGCGCCTCACCCTCTCGCCGCGTGACATGGAGCGAACGGCTAAAGCGGCAAGCATAGACGTCTCCGACGCGGCAAAGACGCTCGCGACGCGCATCGGAAATCGCGTCGTTCTGTTCCTCGCGGCGGAACATCTCGTCGGCGCGGCGCATGTCACGACGAACCAGGTGAACGAAAACGCAAAACGCATGGCGGTGTGGTTTGCCCTTCCCGAATTCAATCATCACTTTCTCGAAGCGCTTTCGTTTCCGGAAAAGACCAAACGCGATTTCGTGGCGGTGCTATTCCAATCCGACTCCTATCACAAACAAAATCAAAAACGCGTGACGCTCACGGCGGAACAATTGGGGAAAAACAGTATTGAATCAGTCATCGTGACGTTGGAAGGCGCGTCCAAGATCGAGGAAGCCTGGCGACTCATCCGCCTCGGCGCGTCGACCAGTCTCGACCTCGCGCTCGCCTCAAGCATCAATCCCGAACCCGTACCGAATGTCGAGGCCTTCAAAAAGGCGCTTGCCGGTTCCGTATGAACGACCGCAACGGCCGCAGGCATCCGCGCATCGCCCAGGAGCACATCGCAAGCGCCGTACCGATCGCGAAACCGGACGAAACGATCGGTCATGTCGAGGCGCGTCTGATCGGCGAATCGAAATCGCTCGAAACGATCAATTACGTCTATGTCGTGAAAGACGACGGGGCGCTCGTCGGCGTGTTTTCGATCAAAGAGTTGTTCCGCCAACCGAAAACCGCTCATGTCCTAGACGTCATGAAGCGGGAGCCGCTGACGGTCTATCCAAAAACGGATCAGGCGCGCGTCGCGCGTCTCGCGATCAAACACGGCATCAAGGCCGTTCCGGTCGTAGATAAGCAACATCACTTGCTCGGCGTCGTCCCTTCGGACGCGATTTTCCACATTCTTGAACAGGAACATACCACCAATTTTCTGCGCTTAGCCGGCGTCCACTCGCCCCACATGGACGGAATGGAGCTGTCACGCATCCCCATCGCTTCGCTATTCTGGAGGCGTTTTCCGTGGTTGATCGTCGGCTTGCTCGGCGGCATGGGCGCGGCGTTCGTCGTCGAATACTTTGAACGCGCGTCGGTTTCGGAAGTCCTGATCATCGCTTTCATACCGGCGGTCGTGTATATCGCGGACGCCGTCGGCAGCCAAACACAGACGATCTTTATCCGCGCGCTTGCGTTGGAAGAAAAATTGAACGTCAGACTCTATGCCTGGCGCGAAGCCCGTGTCGGCATGTTGCTTGCCTTGTCCCTAGGGCTGATTGCGGGAAGCCTGGTCTTTCTCCGTTGGCAAACCGGCGCGGTCGGTCTCGTCGTCGCGACGTCATTCTTCGTCACGATCTTGATCGCCATGACCATCGCCCTGCTCCTGCCGTTACTGTTCCACAAATTGAAATGGGATCCGGCCGTCGCAAGCGGACCGTTTGCCACGGTGATCCGCGACATCACGACGTTGGTCATTTACTTCACGATCGCCGAGAGAATTTTGGCGATGACGGGATAAAAAATAAAAAAGAGCAGTAAACAAAGAGCAAAGAGCAGTTCCGATCGGAACTGCTCTTTGCTCTCTGCTCTTTGCTCTTTTACGTTACGATCCGAGAATGCGCGAGATCTCAGTCTGGAAGGCGCTCACGTCCTGCGCGCCCTCGATCAGCACGCCGTTCACAAACGTCCCCGGCGTACCGGCGACGCCCGCGTCGTTGCCCGAAGCGTAGTCCTCCGTCACGCGCTGGGTCATTTCACCGGAGTCCAGGCACGTCGTGAATTGATCGACGCTCACGCCGACCTCGCCGGCCAAACGCTTGTACGTTTCGGCTCCGAGCGTGGCCTGGTTCTCGAACAGCTTGTCATGCATTTGCCAGAAGGCGTCGTTCCCGCCGAGCTTGGCGGCGCATTCCGACGCTTCACCCGCCTTTTGCGCCTGTGGGTGAATCTGCGACAATGGGAAGTGGCGATAGATCAAGCGCACATCGTCCGGATACTGGGCCAGGATTTGCTCCAACGTCGGCAAGTGGCGCTGGCAAAATGGGCACTGGAAGTCCGAGTACTCGATCAACGTCACCTTCGCGTTGACCGGACCGCGGATGTGGTCGCGATTCGTATCGACATCGGCGACGGGACCGTAATTCGTCGGCGCTTGCGGGGGCAGGGCGGTCGGGGCGGCGGCCGTTGGCGCATACGCACTCGGCGCTCCGGCGGCCAGGCCGCGACCGGTCCACAAGGAACCGAACGCAAATACGAGCGCAAGCATGGCGGTTAGCGCGATGCCGAGGAACAATCCCGTGAAAAACATCGTCTTGGCGCCTCCGTCCCAAAAGCTAGTTTGTGTAGACATAAATATGCGTAATCGTGAAACGTGAATCTTAAAGCGGTCGTATGATACATGATGCGCGATGCGTGGCACGAGTGTCGCGTCAACCCCTCCCCTCGCGAAGGGATGGGGTTAAGGGGTTGTGGGCTCTGTCGCCGCCAAAGCCGTCTGCAAGACGCGATCCCAGTCGGCGGGGGCCAATCCCGGATGACGAACGTCGTTGACGAAAATCGTCGGCGTGCCCGTCACGCGATTCGCATTTCCCTCCTGGACGCCGGCCATGACTTTGCCGTCATAGCGACGCACATCATAACACGCGCTGAACGAGTTGACCTCGATCCCGAGTCGAGTAGCGTACGTCCGAAAGCTTTCCCTCGGATCGCGCAACGGTCCCCAGGACGATTGTTCGGTAAAAAGAATATTATGATATTCCCAATACTTCCCCTGTTCGTCCGCACACCGGGCCGCGTTTGAGGCCGCGCGCGCATTGGGATGGATACTCATCAACGGAAAATCCTTCCAAACGAATTTCACGCGATCCGCGTACTTCTCGACGGCATAATCAATGGCGGGTTCCTGCGCCTTGCAAGCCGGACACTGGAAGTCGCTGTAAATATGGACGACGACCTTGGCGTCGGGATTGCCCTGAAAGACGGCGTCGGCATCGTTAAACGTCACGGACTCGCCTCCGGGCGTGATACCCGCGTTCTCCAAAGGGGCGGTCGTGATCGCCCAAACCAACCCGATAAAAATGATTGCGGCGATCGCGACGGTCCCGATCAACAGTCCCTTATTGGAAGAAGTGTCCTGCATATTGGTCAGAGAACAGTAAACAAAGAGCAGAGAGCAGTAAAGAGGGCCGCCATACTGCTCTCTGCTCTTTGCTAACTGCTCTTTGCTAACTGCTCTTTGATTGAAGATACTTGATCACGCTCAATGCGGCTTTTGATCCCTCGCCGACCGACACGGCAATCTGCTTCTCCGTCACGTCCGTGATATCACCCGCGGCATACACGCCCTCGACATTGGTCGCGTTACGCTTGTCTACCACGATCTCATGCCACTTGTTCTTCTCTACGAAGTCTATGAGATCGGAGTTCGGCACGAGACCGATTTCGATGAGCGCGCCCCTGACTTCCACGGCCCGCTCCCCTTCCGGCGTCTCGTATATGACGCGTTCAAGAACGCCCTTTCCCTCAAACCGCAACGTCTTCGCCTGTGGGATGACCAAGATCTTCTTGCTCGCAAGGATGGATTTTTTCATCGACTCGTCTCCTTTCAACTCCGGATTGACGGTGAGCACATGGACTTCCGTAGCGTATTTCTCGACGAAGAGCGCCGCATCCATAGCGGAGTTGCCGCCGCCGATCACACAGACGACCTTATTCTTGAACAGAGGCGCGTCGCAGGTCGCGCAATACGTTACGCCTTTATTTTCAAACTCTTTTTCACCCGGAACGCCGAGCTTGCGGTGCTCTGATCCCGTCGCGATCAGAACGACTTTTCCGTCATAGGATCCCTTGTCCGTCACGGCGCGGAATCCGCCGTCGATCCGTTCCACCTTATTCACTTTTTCATTTTCATGAATGTCCAACGCTTCACGATAGTCATCCAGATGTTTCTGAAATCGCTGTACGAGTTGCACGCCCGTAAGCTGATGCAGGCCGAGATAATTTTCGATGTCGGATGACCAAACGACTTGTCCGCCTAACATGCCCGTAAACATCGCCACATTCAACTTTTGTCGGGCAAGATAAACCGCGGCCGACAACCCCGCCGGCCCGCCCCCGATCAAAAGGACGTCGTACATAGAAGAATGATAGCAGAGAACAGAGAGCAGAGAACAGGCTGCTACTGCTCTTTGCTCTTTGTTCTCTGTTCTTTTTGCCGCGTCACGAGCCACATCCCGAATCCGAACATCGGCACGGCAAGATACTGCGTCGGCGTCAATCCGAAATACGTTGCATCGACGGTGCGATAAAAATCGAGGACGAAACGCGTGATGCCTTCGATGACCATATACGCGCCCAACCAAAAACCGGGATGACGCTGCTTTCGATTCAGCCACAGGAACAGGATTCCCGTCGCGAATCCGATGAGAGAAAGATACAACCCGTGATCATATCGGACTTCGCCGTCCGGATAGCGTACGCCGAGAATCGAATTCGTCAGCGTCCCCGGGTGATCGTGGATCAAAAAACAGCCGATACGTCCCACGCCGCAGCCCCACGGCAATCCCCAAACGAGCGTGTCGGCGTAGGAAATCCAGTCAAGTTTGTGTCGACACATGGACCAAAAAAACGCCACGGCCGCGCCCAGAAAGCCTCCGAACATCGAAAAACCGGGCAGCCACGGATTGATGGCGTCCAACGGTTGCGCGAGATAATGCGCGGGATCGTAAAACAAGACATGAAACGCGCGCGCGCCGATAAACGCGGCGATGAAAATCCAAAACGCGAGATCAAGGACGCGATTCGCATCAAGCCCTTTTTCTTTCGCGCGTCGCCAGGCAATGTATGCACCGAGCGCGAACCCGAGCGCGACAAACGTCCCCCACGTCTGGAACGTGATACCGAGAATCTGGAATGTGTGGCTTTCAATCCATGGGATCATAGAATGCGTAACGTGCGAAGCGCGGCGTGAAAATCCTTCAGCGCGCGCTTGGCCTGCCCATGCGTGATTTCGAACGTCGAGTCATGCACAAGCTGGTTGCGAAGCTTATGCGCCAGCCAGACCTTGCGAATATCCGGATACGAATATTGCGCCGCCTTGAGACGTTCCCCCATCGTCTCACCGGGAATCAGCATCGACTTCATAACGCCGTCTACGAGCTTGTCCGCCTCGATCACGGCGAGTTTGGCGCCCATAAGCCCGTGATCCGCGTTCTTCTCGATCTCCGCCCAGGTCGCGAGCACCTTTTCGCGCGTCATCCCGTGCAAATCCGGTCGTCGCATGGACGAGATGAGGCGCTGCACCGCGATGCCCACCATGGCGACCAGCACGAAACCAAGCAGGACCCACGCGGGCCAGAGCGCCGGAAGCGCCGTCGGCGCGGGCGTCGCGACGATCTTGGTTCCCGCATCGAAGAGAAGTTGGAAGATCATGTCATGGCTTGTTCGAACGCATGCGCGGCATCCAGCACCGCCGCGTCGGCCATGCTCGGTCCGACCAGTTGGAATCCGACGGGCAAGCCGTCATCCAGGCCGCACGGCACCGAGATCGCGGGCAGTCCCGCCACGTTCGCACCGACCGTAAACACGTCTTCGAGATACAGCGCGAGCGGATCGGAAAGCTTTTCGCCGAGCGCAAACGCGATCGACGGCGTAGTCGGCGTCGCGATCAGGTCCACGTCCTCGAACGCCTTGCGATAGGCGCGGCGGATCAGCGTCCGCACTTTGCGCGCTTGGCGGTAATACGCGTCGTAATATCCCTGCGACAATGCATACGTGCCGAGCATGATGCGTCGTCGCGCCTCTTCACCGAGGCCGAGTCCGCGTGATTTCTCGTACGTCTTGATCAGCGTCTCCGCCGGTTCGCGTCGGCCGTAGCGCATGCCGTCGAAGCGCGCGAGGTTTGCCGAGACTTCGCACGGCATGAGCACGTAATATACGGCAAGCGCGTCGTCCGTATACGGCAAGTCGATCTCGACAAGCGTCGCGCCGAGCGCTTTCATGACCGCGAGCGCGTTCTCGGTTTGCGCGCGCACGCCGGGCGTCATCCCGTCTCCGCGCCACGCCTGTCGCGGCACGCCGACTTTTACGCCTTCGAGTCGCGCGGGCAGCGTCGTCTCGACGGGTCCGCCGTCCACGGTCGTCTGATCATGCGGATCGACGCCGTGGATCGCGCCAAACAGGAGCGCGGCGTCTTCCACGGTTTTCGTCATCGGCCCGATCTGGTCGAGCGAAGACGCCATCGCCATCAACCCTTCACGCGACACGCGGCCGTAACTCGGCTTGAATCCCACAATCCCGCAAAACGCCGCCGGTTGGCGAATCGAGCCGCCCGTGTCCGAGCCGAGCGCGGCCACGCACATGTCCGCCGCGACGGCCACCGCGCTGCCGCCGGATGAACCTCCCGGCACGCGTGCATGGTCATGCGGATTCTTCGTCGGGCCGAATGCCGAATGTTCCGTGGACGAACCCATCGCAAACTCGTCCATGTTCGTCTTGCCGAGAAACACGGCGCCCGCGTCTTTCAGTTTTTTCGTCACGGTCGCGTCATACGTCGCTTCGTAGGTTTCGAGAATCTTCGATCCCGCCGTCGCGCGATGACCGGAAATTAAAATATTATCTTTGACCGCGATCGGCACGCCGTCCAGTACGCCCCGCGACGCGCCGGATGCGCGACGCTCGTCGGACGCATGCGCAAAATCAAGCGCCGTTCCCTCGAAAACGTCGAGGTACGCATGCAACGCCATGTCGAGTCCGCGAATTTGCTGGAGATACGCCTTCGTCAATTCCACGGACGAAAACGCCCCGGCATCCAAGCCGTCCGCCGCCGAACGAATCGTGTGATCAAGTAAATGTTTCATACCTACCCCTTCGGATGCTCAAATACGCCGGGAACTCGTAAGAGATCGCCTTGGCGATCCGGAAAATTCGACAACGCCGCACGACGGAAGGCCGGATCGACGGACATCGGTTCATCCGCACGTAGCCGCTCCGGCGGGACGGGCGTCGCCTCGGTTTCCGGCACGCCGGTCGTATCAATCTTGGAAAGACGCCCGACGTAATCAAGGATGGGATCGAGCGTTTGCTCCATCCGCTTCGATTCCTCCTCTGAAAGCGAGAGTCGGCTCAACGCCGCCAATCGTTCGACATCCTCTCGGTTCAATGCCATACGGGGTAGTTTGAGCTAATGATGCATAAATATCAAGCGACCGTTGACAATTCCACCTTCGTATGGAACGTGGTGTAACATGCGAAACCGTACGCTTTCGAATCAACACACCCGTCGTTCCATCCGCTTACCGTCGTTCGATTACGCCTCGCCCGGCGCCTATTTCGTGACGATTTGCACGCATGGACGGGAATGTTTGTTGGGAGAGCTCGTGAATGGGGAAATGCGGATGAATGAAATTGGGAAGATCGTTGAAGAAGAATGGTTAAAGACAGCAGAGATACGTCATGAAATTTTTTTGGATGAATTTGTCATTATGCCGAATCATTTTCATGGGGTTGTGTGGATTTTGGATGATCGGAACGATACCGACGGTCGTAGGGGCACGGCGCGCCGTGCCCCTACGACCGAACGATTCGGGAAACCCGTCATCGGTTCGATCCCGACCATTGTCCGCGGGTTTAAATCCGCCGTGACAAAACGCGTGAACGAAATGAATCCGTTGTTCGGCCCCGTATGGCAACGCAATTATTACGAACGTGTCATCCGCTCGGACGCCGAATTGGATGCGGTGCGGCAATATATCAGGGATAATCCAGCGAAATGGGAGGAGGACGAGTATGGGAAAGCGCTTGACAAAATGCATAAAATAATGTAGCAAGACCCTAGCTCTATCAACTGACGAAGGAGGTTGCATGACCCAAGAAATCACGGCCGACACCAAGATCGAGCCCGACGAGCCGTTCGAGAAGCTGATCGAGTGCGAGTCGCCCGAAGCGCGTGAGCTGGCGCGTGTCGCGCACTACGGACGCGCTCCAACGCGTTCATATGACAGCCTCTCTCTGACCGAGATCGATCGAATCCTCACAATGGTGGCGGAATATCAAAGCTCGAGCGCTGCATCCTGAGCTGCCATCAAGGCAGTTTTTTTACTTGATCTTCCTCAAAAACTCCCCCTCGTCCAAAATCGTCACGCCCAATTTTTTTGCTTTCTCATATTTCGACCCCGGCTCTTCTCCCACGACGACGAACGACGTTGTTTTCGAGACGGACTCCGTCACGTCGCCTCCGAGTGAGCGGATTTTCTCTTTCGCCTCGTCGCGCGACATGGTGTCGAGCGATCCTGTGATCACCCACGTCGTGTCTTTGAGCGGCCCCGACGTATCTCGTTTTGCCGCACGCTTCACTTTCACGAGCTCGAGCAACCGATCCAACTCCTTTTGCTCTTTCGTTTCGTAAAGAAACTCGACGACCGAATCGGCCACAACCTCGCCGATCCCTCCGACGGAAAGCAGGCCTTCCTTCGTCGCCTTGCGAAACGCCTCGATCGACCCAAAATGCTTCGCCAGATCCGCCGCCGTCTCTTCACCGACATGACGGATGCCGATTCCGTTGATGAAACGCCCGAGATCGATCTCGCGGTGGTCTTGGATTTCTTTGTGGAGCTTTTTCGACGAAACGTCCGCAAAACCCTCGAGCTGCAAAAAGTCGCCCGGTTCTAACGTAAAAATATCCGACGGCTCATGCACGAATCCTTTTTGGATAAGCTGCTCGGCGATCTTTTCGCCAAGCCCGCGCATGTCGAACGCGATCACGAAATGCAGCAACCGCGCGAGCTGTTGCGCGAAACACTTTTTGTTCGTGCAGACGGTCGCGACTTCGCCGGAACGACGCGCGACGGGGGATCCGCACATCGGACACGTTTTCGGCATGTGGAAGGCCTTTTCCTTTCCGGTTCTGAATTTCGGCAACACTTTGATGATTTTCGGGATGATGTCCCCCGCCTTTTCCACGATGACGGTATCACCGATTTTGAGTCCCAATCGCTCGATCTCGTCCTCGTTGTGCAGCGATGCATGCGTGACGGTCGTGCCTTGGACGAGCACCGGCGCCATCACGGCGACGGGCGTCAGCGCGCCGGTACGCCCGACGTTGACCTCGATGTCTCGGACGACGGTTGTCGCCTGCTCGGCCGGGAATTTCCATGCGATCATGCCGCGCGGCGTTTTGCCGACTACGCCGAGTCGCTCGAACAAACGATCGTCGTTTACGTTCACGACGACGCCGTCGGTCCAGTAGTCGAGCTTGTCGCGTTTTTTATAGATTTCCGCGTGAAGCGTCTCCACATCGTCCAAATTCTTACAGGGTCTATTGAGCGGGTTTTGCGGCACGCCAAGTTCTTCGATCATCTTGTGCGCCTCCGCGTGCGTCTTGGTGCCGAGATCCGCGATGAGCGCATATCCGAAAAACGAAAGCCCGCGTTCGGCGGCGATCTTCGGATCAAGCTGTCGGATCGAACCAGCGGCGGCGTTGCGCGGATTTGCCAAAAGAGGCAGTCCCTTACTTTTGAGTTTTGCGTTTTGACTTTTGAGTTGTGATTTCGTCATGTACACCTCACCGCGAATCTCCACACGTCCGGGAATCCGCTTGCGCAAGACGAGCGGAATCGCTTCGATCGTTCGCAAATTCTGCGTAACGTCTTCCCCGACGCGTCCGTCGCCGCGCGTCGCGCCCTGCGTAAATTGCCCGTCCTCGTATACAAGCGCAACCGCAAGACCGTCCATCTTGATCTCGGCGAAAAAGTCGAATGATCCTCGCGGCTCGAGTTTTCGCAAACGCGCAAACCACTCGTCCGCCTCCTCGCGCGAAAATACGTCTTCGATCGAGAGCATCGGAGACGAATGCGTGACCTTCTTGAATCCGGCCAACGCTTTGCCCGCCACGCGCTGCGTCGGCGAGTCCTTGGTGATCAGGTCCGGAAATTGTTGCTCGATCTTATATAGCTCATGCTTGAGCGAATCGAGCACGGCCTCGGAAATCGAAAGCGCGTCGAGTACGTGCATTTCGTATCGATACTTCGCAATCTGTTCGCGCAGTCTTGCGACACGTTCCTTTGCTTCCTGTTTAGTCATGTCTGGCCCAAGTTTACGCGACCCCCATCGCCCTCGCAAACCATCCGGCAATCACCCCGCCGAACCAAACAGCCCCGAAGGAACCGAGGGCAAAGAACGGCGCGAAGGCCACGCGATTCCCTCGTTTCCACACGCCGATGGCGAACAATACAAGCGCGATTAATCCGCCCGCTATGTAACAAAGATACAACGCGACCAAAATCCCCTGCCACCCGAGCCACGCGCCGACACTCGCGCCAAGCCAGATATCTCCTAATCCAATCCATTTCCCTTTGGAAACAAGATATTGCGCGCCAAAAAATCCGCCGCCGATCATCAACCCGAACACGGCGGACAGCAAATCACCGTCAAACGCTTGAACGAGCAGACCCGCCAGCGCCATAGCGGCCATCGGTTCGATCGGGAGCAATTTCCATCGCCAATCGAAAGCGGCGACAAAAAGGAGGTAGGACAGAAACAGTCCTTCAAGAAAAAAAAGAGCCGGATCCGATTGATGCAAAAACGCCCCGAGCCAAAGCAGTCCGCCGACAAGCTCGACGACCGGATACAACCAATGAATAGTCGCATGACAAGATGCGCACTTCCCTTTTAGCGCGACAAAAGAAACGATCGGGACCAAATGCGCGGGATGAATCGTTTCTTTACACGACGGGCACTGCGACCTGCCCCAAAGCGTGATCTTATTTCGTAACCGAAAAACCAATGCATTCAAGAACGATCCGATGATCGTGCCAAACACAAAAACGAATAAGAGCGGGACAAGAGCTTCCGTTATCCTGACACTCATTTCAACGCGTCTTCCTGATCGATGCCGGAGGCGTGAGCGTAATAGACATTCGGCTCTCCAAGATCGGTACGCGTCTCCGTCTGGAAACGGACGGAATACCCGCTCGCGCCTCCGCGATACCGGTAGAATTCGTTCGAACGCGGCCCGCTGGACAGGAATTCGATATACACGGGCGTGGAGGCGTCGGCCCGGCCGACGAACCCCGCGGACGTAAATCTGTTAGCGTCCGGCGAACCGATGAAAATTTCCTCGGCTTCGGGATAGGTCGCCTTTTCAAGCCAATATTGGCTTAAGCCGGCGCGCATCGTGCTGATGTCGGAAAGGCGTTGCGCGTCCCGTGAACTCGCTCTCGCGCTATTGAGCGACAGGACGGCCAACGCGGCCAAGAGGCCGAACACCGCGATAACGATCAGGGCTTCCAAAATGGTAAACGCACGACGGAAAATCATATGGGGCTAGTATAGCAGAGAGCAGAGAGCAAAGAACAGAGAGCAGTAAGTGAATCCGGCCTCCAAAAAAACTACTCTTTGCTCTCTGCTCTTTCCGAACCGCCCTACTCTCTGTCCACTTTGTCCAAAATCACGCTTCCCTGCTCCGAAAACGGCGCGAGTCTCGGGTGACCCAGCTGCCACCAAGTCAATCCGGCCAAGGCCAAGATCACGAACACAACGATCAGCGCCTCCGGAATCGTGAATCCGGGCATCTGCTTCAAGACGCGACGCATATGCAGGACAATGTCTTCCGGCGAATGCTCGGTTTTAATAAGATATTCTTCGCACCCAAGCGCAAAGCATTGATCGACGTCCTCTCTCGAAGAAAGCCGCGAGAGCATCACAACCGGAATCGATTTTGTTTCGTCGGAAGCCTTTAGGATTTCCAGCACCTCGAATCCGTCTTTCTTCGGCAATCCAATATCCAGCAGGATGGCGTCCGGCGCTTGCTCCTTGGCTTTGCGCAATCCGTCCTCGCCATCGGTTGTGTGGATCACTTCAAAACCGCCCCGCATGAGGGCCTTGCAAACAATATCGGCGAAGATCTTATCGTCTTCGATACAGAGAATCGTGGCCATATCAGCAAGGATACGCCTCCCAGGCATATCCGCGACTTGTACGGTACGCCTTGAGAACTCGTACGGGAATCACGCCTTCGAGCGCGTTCCACCAATCGCCTTGGTCCCGGGACGAAACCGCGACGGCCGGCGCGCCTCGCAGCGCGGCATGCAGCGCAAGCTCGCGTCCCTCGGACTCGTCGGCGTCAAAGAGTCCCGGGCCGTTTTGCGCCTTCCAGTCATCCGCATTCATGATGCCCGGCACGTTCACCAACGCATGGCGCGCCGTGTATGCGTCCGGTCTGATGAGGACGACAAGTCCGTTCGTTCCCTCGCGTACGGAACGAACGAGGCCGGTCCAATCGTTCGGATGCGTCGGACGCGACTCGGAGCGTACGCGAAGAAGATGAAGCGCCGTCCCGAATCCGGTCGGATAGCTCTCGACATGCCAGCCGCTTTTCTGTTTTACGCGACGAAGACGCATCGCAAGTGCCGGTAACCCTGCGGGTGAAAACGCGAAGTCCCTCGTCGCCCCTCCCGTGTCAAACAGCACTTCCACCGCCGTGTCGAGAGGAATCAGACGAACATGATGCGCGCCGCGCCGGTCGGCTTCCGAACGAACCAACCACCAGAGTTGGCTGGCGGAAGTAATCGGTTCGTCGGGTTTGATCATTCCCATATTTTGCTACTCACTACTTCCTACTCACTACTCACTTCTCTTACTCGATGTCACGCATGGCGCATCCGATCGTGACCGCGAAGCGCGGACCCAGCTCCTCGAGCAGCGCGCGCAAATCCGGCGGATACACGACGCGGGCCCACGGATTCCCGAGATACGTATTCACGTTCATTTGCTGCGTGATGAATTCCGGAAGACGCGGCAAAAGCGCAGAGCCGCCCGTCAGGATGATTTTATCGATACGCTTTGGCGGACCGCCGCCGTCCTGGCCTTGATATAAATTGAACGAATAACGGACCTCGTCAAGAATCGGTTTCACCAATACCTGCAAAATCGGACTTAGATCCCCCGTCGGCGCGAATGTCTGCATCGACTTGATGTCGCGCTTCATGGACTCGGCCTGCTCGAGCGGGATTCCAAGCGTACGCGCGATCGTTTGCGTGATCGCGTTGCCGCCGGTCGCAATTGAGCGCGTGATAAACGGGATACCCGATTCGACCACGACGATGTTCGTGCGAAGCGCGCCGATATCGATCAGCATGATCGTGGAACGATCCTTCCCGATCAACGCGCGAATCTCGGCAAACGCCTCCGTTTCGAGCGACACGAGCTCGAGTCCGGCCTGCTTAAAAATCTCGACGTACTTTGACACCAGCGTTTTCGGCGCGGCCGTAACGAGTACGCGCGTCGAAGCTTTCCCGCCTTCGCCCTTATTCTTATCGATCTTGTCGATAATCTTGGTATCAAGCGCCACTTCTTCCAACGGCATAGGGATCAGTTTTTTCGCCTGGGCTTCAACCGCCGCTTTCAGCTCCTTCTCGTTGGTGGTCGGAACATTCAGGATGGAAGAAAACACGGACGAGATCGGCAACGCGGACACGGTTTTTTTAGCCGTCGTTTTGGACTTAGCCATCATCTTTTTAATCAAAGCCGCCGTTCCCGGCACATCATTGATCAACGACTTGTCAAGCGCCTCGGCCGGCAAGTTGGCGTAGGCGTAGGTCATGAGTCGCGCGCGGCCCTTTTCGTTCTTGAGTTCGACGAGCTTCACGCCGCCGAATCCGATATCAACGCCGAGATAGCTCGTGGTAGCCGGTGTGGAAGAAAATAAACCCATATGTTGGGAAGAGTATAGCACGCAGAAGCTAGAAGTTAGAAGTTAGAATTTAGGAAAAGAAATCTTCTAAACCTCCCACCCTAACTTCTAAATTCTAGCTTCTAACTTCTAGCCCCTAACCCCCTCATCCATAGCCTGATTGGATAACGCGTCCGCATGCGTATTCTGTTCGCGTCGGACATGCTCGAACTTCACATGGCCGATTTGCAGCATCAATGACTTCAGTCGAGCGAACAACGGCTTCATATTTTCATGTTTCACTTTATACACGCCGCTTGCCTGCTTCACGAGCAATTCGCTATCCGCAAACACCTTCACCGAATCCGCCTTAAGATGCTTGGCGCGTTCCAACCCCAAGATCGCCGCTTCGTATTCGGCCTGGTTGTTCGTTTTTACGCCGAGAAATTTCGCGTGCTCCTCCAACACCTTTCCCTTCTCATCCTCAATCACAACGCCGATCCCCGCCGGTCCCGGATTTCCGCGCGCGCCGCCGTCTGTGCGAATGGTTAGGTGCATACTAGGCTTGAAATCCCCCCGCTTGAATATTCCATAATTTTTGATAGATGCCGACCTTAGCACGCAACGACTCATGCGTCCCCTCGTCCACGATCTTCCCTTCTTGCATGACGATGATGCGATCCATTTCCATGATCGTTGATAGGCGATGCGCGATAACGATCACCGTTTTGTTTCGCATAAGCTTTTTCAACGCGTCTTGAATCAGCGACTCAGATTCTGAGTCCAAGCTGGAGGTCGCCTCATCCAAGACGAGAATCGGCGCGTCTTTCAGAATGGCGCGTGCAATCGCTACTCGCTGACGCTCGCCGCCGGATAATTTGATGCCGCGTTCGCCGACCAGAGTCTCATACTCTTCCGGTGAAGCTTCGATGAATTCGTGGCAGTGAGCGAGCTTGGCCGCCTCGATCACTTCCTTATCCGTCGCATCGCGCCGACCATACCGAATATTTTCCATGAGGGTACGATGGAACAGGATTGGCTCTTGCGGCACATACGATATGACTTTGCGGAGACTCTCCTGCGTTACTCTTGAGATATCCTGACCATCGATCTTAATGGCGCCTCCCTGAATGTCAAAAAAGCGGAAGAGTAGTTTGGTGACCGTCGTTTTTCCGGAACCCGACGTTCCCACCAAGGCCACCTTTTGTTTGGCAGGGATGGACAGAGAAAAATCCTGCAGGATGCCATGCTTAGGTCGATAGGCAAATGCGACCCGGTCGAATTCGATGACTCCCCGCTTGATAGACAACGGCTTCGCGCCTCGTTTATCGCGTATTTCCGGAACCATTTCGAGAATATCGAGCATCTCATACGTGTCTGCTCCGGCTTCGTACACGCGTCTCACCGTGCGTCCAAGGTCGTGCGTATTGCTGAACATGACGAGCAAAATACCTTGGACGAATACGATCTCGCCAACCGTCATGATGCCGTCTCTCCAATAAGAGACGACGAGCGCCATAACGGCCAATTCACAAAGGAACCCGATAATGTTCTGGAGGACAGCTCCCGTTTCGCCAATGCGCCAACTCCGTTGGCGCAGCTTCGTATGCGTCTCCACCAATTGATCAAAATACTTTTCCTCGTACTGACGCCCGGAGAAAAGTGAGATGTTAATGGAATTCGTTACCGCATCCGCGGCCGCGCCGGTCATTCTTGTCTGTGCGGCGGCACGTGCGGTATCAACGGAAAGCTTGATGCGGCTGACGATGACCTGCCCGATCAGCGCCGTCGTGATCCAGAGAAACACGATACCCGCGAATACGGGGCTGCGTAGACCGAGCATGATCATGCCGCCGAATACGGCCACGAACATCGGTATAATCGTCCACCAAAAAATATCCGCCAAATCGGCAAACGCGTTCGGCAATGAGTTTACGCGCCGCACGAGCGAACCCGTAAAGCTGTCACTAAAGAATCGATACGACTGATCGAGAACGGCTCGGAATGCGCGTTCCATCATGTCCCGATCTATCCGCGGTCGAAGCGCGCTTGCGGTATACCCGCTTACACGCCACAACAGCCAGCTCAACAGTCGCAAGCCGGGAATCGGAAGTACGTACATCCACACGAACTCCGTCAGGCTGAACGCGTCCGGCGATAGCTGCGTAAACGCATCCACCAGTCTTTGCAGAAACAACGGAACGAAGAGAACCGTCACTTGGGCAGCCAAAATGACGACAACAATCCCGATCGATAACATCGGGTAACGCATCGAATGTTCCCAACAGACACGAAGAAAACGGCTGGTTATCGACCGACGCATGAAGCTGATTCTACCTCTTTGACGCCGCCACGTCGACGAGCCGACACTCCGCGCTCGTCCGTCCGTTCCATTCGTTGATCGACATCTCGTATGCGATATCGAGTTCCGGCTTGCCCATGATGTCGAGCAGCCGATCGCCCATCTTGAATCCCACCGCCTTCACCTTGCGTCCGTTCTCGTCGAGGAGCGAGAGGCGGATATGCGCGCCGGTCGCGCCCATCGTGTCGCACGACAACACTTGGCACCGCCGCGAAACAAAGAGCGGCCGCGGATTTCCCATGCCATACGGCTCGAGCGCGGCCACGCGTTCGGCATTCTCCATCGTGACGTCCGCGAGCGGGACTTCGGCATCGATCTCGAGCAGCGGAACGAGCTCGTCGTCGGGAATAGACGACGCGTGCTCGATTAAACGATCACGAAACTCGGGCAGCCGCTCACCGTCCTCGAGCGCAAACCCGCACGCCGCGCCGTGTCCGCCGGAACGCGTGAGAATCCCCTCACCCGCGACTTTCACCGCATCGGTAATATTATAAGATGGGATAGACCGACCCGATCCGATCCAATGCTTTTCATGAAACCCGACCGCGATCACCGGCCGCGAAAACTTGTCGGCATATCTGCCAGCAACAAGCCCCACCAACGACGGCGACCAATTCTCCTTCCAGATCACGATCACATTCCCTTCTGGCATCTGACTTCTGACATCTAACATCTCTTCTGCTTCCCCCATCATCTTTCTCGTCGTGTCCTGTCTCAATGTATTCAATTGTTCAAGTTCCGACGCAAGCAGCTGCGCTTCGTCCATGGATTCCGATAGCAAAAGTCGAAGCGCGAGAGACGCGTGATCCATGCGCCCGGCGGCGTTCAAACGCGGCCCGATCGCAAATCCGACGGTTTCGGATGTCACCGCACCCGGCGCGACGCCCGCCATCTCGAGAATCGCGCGCAGCCCCGGACGCTTTGTCTTGTTCAGTACTTTCAAACCATACGTCTCAAGCACGCGATTCTCGCCGACGAGCGGCACCATGTCCGTCACCGTCGCGATCGCGACAAGATCGAGCAGCCACTTTTCCCATCCGGCCGGAATCTCAAGACCCTTCTCTCGCGCGGCGGAAAGAAGCGCGCACGCAAACTTATACGCGACACCGACGGCCGCGAGACTTTTGAACGGATAGGTTTCGTCGGGTAATCCGGGATGGATCAAAAACGCGTCGGGAACCGTCTCGCCGAAATTGTGATGATCAACAACAACGGTATCCATCCCCTGTTCTTTCGCAAGAGCGATTTCATCTACACATGCGATACCACAATCGACGGTAATAATAAGTTTTGAATTTTGACTTTTGAGTTTTGAGATTGTGTCCCGATGCAATCCGTATCCCTCTTTATCGCGATGCGGAATGTAGTAGTCAATCGTATCCGTCACAAAGCCGCCTTTCAACGCGATTTCGCGAAGCGTATTGATAATCACCGTAGAACCCGTCACGCCGTCCGCGTCGTAGTCGCCGTGCACGGTGATCCGTTCGCCGTTTTCAAGCGCGGCCAAGACGCGCGTCACCGCTCCATCCATCCGTGCGAATTGCGATTCGTGATGAATATGCTTCTCCCACGAAGGATTCAAAAAAACATCCGCCTCCTCCGGCGTTCGGATCCCTCGTTTCCACAATAATTGCGCGATGAGCGGATGCGCACCGATCTTCGTCGCGTATTCGCTCGGCGCCGGTTCGGCGATCTTCCAGCGCTTTTGCATGGATCCCCATGATCGCCCGCGCGACACGGGATCGGAAGGGACCGTCAAGGCCCGCCCCGTCGAACGACGGGGGCTAAAACGTGCTGATCGCCGGCCCGATAAGAAACAACACCATCGCGACGATGATAAACACCGCAAAGACCTTCATGATTTTTGTCTGGACTTTTCTGGAGATCATATATTGAAATTCTTACCCTTTTTTTCAGGCTACTCACTACTCACTACTCTCTACTCACTCCCCCCCCCACCCTACCCTCTTCGCAGGACTTTGATAAACGCGTCGGGCGGGATCTCCACCGCGCCTTTGCCGTGTTCGAGCATGCGCTTCTTTCCTTTTTTCTGTTTTTCGAGCACCTTCATTTTCCGCGTCACGTCACCGCCATACAGTCCGCCCGTCACGTCTTTACGATACGGCGCGATGCGCTCCGACGCGATGATCTTGGCGCCGATACACGCCTGCAACTTGATCGCGAATTGCGCGCGCGGCAACTCCTCCTTCAACGTCTCCACGATTTCCTTGCCGCGGCGATACGACTCGCTCGAATGCAGGAGCGTGGCAAGCGCCTCGACCGGCTCTTCGGCGACGAGAATGACGAGCTTCACGACGTCGGACTCGCGATAGTCCATGAAATCGTAGTTCATCGACGCATATCCGGCCGTCACGCCTTTCAGTTTGTCGTAAAAATCGACGATCACGGATGCGAGCGGCATTTCGTAATGCAATAGCGCGCGCGTCACGTCGAGGTATTCGGTATTCTTGTAGAGGCCACGGCGGTCTTGCACGAGCGCCATCACGTTCCCGAGATATTCCTTCGGACACAGGATGTCGACGCGGCTCCACGGCTCGCGCGTGCTCTCGATCTTGGACGGATCGGGAAACTCGCCCGGCGATTTGATCAACTTCTCTTCGCCGTTCGTGAATTTCACCTCGTATCCCACCGACGGCGTCGTGATCACCACGTCCATGCCAAACTCGCGCGACAAGCGCTCCTGTACGATTTCGAGGTGCAACATGCCGAGCAATCCCACGCGGAATCCGAATCCGAGCGCTTTTGAATGCTCCGGCTCAAACGTCAAAGACGAGTCGCTTAATTTGAGTTTCAAAATCGCGTCGCGCAATTTCTCGTATTCGTTTCCCTCTTGCGGAAACACGCCCGCGTACACCATCGGACGCACCTCCTTGTATCCCGGCAATGCCTCGGTTTCCGCCGCTTGATCCGCCGACACGATCGAGTCGCCGACGCGTACCGCACCGATATCCTTGAGTCCCGTCACGAGATATCCGATCTCGCCGGCCTCCATACGATCGGCGGACACATGCCCCGGCTTCATGTATCCGAGCTCGAGCACCGCTCCCTCCGCATCCGTGGCCTTGAACGCGACCTTTTCGTTCGTGGCGATCGAACCGTCCACGCAACGCACATACGCGACCACGCCCTGGTAATCGTCGTACTTGGAATCGAAGATGAGCGCGCGAAACGGCTTGGCACGATCGCCGGTCGGCGGCGGCACGTTTTTCACGATGCGCTCCAAAATGTCCGGAACGCCCTCACCCGTCTTTCCGGAAGCCGTGAGAATTTCGTCGCGCGTGCAACCGATGAGCTGGATCAACTCCTGCGCGCGCCGTTCCGGATCGGCGTTCGGCAAATCGATTTTGTTCAAGATGGGAATGATGGTGAGATTTTGCTCGATCGCAAGATACAAGTTGGCGATCGTTTGCGCCTGCACGCCCTGCGTCGCATCGACGAGCAACACCGCGCCCTCAACGGCCGCGAGCGAACGGGAAACTTCGTACGTAAAGTCCACGTGTCCCGGGGTGTCGATCAAGTTCAGCATGTACTCGGTTCCATTCTTCGCCTTGTACTGCATCCTCGCCGGTTGAAGTTTGATCGTGATGCCGCGCTCGCGTTCCAATTCCATCGTGTCCAACAGCTGTTCTTTCATCTTCCGCTTCTCGATCGTTCCCGTGATTTCCAAAAGCCGATCGGCCAGCGTGCTCTTGCCGTGATCGATATGCGCGATGATACAGAAATTTCTAATTCTATTTTGATCCATACTGGATTGCCTGCCCGCCAAAGCGAAGCGTCGGCGGGTTCCATGTCCGCCGAGATTAGCGTAAAAAAGGCAAAACGTAAAGGGTCTAGATATGAAAAAGCGCCCGTACGGACGCTAGCGGTAGACATGAGAACCGCGAAGCCTCACCTCGAGCTCTGCAAGCCTGTTCTCAAGGTTCTTGCGGCGTTGACACGCGCCTTCCAAGCGATCCTTCGCGAGCGACTCTTCGTGTTCCGCTTCCTTGATGAGTTGACGCAGGTAGCTACGCGTCGCTTCCTCCGACGGCTTCAGCCATCGCTGCAACCGTCCGGGGTAGCTCTGGTTGAATTGAGCGATCGCCATTGGAACGAACAGCGCGAGCATGGGCGCAATAGCCGAGGGCGGATACATCCATGCAGGCATCTCACCGTCCGTGAACGGGATCTGACGGCGAAAGAGGAACATCGTCGCAACGAGCGATCCGATCATCACGGAAACCATCGAGCCGCCACCGTAAGACATCATCCCTTCGGACTCGACGCCGCGCCGCCATCCCAGCCAGACCGCCCCGCACGTCGCCGTGAATGCCAGGAAGAAATTCACGGCACCGGCCCAGCGGGCGGGCAGCATGACAATCGACGCGCCCGTCAAGACACAAACGAGCAACCCGACGGCGACGATCGTCATTCGATTCTGATTGTGAGCGCCCATCTCCATCTCCTTCATCGAAAGGACCAAAACCGATATACAAGGGATGTCGTCCTAAGTAAAGAAGAAAGCGCCTTGCGGGTGCCTTCTTATTCTGTCCCGTACTCTCTGCCCTTACCAGTTTAACAATCGCTCCATCTCCTCGAAATTCGGAGTGCCCACCCGTGCTTCGATGTCGCCTCGGACGTTGGCCGGAATATTTGCATAGAACTCGCGGAACGATCCGGCGTTAAAATCCAGTCTCGCGAGAAGCCACGGGCGCCAGGCGAGATACTCGATCGCGCTGCCGAGCCAGCGTTCCGCGCCGCTCATCCAACCGGACAAGTCATACTCGTTAGGCGAAAGCTCCCGATCGCCCGCGAGGAGAAACGGATCGCGGAGCTCGTCTTCCGTCATCGGAACCGGCGCGTCGAGAATGCCGACCGATCCGGCGATGGCCGTGACTTTGTGCTTCGCCTCGACGATTTGCTGAACCTCGAACAAGTCGAGCGCCGCCGTAAACGAAGCCTGGGAGAACGGTTGATTCGAACGCGCCGTAGCGACGCTCGACTCCGTGACCTTTACACTCGTCTCATTTCCCTGTCGCTCCACGCCGAACGACGTCCCGCGCACCGTCGCCACCACGTTGCTCGCGCCGACGCTGACCTCGGAGTCGAGGTCGAGTAAGCGCTCGAGACGCGTCCACGTGCGGCCGATGTCGATGAGGAGCCGCGCACGCAGCGAGTCGCCGGACGGGCGCTCGGCTTCCGTGACACGCAAACGCGTGCCCGCATCGAGCAGCGTGCGGCCGTGCTTGTCCCACACGATCGCGGCGCGGCCGTCGTCCGACACGACGATCTCGTCGCCGGTCGTCACCTCGGTTTCGCCGTCGCTCGCGACCGTTTGTTCGATCCCGGCCGTCGTGATCGTCGCCGATCCGCGCTCGACGCGCAGCACCGCCACCGCCGCCTCGCTTTCCGTGCGCTGGCTCTGCTCGGAAAGCGTCTTACTGATGAAATATCCGACACCGAACACGAGTCCGACACCGATCAGGATCAGCAACACACCTCCTCCGCCCAAAATCGCCCACGTTTTCTTTTGCATACGATATTTGCCACCAGCCTACTTGCTACTCGCCTACCTGCCTAGTCCCTATCCCGCTTGCTCGGCGCCTTCGGCCAGCTTGGCGCGGCGGATGAATTTGGCACGGATACCGTTTGCGATCTCCTCCAATTCCGACGAGCGCATGAGCCAAGCCGTGATGAGAAACGCCAATCCGCCAAACGTGACGGTTCCAATCGCCTGCAGCGCGACCTGCCAGAACGTTTCAAGCGGATAGATCGTGCCGAGCCACTCGCGCATCGGGAATCCGACGACGCACAGCGCGACGGTCGCGATCGTCGTGCGATAAAACGAATACAGAGTCTCGCCTTTGCCGAGTCTGCCGAAACGCTTTCGCAGCACCGCAAGAAGAAGCGTCGCTTGCGTAAAGGCGCCGAGGCTAAACGCGATACCCACGCCGCGCAAACCAAACGATCCGTGCAAAAACCAGGCGGCGGCGATTGTGGCGGATTCCGACACAAGACTGATCTTGAACGGCGTCCACGTATCCTGCCGCGCGTACAGCGCGCGCATGAGAAGCGGCACGATCGATTGCGCGACAAGCGAAAGCGCCATAATGCCGAGCATGTCCGCCACGCGAATCGTGTCGTCCCAGCTAAACACGCCGCCGCCAAGAATCACGCGAACGATTTGCGCGCGCAAAAGAAAAAAGATCGCCGTAGCGGGCAACACAAAAAATAGGATGCGCCGTCCGGCGGCCGAAAGCGTTTTGCGATACCCCTCGTCATCCCCGTTTCCGGCCGCGCGAGACAGTATGGGAAACGCGGCGATCGCGAAGGAAATACCGAAAAGTCCGAGCGGAAAACTCTGAATGTTGTTGGCAAGATTGAACACGGCCACGCCGCCGGTTTCCGTGATCGTGGCGATGGCGATCAATGCCGTAAAACTCACCTGCGACACGCCGAGCGCGGCGATGCGCGGTCCCATCAACATGAGGATACGACGCATGCCGGGATCGGCGAAATTCGGTTTGACGAACGGCCAAAACGGGATGTCATGCGCGGCGGAAAGCTGAACGATCAGATGCAAAAAGGCGCCCGCGACCACGCCGATCGCGGCGCCGTACACGCCAAAGGTCGGGCTCAAGAATACCGTGCCGCCGATGATGCCGAGGTTGTAAAACACCGGCGCGAGCGCGAAACCGACAAAACGGCGCATGGCCTGCATGACGCCGCCGATGACGGCCGAAAGCCCGAGCAGGATCGGCGAAAGCGCCATGACCCGCGTGAGATTCACGGTGAGCGCGAGTTCGGCTTCAGAAAAGCCGGGAGCAAACAGCGGGACGATGAGCGGCGCGAACGCGACGATCGCCACGCTACACAGCGCCAAAACCGCGCCGACGGCGGACAAGACGCGGGACGCGAGCCGCATCGCCGCGTCTTTTCCGTCTTTCTCCATCCATGTCGTAAATACCGGAATAAAACCCGCCGACACGGCGCCAAGAATGACGAGATTGTACGCGATGTCCGGCATGCGGAACGCGGCGTAATACACGTCGAGCTGCGATCCCGCGCCAAACGTTCCGGCCAACGCGCGGTCGCGCAGGATACCGAGCAAGCGCGACGCAAGCGACGACGCCCCGACGATAAACGCCGCGGCGGTCAATCCGTCGGTTTGCTGCGCCATCCATTTTTTAAAGAAAGGAATCATGAATCAAGAATCAGGAAACTCGAAAAGCGCGAACAGGATATCATGCTCTTCCGCACACGGCTCATAGCGCCGACATTTTATCCGGAACATAGAGAGGACGGATGAAGAAGTAATACGCCGACGCAAGGGCAAAAACCGCAAGTGATCCCATTTCAACCGGTCCCGAAAAAAATCGATTTTGCTCAACCCAGGGAATGTACTTGATAGACAGAATGGAAAGGTAGGTCACGACGAATGGGAAAACCATACCTAAAAGATCCGCGGTGATTTTTCTGCGCAGGAGCGTCTTGTGATGCAGGCGACCGATCAACAGAACATATTTGATTGTCGCAAGAAAAAACAAGCCAAACCACCACAGCCAAAACGAGGTGGCATCTTTTATATTCCAAGCCAAGCCAACATACGAGACGACCAGTCCCGCGTCTATGAGCCACTGTCTGCGGTCCGTCGGATCGATAATGGCGGAGAAGCACCGTACCGACAAAAACGTATGCGCGAGTACAAGGAGATATAAACCGAGTAAATGCACTTGCGGAGTCGGATCGTAAGGATGCGCGGGACCGAATAGAAAACCGATCAATGCTGCCACGGAAAATATTGAAGTAATGATGGACGCTTTTAGGGTAGAGTTATGAGTCATAGTGTCCGAATTCATATTTGATACGATCGTCGCGCAACTCGCCGCGGAACGTGCGGTCGAGCCAGATGCGAACGTACCGCGCGCCCATGCGGACGTATCCGTCCTTGTCGAATCGGCGCGTAGACGTGCGCAACGCATGCGGGAAAACGCGGAACGGGCCGTGGCGCGAGGCGCGCTCGACGTAATGCGCATCCTCGTTGACGCGAATCGTCTCGTCGAAGCCGCCGACGCGCTCGAACACGTTTTTGCGCGTGAGAATGCAGGCCCCGAGTGCGTACGGCTTGCGGCGTTCTTGGAATCGGTGAAAACGATAGGCCAACCAATAATAAAATCTACCGATTGGATGCCCGTCCGTCGGCGTGAACCGGCAGGAGGCGGCGGCGCAATGCTCCATGCGGAACGAGGCGACGAGCGACTCAAACGTTTCTCGGTCGGGAATCTCCACGTCGGCGTCGAGAAACATAATGAGATCGTGCAGGGCGTTCGCCGCGCCGAGATTGCGTTGCGTCGAGACGTTGCGCGTTTCGCACTCGAAGACGCGGATCGACACGCGATCCCGATGCGTCTCGGCAAACGCGCGAACGACGTCTTGCGTCGCATCGTCCGACGCGCCGTCGACGACGATGACGTCGAGGTCGTCGATGCCCGTCGCGATAATGGATTGCAAAAGAAGGGGGAGATACCGCTCCTCGTTCAATGCGGGAATGACGATGCTGAACGACATGTTGTTGAACTTAGAACTTAGAACCCAGAACTTAGGGACGGGCTGCTTATAGTTTTTGGTTATGAGTTATAAGTTATGAGTTGCCTTTTATGAATTATCTTTTCCGTCGAAATGCGCAAAACGGTATTCGAACGGGAGACGATCTACCATCGGCCCCTTCAGAAGCATGTAGGCTTCACTATAGAGATATTTGCTCGCGATAGAGAGTCGCCCGTCTTTTTCCAACCGACGGACGGACACGTGCATCGGATGCGACTCGAGCATGCGGAACCGATACCCGTTTCGATGCGCGCGTTGCACGTACTCTTGATCCTCGGCAAACACGACGCGCTCGTCGAATCCGCCGATCGCGTCATGCACGGGACGGCGCGACAGGATACACGAACCGGCGGCATGCGCACGGATGCGTTCAAACAGCTTTGTGTAGTGATTGAACACCGCATGCCCGACCTTGTCGTCGATCCGATCCGACATCGGTTTGAGGCGACACGTGGCGACATCCGCCGCGCGTTGCTCAAACTCGGCCACGACGTCGCCGAGATAACGCTCGTTCGGCAGCTGCACGTCGGCGTCGACAAATAACAGAATATCACCGGATGACGCGGTCGCGCCGCGATTGCGTCCGGGACCCGGCATCCCGCCGTCCACGACCTTCGCGCCGAACGCCGACGCCGTCTCGCGCGTCCGGTCGGTCGAATGCGCATCGGCGACGATCACTTCGAAATCGCGAAACATCTGGTTCTCGATGGTCTTGAACAAGCCGGGTAATACCGCCTCCTCATTCTTTGCCGGAACGACGATCGACAGTTTCATAGCCTTAATCTAGCCTAAAACACGCCCTCCTGTCCACCAGCGTCCCGCAACCCGTAACCCGCGCCTACTCCCGACTCCCTACTCCCTACTCCCTACTCAAAATCGCCCAAGACGCGATTCCGGCCGCCACCGCGACGTTGAGCGATTCTTTTTTGCCCTGTTGCGTGATTTTCACCGCTCCGGCACAGCGTTCAAGAAGCGAAGGCGGAATACCCGTCGTTTCCGTTCCAAGCAGCAACGCAAGGCGATTCGGAGCCCGAAACGTAGCCAAATCATGGGCATCAGGCGTGATTTCCAAGGCATAAATGGGAATTCCTTCGGATGTTAATCGATCCAGCAAGGCTTCTATATCTTTCACAATCTCGAACGATACGGATTTCTGCGCGCCTAATGCGACTTTATCGATGCGAGGATCCGGAGGCGCGGCCGTGTACCCGGAAAGCCACAATTTGGCTACACCAAGCGAATCACAGGTCCGAAAAAGAGCCCCGACGTTTTCTAGCGATCGGATATCATGCGCAATAAGATGTAGTTCTCTCATAAAAAACTGTTCTTTGCTCTTTGTTCACTGTTCTTTGCTCTTTGCCATCGAGCTTGACATTAGGCCATTTTTTGCATATGATCCAGACCCTTACGTCGCGTTGGCGTAGGATTGGAGGAATATTCGTGAGAGAGAACGTTTCGATCTGTGAATACTGCCGTGTCCAAAGTCCGCGGCACCAGCGCTGTTGCCCCGAAGGCGACACAATCTCCGTCCAGATGTGGAGGGCCGGTCACCATGAGGCTCTGAACGGCCGGCGCAACGCGTGCGCCGACGACGAGATCTACACGCTGGGCTTCACGTCCGGCGAGACGGAACGCGAGCGCCTGAACGCGAATGAGAAGCGCGACCGGCCCTCGGCGCCCGAGGAGCTCTTCCCCGAAGAGGCTGCGGAGGACCGTCCAAGTCTGGCGCCGATGAGCGTTTCCGAGTTCAGCCTCATCGTCGACGAAATCCGCAACCCGCCGCTCGCGGACGAGAAGAACGAGCTCTCGGACAAGCGCCACGCGCCGCCGGTACCGCGCGCCGACGCCAAGGCCGTATACGACCGCGAGATCGCCGCACGCCACGCCGACCTCTACTGATCCGCACGGATCGCCCACTTGAGACCCTCATGGGTCTCTTTTTATTATTTGCTGACGCTACGTGTTACGTGTTACGTGTTACGTGATTATGAAATTCGGCGACCCGATCAACACGACCATTACGGACTTCGACGACAAAGGCCGCGGCTTCTCCCCTCCTTACGTCATCCCCTTCACCGCTCCGGGCGACAAAGTCGGGGCGACATTCGTAAAACGCGACAAAGGAATGAAAGTCGGACGGCTATCGAAGATCGTAGCGCCTTCATCTGATCGCATCGACGCGCCTTGCCCGCATGCCGGCGTATGTGGCGGTTGCTTATGGCAGCACATGGCGTACGATGCGCAGCTTCGTTTCAAGAAAGAAATGATCAACCGTGCATTTGAACGCGCGGGACACGAGGAACGCGTCGACGACGTGATGCCGTCAAAGGAAATCTTCTATTATCGCAACCGAATGGATTATGTCGTCGGCTGGAAAGGCGAGATCGGCTTGAAGGAATACGGCTCATGGAACCGCTATCTCGATCTTTCAACCTGCTTGTTGCTCGACGAGGAAACGCCCGCAATCCTGCAAACGGTTCGCGATCTGATGCGTGAACTGAACATCAAGCCGTGGGACGCGAAGGGATATGTCGGCGATCTGCGCTATTGCGTCATCCGTCTCGGCAAAAACACCGGCGAACGCATGATCACGCTCGTCGTCCGCTCCATTTCTGGCATCTCACATCTGACATCTGACATCTCTCAACGCCTCTCCCCTCTTTGCACCTCGTTGTATCTCGCCGAAAATCCCGAGATCACCGACGTTTCACAAGGCAAGACGCTTGAACTGCTTCACGGCAACGAGTATCTCACCGAAGAAGTGAACGGGATTCGCTACGCGATTCACCCCAACTCGTTCTTCCAGACGAATACGGCGATGGCGGCAAAGCTGCAAGATGTTGTTCTGGATGCGGTTATCCCTGTAGGGGCACAGCATGCTGTGCCCCTACAAAATATGCGCGTTCTCGACCTGTACTGCGGCCTTGGCTTTTTAGGAATTGCGGCGGCGAAACGAGGCGCGGACGTGTACGGCCACGAACTGGATGCGGCGGCCATCGAGCTCGCGAAAACGAATGCGGAAGCAAACGGCGTGGGCGATCGTTGCCGCTTTGGCGCAGGTCCGACCGAGGCGCTCGATTGGTCCGCGGAGAATCCCGACGCCGTCATCGTGGACCCGCCGCGCGCGGGGCTGCATCCCAAGGCGCTCAAAGCGTTGGTCGAAAACGCGCCGCCGCGTATCGTGTACGTCTCGTGCAATTACCGTCGCCTGGTCGAAGAACTCAAAACGCTGAAAGAGAAATACCGCGTCGAATCATTGCAGGCGATTGACCTCTTCCCGCATACGCCGCATGTCGAGGTGATTACGTCACTCGTGCTACACTAAGCCCATGAAATCAGGTTTTGTCGTTCTCGCGGGACGTTCAAACGTGGGCAAATCTTCGCTTCTGAACTCCCTGATCGGGACCAAGATCGCGATCGTGACGCCTAAGCCGCAAACCACGCGCCGACCGGTGCGCGGTATTTTGCATGACGATCGCGGCCAAATCGTGTTCGTGGACACGCCCGGCATTTTTCTCGGCAAAAAAGACGCTCTCTCCCAAAAATTAAACGCGCTCGTGCGCGAGCAACTCGAAGGCATCGATCTGGTCGTCTATGTCATGGACCCGACGCGTCATGTCGGCGATGAAGAAGAAAATATCAGAAGACTTCTCAGAAAACTTTCGGTGCCGATCATCGCGGTGATCAACAAGAGCGACTTGTCGGACGAAGAAAAACCCGCCCTCGAAGAAATGCGCGCGGCGGACGTCGGTCAGCGCCTGACGTTTGAATTGTCCGCTTTGAATCGCCGGGACCTGAACCGTCTCGTCGATGCGATGTTCACGCTGTTGCCCGAAGGCGACTCATACTATCCGGACAAACAACTCACCGACGTCTCTCATCGCGAATGGCTCGGCGAAATCATCCGCGAAAAATGTTTTCTGCGCCTTGAACAGGAGCTGCCGTATTCCGTCATGGTCGAGGTGACGAACTTGGAAACCGAGGACAAGCGGCGGCGCGTCGAAGCCGTCATCTGGACCACGGATGATCGCTACAAAAAAATGATCATCGGCTCCAAAGGCGCGATGATCAAGCAAATCGGCATGGATGCACGCAAGGAGATCGAAGCCGCCACCGGCAACAAGATCTATCTCGGTCTTGAAGTAAAGACGGACCCCAAGTGGCCGCAACGTTTTGCCTCACTATGATAAAAGCCTCATACGAAGCGCGCATGCCCGCGTCGAGCACGGAACGACCAAGATCGGAATTCGAGCGTATCGGCGACCAGCATGATTTGATGATGCGTTTCGTGCGAAGTCTTGCACGTCCCGGGCGGAAATCGGGCGAACTTGAACGACTCGACCCACGCATCTTTTATCCGGAAGATTACGAAGGGATGGCGTTCAAGCCGGACTTGTACATCGTGGAACCCGCCGCGATCGACGAGCTGGAAGACGTAAAAAAGAAACGAGACGAGGCACGCGTCGAGCAGCTACGTTCCGCGATTCGCGCGATGAGTTGGGCGAGTCACGGCCGCACGGACGACGACGTGGCCGCGACGCTCGCGAGCGATTTTCTTCGAAAAGCCCAATCCGAAGCCGAGCGCGACATCGACTCGCAAAAAGGCTTCGATTTTGCGCATGCCGATCCGGCCGAGTGGACGCGCGTCCTGAATACGCTCGGGAAAAACGGAGCATGCAAGGGCGATCTCGTGGAAAAACCGACGAGGTTCGTCGAAAAGAAAATCGTCGAGGCGTGGAAAGACCTCATCGGCGAATTCAAGGATAAGAAAAAACGCGAAAGCGACTGGCCGACGAGCTATCCGGTCGCGGTCGATCCGCCAAAATTATCGGAACCCGTCCGTCGCGCGGACGATCGCCTGGTGAATCTCCGACACATCCGCGACCAACTCTACTTCTGGCGACTCTATCCTCAACACTGCATGTACGCAAAAAGCAGAGGGCAGTGAACAAAGAGCAAAGAACAGTTCCGGTCCGGAGCTGCTCTTTGCTCTCTGCTCTTTATTCACTGCCCCTTCACGGCCTTTTCATTACTACGTTGTTCACCTCGTACCCGAACAACCGACTCATGACGGATTCACCGTTCCCCGAAGTCGCGTCCATACCGGCGGCCAGCGGATTCAGCGTCACCTTGAGGATCATGGGGTTCTGGCGGCTGTTCAGCACGATGACTTCGCCGAACCAATTACGTCCGCGGATGGCGGAAACCTTCTTTTCTTCGCCGTTTACCGTCAACGGCCATTCGATCAATTCCGCCTCGGCGGTGAGTTCGGTCAAATCCTTAAATGCCTCCTCTTCCGAAGCCTGTTGGCGCAGGGTGTCGAGAGCGTCTTTGAGTTCGACGACGTTCTTGACCGCCTGGTTCAACGCATCGTCAAAGACGCCGAGGTTCAGGATCGTGCGGTTCGTCCTGGACAATTCCATATACGCGTCGTCCGACAACCAGATCCCCGTCTTTTCTCCAAGCATGTCATGCGTCCCCTCCGGCCAATACGTGGGAAGGAAAGCCGTGTGCGGCGTACGCAGGTTGATCCCGAGCAGCGCGCCCGATACCGTCACGCGCTCCGTCGCCATCGTCGGCAGCGGCGCGTTCGTGTTCGGATAGCGTTTCAATTCCGCCTCGTAATCGGCGCGCAATTTTTTGGAAGATTCGGTCTCGCGCGTCGTCAAGAGCTCCCAGTCGAGCTCGGCGACATGCGTGGGAGCGAAGCGTTTGACGGTGACCGTGCGCACGCCGTCCTTGCTGTGAAGCAAATCCGGAATGAAGGCGCCAAACCCAAGCACGGTTTGCCGGATCTCAAACGTGTCTCCGGGAATAAACTGGATCGCTTCCGCCGCTTCTACGGCGGCCGTTTTATCGATCGGGGTCTGATCGACCTCGAGACTCTTAAGCCGAGCACATCCGGCGCCCACGAGAGCCAAGGCAAGTCCGATGACCGCGAACCGACGCATGCGAAAAGTGTACATAGTTACGTCGCGCTATCTTTACGGCTCGCCTCGTGAAAGTCAAACGAGGCGACATCGCCCATTTACAAACGCGGAACATGAGCCTATCGTCAGTGCATTCTCCAAGGTATGGCGGCATCCACTCCCGGACGTACGACGAGACGCGTCGCGCTCGTCGTAGGCATCGCTCTTTTCGTCCAAATCGGATATGGGTGGCTCCTTCAGGCTTCCGGACAAGAGCCGTTTTCCTTTGTCGGCGACGGCCCGAGCTACATGGAAACGGCGCGCAACGTCTTGGAAGAAGGCGTCTGGTCTTCGGATCCCGCTCCGAATCCTTTGCCGGACAATTTTCGCGCGCCGATCTATCCGCTTCTCCTCATCGGCTTCATCAAACTCGGATGGCCTTTCACCCTCCTGTTCGTCCTGCAGGCGCTCGCGGTCGCGGCGGCGGCCGGACTGACCTATTGGTACGGCCGTTCGTTGTTTTCGGAACGAGTCGGCCTGATCGCCGGCCTCGTCCTCGCCGTCGATCCGATTCTCGCGTCACGCGCCGTCTCCAAAGCGCTCATGACGGAGGCGTTCGCGCTCCCGTTGCTCTTGATCGGATTCGGGAGTCTCGCGCTTTTCGTCAAACGATCCGACGGAAAACAGCTCCTCATCTCCACGCTTGCGTTGGGACTCGGGGCGAATCTGAAGCCGCAATTCGTGTTCTTTCTTCTCCTTTCCTATGTCGCCGTCTTCCATGTAAAACGCGTGTCCGCACGAACCGTTCTCGCCTCGCTCGGCCTCGCCGGCCTGCTCTTGCTTCCGTGGCTCTCCTATAACTTTATCGTATTGGGCGTTCCGCAATTTTCATCGGTCTCGGAAACCAACCTGTTCGACATAGGCTATCGCTTCCAACATTGGCTGACGAAAAGCAAAGATCCGTATTTCAATGAGAATTACATCATCGCGGGAAGCGCGCTGGTCGGCGCGGAAAATTCGATGCAGCTGTTCGAGCCGATCAAAGCAAAACGCCTTGCGCGCATCGGTCGCGAGTGGATCATGAGCGCGCCGCTTCCTTTTCTGTGGTTCCATACGACGCGCGTCCCGCGCACCTTTTATCACGACACGACGATCGACACGCTCTATGAGGATTTCGGATGGTTTCCGAGCCTGCGAAACGGCGACTCGACGGCGCTCGCAAAGCACATCGTTTTTTTCCGCCGGTCACAAGCGATGGACGAAATCCGCGAACATCCGGCGTCCCTGCTCGCGCTCGCCTTCCAGATCATCGTGCTTCTCGTTTCCCTGCTTGCGCTGTCGAACGACGTGGTTCGCCGCGCGCTCGTCGGCGATCGTTCATCCGTCGCCCTGCTGTGGATCGCGCTTCTCCTCGCCTACGGTTTCCTCGTCTCGCCGATGGGGCTGCATCGCTATCGCGTGCCGATCGAACCGATGCTGCTGTTACTCGCCATGGATAGCCTTCTCGTCTTGATCGGAGGGAAAAAGACACGCGTATGACCGATGTATTTCGCGTCTGGAAAAAACATGCCCTCGTGCTCGCGGTCATTCTTCTGCCGGTGTTCGCCTATCTCGCCGTGAAAGCGCAGGACCCGCGCGGATGGGACCAATGGGGCTTTGGCTCGGCGCAAACCGTCCTCACGGTTCGCCACTGGGCGCGCGACGGCATGATCGCGCACAAATTTCTGTTCCTGCCTTCCGGATATCATCCGAACATCGGATTTCTTGACCGGCCCGAGTTTCGTTTTCTGGCGGACGGGACAAAAACCGGAGAAACCATCGGCAACCGCTTGTACTACACCCACTATCCCGCCGGATATCTCATTCCATACGGGCTTCTCGCCAAACTCGGCGTGATGGAACGATCGGGGCTGCGCGTGGTCGCCGTTCTCTTTTCCATGCTGGGGCTCGCGTTTTTTTACGGATTCGTGTTCCTATTCTCAAAACGCAATCATTGGATCGCCGGTGCGGCAACACTATATTACGCCACCACGACCGTGTTCCTCGGATACGCGGACTCGCTCGCCAATCAGTCGATCGACGACCTGTTCCGGAATGCCGTCCTGTTTGTCAGCTTCTACCGATTCTCAAGCGTTTCGGATGGCGTGAAAAAGAAACGCCTTACCGCCGTAACGTGGGTCCTGTACTTCCTGCTGGCGAGCAGCTCGTACGACTCGACATTCTTCGTTTTCATCTGGCTATGCGGCCTGGATATCCTCGAGCATCGCCGGCTCCGAATCGGACGCTTCATCGGATGGGGTCTCGCGCCCGTTCTCGCCTTCGTCGTCCAGGTGGCGCAAAACACGTGGTATCTCGGCGTCGCCGACATGCTGCGCGACTTTTACGGCGCGCTCGCGTTCCGTTCGTCCGAAGCACCCGCCGTACTTGGTCGCCTTCCGCCGCTCGTGAAAAACGCGTTCGCCTCGCTCTCGCTCACCGGCTACCTCGCCGGGATGCGCGCGCGTTTTGCGTTGCCCGTCGTCGCGCTGCTCGTCTTCGCGATTTGGCGAACGAAACTCGTAGATAAGACTCGCGCGTGGCTGCTCGTGATTCTTGCCGCCGCCGGAATGACGTATCCCTTCCTATTGCCCGTCGTCGGAACCTTTGGCTACCAGGGTCGACAGCTCGCTCCCACGCTCTGCACGCTCATCGCGATCGCGACGTATGCCGTGGTCACGAAGTGGCGGGCGTTGAAATGGTCGGCGGCGCTCCTGGCCGCGCCGCTCGTCATCCTGTGGGCGATACACGTCCGGGCGTTGGCGGGATTCGTAAACGACTTTCCGCAAAACGCATTCACCGACGAGCAGGTGACGCAATGGACGTCCTACATGAATTACACGAAGCGGAATGACGTGATCCTGCTCTCGGCGCAGCTCGGTTCGGAAAAGTTTTTCATGCAGGTCTATGCCGATCGACTCATCCTTCCGCTTGATGATGCAAAAGCGATGAGCGAATTGGCGTCCGCGATCCAAAAGACGATCGGTGACGGGCGCGTGATCATCGTGACCGACCTTGCCGTCGACGGGGAAACGAAAAAAGTCTTCGCGGAAGCGGGGCTGACGCTTGCATGGCTTTGGACGGACGCGGGCTTAACGGGGTATGTACTGGTTCAAACTCTGCAGCCATGACGCGCCGTTTTTTGTGGACCAGCCGCCGATGAAAAACACGAGACCGAGAAGGATCAAAAACACCAGGCAACAACCGCTGCAGCAAGAAAACCACCAGGAACGGCCGTTCCAGGCGCGATCCGGCAGCGGAGTCGGCGGCACCTGGGAAGCGATGGATGACATGTCGACATGACACCAAAATCCGGCGTAATCGTCAAAGCGGAGATCCTCACTTGATATTTGTCGCACACTCCCTGATACTGACGCACATGAAGAAACCCCCGACCGTCGGCAAGCAAGCCCCGGATTTTGAGCTGAAGGACGCGTCAGGTACAAGCGTCCGTTTGTCCGCCGCGCTCGCCTTAGGACCGGTCGTGCTCATATTTTATCCGGGGGATCTCACGCCGGGTTGTACCGTCCAATTATGCGCCGTGCGTGACGACTTCGAGGCGTTCAAAAAAACCGGCGTGGCCGTGTTCGGCATCAATCACGGCACCGCGGATTCACATCGCGCGTTCGCCGCCGCGCATCGCTTTCCCTTTCCGCTCTTGGTCGACGAAGGGAAACGCATCAGCCGCGCGTACGGCACGATACGCTCCCTGCTAAAAGCTTCCTTCATCCGCCGGACCGTCATAGGCATTTCTCCGGACGGCATCATCCGCTACGAGCGACGCGGTTTTCCCAAAACCGCCGAGATCTTGAAGGCTATGAAACCCTTTGCGAAAATGACGTGACGCTTGATCAAGCCATCGCTTTTTTCTTGGATCCGGCGAGCGCCTCTTCCAACAGATTTTTGTTCCAGCCGACGATCACATGGCCGTCCACGTCGATGACCGGTACGCCCATCTGGCCGGAGAGCTTCACCATCTCTTGCGCGGCCTGCGAATCGGCCGATACGTCGATGTCTTCAAAGGAGACGCCTTTCTCCTTGAGGTAGTCCTTTGTGAGCTTACAATAAGGACAAGTTGGCGTGGAATAGACTTTCACATTCATACGGAAACAAGTTTACCACACTCGGCTCAAAGTGCCTGTAGATATCTCATGAGCAGACGTACGCCAAAACCCGATGCACCCGGCGGTTGATCCGGTCTGATCTCGCGTTCCGTGTAGGAAGGCCCCGCGATATCAAGATGCGCCCACGGAATCTCGCTCGGAACGAAGTGCTTAAGAAACAACGCCGCCGAGATGGCGCCGGCCTGCCCTTTTGCGCCTACATTTTTGACGTCCGCGATCTTGGATTTTACATGATCCTCATAGGCCGCCGGCATGGGGAGCTCCCAAATCGATTCTCCCGACGCTTCGGCGGACAGCTTGAGACGGTCCAACAGCTTGCGATCCGTGCCCATGACGCCCGCGATCTCTTCGCCGAGCGCGACGACGCACGCGCCGGTCAGCGTGGCGAGATCGATGATCGCGTCCGGCTTGAGCGTTGCGGCATACGACAGCGCGTCGGCGAGTGTTACACGTCCCTCCGCGTCGGTATTCAGGACTTCGATCGTCGACCCGTTCATCGCGCGCACCACGTCGCCGGGGCGATACGCCTTGCCCGACGGCATGTTCTCCACCGCGAGGAAAATTCCGTGCACTTCGACGTTCGGCGCAAGCTCGGGAAGCGCCTTGAATAAGCCGAGAACGGTCGCAGCGCCCGCCATATCGATTTTCATCGTCGTCATGCCGTCTCCCAGTTTCAGCGAGAGACCCCCCGAATCAAACGTCACCGCCTTCCCCACAACCACGATCCGCTTCACCCTCCCCTTCCCCTTCATACCTCTGGCATCTGACATCTGACCTCTAACATCCGGCCTGTACGTCATATGTACCCCCACAGGCTCATGTTCCGAACCGCGCGCCACGGCGAGCGTCGCATGCATCTTCATCCGCTCCATGCGCTCGCGATCAAACGTCTTGATCGACAGGCGCTTCGACGAAGCGGCGATGTCCTTGGCGACTTCCACCATATGCGCCGGCGTCATGTCCTGCGACGGCGTATTCACGAGGTCGCGCGCGAGACAGGTCGCCTCGGCGATGACGGCGGCTTCCGCGAATCCGCGCTCGATCGCGGCGAGCGAAACGGCCGAAGACTCGTAGACGGTCAGCGTCTTGAGCTTCGCCTTCGCGTGACGGTCCGCGTTGCGTTTGTGGTACGCGTGGAATCCGTACGCGGCGAGATGCGCGCCTTCCGCAAAGGCCATCGCCGCTTCGCGCGCCGTCAAGAACGACGAAGGTAACGCCGTCCACGCGGTCGCGACGTTTTTCGCCCTCAATTCGCGCGCTTTCTTGGTCGACAGCGCTCCAAGCCGGCGATACGTGTCCGCCGTTATCGAGCCGCGCTCCCCCGCTCCGAGCAACGCCACGAACCCGGCTTTTGCCGAGCCGTAGGTCGGCAGGACAAGCCATTCGCCCAGGCTTCCTTCAAGCGCCGACTTATCCACATGTGCGACCATCCCCGCATCAAGTAGTTTTCGAAAAACGGCGGCTTGGCCTCGTAAAACATTTTTTCCCTTGGTGATAGGCAAAATAATCAGGTCGGTTGCCTGATCAAAAGGATTCCCCTGTAAAACGCGTACTTGCATAGAACCCGACCTTATCCACATGTCCTTTATTACGCAACCCGAAACCGATCGTCACTCCCCTATGAAAGCCCGGTCAAAAAAAGAAACAAAAATGCCGCCAGCGGCGCGTACGCGATGAACATCAACAAATACCAACGCAATTCACGAAAGGCCGACATGCTTCGCGGATCTTCCTTGCGATCGTAGATCGCCATGCCCGCGATGACGAATGAAGCCGCCGAAATCGTCAGACACCAAACGCAGTAGGCCTTGATCGCAAAGGCTTGAATCAGAATAAGGTAAACGGATTCGAACGCGCCGATCGCGGCGAGCACTTTGGTGAGCTGGCGCAAACGGTCGGCATGATTGGGTGTGGCGGCACGAATGCACAGCAACGCGAAAAACGGCGCGAAGAATGCGAGCCCGAGCAACGGACGCGGGAGTATGCCGAACACGTACGCCCATCCGGATGCGCGAACGGTATCGCATCCCCCGGGTCCGTTCACACCGCAGACGATGGGCGCTCCGGTGACATACACGTCGAGCAGATACGCGGACGCAAACGCGCCGACGAGCGCCGCGGCAGCCATGATAATTCTCGCCTGTGGCGGTTTGATCAGTTCTCGCATATTCCTTCGGCCCACAATCCCCGTTTCTGATCGCGCGCGTCTTCTTCCAGTCGTTTCAGCTCGGCTTTGCGCGCCTTGTCCTGCGGAAAATCCACGTAAGCATACCCATATCCTTCACGAATCAATGACGCAATCACATCAGTCCCATCTTCCAGATAAACATTACGTAACAAGCGGCCGTATTTGTCCACTTCGTCGGCTTGCGGATCCGCCTCAAGACGCACGCGCTTGCCGTCGGTCAACGCTTTTGTGAAGGCGGACGCTTCTTTTCCGAAACACTCGACGGGACGACGCGGATCGACCGTCTCCGGCGTATTCACGCCAAGCAAACGAATCGTCGCTTTCTCACCGTTATCCAACTCTACATGCACCGTGTCTCCATCCACCGCTTTCGTCACCAACGCGTTCGTGCCCCCTTCACTTCCCCTCCTTACGAAGGAGGGGCCAGGGGAGGTTTGTTCGACAAGAGGGGTTGGGGTGGTGGGACCGACTTCTCCCGGCGCCGCGTTTACTTGCGAAAGAATCAACAGAAACACCAGCGCGATCAAGCCGCCGATCAGCCGCTCCCAACGCTTTCTCGACATGGACGGCATGGTAGCACGAGGGATACTGCTTGACAGATGCGATAATGAAATGTATTCCTGAAGGACGAAAGGAGGCCCTATGAAAGGCAGAGGAAAATCCATCCGTACCGGAAACTTCGCGCCTACCAGAACCCGGCACCTCGACGTCCCCGAAGTCGACCTTCACGGGCTCCGGCAACACATCGGCGAGGCGCGCGTCGAGAGCTTCATGCGCGAACAGATCGCCAACGGCGCACGCACGGTGAAGATCATTCACGGCCAGGGTCAGGGCGTGATGCGCGAAGTCGCGTACGACTGGATCAAAAAGCATGTGCATCGGGTGGCCGATTATCAGGACGTCGGTCCCGCCGTCATCATCTATCTGAAGCGCTAGCGAGCTGCCCGCCCATGTCCGCGAGACAATGGCGGGTTTTTCTTTTCCGCCGCGCGTGGCGTATGCTTTTGCCGTATGAAATGCCTTCTTCTCCCCGCCGCGCTTCTCGCCGTTCTCGGCGCCGGTTGCGCCAACGCCCCCGTCGACGTGCCCGGCACGGATGACGCCGCGCCGAAAGACTCGACGCCCGCCGTCCGCGGCGAAGAACGTCCGCAGGCGGGACTCGGTATGCGGACGATCTTTCGCTCCTGGAACGACGGCGGAAGCGACCGATGCGTGTTTGAGATCGTCTATCCGCAATTCCAGGCACCATTCGCGACCGGCGACGAGGAAGACCGTCGTTGGGACGCGGCAAATCGCGAACTCGAACGCGCCGCGCTCACCGGATTCGTGCCTACCTCTACGAGCGGCGCCTTTGACCTCGCGCGCGGCGCAGACTCGTACATCGAAACATGCCGCGCCGAACTTGATGAGCTGTCCGACACGCCGGGCAACGATGAGACGAGTTACATGCAATACATTCAATCCATCGGATATGACGTCAAGTTACTGCAAGACGGCCTGGCCAGCGTCGTCATCCAAAGCTATGCCTACAGCGGCGGCGCGCATGGCCTTCCCTGGATCCATGGCGTGACGTTAACGCCCCCCGAAGGCCGCAGGCTCTTGCTGGGAGATTTCATTCAACCGGAACGACTCAAACCGTTCATGCAAATGGCACGCCGTCAACTCCTGGACGAGTGGAGCGACGCACTGTTCCCGGAAGCCGCGGATGCGTTTGCGACATTCGTGGCCGACGCGAATCTCATCACGGAAGAAGAGCGTCTCGCATTCTCGATATACGAAGACTTCTATCTCACGCCGCAAGGGTTTGTCTTGTACTGGAACGTCTACGACGTGGCCCCCTATGCCGCCGGACAACACATCGTCACCATCCCATACCGCACCGTGAGTGATTGGCTCCTTCCTGACTCGCCGATCACGGCGCTTTTCCGTTCTTCGTCTTCTCCGTAAGAATCGGATGCTCTTTCAAGACGAGGATGCGATAAATATCGAGCAAGGCAAACAACAAACTGATCGTCAACGGACCAAGGAGGAATCCGAGCGGGCCGTATAACGCCAACCCGCCGAGCACCGAAAACAGGACAAACAGCGGATGGATTTTCGCGCCTTTCCCGATCAGCGTAGGTCCGAGCAGGTTGTCGATCAGTCCCACGGCCAGCGCGCCCCACGTCAATAATCCGGCGCCTTGCCACAACTGATTGGTGGCGAATAGATACACGATACCGGGAACAAGTACGAGACTTGTTCCGATACCGGGAATCAGCGCGCACACGGCCGCCAAGCTCCCCCACAATGCGGGATTCGGGATGCCAAACATCCAAAATCCCAAACCGGCCAATAACCCTTGAATGAGCGCAACCAACAGCTGTCCGCGCACCATGGAATTGATGGCCAGCGACATGCGATCAAACACGTCCAAGTCGTATCGATCGGAAAGCGGGCTTAAGGCGACGAACGAGTGGATGAAACGCGGACCGTCTTTCAACAGATAATAGAAGGCGATCAGGAATAAAAACAACCCTGCCAGCACCTCTGCCGTGCCGGAAAAGATACTTCCAAGATTCGACGTCAAAACGGACAAGCCTTGACGCACATATGCTTCCGTATCGATGCTGAAGCCGGGCAACATCTCCCGAATCGGACCAAGAAAAATTCGCTCGAGCATTTCGAGATACGCGTCGCGGTTGGCGGATAACGCGGTTAGCAAGTCGGCGGCTTCCGTAAAGACCTGATACCCGAGAAACGCGACCGGGGTGAGCACCAATGTCGCAACTACGAGCACGGTCAGGAATGAGGCGATACCTTGCGGAAGCCTGGTCAAAGCCTTGATTCGATCCTTGAGCGGATGCACGATCACGGCCGCCATCGCCGCAACCGCGAAAACGGCGAGAAACGGCCTGAAAAGCACAAATGCCACAAACAAAGCGAGTCCGAGCATGATCAGAAGGAAGGAGTATTGAAGACGGAGAGTACGCATACCGTCGATTGTATCACGACGCGACACGACAGACACGATTGACAAAACATCGAATTTAATATACGTTAGATACCTAATTTGTGAGCCGCATGCCACCCAACAACCAACCTTCGAGTTTTTACGGTCTTGGAATCGCACCCAAGCTTCTTGAGGCACTCGACAAGAACAAATTCACCGAGCCGACGCCGATTCAGAATCAAGCGATTCCCGTCGCCCTTCAGGGCGAGGACGTAATCGGTATTGCGCAAACCGGAACGGGCAAAACGCTCGCCTTCGGTGTTCCCATGATCCAACGTCTCGCCGCCGTCAAAGGACGCGGCTTGATCATTTTACCGACGCGCGAACTCGCGCTTCAGGTGGATGAAATGCTGCAAAAAATCGGCCGCTATGTCGGCCTTCGTACCGCCGTATTGATCGGCGGCGCGTCCATGCATCGCCAAAAGATGGATTTGGCAAAAAAGCCGCACGTCATCATTGCCACGCCGGGCCGTCTCATCGACCACTTGGAACGCAAGGCGGTAACCCTTTTAGGTGTGAGCGTGCTCGTCCTCGACGAAGCCGACCGCATGCTCGACATGGGATTCGAGCCTCAAATCCGCCGCATTTTGCAGGCCGTCCCGCAGGATCGTCAGACGCTGCTTTTCTCGGCCACGATGCCGGCGGAAATCGTGAACATCGCGAACCGCTACATGAAAAAGCCGACGCGCGTGGAAATCGCCCGCTCCGGCACGGCGGCGGAAAAAGTTACGCAGGAAGTGTATTTCCTTTCGCGCGACGAAAAACCTCTTTTGCTTGAACAGTTGCTCAAGAAGTACGCGGGCACGGTGCTGGTCTTCACCCGCACAAAACACGGCGCGAGCAAGCTCACGCGCATCGTGAAGCGCTCCAACCACGCCACCGCGGAAATCCACTCCGACCGCTCGCTCTCGCAACGACGCCGCGCGCTCGACGGGTTCAAAACCGGCGAGTTCCGCGTCCTGGTCGCGACGGACATTGCCGCGCGCGGCATCGATGTCAAAGACATCGAACTCGTCGTGAACTACGATCTTCCGGACAACGCCGACGACTACGTACACCGTATCGGCCGCACGGGTCGCGCGGGCAAGGCCGGACACGCGATCTCCTTTGCGACGCCGGATCAAAAATCCGAGGTGAAAGCGATCGAGCGCCTGATCCGCGGACAGATTCCCGTCTCGGTGCCAAAAGATTTGCCGCGTCCGACGTTCAAACCGGCCGAGCGCTTCTCTCCTCATGCCACGCCTTCGTATCATGCAAGCGGCCCCAAACGCTTTGACGAACGCCGCGTGCAGGACAAATCAAAGAAACGCTTCCAGCCCAAATCGCGCGGCTACGATTACGGCAAAGGCCGCGCCGACGATCGTCGATGGAACGAACCACCTAAGGACATGCCAAAAGGCGGTCGCACGGTGCGCATCCACTCATAACCCCCAACCCCCTTTCAAGGGGGCTAGAGGGGGTCCTTAAGGGGGAGCTAGAGGGGGTCCTCATCTTCCGATCCGTATCGCCGCAATTTCAAACGCCGTTTCCGCCAGTCGGGAACGGTTTTTGATACCAGCGCCCAATATCTCGCCGAATGATTCATTTCTTTGAGATGACACAACTCGTGCACGATAACGTAATCCGCGAGCTCCGAAGGGAGTAACGCGATTTTATAATTGAAATTGAGATTGCGCTTGCGCGAACAACTCCCCCACTGACTGCGCTGGTTTTTGATGGAGATGCGGCTCCAGCGGAATCCGTATGTTTCGTTAAAGTGATCGAGACGTAAACGCGCGAACGCTCTCGCCTCTTCTTTTTTCGCGAGATACTCGGCCCGGTCGCGGCGTGCGAGCAATCCCGGTTTCAATTTCGACATCCGCGCCCTCGCGCGCTCGATCCACGCAGCGTTCTCGCGGACAAACGCCTCGATCAAGCGTTCCGGCATCGAAAGACCCGCGCTCACGCTCACGCGCCCGTCGGCGTGTACGCACAGCCGAATCGATCGCTGATCGCGACGGCGCTTGAGGTCAAAATGCATTGTGCCATAGTATATGATACGATCATCCATATGAAATCCCTTCTTCTCCGCGCCGCCGCGATATTCTCTCCCCTCTTCGCTGCCGCGCTTTTGACGGCCCCGGCCCATGCCGCGCCGTTCGGTGTCTCTCCGCCCACGCCCAATCAGACGTTCGTAAACCAGGAAAAGACATTCTATTCGGACCTCACGGACGGCACCGCCGTGATCCACCACTGCAACCTGTCCGTGGACGGCATCTCGCACGGGGCTATGACCGTCTACACGGGATCTGGAGGCAAATCCGCGTATTTGGCGACGAGCATCTCAACTGCGGGAAGTCGCATCATGCGTGTGACGTGTTACGACGCGGGCGAAAGCAATAGCGGATACGCTCAAACGACCGTCACCGTGTTTGCGGACTCGTCGGCACCGAGCGTCGGCGTCTTCACTCTGGCGCCGACGGCACCCGTAGCCGGATTATCCGTCAACATCCAGACGTACTACGACGACACGGATTTCGGGTCGGGTCTTGATACCTGCTCGCTCTACGTCGACGGCGCATTTATCAGTCTCATGAACCTGTCCGGCGGCTCCGGTTCCACGGCCGGCACCGCAAGCCGCGACCATACGTTCAGCGCCGGCGGATCGTACTCGGTGAAAGTCAATTGCACTGACCGTTCCGAAAACCTCGGCACGCGTACGCAAATCGTATCCGTCACGACGCCGCCGGACACGACGGCGCCGACCGTTGGACAAATCGCCGGCATCACCCCGACACAGAACGTCGCGACCACGATTTCCGCGACATACTCAGACAACGTCGGCGTAACCTCATGTAAGCTGTTTGTGAACGATTTCGATTGGGGAACGATGAACCTAAGCGGATCACTGAGTGGCACCGCCTCCAAAAGCTTCGCCTTCAACCCGTCCGGAACGCATTACGTGTACGTCGCGTGTTTTGACGCAGCCGGAAACGATACGATCGGAGCAACGCGCACCGTAACGGTGAATCCACCTTCAGGTGCCGACACGACCGCGCCGACCGTTGGACAAATCGCCGGCATCACCCCGACACAGAACGTCGCGACCACGATTTCCGCGACATACTCAGACAACGTCGGCGTAACCTCATGTAAGCTGTTTGTGAACGATTTCGATTGGGGAACGATGAACCTAAGCGGATCACTGAGTGGCACCGCCTCCAAAAGCTTCGCCTTCAACCCGTCCGGAACGCATTACGTGTACGTCGCGTGTTTTGACGCAGCCGGAAACGATACGATCGGAGCAACGCGCACCGTAACGGTGAATCCGCCGGCAGGCACCGACACGACGGCACCGGTGATCGGTACGGTCCTTCCTTCTTCAGCCACGCAGAACGCGACGACCAATATTGTGGTGGAAGTGACGGACAACGTCGGCGTCTCCTCCTGCACGCTGACGGTGAATGGCGTGCTCGCAGGCGCGATGAGCGTCGCGGGCATCCCTTCAGGTTCGACGGCGGAGCGCCTGCACAGCTTCACGGTTAGCGGCAACAACACGATTCGAATCGACTGTCAGGACGCCGCAGGGAACGTGGGGACTCGCACCACAACCGTCAGCGTCACCGGCTCCTCTTCTCCGACGCCGTACACCAATCGCCTCGTCAAACTCGCTTGTCCCGCCGGATTCATTGACGTCAATCACCCGTGCAAGGCCGTGTACTACGTCGGCTCGGACGGCAAGCGTCACGCCTTCCCGAACGAACGCGTCTATTTCACGTGGTACTCGAACTTTGGCGGCATCATTGAACTCGACGGTGGGACACTCGCGACCATTACCCTCGGAAGCAACGTCAACTATCGTCCCGGCATGCGCATGGTGAAATTCACCACCGTAAACCGCGTGTACGCCGTCGCTCGCTACGGCACGCTCCGCTGGGTCACCTCCGAAGCCGCCGCGACCGCGCTCTACGGCTCCGCCTGGAACACGCGCATCGACGACCTGAGCGACGCCTTTTTCACCGACTACACCTTCGGCGCGGATATCACATCAGCGTCCTCCTTCAACCCGACGGTGGAAGCGGCGACTGTGAGCAATATTGACACAAATCTGCGCTGACATGCACCTTGCGTCTTCCGCCTTTTCTGACGGCGGTTCCATTCCGAACGAGTATACCTGTGACGGCGCGGACAAGGTCCCACCACTCACGATCTCGAGTCCGCCCAAAGATACCGCAAGCTTCGTGCTCATCATGGATGATCCCGACTCCCCGTCCGGTCATTTCTTGCACTGGCTTGTCTACGATATTCCGGGTGACGCGCGATCGATCTCGGGTCGAAGCGGGAAACAAGGGCTGAATTCGTGGAGCAGACCGGGCTACGGTGGCCCCTGTCCGGGTTCCGGCGAACATCGCTATCATTTTCGCCTCTACGCGTTAGACAAAATGCTCGATATTCGATCCGGCGCCTCGCGAATCGAAGTCGAACACGCCATGAAGAATCATGTGATCGCGGAAACTGCGCTGGTAGGGAAATATATGAAGATGGAGAATCGATAACAAAAAAACATCGCATGTAACATGCAATGTTTTTTTATTTCGCTTAGACGTCCAGCGAACGCATGATCGCATCCAGCTTGCCGTTGATCTCCTTGAGCTGATCGTTCAGACCGCTCGAGTCTCCGGACGGGCGATCGCCGCGCGGCCGGTCGAAACGCTTGGGCGCGGAATCTCCATCTTTCGTGAAACAGTTGCTGCAAAGCACGGGTTTGCGGCCGTTTGGGCGAAACGGAACTTTGCAGTCCGTGCCACAGCTCGCGCAGGTCGCGTCGTGCATCGGCTTCCAGTCGCGACCGCCGTCAAAGCTCTTGCCGCCTCGCTTATCGCCGAAAGACGACCCGCCTCGAGAACCGTAGCTGCCGGACTTCTTCTTATTTCCTCCAAAGGGTTTGTTGAACATATGGGTGAATCCGGCGAAGCATACACGAGAATGAAATATTTGGCAAGGGCCACGGCTGCGCCACGTGAACCACGCCGAAACGCGTTGGCCACGTAAACCCGCCAACATCTGCGAAGTTGTGGCGGGCACGTGGCACACGTAAAAACCACGCGATTGGCGTGGTTTTTACGTGGCTCGGGGACCAGGGCTCGAACCTGGATTCACGGCTTCAAAGGCCGCTGTCCTACCATTAGACGATCCCCGAATGCGGGTCGAGTATAGGGAAAAAAACGGCAAACGACAATCCGATCTATTCCCCCAACTGCTTCTCCAAAGCCATCTTTTGCCCTTCGAGGAAGGTCAGCTGATACTTGTTCAACTCGTCCGGTTTGTCGAGCTTGGAGAGGATGAACTCCAGATACTCCTTGGCCGATATCAAGTCCAGCTCCTCGGTTTTTTCTATGGTCATGCCCAGCACGCGCACGTCATTCGTTTCCTGCTCGACGAACAGAAATCCCTGTCGCAGCACAAAATCCTGATGATTCGCCTCGTTCTGTACGCGTACGGCGCTGTACGTGATCGACCCGAGCATCGACACATGCTCCGGCAACACCTGCATCTCACCCGTGTCCGTGAACAACGTCAACAAATCGGCGGGACCTTTGTAGATCTCGCGATCGGGCGTTTGGATTAAAAGATGAAAGGAAGACATAGGTTCGTCACCCTACTCCCCGCCCTTCCCATGTCTCTCCAACACTTCGTCAATGGTTCCCGCGAGATAGAAATGCTGTTCCGCGACGTGATCGAGTTCGCCGGCGAGAATCGCCTTGAACCCCTTGACCGTATCGTCGCGGCGGACAAATTGTCCCGGTGTACCGGTAAACGCTTCGGCGACGTGGAAGTTTTGCGTGAGAAATTTCTCGATCTTGCGCGCGCGCTGAACGGAAAGCTTATCTTCTTCCGACAACTCGTCCATGCCGAGAATGGCGATGACGTCCTGCAATTCCTTGTAGCGCTGAAGAATGCGTTGCACGCCGGTCGCGGCTTCGTAGTGATCGCCGCCGACCACATCCTCTTTCAAAGCGAGCGACGACGAATCGAGCGGATCCATGGCCGGATAGAGACCCTTTGACGCGAGCTTGCGCGACAGCGTGATCGTCGCATCCAGGTGCGAAAAGGTCGTGGCCGGAGCCGGGTCGGTTAAGTCGTCGGCCGGCACGTATACCGCTTGCACGGACGTGATCGATCCTTTCTTCGTGGACGTAATACGTTCTTGCAACGACGCCATCTCGGTGGCAAGCGTCGGCTGATACCCCACGGCGGACGGGAGACGCCCGAGCAACGCGGACACTTCGGCGCCGGCCTGCGTGAAACGGAAAATGTTGTCCACGAACATCAGAATGTCGCGGCCTTCGTCGCGAAACTTCTCGGCGATCGTAAGGCCGGTAAACGCCACGCGCAAACGTGCGCCCGGCGGTTCGTTCATCTGGCCAAACACCATGGCGAGCTTGTCGATGACGCCCGACTCTTTCATTTCGCGAATGAGATCGTTTCCTTCGCGCGAACGCTCTCCGACGCCGGCGAATACGGAATACCCGCCGTGCTCCATCGCCACGTTGTGGATGAGCTCCTGCATGATGACGGTTTTGCCCACGCCCGCGCCTCCAAACAAAGCGATTTTTCCGCCCTTGATGAACGGCACGAGCAAGTCCACGACCTTGATGCCGGTTTCGAGAATTTCGAGCGAGCCTTTTTGCTCTTCAAACGACGGCGCCGGCGCATGGATCGGATGACGCTCGACCTTGGCCGGAATCTCCTTGCCGCCGTCGATCGGATCGCCGATCACGTTGAACACGCGGCCAAGCACGGCCTCGCCGACGGGAACCGTGATCGGTGACAGCGTGTCGAACACCGGTTGACCGGCGGCGAGTCCGTCCGTAGACGACATCGAGACGCAACGCACCACGCCTTCGCCGACATGCGCCTGCACTTCGAGCGTGAGCGGCGGCTCCATGCCCGGCACGGAAAGCGCGCTGTACTTGGCCGGAATGTGATCCGGAAAATACACGTCGACGACCACGCCGACCACGCGAAGCACTTTGCCTTGAGGTAATTTATTCATAATGTCAGATGTTAGATGTCAGATGCCAAATGTTTTTACGCCTCCATCGCGGCTCCGGCGCCTGCCAGCTCGGCGATCTCTTGCGTGATGGCCGCCTGGCGCGCCTTGTTGAATTCTCGCGTCAGCGCCTTGATCATGTCGCCGGCCGCCTCGGTCGCATTCTTCATCGCCACCATACGGCTGGAATACTCCGACGCCTTGAGTTCGAAGAACGCGTGGGAAAACAGCGCTTCGAGCAGTTGGTTCGAGAGTTTTTCGACGAGCATGTCGCGATCCGGCTCCATGATATCGGTCGGCGCGCGATCGGCTACGATTCCCGGTTCCTCATCAAGATGCCCCGCGACCATCTCGTCGCCGAACGGGAGATACGTCTTGACGAGCGCGCGAGACGTGAACGCGTTCACGTATTCCGGCGCGACGAAACGGACTTCCCTGACCTCGCCGCGCTCCCATCGCTCCGCGATTTCGTTTACCACGACCAGCGCGTCGAGCGACTTCAAATCCTCCTTCAAACCGTCATAACGCTTTTCAATCGGGACGCCGCGCGCATGCAATGCGTCATAACTCTTGCGACCGATCGTGAACAACAGTTTTCGATCGGACGTAAGCGCGTTCCATTTCTCGTCGCGCAACAACGCGCGAATGAGTTGCTGGTTCAATGATCCGCACAAGCCCTTGTCCGACGTCACGATGACGAACAGCGTTTTCCCCGCTTCCCGCGTCTCGGCAAACGACAGCTCGCCCCACTCCGCCCTGGCCTGACGCAACCCGCCGACAAGAGAACGCGCATAGCCGCGCGAAGCCAATGCCTTTCGCTGAAAAGACTTCATGCGGCTCGCGGCCACCAATTCCATGGCCTGCGTGATTTTCCGCGTGCCTTGGACTGATTGGATCTTCTTCTTGATGTCGATGAGAAAAGCCATGAAAAGGAAGCCAGATGTGAGAAGTCAGATGTCAGAAGTTACAAGAGGGTGGAGCAGGCGGCATCCAAATCCTTTTTCACTTCGTCCGTCAGCTCCTTGTCTTTCTCGATGGTTTCGATAAGCGACGGGAAACGCGCCTCAAACGTCGCGAGATACTCCTCGATGGCTTTCACCGCGTCGGCTTTCGGCACCTCGTCGAGATAGCCCTTGGTCGCCGCCCACAACACCGCGACTTCCTGCCACAGCGCAAGCGGGTGATTCGCCTTTTGTTTCAAGACTTCCACGACGCGTTCGCCGCGCACGAGCTGTTTCTTGGTGGCCGCATCGAGTTCGGACGCGAATTGCGAGAAGGCCGCGAGCTCGTAGTACTGTGCAAGGTCGAGTTTGGCCGTTCCGGACGCCTTTTTCATGATATGCGTCTGCGCGGCGCCGCCGACGCGCGATACGGAAATACCGACGTTGATAGCCGGACGGATCCCGCGATAGAACAACGCCGACTCGAGGAAGATCTGCCCGTCGGTGATCGAAACCACGTTCGTCGGAATGTAGGCCGAGATATCGCCGGCTTGCGTTTCGACGATGGGAAGCGCCGTCAACGATCCGCCGCCGTTTTCCGGCGAGAGTTTGGCCGCGCGCTCAAGCAAGCGGGAGTGGAGATAAAATACGTCACCCGGATAGGCTTCGCGTCCCGGCGGTTTGCGCAGAAGCAGCGAGACTTCGCGATACGCCACGGCATGCTTGGACAAGTCATCGTACACGACAAGCGCATGCTTGCCCTTGTTCATGAAATACTCGCCGATCGCGGCGCCGGCATACGGCGCGAGATACTGCATGACGGCCGGCGACGAAGCCGGCGCGTCCACGACGACCGTATAATCGAGCGCGCCTCGGTCCTTAAGCGTCTGCGCGACCTGCGCCGTACGCGCCTCGCGTTGCCCGATCGCGACGTACACGCACATGACGTCTTTCCCCTTCTGGTTCAGGATCGTGTCGAGCGCGACGGTCGTTTTTCCCGTCTGGCGGTCGCCGATGATGAGCTCTCGCTGTCCGCGACCGATCGGAATAAGCGCGTCGATCGCGACGATACCCGTTTGTAAAGGCTCGGAGACGGGCGCGCGCGCCATCACATCCGGCGCGACCGACTCGATCGGCACGTCGATCGTCTTTTCGAGCGCGTTCAAACCGTCCACCGGCGCGCCAAGCGGATTCACGACGCGACCGATAAGCGCATCGCCGACGCCGATCGTGAGGAAGCGGCCGTCAGACATGGCCGCCAGGCCTTCGCGCACGCGCTCGGAGGGCTGCAACACGACGGCCAGCCCGCCGTCTCGGTCGACCTCCATCACCAACGCGTCGGCATCCGCGTCTTCGATGCGTATGACTTCGCCCATGCGCAATCCCGGCATGCCGGACACGCGCACCACGCCGTCGCGGCAGGTCTCGACCAAGCCGGCGCGCGAACGCTCCGCTTCGGCCGGCACTGACTTCAGCGCTTCATCAAGGGCATGGAGGAATGGTTGGAGAGAATCACGAGACATATTCGATAAGGCGGCGGACACGGCCGCGAAAACTTGCGTCCAGCAGATGCCCGTCGTGGAACAAGCGGAGTCCGCCGGCAAGCGACGGTTCGATGCGCAAGCGCACGAGCGTGCGACCGTCTTTTATAAAGGTTTGTCGGATGGAGGCGAGCGTCTTCGCGTCCGGCTCGACGGCCGCCTGAATCGTCACGACGGAAACGCCTCCGGTGCGTGCGAGGAACGCCTGCGTTGCCGAAGAATAGGGTTCGTTCGCGAGCTGTAGGCGAAATGCCGAAAGAAGCGGGCCCGGTATGCGCACGGCGCCGCCGCGCAAGACGGTGAGCGCTTCGGAAACGTCTTCCGGCTTCAGCGTTTTCTTCGCGATGGCCTTGCGGAGCATCGCGGCGTACGCGGACCCGATCATAGGTCGGCGGATGCCTCGTACCAGGCCTTGGACACGCTCGTGCGCACCGTTTCGGCCGGAAGGTCGCGAAGCGCGGCCATGGCAACGGCCTCGACGCGCTTGAGCAGATCCGCTTCGACCCGGCCGACCAGCTTGCGTTTCTGGTCCGCGATTTCGGCTTCGGCGAGCGCGAGCAACTTCTCGCGGCGCGCTTCCGTTTCCGCGAGCATCGCCCGCGACTTGGATTCCGCCTCGGATTTGGAGGCCGCGAGCTGGCGCGCGGCTTCGGCGGCGAGCAGCCTGAATTCGGCTTCGCGTTTTTCGCGCTCGTCCGCGAGAACGTGGCGCAACGTCTCGGCTTCCTCGATGCTTTTCCGTACGGTTTCGCGGCGCTCGTCCAGATAACGCAGCAACGGCTTGTACAGGAAACGCGTCAGGATCGCGAGAAGCAACCCGAAGTTAACGAGGTACATGAGCACCGCCCACCCGTCGATGCCGAATACTTCCAAGACTTCCATACGCGGACGGTCTTGCGGCTAGACGGCGAACAGGATGATGAGCGCGATCACCATAGCGAAGATGACCGTGGTTTCGCAAATTGCCATGGCCACAATCATGTTCGGTACGATTTTTTCGGTGGCGCCGGGATTGCGTCCCATCGCTTCCATGGCTTTCGCGGCGATAAACCCTTCGGACAGGGCCGGGCCGATCGAACCGATGGCCATGCAAAACGCGGCGGCCATCACCTTAAAGATCACAGGATCCATACGTGAAACGTGTAACGTGACTAAGGAGTAAGGGTCAAGGATGGATCACGCGAAAACGGGATCAATCCTTCAGTCTTTCTCCCAAGGCGGGCATCCCGAAGGTCGAGATACGGGCGAAGCGTCTGCGCCATGAACATGGTCGACAGTAACGTGAAGACGAACGCCTGGATGAACCCGACCAACATCCCGAGGATATTGATCGGCCAGATGACGAAGAATTGCGTATACGCGGACAACGACGTGATGATGACCACCATCAGTTCCCCTGCGAAAATGTTGCCGAAAAGACGGAAGCTCAACGACAGGATTTTCGCGAATTCGCTGATAAGCTCCATCGGACCGAGGAAGAGTTCGATGGCGGCCGTCAGGCGTTGGGATCCCGTTTTCGCGTGTAGCAGGTGCCCCACCTTGACGAAATCGCCCACATGGCGCAAGGGCGAGATCCATAACGCATATCCGTGAGCGAACCCGATCGTGAGCAGGGCAAGCGCGAGGGTTCCCGACAAATCGGCCGTGGACAACCGCAGGAGCGGATGGCCGTCCAGCACCACCTGGTTGACCAGCGGCACAAGCGAGAACTGGTTGGCGATGCCGATGAACAGCATGAGCGTGAGCAGGAACGGCCCGAACTCCCGCGCCCGTTCTTCGCTCCCGAAGGCGCGGGCAAACTGCTTCATCATGGGTTCCACCAGGGCCTCCGCCGCGGCTTGAAAGCGCGTAGGCACAAGGCCCGCGCCGCGCATAAGCAACGGGAGAAAAACGGCACAGCCGAGCGTGATGGCATAGGCCGTCAAAAGGCCGTCGGTGACCGGAATCGGACCGATGGAGAAATGCGTATGCGCAGCCAAGTGTACTTCCATAGATTTAGAGGCATTTCCGAATGCGACGGATGGTGAGCCACATTGCGATCGGCAACGAAATGACGGCGGCGAATGCGGTGGCGATATATTTTTCGTTCTCGATGATCAGGACATCGACCGCAATACCGACCAGCGCCGCGGCGCCGATCACTGCGAGATTCGTTGAATAGACGATCCGGCGCTGGCGCCAAGTGAAGACTTTTTCCACGGCTGCGAGGGTATACCGCCGGGGCGTTTTGGGGAAGACTCAAACTTTTCCGGCAAACGGCTTGGCTAACTGCTGCCCCATCCCCTTTTTTATGCGCTCGATCGCGACGAGGGATTTTTCCCGTTCGCGATGCCAGGCATGCTCGGCCTCGTCGAGGCAGGATTTCCACTCAACCAGCGTTTCCGGCGGCGACAGGCGGATGGCGAGCAGGATCGCGAAGCGTTCCGATCGGGACAACGGCATGCGCGCAAGCGATTCCCAAAGCGACAAGAGGCGGTCCGGCACTTCGACGGGACAGTAGCCGCGTTCCATGGACCATTTCTCGAGCGCGGAGCGGAAGGCGCGGTCGCGCGGCTGCACGTATTGGAAGTAGGTCGCGATGTCATGCGCGCCTTCCGACGAAGTCGTCTCGATCGAATGCGCGACCGGGATGCCGCGTGTCTGCCAAAAGCTGACATGCGCGCCAAGCGCCTTCTCCCCCGCCGCCGTCAGCACGACTTGCCGAAGCGCACCGTCTTGGAGATCGACCTCGGCGAGCAGCGTCCGCTCCGTATCAAACACGAACATCATAGGCGTTCCTGATGCGTCCGGTGCATCTCGATCAAATCGTTGATCACCAACCCGGCACGGCGCACGGCCTCATGCGGTTCGAGCGCGGCATCTGCGGCAAGCAACGCCTCGGAAGCGCGCCACAACCACTCCTTCGGTTTGCGGTGATGGTGATGCGTGATAAGCGCCGCGTCTTCGGGCGGCACGCCTTGTTGCGCCCAACGCATGCCGGCAAAAACGTTATGGCTCATCGCGGCGAGCAAGTCCTCTTTTTCGGGATAACGACCGTGTCCGTCGGGACGCACCACGGATTGACCCTCGATACGCTCGGTGACGACGTACTCGAGCGAGCCGACGCGCCGCGTTTCCGTCCGGAATTCCGGATCACCCATCAACGCTTCGAGGTCGAATCCTTCGATCGTTTTGGCGGGAACGCGCGCGTCTTCCGTTTCCAATGCGAGCGTGATCTCACCCCGGTCGTCTTCCAACCCGATCGCGGAATCCTTTAGGAGTCGTCTTGCGCGTTTGAGGATTTCCGTGCGTAATCGCGCGCGCTCCGTGGCGTCGCGCGCTTCCGCGGTTTGGCGAGCATCACGCTCCGAAGCGCGGACGTTCCGTGCTTCCGTGCGTGTGGCCGGGCCGTGTTCTCGTGACATATCTATCTTTTAATATATCGTCCGACGGCGATCCAGGAAACCATGGCGGACAAGGCGGCCATGATCCCAAATTGCGTGAAGACGAGGAACGACCGGTTCGCGACGTAAAACGCCATGATTCCCGGATCCGATCCAGCAAACATCGTCTGAAGTCTGGGTTCGCCGACCTGAATCGCCGCCCAAACGGACAGCGCGGTCACGACGCACGCAAGTGTCGCAAGCCAGACGCCTTCGAGCACAAACGGCAGTCGGATATACGCCGAAGACGCGCCGACGAGACGCATGATCGCGATCTCCTCGCGTTGCGTGTAAATCGCGACGCGAATCGCGTTGAACGCCGCGAGCAACCCGAACAGCGCGAACACGGCGACGAGACCGGAGCCGAACAGGCGCATCGAGCGCGCCGCGTCCCGGATCGAGGAAATAGCGTCGCGATGATCGTCGTAGGACGAGGAACGGATAAACGGCTCGAACTGCGGATTGCGAACGGCGGAAAGCAGGAACGGATAGTCTTTTGTCTCCTTGGCCTTGATAATAAGCTGTGCGCCGAGCGGATTGACGGAAAGCTCGGTGACTGCCTCCAGTATTTTCGCGTTGGATTTATAGCGCTCCTTGAACGCGTCATACGCTTCCTGCGGCGTGACGAGACGAACGGACTCGGTTTGCGGAAACGATTGTACGTAAAAACGCGCCTGCGTTAAAAGCGCTTCCGGCGTATCGGGCTGAAACGTGATCGTCACGTCGATTTTCTCCTCGAAATACGCGACGGTTTGCTCGAGCATGACGTTGGTCGCGATCAGCACGTTGACCGAGAGCAGCGCGACCGTGAACACGAAGACGGTCGCGAGACCGATCCAGAGGTTGCGGGCAAAGTGCTTCCACGATGCCGCAAAGATACGCCAAGCCGTCGTCATACGGTTAGCATGTACTTGCCATGCGCCACGTCGGAAACGACACGGCCTTCTTTCAAGATGATCACGCGGCGCTTCAACGCATTCACGACTTCGCGATTATGCGTCACGAGCACGACCGTCGTGCCAAACGCGTTGATTTTTACGAGCAAATCCATGATGTCTCGCGTGTTCATCGTGTCGAGGTTGCCGGTCGGCTCGTCCGCGAGCAGCACTTTGGGACGATGGACAAGCGAGCGCGCGATGACGACGCGCTGCTGCTCGCCTCCCGACAGCTGACGCGGAAAACGTTTGGCGCGGTCTTCAAGCCCGACGATCATGAGTACCTGCGGCACGATGTCGCGGATGTGATTCGACGTTGCGCCCGCGACTTCGAGCGCGAAGGAAACGTTCTCAAACACCGTTTTTTTTGGCAGCAGTTTGTAATCCTGAAAGATCACGCCGATTTGGCGACGTAACTCCGGAATGTCGCGTGGCCGAATACGCGTGATGTCCCAGCCGCCTATTTCGATCCGTCCCGCCGAGGGCGGCTCTTCGGCCATGAGAAGCTTGGCAAGGGTGGTTTTTCCCGCGCCGCTTTGCCCCACGATCGACACAAACTCCCCCGCTTCAATGCGCAAAGACACATCGTCCAAGCCGACCGAATCGGGGTAATACGTCTTGGAGACCCGCTCTAGCACGATCATGCGGGGATTATAGCACGCTTTGCGCCACCAACTCGTGCAGCCCCTCGTCGAAAATCGACGGGATAATTTTGTCCGCAGTCGGCAAAGGAACGGCAGCGGCGATCGCATACGCGGCGCGTAATTTGATCTCGTCGGTGACGCGCTTGATCCCCGTATCCAACATACCGCGGAACAATCCCGGATAGCACAAGGCGTTGTTGACCTGGTTCGGAAAGTCGCTACGACCGGTCGCAAGCACCGCGACGCCGGCTTCCGCCGCGACGTCGGGCAGGATTTCCGGCACGGGATTCGCCAGCGCAAAGACGATCGGGTCGTTTGCCATCGACTTCACGATATCGATCGTGAAAGCGCCGGCCGCGGAGACGCCGATCAGCACGTCCGCGCCGGTCGCGACGTCCGCAAGCGATCCGGAACGCTTTTTGCGATTCGTGAACGCGGCGGCCTCGCGCTTCTGGTCGTTCAACCCGTCACGCCCCTCGTAAATCGCGCCTTGCCGATCGCACATGACGAGATCGGCGACGCCGGCGACATGAAGGAGTCGCGCCGTCGCGATGCCCGCCGCTCCCGCACCGTTCATCACGACGCGAATCGAGCCGATCTTTTTTTCGACGACTTTGAGTGCGTTCATCAACCCCGCAAGAATCACGATCGCCGTACCGTGCTGGTCGTCATGCATGACCGGCATGTCGAGCCGTTCCATGAGCCTGCGCTCGATTTCGAAACAGCGCGGCGCGGAAATGTCCTCGAGCTGGATCGCGCCAAAGCTCGGCGCGAGATGGACGATGGTTTCCACGATCGCGTCGGGCTCTTTCGTATCCAGGATGAGCGGGATCGCGTCGATGCCGGAAAATCGCTTGAAGATCGCGCATTTGCCCTCCAGCACGGGAAGCGCGGCCAGCGGGCCGATATCGCCGAGACCGAGCACGGCCGATCCGTCGGAAAAAATTGCCACCACGTTCTTGCGCCACGTCAACGCGTCCGTCTTTGACGGGTCTTGCGCGATCGCCTCGGACACCGCGCCGACGCCGGGCGAATACACGAGCGTCAAGTCTTTCATGGATTCGATCTCGCAGGTCGCTTCGATCCGGATCTTCCCGCGGAGCTTGGCATGGAGGTCTAATGATTCTTGCTTGATATCTGTCATAAAAGGTTCTACAGTGGTTGTAGAAGCATGAACCTATGACCAACGAACTGCAAGCATTCGTCAAAGAAGGCCTTTCCAAGGGTCTGAGCCGCGACAACATGAAAACCGTCCTCCTCGGAGCCGGTTGGCAGGAAGATGAGATAAGCAACGCGCTCGCGCTCTACGCGGAAGCGGATTTCCCGATTCCCGTCCCGATGCGCAAGCCGTACCTCTCGGCCCGCGAAGCTTTTATGTACCTCGTGATGTTCCTTACGCTATACGTCACCGCGTTCAGCGTCGGCACCATCCTCTTCCAACTCATCAACCTCTGGATGCCCGAAGCGGCGCAACTTGCGTACGGCTACGCGTCCGACTATTCGACGAGTCTCATTCGCTCCTCGACTGCGGCCATCATCATCACCTTCCCGGTGTTCCTGTTCATGGCGCGCATCCTGCTTCGGAACATCAAGCGTGATCCGTCCAAACGCTCGAGCCTCATCCGCAAATGGCTCACCTATATCACATTATATATCGCGACCGGCATCATCATCGGTGACTTGATTACCTTAGTCACCTACGTGTTGAACGGTGATCTTACGCTGCGCTTTGTCCTCAAGGTCCTCGTCGTGCTCATGATCGCCGGAAGTATTTTCGGCTATTACCTGTGGGATCTACGCACCGAAGAAAAAGAAACCCTATGAAAAAAAACTCCGAGAAGAAAGAATCCTCGAAATACGACGCTTGGGGATTCCGCGCGTTCGTGGGCGCCGTCATTGTATCGGTGATCGGCGTGCTCTTGGCCGGTCTCTGGCTCGGCGGATCGCCCGCGCAAGAACGCGCCCGACGCATCGACGCGGCGCGCGACAAGAGCCTGCAATCGATCTCGAACGCTATCGATCAATACTACAACACAAACGCGCGCCTTCCCGACGACCTGGACACGCTCGTGCGCGCGCGCGAAACGTATTGGGTTGATTCGATCACGGATCCCGAATCCGGCGAACCCTACGAATACCGCATCAGGACGGACACGACGTACGAACTCTGCGCCACGTTCACGACCGACTCGACGGTTTCCGACCCCCGCCTCACCGACCCGTACGCCCCTCCGGATAATCGCTTTTGGGAGCACGGACCGGAACGTACCTGCTTCACCATCACCGCAAGAATGTTTCCCAAATAACGTTATGAACATCGACTACGCCTCCATTACTCTCCCGAAAAAAGATTTGACCGAACTCTACCGCGGCTTGTTGCTCCGGCACTTCGTGGAGAACGAGATTCGGCGCGAAGAGGGACTTGAGGAAATCGATGAACCGAAGGTTCTGGCCGCGCTTGAGTCCGCTTTGGCGTTGACGGATCACGAGGCGCATGAGCTGTATCACCAAGCCGAAGAAGAGCTCTGGGATTACGCCTGGTACGCGTTCACCGACGAATGGGCCTGGTTCCGCGCGAGACAAGAGATCCTCAAGGAGCTCGGCTCCAAGCGTACGGGGCTCACACAGGAAGCGTTGGACCGGAAAACCGAGAACCGCTATCGCGAACGGTTTGACGCGTACGTCGGAGAAATCGACATGCGGGAATCAACGGGAACCTCTAAAAAGAAAAAAGAGAAAAAGCGCGCGAAGAAATAAGATAATAGTCGGGAGTCGGGATCAATCCTGATTGACACCTCCCGACTCCACCCTCCCGACTCCCGACTGCGTTTTTTTTGCTATACTGTTTCCATGGACTCGCACCGTCACCAAAACGCGTGGGTTGTTTCCGTCAACATGGGATACGGCCACGCGCGCGCCGCGTATGGCTTGGAGGATCTTGCGCATGGCGGCATCGTCACGGCGAACGAGTATCCCGGCATCCCGAGCCGCGACCGCGAACTTTGGCGTAAGTCGAGGGACTCGTACGAATTCATTTCGCGCCTACAACCGTTGCCCGTCATCGGAAAAATCGCGTTCAGCTTTCTCGATTATCTGCAGCGTATCCCCGAATTTTATCCCCGGCGCGACTTGAGCAAGCCGACGCTCCAGCTTCGATACGTCTATCATCTCATCCGCAAGAAAAATCTCGGGAAACATCTCGTCGAAAAACTCGGAAAAAAACCGCTTCCGCTCGTATCCACATTTTTCAATATGGGATTCGCCGCAGAGGAGCACGACTATCCGGGCGATATTTATCTCGTCACCACGGACGCCGACATTAGCCGCGCTTGGGTACCGCTTGATCCGAAAAAAAGCCGCATCAAGTACTTCGCCTCCAACGGCCGCGTTGTCGAACGGTTAAAGCTGTACGGGGTGAAAGAGGAAAATATTTTTTTGACCGGGTTCCCGTTACCGAAAAAACTCGTCGGCGGACCCGAAGCGGGCATCGTGAAAAAAGACCTGTCCGCGCGTATTTGCAACCTCGATCCGAACGCCATCTTTATAAAGAAGTACCAAAAAGTCCTGCTGGATGAGCTCGGCGCCGAGTTGTGCGAGTTCAAAAAAAAGCATCCGTTGACGTTGACATTCACCGTCGGCGGCGCGGGCGCGCAGCGCGAGCTCGGCATCGACATCGTGAACGGCTTACGAAAACGGCTCCTGCAGAACGAGATCCAGATCAATCTCGAAGCCGGTATCCGGCCGGAGGTCGCCGATTTTTTCGAACGAGAGGTTCGAAAGTTGCGCTTGGGAAAACTGCTCGGGAAAAATATCCACATCCACGTTTATCCGGATCGCCAGACGTATTTTCGCGCGATGAACGACACGCTGCGTAAAACCGATATTCTCTGGACCAAGCCCAGCGAAATGTCGTTCTATTCCGGCATCGGCTTACCCATCATCATGGCGCCGGCCATCGGTTCGCAGGAAGCATTCAATAAGCTCTGGCTCGAATCGGCCGTCAACGCCGGCACCTCGCAACTCGACCCCGCTTATTGCGGCGAGTGGCTCTTTGACTGGATCAACTCCGGCGGTCTCGCGAAGTATGCGTGGAACGGCTACATCGAAGCGCCCACGCACGGCACCTATCGCATTGAAAGCGTGCTCACCGGCGAGAAGATGCCGATCGCCGATTTGCCGATGATTGTGTAGGGAACAGAGAACAGAGAGCAAAGAACAAAGAGCAGCTCTTGACAAAGGAGCTATATTTTGGAACGTGGTAGGTATATGCAACAAAAAGAAACCTTCAACGACAAAATCAAGAAAAAAATGAACGCTTACGCACATTCATGTTACGGAATAGTGAGAAAACTTCCATCGACCGAGAAGTTTGGTTTAGCGTCACAATTACGAAGAGCTTCTACGTCTGTCATGCTAAACTTTACCGAAGGGTTCGCTCGAAGAAAGCCAAGTTTTTCTGAACTTTTTAGAGATATCGTTCGGTTCACTAAAAGAATCACAATATATTTTGGATTTTCTAAAGGAAGAGAGCTTGGTTACGAATGACGATTGCCTACGGGTTTCAAGTCAGGGGGAAGAAATCGGAGCAATGGTCTGGACCCTCATGCAACGACTCGAGCAATCTATAGCAAAAGACAACTAAAACTGCTCTTTGCTCTCTGCTCTTTGTCCCCTATCCCTACTCCCCGTACAACGGTAAACCGTTCGCCTCGGCGGTCGCCCCCGATGCTCCGTTATTGACCCACGCGCCCACCAAACCGCCCACATTCGACCTCGCGGAGAGGTCGGGGAGAAGCCAAGCCAGGGCAAAAGCGGAAGCGACGAACAAAAGGAAAAATCCGCCCACGATGCCGAAAAAGACCTCGTCCGCTTCGGCAATTTCAAAAATCCACGTGTGGATCAACACGGCCACGATCAAAATCGCGATGGCGATCACAAGAGCCCAAATCATACGTTACGTTAGATGTCTTTTGACGATACAGAGAAAAATAATTGATTGTCAAGTAGAGATACGACGGGATGCGCCTTCCCTCCTCCAAGACGAAATAAAAAGCCCACCTGCGCCCTCAGGCTTCGGTGGACAGGCACGCCGTGATCTGCGTGTGCAGCTTTTGCGTCTCGCGACGCGCGGCCTCGGCGAAGTCCTCGCCCTTCGAGGCATAGATGATGTCGCGCGACGAGTTGATGATCATCCCGCGTCCGTGCGAGTCGCGTCCGGCCTTGACCGTCGCCTCGAGATCGCCGCCCTGCGCCCCGATGCCGGGGATGAGGATCGGCATGTCGCCGACGATCTTGCGAACTCTCGCGAGCTCCGCCGGGTACGTCGCGCCGACGACCACGGCGCAGTTGCCGTTCACGTTCCAAGCACGGCGCGACGCGGCAAGACGTGCCACGTACTGGTAGAGTGGCACGCGCGACGACATCCCGTAGCGTTCGTTGTCGACCGCCTGAGCCATCGAGAGGTCCGCGAACATCTGGTCGGTGACGTTGATCTCGACGTCCTGGAACTCGCTCGCACCCTTGTTCGAGGTGCGGCAGAGCACGATCACGCCCTTGTCCGCGCGATCGAGGAACGGCTTCATCGCTTCGGCACCAAGGTACGGATGCGCCGTGATCGCGTCCGCACCGAGCATGTCGAACGCGAACTTCGCGTAGCCCTCGTTCGTGTGACCGATGTCGGCGTACTTGGCGTCGAGGATGACCGGGACGTTCGGCGCCTCGATGCGGATGCGCATCATCGTCCAAGCCAGAGCCTCGAGACCCGAAACGCCGTACGCTGCGTAGAACGCGAGGTTCGGCTTGTACGCGCAGACGAGATCCTTGGTCGCGTCCACGATCGCCGCGTTGAACCCGACGATCTTGGCCGTCACCTCGCTCACGTCGCTTGACCGCAGGAACGGCGGGACGGATACGCACTCCGGAATCTTCTCCAGCACCGGGTCGAGCCCAACACACACGAACTTGCCCTCGGCCCACTTGGCCTCGAGCATCTCTCTGAAATTCCTGTTCAAAGGGCACCTCCTGATTGCGGGGCGCACCTTTGCAGAATACTCGTGAAAAATCAAGCCTATTCGGCCTTGGGCGGCGTAATGCGGTAGATCAGACCCGTTTTGTCATCCGTGATGTACAGCGTCCCGTCGGAACCAAAGGTAAGATCCGCCGGACGACCGAGCACGCCTTGGTCCGTCAACCAGCCGGACACAAAATCTTCGTTACTTGTGGCATTCCCGTTTTCATCCAGCACAAAGCGTCGGATCGCATACCCCGTCGGCACCGTCTGGTTCCACGAGCCGTGATACGCGACGAGCAAATTGCCGACATACTCCTCCGGCCATCCCGCATCTTTCGGAACAAACGCGAGTCCGAGCGGCGCGCTATGCGCCGGCAAGTCGATGTGACTCGGCGTCTCGAACGGCTCCATGCACGGATTGCGGATGTACGTGTTCTTGTCGAAGACGGTATCATGGACGTTTTTGCCATAGCATGTCGGCCAACCGTAATTCTTTCCTTCGTCGAGGATGTTGATTTCATCCGGCGGCAGATCGTCGCCAAGGAAGTCGCGGCCCATTTCCGTCGCCCAGATCGCGCCGTTCGGACTCGCTTCGAGAAAGACCGCGTTCAGCAACCCGACGGAATACGGCTTCAGGTCGCTTCCGTCCAAACGCACGGACTGGACGGTCCCGCGTCGCGCATCTTCTTCATGACACGCATCGCAGGACGATCCGATGCTGATCAGCAAACGCTCCTCGCCTTTTCCCGTCGGCGCGAATTCGAGACTCCTCGTCCAATGGCGTCCACCGGTCGGTAGCGGCGTCAGCACGCGATACGATTCCGCGCGCGTGAAATCCGTATTCAAACGCATACGACTCAACGCGCTTGTCTCGGCCACGAAAAGGTCATACCCGCTTTCGCTCGGATAGAACAGAAAATCGTGCGGACGCTCCAAGCTGTCCGCGACCGTCACGCGTCCGTCCGATACGCCATCGTTATCGCGATCGGGCAAGGACGAGATGCGTCCGGCATTCGGCTCGGCGATCATGACGGTCCCGTCCGGCGCAATACGGATGGAACGCGGAGTTTCCAGATCTTTCGCGAACAGGTTGATGGAAAATCCGCGCGGCAAGAGCAACGGCAAACCCGTCTCGTTCTTTCCCAAAGCTAACTCCCCTTC
>ERZ1292633.195-Hain-H41-02um-R1-195-length-81603-cov-8_pt1 | contig 80763 bp, 71 predicted proteins | sample MGYA00564406_ERZ1292633 | MGnify/ENA primary metagenome ERZ1292633 (study PRJEB36523, sample SAMEA6512639) | groundwater metagenome | collected 2019-01-08 | study: AquaDiva: Metagenomics assemblies of 32 groundwater samples
CCTCCACGATGTTACTCGCTAGTACCTGAAACTAGTGCGTCTACCAATTCCGCCATCTGGGCGCCTCAGGAATAAAAGGATTGTATATCAAAAAAATAGCTCCACCCAGCGGATTGCTGGAAGAAATTGAAGGCAGTGTTCAAGGCCACCGGGATGGCCACGGATTTTTGATCCGTGACACCGGTGAATCGGACATTTATCTGTCACCGAATGAGATGCGTGCGGTGCTGCACCGGGACCGTGTCAAGGTGCGCATCGTGCGCCAAGACCGCAAAGGTCGGCCTGAGGGCCGTATCGTTGAAATCGTCGAGCGGCCGGAGCAGCCCATCATTGGCCGCTTGCTGCATGAAGGCGGTTTGTGGCTGGTCGCACCAGAAGACAAGCGCTATGGCCAGGATGTGATGATTCCCAAAGGCGCGACCGGTATGGCCAAGCCAGGCCAGGTGGTGGTGGTCGAGTTGACCGAGCCGCCTGCCCTGTTTGGGCAGCCTGTGGGCCGCGTCAAGGAAGTGCTGGGCGAAATCGATGACCCTGGCATGGAGATCGAGATCGCCGTGCGCAAATACAGCGTGCCGCACGTGTTTTCCGAGGGCTGTCTTGATCAGGCCAAGGGCTTGCCCGACAAGGTGTTGGCCAAGGACCGCAGGGACCGCATTGATTTGCGTGATGTGCCTTTGGTCACGATCGATGGCGAGGATGCCCGCGACTTTGACGACGCCGTGTATTGCGAACCGGCCAAAGTGGGCCGTGGCAAGGGCTGGCGTTTGCTGGTGGCCATCGCCGATGTGAGTCACTATGTGCAAACCGGCAGCGCGATTGACATCGATGCCTACGATCGGGCGACCAGTGTGTACTTTCCGCGCCGGGTCATTCCCATGCTGCCGGAAAAGCTCTCCAATGGTTTGTGTTCGTTGAATCCGGATGTGGACCGTTTGTGCATGGTGTGCGACATGCTGGTCAACGCCAAGGGCGATGTGCATGCCTACCAGTTTTACCCGGCGGTGATGCACAGCCATGCGCGCTTTACTTACACCGAGGTGGCGGCGATTTTGGCCAATACCCGTGGGCCTGAAGCCAGCAAACGCAAAGAACGTGTGACCGACCTGATGAACCTGCAGGACGTGTACAAGGCTTTGCTGGCATCGCGTGCGGTGCGCGGTGCGGTGGATTTTGAGACCACCGAAACACAAATTGTGTGCGACGAAAGCGGTCGGATTGAAAAGATTGTGCCGCGCGTACGCAATGAAGCGCACCGCCTGATCGAAGAGGCCATGCTGGCTGCCAACGTCTGCAGCGCCGACTTCATTCAGCAAGGCAAGCATCCCGGTTTGTTCCGTGTGCACGAAGGCCCGACCGCCGAGAAAAAAGACATTCTGCGCAATTACCTCAAGGCCTTGGGCCTGGGCATGGGCCTGAGCGACGATCCGCACACCAGCGAATTCCAGAAGATCGCGCAAGCGACCAAGGACCGCCCGGACGCCCAGCAGATCCACACCATGCTGTTGCGCTCCATGCAGCAGGCCATTTACACGCCGGTCAACAGCGGGCACTTTGGTTTGGCTTATGAGGCGTACACCCATTTCACCAGCCCGATCCGGCGTTATCCGGACTTGCTGGTGCACCGTGTCATCAAGTCGATTTTGCTGGGCCGCAAATATACGCTCCCCAATCTGCCTGTGCCTGGCGAGGCGCATGCCAAGTTGAGCAAGCGCCTGGAGAAAAACCGTGCGGGCAAGGGGGATTCGCCCGAATTGCAAGCGCCGCGCGTACGCATGTCGGCCGCTGACCAGCGGGCCTGGGAGGCCGCGGGCCTGCATTGCAGCGCCAACGAGCGCCGCGCAGACGAGGCCAGCCGCGATGTGGAAGCCTGGCTCAAGTGCAAATACATGCGCGAGCATTTGGGCGAGGAGTATGGCGGTGTGGTCTCTGCGGCCACCAGCTTCGGTATCTTCGTGACCTTGGACGCTTTGTATGTGGAGGGTTTGGTCCACATCACCGAGTTGGGGGGCGAATACTTCCGCTTTGATGAGTTGCGCCAGGAATTGCGTGGTGAGCGCACCGGCATCCGTTACGCCATTGGCAGCCGCGTGCAGGTGCAGGTCAGTCGGGTGGATTTGGATGGCCGAAAAATCGATTTCCGCCTGGTGCACCCCGGCGACGATTTGGTGCCGCGTGCCTTGCGTGACAAAGGCGTGTCGGTGCCTGCCGACGGTGGGCGCAGCCAAAAGAACGGCGCACAGGATCGCCGTTTGGCCGATGCCGAACGCAACCGATCGCCGATCCAGGCCCTCAAAGCTTCGGTGAAAAAAGTGGCAGCCAAGAAGAAAGGCCCCAGGACCAGCAAGTCGCGCCGTTGAGGGGGCTTGCAAAGGGCTTGCAGGGCGCAGCTTCAGCTGCCGTGCGTCATCTGAGGTGGTCAAAAAGCCAGGCCTTTTCGCCTGGCTTTTTGATGGGCTTTTGGAGTCGCGCGCCGTAGCGGTGCTTCAGCGCAAATGCCGGGCGAGGCGGCTGGCCGTCAGGGCTTGGTCTTTGGGCCAGTCGTTGGCCAGCTGGCCGTGTTGCACCACAGCGGAGCACGCCGCATCGAACGGGCTCAGGCCTTGTGCCATGCGGGCGCCGATCAGCCCCGCCAGCACATCGCCGGTACCGCCCATGGCCAGACGGCCATTGCCTGTGGTGTTGATGTGCGGTGTTTGTCCTGGTGCTGCGATCACAGTGCCTGAACCCTTCAAGACCACGCTGCATTGACACAAGTTCACCAGATCTTGCGCTGCCTTGAGGCGATCGCTTTGCACTTGGGCTGTGCTGGACTTCAACAGCCGTGCCGCCTCGAGCGGGTGCGGTGTGATGACGGTGGGTCGCGTGTTTGCCCGCTGGTGCAGCAAAGCTTGCAAGTGGCTGTCTTGCGCCACGGCATTCAGACCGTCGGCATCCAGCACCAATTGGGCAGCGCGTTGCAGCACCTCGGGCAGGCGTGCCTGTACAGCTTGCCCACCGCCACAGCCGCACACCACATGCAGTTTTTCCAGCTCGAGACGCTCCCAGCTCTGCTGCATCACATCCGGCGGCGCACTGTCGGTGCCTTGGCCTGACAGCAGGCTCAAGATGACGCGTCCCGCACCGGCGTGCAAAGCCGCTGTCGCGGCCAAAACAGCCGCCCCGGTCATGCCCATGCCGTGCGCGGTCAAGGCTTCGCCGCCGACGATGGCCACATCGCCATGGCTGCCTTTGTGGCTGGCGTGGGTGGGGGGCTGGCGTGGGCGGCTCGTGTTGAGCAGGGCTTGCGGTGGGGGCGTGCTGGCATCGGTCTCCAGTCCCAGAGGGTCGAGCCAGAGGTCACCGCAGGCGTCGCGGCCATGGCCCATGAACAGTCCGGCTTTGGCGGCAATGAAGGTGAGGGTGTGATTGGCTCGCACCATGCAAGTGGCGTCGCGGGTGTCGCCCAGCAGCTGTCCTGACGCGGGGCTCAGGCCGGTGGGCACATCGATGGCCAGCACTTGGGCGGGGCATCGGTTGATGGCTTGCACCCAGTTTTGCATGTTGGTGCTGAGTGCGCGGGTGGCGCCCATGCCCAACAAGGCATCGATGCACAGGTCCAGCGAGCCCATCTCCTCCAGCCAGGTCGTGGGCAGGTCCGATGTGATCGGTACGCCAGCAGATTGCGCCCGCAGCCAGGCGGCGTGGGCGTCGGCTGGCAAATCGGTGGCTGCGCCCATCAGGCTGACCCGGACGGTTTGACCCCAGCGGTGCAGGTGCAACGCGGCTTCCAGCCCGTCACCCCCGTTGTTGCCCGGGCCGGCAGCCACCCAGATGCGTTGGGCGTGAGGTGCCAAGGCCAGGGCCAGTCGGGCGGTGGACAAGCCGGCCTTTTCCATCAGGGGGATGGCGCTGTGGGCCTGAAGCCGGGTTTCCAGCGCCCGAATGCTGCCCAGCCCATGGATGGGCCAAGCCGATGAGCTGGACAGTCTTTGCATGGCGTTCAGTGCCTTTGCAAAATGGGTTCGAGCAACAGGGCCAATTGAAGAAGGGTGTCGTCGTGCATGGCTGCGTGCCATGCCATCAGACCAACGGGCAGTTCTCCAGGTGCATGGCAGGGCAGTGTAATGGCGCAGCCGTCCAACGTGTTGATGGCGCTGGGGTTGCGCAGCAGCAAGGCATTGACCCGAAAGAACTCGGCATCGCGTTCAGGCCCTGGTGCCACCTGGCTCAGGCCAGGCCCCGTGATGGGGGTGGTGGGGGACAAAATCGCGTCATAGCCCTGCAGTGCCGTTTCCATCCGGGTAATCCAGCGGGTGCGCGCGCTCAGCAGGTGGATGTAGTCATGGGCGGGCATTTGGGCGCCACGCTGAATGCGTTGGGCCACACGCGGGTCGTATTGGTCCGCATGCTTGGCCAACAAGTCGCGGTGCCAGGCAAAACTCTCGGCTGGGCTGAAGCCGCCTGTCGCCATCATGGGGCCGATGTCCAGCAGCTCCGTCAGCGGGATGTCCTGGATGTGGGCGCCCGCCGTGCGCAACGCCTGCAGGCTGCGCTCAAAAGCACGGCTCACCCCGTTGTCCATGCCGTCTTGCATCAGGCTTTGGGCGACGGCCAAGCGGTAGCCTGACAGCGGTTTGCGTGCTTGGGGGACTTTGCGGCCCGACAGGATTTCGTGCGCGAGTACGGTGTCCCGCACCGTGCGGGTCATGGCGCAGACGGTGTCCAGCGTGCTGGACAAGGGCAGGGCGCCTTGGGTGGGCACGCGCCTGGCGGTGTTCTTGAAGCCCACGATGCCGTTCAATGCGGCGGGAATGCGGATAGAGCCGCCTGTGTCGGAGCCCAGGCCGATGAACGCGGCGCCCGTGGCGACTGAAACGGCTGCGCCAGAGCTGGAGCCGCCAGGAATGCGTGGTGCACTGGCGTCGCCGGCGGGGTGGTCGGTCAGCGCGTCCCAGGCGGCGGGTGTGCCGAGGTGGGGGTTGATGCCAACCCCTGAAAAGGCGAACTCCGTCATGTTGGTGCGGCCAATGAACCCTGCGCCTGCAGCGCGCAGGCGCGCGACGGCTGGGGCGTCTTGTTTGGCCGGGGGGTGGTCTTGCAAAACGACCGAACCGGCAGCGGTGGTTTGTCCCTGGACGTCGAACAAATCCTTGACCGAAACGGCCAAACCAGCCAAAGCTTGTCCGGTGATGCCGGGCAGTTCGGCCGTTTGCAGGAGGCTTTCCGGGGTGATCTGGCGGAATGCATGCAGACATGCGGTACTTTGCGCCACAGTCAGGCAGGTGTGTGCCACGGCCTGAGGATGTGTTTGCCCTGCAAGAATGGCTTGCCGGGTGGCAATCAGGTCGGCTTTCATGGGGAGGGGCCTCGTTGGAGCAAAGTCAGGATGCTATAATCCTAAGGCTTTGTACAGCTTGGGTTCTGTCTTTTGGGTGTCTCATTCAAAAGCGCTGATTCAAGTCAACTTGGCACATCCGCAAACCAGTCCCATCAAGGTGTTGCGCTTGTCTTGACGGCAGGTGCGATCAGTGGACTGGATTTTAGACTCAACCTTTGGAGTATTGACTATGTCCGTTACCATGCGCGAAATGCTGGAAGCCGGTGTCCACTTTGGCCACCAAACCCGCTTCTGGAACCCCAAGATGGCCCCCTTCATCTTCGGCCACCGCAACAAAATTCACATCATCAACCTGGAAAAATCGCTGCCGATGTTCCAGGACGCGATCAAGTTCGCCAAGCAACTGACCGCCAACCGTGGCACCATCTTGATGGTTGGTACCAAGCGCCAGGCCCGTGAGCTGGTGGCTGCTGAAGCCCAGCGCGCTGGCGTGCCTTTCGTCGACCAGCGCTGGTTGGGCGGCATGCTGACCAACTTCAAAACCGTCAAGACCTCGATCAAGCGTCTGAAGGACATGAAGGCGCAGCAAGAAGTTGGCCTTGACAGCCTGAGCAAAAAAGAACAACTGATGTTCAAGCGCGAGATGGAAAAGCTCGAAAAAGACATCGGTGGCATCCAGGACATGGCTGCTTTGCCTGATGCGATCTTCGTGATCGACGTGGGTTACCACAAAATCGCCATCTCGGAAGCCAAGAAGTTGGGCATTCCATTGATCGGTGTGGTGGACTCCAACCACTCGCCCGAAGGCATCGACTACATCATCCCTGGCAACGACGACTCGGCCAAGGCCGTGGCTTTGTACGCCCGTGGCATCGCTGACGCCATCATCGAAGGCCGCGCCAATGCGGTCAACGACGTGGTCAAGGCCGTCACCGAAGGCGCAGACGAATTCGTCGAAGAAGCCAACGCTTCTGCCTGAGTTCCCAAGACGCAATGAAAGGGGCTTTGTGGCCCCTTTTTTTTAATCTGACTTTTAGACTGAATACGGAGAAATCAAATGGCTGCAATTACCGCAAGCATGGTCGCTGAACTGCGCGCAAAAACCGACGCCCCCATGATGGAGTGCAAAAAAGCATTGACCGAAGCCGAAGGCGACATGGCCAAAGCCGAAGAGTTGCTGCGTGTCAAGCTGGGCACCAAGGCTGGCAAAGCCGCTTCGCGCGTGACCGCCGAAGGCGTGGTGACCAGTTTCGTGAGCGGCACTACGGGTGCCATGATCGAAGTCAACTGCGAAACCGACTTTGTGACCAAGAACGACAGCTTCCTGGCTTTGGCCAATGCCGCTGCCAAATTGGTGGCTGAGCACAACCCAGCCGACATCGCTGCTTTGGGCGAGTTGCCTTACAGCCAGGACGGTTTTGGCCCAACGTTGGAAGAAGTGCGCAAGGGCCTGATCGGCAAGATCGGTGAGAACATGAGCTTTCGCCGTTTCAAGCGCGCCGCGGGTGCCGCCAAGATCGCCAATTACCTGCATGGCACTCGCATTGGTGTGCTGGTGGAGTACGAAGGTGACGAAACTGCAGCCAAAGATGTCGCCATGCACGTCGCGGCCATGAAGCCTGTGTCGTTGACCAGCGCCGAAGTGCCAGCCGAATTGATCGAAAAAGAGCGCTCGGTCGCTGCTGCCAAGGCAGCCGAGTCGGGTAAGCCCGCAGACATCGCGACCAAAATGATCGAAGGTTCGGTGCAAAAGTACCTGAAAGAAGTGTCTTTGTTCAACCAGTCTTTCGTCAAGAACGACAAGCAAACCGTTGAGCAGATGCTCAAGGCTGCTGCTACCACGGTCAATGCATTCACCTTGTACGTGGTTGGCGAAGGCATTGAGAAGAAAGTCGACGACTTCGCTGCCGAAGTGGCTGCGCAAGTGGCTGCGGCGCAAGGCGCAGCCTGAGCCCATTGCCTTGTTGATTTGCCATTCCATCGTTCACATTGATATTCAAGGAGCCCCTCATGTCTTCAGCCCAGCCAGCCTTTAAGCGCATTTTGCTCAAGCTGTCAGGCGAAGCACTGATGGGCGACGATGCATTTGGTATCAACCGCGCCACCATCGTGCGCATGGCCGAAGAGATCGCCGAGGTCACACGCCTGGGTGTGCAGGTGGCTGTGGTCATTGGTGGTGGCAACATCTTTCGGGGTGTTGCTGGCGGTGCGGTGGGCATGGACCGGGCCACGGCCGATTACATGGGCATGTTGGCCACCGTCATGAACTCCCTGGCCCTGGCCGATGCGATGGACAAGGCGGGTTTGACCGCGCGCGTCATGTCGGCCATTGGCATCGACCAGGTGGTGGAACCTTATGTTCGCCCCAAAGCATTGCAGTACCTGGAAGAAGGCAAAGTGGTGGTGTTTGCGGCCGGCACGGGCAATCCTTTTTTCACGACCGACACGGCAGCGGCTTTGCGGGGTGCTGAAATCGGTGCCGAAATGGTTTTGAAGGCTACCAAGGTGGATGGCGTTTACTCGGCCGATCCGAAAAAAGACCCGTCGGCCACACGCTACAGCGAGATCAGCTTCGACGAGGCCATTTCCCGCAATTTGGGCATCATGGATGCAACGGCTTTTGCCTTGTGCCGCGACCAGAAGCTGCCGATCAAGGTGTTTTCCATCATCAAGAACGGCGCGTTGAAACGCGTGGTTTTGGGTGAGGACGAAGGCACGCTGGTTTATGCTTGAACCTGTTCTGACGAGGAGAACCCCATGACGATTGCAGACATCAAGAAAATAACCGAAACCAAAATGGAACAGTCCATTGCGGCTTTCAAGAACAACCTGACGCGGATTCGTACGGGCCGCGCCAACCCGGCGTTGCTCGATACCATCCATGTCGACTACTACGGCTCGCTGGTGCCACTGTCTCAGGTGGCCAACGTGTCCTTGATGGATGCGCGCACCATCAGTGTGCAGCCCTGGGAAAAAAGCATGGCTGCCAAGATCGAAAAAGCCATCCGTGAGAGTGAGCTGGGCCTGAACCCCGCTTCCCTGGGTGAGTTGATCCGCGTGCCCATGCCCGCCATGAGCGAAGAGCGTCGCAAGGAAATGACCAAGTTGGCCCGCACCGAAGGGGAAAACGCCAAGATCGCTGTCCGCAACTTGCGTCGTGACGCGAATGAATCGGTGAAAAAGCTGGTCAAAGACAAAGAGGCCTCGGAAGACGATCAAAAGCGTGCAGAAGCCGATGTTCAAAAATTGACCGACAAACGCATGACCGAGATCGACCAGTTGGTGACAGCCAAAGAACAAGAGATCATGGCGGTTTGAGTCTGTCGTCCATGCCGTGGTGACCCACGGTCTGAATGGCCGCCCATTGGCGGCCTTTTTTTCTGGAGAAACCCATGCTCAAACAAAGAGTCATCACCGCCCTGGCCTTGCTGGCCTTGCTGTTGCCCGCCTTGTTTGCAACGAATCCTTGGCCTTTCATGGGCTTGACGGTGGTGTTGATCGCAGCGGGTGCCTGGGAGTGGGGGCGTTTGAATGGCATGCCCGCTGGGGCCGCCTGGGCCGGTGCGGCGCTGAGCTTGCTGGCCTGCGGTGTGGCTGAGCAGTGGGGTTGGGTGCAGCACACGCCGCCTCTGGTGTGGTTGCTGGCGGGTGCGATGTGGGTGTTGCTGGGCGCCTGGATGATCCAGCGCGGCGTTCCTGGCTGGGGGCTTTGGCCACGGGGGGCGCGTTGGCTTGCAGGCCTGCTGTTGCTGATCTTGGCTTGGGTGGCCATGGCACAAGCCCACCAGCGCGGGGTGAATTTTTTGCTCTCCGTGCTTGTGCTGGTCTGGGCGGCCGATGTCTTTGCTTATTTCTTTGGCCGGGCCTGGGGGGGGCGTTGGATCAAGACCAAGCTGGCGGCCAGCATCAGTCCGGGCAAAAGCTGGGAAGGCGTGCTGGGCGGCATGCTGGGGGTCTTTCTGGTGGCCGTCACCTGGGCCGAAGTGGACCGCCGCTGGGCGCTGCCTGGGCTGAGTTTTTATTCCCTGTTGTTTGCCAAGGGGTGGTTCGTGGCTTTGCCCGCGTTGCTGTTCATGTCCGCCATGAGTGTGGTGGGTGATTTGGTGGAGTCATTGGTCAAACGCAGTGCCGGCATGAAAGACAGCTCGGGTCTTTTGCCGGGGCACGGCGGTGTGCTGGACCGGGTGGATGCTTTGTTGCCCACCTTGCCGTTGGCCATGATGCTGGTGTTTTGGATTTGAGAAGGGCCTGATTTCATGCAAAAACAACAACGCATCACCATCCTGGGTTCGACGGGCTCCATCGGCCAAAGCACGCTGGATGTTTTGGCTCGGCACCCGCAGCAGTTTGCAGTGCATGCCTTGACTGCCTCCAGCCAGGTGGATTTGATGCTGGCCCAATGCGCGCAGTTCAAGCCCGAAGTGGCGGTCATGGTGCAGGAGGATGCAGCGCGCTTGCTGGCGGACAAGCTCTGGGCCGAAGGCTTGAACACCGAGGTGCGCTGGGGTGCGGACGCTTTGGACGCGGTGGCTTCGGCACCCGAGGTGGACGCCGTCATGGCGGCCATTGTGGGGGCTGCGGGCTTGTCGCCCTGTTTGGCAGCAGCCCGTGCGGGCAAACGGCTTTTGTTGGCGAACAAAGAGGCCTTGGTGGTGGGTGGGGATGTGTTTCTTGCTGCTGTGCGCGAGGGCGGGGCGGTGCTGCTGCCGATCGACAGTGAACACTCGGCCATTTTTCAGTCGCTGCCAGAAGACCCGGCCACTTGGCAAAGGCGGGTGCACAAAATCATCTTGACGGCTTCGGGTGGGCCATTTCGGGGCCGCGATCCGAGCAGCCTCAAAGACGTCACGCCCGAGCAGGCATGTGCCCACCCCAACTGGGTGATGGGACGCAAGATCTCGGTGGATTCGGCCACCATGATGAACAAGGCGCTGGAAGTGATCGAGGCGCGTTATTTGTTTGGCCTGACCCCCGACCAACTGGAGGTGGTGATTCACCCGCAAAGCGTGATCCACTCCATGGTGCAGTACCGGGATCATTCGGTCGTGGCCCAGTTGGGAACGCCCGACATGCGGGTACCGATTGCTTACGGCTTGAGCTGGCCGGAACGCATGGAATCGGGCGCTGGCGCGCTGGATTTTCACGCCTTGGCCGCCATGACCTTCGAATCCATGGATGACCATGGGCATCCCGAGCGGTTCCCGGGTTTGAAGCTGGCGTGGGAGACCCTGAAGGGCGTGCCGGGCAGTTGTGCCGTGCTGAATGCCGCCAACGAGATTGCGGTGGAGGCCTTTTTGAGTCGCCAGATCCGGTTTGACCAGATCCACCACGTCAATGAAGCGGTGCTGAATGCCGTGGTCAGTGCCCGGCCTGAATGTCTGGATGATTTGTTGGGCCTGGATCGCCGAAGCCGTGATGCCGCGCGCCAGGTCGTCGCCAGATGGGGATGATGGCTCTTTTCAGTCAACACCAGGGCTGTGGGCGGGCGGTAAAGCCCTTGGCCTGAGGTATATTATCCTGGCTTGTTTTGCTGGGCTGCGTCCGGTATGGCGGGGCAGGCAAAAATGGCGCGTTGCCCCTGCTGCGCGACGTGCCGGTCGGTTTTTTCAATGGGTTTCGGGTGGTTTGTTTGGACACGCCAGACCTGAGCTTTCAATGGTTGCTCCATGAATTTTTTTGACATTCGTTCACGCATTCAACCTGCTGCATGGGCTGTGGCTACCACCTTGATGGCCAGCATGCCCGCGTGGGCTGTCGATCCATTCACCGTGCGCGATATCCGTGTGGAGGGTTTGCAGCGGATCGAGTCCGGCACTGTTTTTGCCTCTTTGCCATTGCGGGTGGGTGAACAATATTCGGATGAAAAAGGGGCTGAGGCCATTCGGGCCTTGTTTGCTTTGGGCTTGTTCAAGGATGTACGCCTTGAAACACAAGGGGATGTGCTGGTCGTTGTGGTGGAAGAGCGCCCATCGGTGGCGATGGTGGAGTTCATCGGGCTCAAAGAATTTGACAAAGAGGTCCTGATCAAGGCGTTGAAAGAAGTGGGCTTGGCCGAAGGCCGACCCTATGACAAGGCCTTGGCCGACAAAGCCGAGCAGGAACTCAAGCGGCAGTACATCAATCGCAGTTTGTATGGTGCAGAGGTGGTCAGTACCGCCACGCCAGTGGACCGCAACCGTGTGAATTTGAGCTTCACCATCACAGAAGGTGGCCCGGCGAAGATCAAGCAAATCCAGATCGTGGGCAACAAGGCGTTTACCGAGTCCGATTTGCGCGACCAGTTCAACCTGGACACGGGGGGCTGGATGAGTTGGTACACCAAGTCTGACCGCTATGCCCGCACCAAACTCAATGCCGATCTGGAGGCATTGCGCTCGTTTTACCTGTCTCGCGGTTTTCTGGAGTTCCGCATTGACTCCACCCAAGTGGCCATGTCGCCAGACAAGCAAGACATGGCCATCACCATCAATGTGACCGAAGGTGAACGCTTCGTGGTCTCAGGCGTCAAGCTGGAGGGCAACTACCTCGACAAGGACGACGAATTCAAGGCCTTGGTCAAGATCGCCGTCGGCAAGCCCTACAACGCAGAGACCGTGGCTGAAACCACCAAAGCGTTCAACGATTATTTCGGCAAGTTCGGTTTTGCCTTTGCCCGTGTCGAAGCCAAACCGGAAATTGATCGGCAAAACAACCGCGTTCAATTTGTCCTGCAGGCCGAGCCTTCTCGCCGCGCATATGTTCGGCGCATTCTGGTGGCAGGCAACAACCGCACCCGCGATGAAGTGATCCGCCGGGAGTTTCGCCAGTTCGAGGCCGCGTGGTACGACGGTGACAAAATCCGTTTGTCACGTGACCGCGTGGACCGCTTGGGATTTTTCACAGACGTCAACGTTGAAACCATCGAGATTCCGGGCACACCCGATCAGGTCGATTTGATGTTCACGGTGGCTGAAAAACCGACCGGCAGCATCTCCCTGGGGGCGGGTTTTTCTTCAGCCGAAAAAGTCACCCTGAGCTTCGGTATTCGCCAGGAAAATGCGTTCGGTTCGGGTAACTACCTGGCCGTGGAGGTCAACACCAGCAAGTACAACCGAAACTTGGTGCTGAGCACGACGGATCCGTACTTCACGCAAAACGGTATTTCTCGCACGGTGGATGTGTTCCAGCGCACAACCCGACCCTATTTGGGAGATCTCAACTCGTACAGTCTGGTGAACTCCGGCTTGGGTCTTCGTTTTGGCGTGCCGGTGACTGAGACGGACACTGTTTTTGTGGGGGCGAACGCCGAACAGACGCAAATCAAGTCCGGTACAGGCTTGCCTGACCCCTACCAAGAGTATGCGGACAAATTTGGCAGCACCAGCACCGCGTTGCCACTCACCCTGGGTTGGGCGCGTGACGGGCGTGACAGTGCGTTGGTGCCCACCAAAGGGACTTACCAGCGTCTGAATGCGGACTTGAGTGTCGCTGGTGATGTGCGTTATTTCCGCAGCAACTACCAATACCAGCAATACTTTCCGCTCAGCAAAAAATACACCTTGGCCTTGAATGCCGATTTGGGCTGGGGCAAGGGCTTGAATGGTCAGGAATTTCCCTTGTTCAAGAATTTCTATGTCGGCGGTTTGGGCAGCGTTCGCGGGTTTGAGCAATCCACGCTGGGTCCATCCAGGCAGACCAGCAGCACCAACTTGACGCCGGTCTATTTGGGTGGCGCCAAGAAATTGGTGCTGAATGCGGAATTCATGCTGCCGTTTCCTGGCGCAGGCAATGACAAAACTTTGCGCCTGTTCGGCTTTACCGATGCGGGCCGCGCATTCGGGGACGGTGAAACATTGTCATTGGGTGAACTGCGCGCCTCTGCGGGTATTGGCTTAAGCTGGATTTCACCCATGGGGCCACTGCGCTTCTCGTATGCGACGCCCATTCGTCAGCAGACAGGCGATAAAATCCAACGACTTCAATTCCAAATCGGAACTTCCTTCTAATGACCACGATTCGCAAGAACCTTCTCATCGCCCTGTTGGCAGGTGCATCGGCTTTTACCGGCTTGGTGCAAGCCCAAGATTTCAAAATTGGCATCGTCAACACAGACCGCATCCTGCGTGACTCCAACGTGGCCAAAGCCGCTCAGGCCAAGCTCGAGTCCGAGTTCTTGAAGCGTGAGAAAGACCTCAATGATGCCATCAATGCATTCAAGACGTCGGCTGAGAAGTTTGAGCGCGATGCGCCCACACTGTCTGAAGTGCAGCGGGTGTCCAAACAAAAGCAATTGATTGAGCAAGACCGTGACTTGAAGCGTCGCCAGCGCGAGTTCCAGGAAGATCTGGGTGCACGCAAGAACGAAGAAAACCAAACGTTGTTCGAAAAAGCCGGGCGCGCGGTCAAGCAAGTGGCCGAATCCGAGAAGTACGACCTGATTCTGCAGGATGCCGCCTACTTCAATCCCAAGCACGACATCACCGAAAAAGTCATCAAGGCGCTCAACGCCTCGGTGGGCAAATAACAGGCGCAAGCCTGTTCGAGACTGTGTCGCTGACGCTTGGCGCTATCGTTGAGGCACTGGGTGGCCGTTTGTTGGGGCCTTCTGACATGCAGGTGTCAGGATTGGCGCCTTTGCAGACGGCCCAAGCCAACCAGATCAGCTTTCTCAGCCAGGCGCGGTACCAAAGCCAATTGCCAACCAGCCTCGCTGGTTGTGTCATTGTCGGTCCCGCATTGGAAGTGCAGGTGGCGCAACGCAAGGCGGCCATCATCACCGACGATCCTTATTTGTACTTTGCCCGCCTGACCCGTTTGTGGAAGCGGGAACACCATGTGGCCACAGGCCCCCGGATACATCCCAGCGCGGTCATCGACCCGCAAGCCCGGGTGGCCGATGATGCGGTGATTGGGCCTTTGTGCGTGATTGAGCGGGGCGCTGAGGTGGGTTCCGCAACGGTTCTCAAATCGCGGGTGACACTGGGCGAAGACTGCAAGATCGGTGCGCGTTGTCTGGTGCATTCGGGCGTTGTGATCGGTGCCGATGGTTTTGGCTTTGCGCAGCACCAGGGACAGTGGGAAAAAATCGAACAGTTGGGCGCTGTGCGCATTGGCAACGATGTGGAAATTGGTGCCAACACCTGCATTGACCGGGGTGCGTTGGACGACACAGTGATTGAAGATGGTGTCAAGCTCGACAACCTGATCCAGATCGGACACAACGTGCATGTTGGACGCCATTCCGCCATGGCCGGTTGTGTCGGTGTCGCCGGCAGCGCCCGCATTGGAGCGCATTGCACCGTGGGCGGTGGCGCGGTGGTGTTGGGGCATTTGAGTCTGGCTGACCATGTGCACATTTCGGCGGCCTCGGTGGTCACCCGCTCCGTGCTGCAGCCGGGGCAGTACACCGGGATGTTTCCTCTGGACAGCAATGCCAATTGGGAAAAAAACGCCGCCAGCCTCAAACAATTGTCCCGATTGCGTGAACGCATCAAAGCCCTTGAGGCCGACATTCAAAATAACAAGGAAACATGACCATGATGGACATTCATAAAATTCTCAAGCAGTTGCCGCATCGGTACCCGTTTTTGCTGGTGGATCGCGTGTTGGAGATCGAAAAAGGGGTGCGCATAAAGGCCTTGAAGAACGTGACCATCAACGAGCCTTTTTTCACCGGACATTTCCCGCATCGCCCTGTCATGCCGGGCGTGTTGATGCTGGAGGCCTTAGCCCAGGCCGCGGCCTTGTTGTCTTTTGACACGCTGGACGCAGCACCGGACGACAACACGGTTTACTACTTTGCCGGCATCGATGGTGCACGGTTCAAGCGCCCTGTGGAGCCCGGCGATCAGCTGACCCTGGAAGTGCAACTTGACCGCATGAAGGCCGGTATTTTCAAGTTCAAAGCCCAGGCCAAAGTGGGCGACGAGCTGGCCTGTGAGGCCGAATTGATGTGCACCATGCGCAAAATTGCCTGAGGACCTATGGCGAATATCCATTCCACCGCTTTGGTTGATCCAGCCGCACAACTGGATGACTCTGTGACCGTTGGTCCCTACGCCATCATCGGTCCACATGTGACGATCGGTGCGGGCTCGACCGTGGGCTCGCATTGCACGATTGAGGGGCACACCACCATCGGTCAAAACAACCACGTCTACAGCTACACCTCGCTGGGCGCTGCGCCGCAAGACAAAAAATACGCCGGTGAACCGACTCGGCTGGTGATTGGCCATGGCAACACCATCCGTGAGTTTTGCACTTTCAATGCCGGAACGGTGAATGGTGGCGGCGTGACCCAGGTGGGTGACGACAACCTGTTCATGGCTTATGTGCACCTGGCGCACGACTGTCACATCGGCAGCCACACGATTTTTGCCAACAACTCCCAACTGGCCGGTCACGTTCACGTGGGCGACTGGGCCATCCTGGGGGGCTTCACCGTGGTGCGTCAGTTCTTGCGGTTGGGCGCACACAGCTTCACGGCCATGTGCACCTTGCTGTTTGCCGATCTGCCGCCGTATGTGACGTGCCAGGGGCAACCTGCTGTAGCCCGCACCGTGAACGCTGAAGGTTTGCGCCGCCGTGGTTTTTCGCCCACCCGAATTGCTGCTGTGCGTGCCATGCACAAAGCGCTGTACCGTGAAAACCTGAGCTTGGCGGCGGCGCAAGAACGCATCTTGCAAATCGCCCAAGACAAACCCGAGGCACAAGGGGATGTGGACATGATGCTGGACTTTCTGGCGGGCGTGTCCCCCAAGGTGGGCATTGCGCGGTCACGTCGCCGTTCGGTGGATTGATCAATTCAAGGGTTGGGCGGTTCTGCCTGGCCCGAGCATGAAAGGAGGGCCCCGTGGCCCTGTTGCGTTGCGCCGTGATTGGCGTTGGTTATCTGGGCAAATTTCATGCTCAAAAGTACGCCAAGATTCCCGAGTGCGAACTGGTGGCTGTGGTGGACAGCCGTCAGGAGCAGGCAGACGCTGTCGCTGCGCCTTTGCATTGCGCGGCCTTGACGGATTACCGGTCGTTGATCGGCCAGGTTGATGCGGTCAGCATCGTGGTGCCGACGCAAGCCCATTACGAGGTGTGCGCCGAGTTCTTGCGTGCGGGCGTGCATGTGCTGGTTGAAAAGCCCATGACCACGACATTGGCGCAGGCCGATGAATTGATCCGGTTGGCCAAAGAAAACCATTGCGTGCTGGCGGTGGGCCACCTGGAGCGCTTCAATCCTGCTGCGCTGGCCTTGGAGCCTTTGTTGTCGGAACCCCGTTTCATTGACAGCTCGCGCCTGGCACCCTTCAAGCCACGTGCCACCGATGTGAGTGTGCTGCTGGACTTGATGATCCACGATGTCGATCTGATCTTGTCGCTGGTCGACAGCGAGCTGGAAAGTGTGGATTGCTCCGGTGCGCGCGTGCTGACCTCCGACATTGACATTGCCAATGCGCGCATTCGGTTTGCCAACGGCTGTGTGGCCAATGTGACGGCCAGCCGTGTGAGCGCCAAGAGCGAGCGCAAGATGCGGGTGTTTCAAAACCAGGCCTGCCATTCGCTGGACTTTCAGGCCCGCACGTTGACCACTTACCGAGGTGCCACCGATCCGATGGCCGATCCCGAGCACGCGATCGAGCGGCATGCGCAATCGTTCGGGGAGGCCGATCCTTTGTTTGCCGAGATCGTGGATTTTGTGGACAGCATCCGTCACCAGCGCCCACCCAAGGTGAGCGGCGAAGCTGGGCGCCGTGCGCTGGAAGCCGTGCAGCGCATCACCGACGCCACGCGCCTGATTTCTTGATTTCCGAATTTCCGAATATTTGAAAGGTACGCCATGCGCATCCCTATGGTCGATCTGGTCGCGCAATACCGCGATCTCCAGCCGAAGCTGGAACCTGCTTTGCTCAGCGCCCTGAGCGCCGCGCAGTTCATTCTGGGCCCGAACGTCCAGGCTTTCGAGAAAGAGGCTGCGGCCTACCTGGGCGTGGCGCATGCGATCACCTGCGCCAACGGCACGGATGCTTTGCATCTGGCTTTGTTGGCGGCAGACATCGGGCCTGGCGACGAAGTCATCACCACCCCGTTCACCTTCATCGCCACGGCAGAAGCCATTGCCTATGTGGGTGCCAAGGCGGTGTTTGTGGACATTGATCCACGCACGTTCAATATCGACGTGGAACAAGCCCGGCGTGCCATCACACCCCAAACAAAGGCTTTGCTGCCGGTGCACTTGTTTGGTCAGCCTGCTGACCTGGCCCCACTCGTGGCCTTGGCCCAGGAGCACCAGCTGCAGTTGGTGGAAGATTGCGCACAATCGTTTGGTGCCGATATCGGTGGTCGCAAAACCGGTGCGATCGGCGATGTGGCCGCCTTCAGTTTCTTCCCCAGCAAGAACCTGGGCTGCTTTGGCGATGGTGGCATGGTCACCACGCAGTCGGACGACATGGCCGACAAGCTGCGCATGCTGCGCAATCACGGCAGCAAGGTGCGTTACTACCACGACATCATTGGCTACAACAGCCGCCTGGACGAGCTGCAGGCGGTGGTGCTGCGGGCCAAGATGCCCCAGATCGATCACTACAACCAAGAGCGCCGCCGCGTGGCCCACCGCTACAACGCGGGCTTGGCCGGGCTGAATGTACAAACGCCTTTTGAAGATGGCGTGGGCCTGCATGTGTACCACCAGTACACCTTGCTGACGGACCACCGTGCGGCGATCCAGCAGGCTTTGACCGAACAGAAAATAGCCAGCGCCATTTATTACCCCGTGCCATTGCATCAGCAAAAAGTCTTTGCTTCGATCGCTGCCGGATCCCGCTTCCCGGTGACCGAATCGGTGGCCGAGCGTTGCTTGTCATTGCCCATTTACCCCGAACTGAGCAATGAAGCGGTAGATGAAGTTTGCGCCATCATTCGTCAGGCTTTGAAGGCGTGATGGCCCCGCAAGGCGCACTGACAACATCGGGCAGCACTACGCAAGACCTGCGTTTGAGCATGGTCGCTGCCGAGCGTTCGGGCGACATGCTTGCCGCCTTGTTGCTGCAGGGCTTGCAAAAAACCTGGCCCGGCCTGCAAGCCTCGGGCATTGGCGGGCCGCAGATGGATGCGACCGGCTTTGTTTCGCGCTGGTCCTGTGACGAATTGTCGGTGCGTGGTTTGGTCGAGGCGCTTTGGCGCTACCGGCACATCAATGGCATCCGTCAGAGCTTGATCCAGGATTTGTTGGCGTCTCCTCCAGATCTGTACGTGGGTGTGGATGCGTCCGACTTCAATTTGCCGGTGGAGCGCTTGTTGCGGCAGCAGGGCGTCCCCACGGTGCAACTGGTGTGCCCGTCCATCTGGGCTTGGCGTCCAGAGCGCGTGAAAAAAATCCGCGACAGCGTGGACCTTGTCCTGTGCATTTACCCGTTTGAGCCGTCCTTGCTGGAACAGCACGGCATTGAGGGCACCTTCGTCGGGCATCCTGTGGCCGATGTGATTCCGTTTGAACCCGATCGCCTGCAAGCACGCCAAGCCTTGGGGTTGCCCGCCGATGCCACTGTGGTGGCCTTGTTGCCTGGCAGCAGGCCGGCCGAGGTGAAAAACCTGGCCCTGCCGTTTCTTCAGGCCGCACACCGCATGCGGCAGTTGCGTCCTGGCTTGCAGTTTGTCTTGCCCACGCATGGCCTCTTGAAGCCCATGGTCGAAGCCGCCATGGCCCAAGCCGGAATGCAAGACCATGTGCACTTGGTGATGGGCCGTTCGCACGAAGTGCAGGCGGCCTGTGATGTGGCCCTGGTGGCCAGCGGCACCGCCACACTGGAGACCGCTTTGCACAAGCGCCCGATGGTCATCGCCTACAAAATGCAATGGCTTTCCTGGCAAATCGCCAATCGCCAGCGCTTGCTGCCCTGGATCGGTTTGCCCAATATCCTGTGTCAGGAAAGTCTGGTGCCCGAGTTGTTGCAAGAACAGGCGCAGCCCGAGGCACTGGCCCAAGCCGTTTTGCGGTGGCTGGACGACCCGGCCGCCGTGAGCCGAATTCAGCAGCGTTTTGCCGACCTGCATTGTCAATTGCGTCAGGACATGCCGACGCTGGCCACCCATGCGATCCAAAAAGTCCTTGCTGCTTGAGCAAACCACCTTGAACTGGGCGACCGCTGGCCTCATGGCCGGCGTGGACGAGGCCGGGCGTGGTCCGCTGGCGGGCCCTGTGGTGGCTGCCGCTGTGATTCTGGACGACTTGCAGCCCATTGCCGGGCTCAATGATTCCAAAAAACTCACAGCCAAGCGCCGAGAGGTCTTGTTTGACGAGATCCGTGCACGGGCTTTGTGCTTTTCAATTGCCGAAGCCAGCGTGCAGGAAATTGACCAACTCAACATCTTGCAAGCCACGCTGCTGGCCATGAAACGTGCCGTCGAAGGTTTGCGCTTGCCCCCGAAACTGGTGCTGGTGGATGGCAACCGCTTGCCCACATTGACCATGCGGGCCGAAGCCATTGTCAAAGGCGATGCACTGGTGCCCGCCATTTCTGCGGCGTCCATCTTGGCCAAGGTGCACCGTGACCGCTTGTGCGATGAGTTGCATGTGCTTTACCCGGTGTACGGCTTTGACCAACACAAGGGTTATGGCACAGCCCAGCATTTGGCGGCTTTGCAGGCACACGGTCCGGCAGATTGCCACAGGATAACTTTTGCCCCGGTGGCCAGGAGCTTGCGATGAACATGATCACTTCGCGTGACAACCCCCAGGTCAAGGCCTGGCGGCGTTTAGCCCAAGACACCACGGCGTACCGCAAGGCAGGCCAGTTCTGGCTGGAGGGCGACCACCTGTGCCGTGCCGCCGTCGAGCGGGGTGTGCGCCCCTTGCAGGTGGTTTTGTGTGCGTCTTTTTATGAAGAACAAGGGCCGCGCTGGGCAGGGTTGACCGACCAGTTGTTCGTCTTGCCAGATGCCTTGTTCGCGAGCTTGAGCGGCCTGGAGTCGCCGGCACGGATGGGTTTTGTGGTGCCGCTGCCGGTTGCCAAACCGCTTGTCCCGGATGCCACGACCGTGGTGCTGGACCGTTTGCAGGATGCCGGCAACGTGGGGGCCATTTTGCGCTGTGCCTCGGCTTTTGGTTACCGTCAGGTGCTGGCCATCAAGGGCACGGCCGCTTTGTGGTCTCCCAAGGTGCTCCGAGCCGGTATGGGGGCTCATTTTGGTTTGCACCTGATCGAGTCGGTCAGCGAGGCCGATGTGGCGGCCTTGCAAGTGCCCGTGTTGACGACCAGCTCCCACGAGGGGCCTTTTTTGCACGAATTACTGCAATGCAGTGCATTGCCGCAACAATGCGCCTGGGTTTTTGGCCACGAAGGGCAGGGCGTGAGCAGCCAGCTGATGGCCCTTTCGGGTCAAAAAGTACGCATTGCCCAACCCGGAGGCGAGGAGTCCTTGAACGTGGCCACAGCGGCGGCCATTTGCCTGCACGCCAGCGCAACGGCCGCACATTGAGTCACGGGCGGCCTGGTTCCCGGAGGTTTTGTCGGGTCATTGTCAGGGTTTTCGAGTGGTCCTCAGCTATAATGAGAGGCTTTCCCGCATCAACCTGTACGCCACAGTCCATCCCAGGCCCATTCCTCGAACAAGCAGCCAAAAAGAGATCGCATCTCTGGTGAGTGCTGAGGCGTACCCGAACTATTCCGGAGAACCCAGTGCTTTTGTCTCTTCAGGGAACCTTCCCGCCCGCCATTTTGGCGCTTGCAGACGGCACGGTCTTTATCGGCAACTCGATTGGAGCCACAGGCTCCACAGTCGGCGAAGTGGTGTTCAACACCTCACTCACCGGCTACCAGGAAATCCTCACCGACCCCAGCTACTGCCAGCAGATCGTCACCCTGACGTACCCGCACATCGGTAACTACGGCGTCAGCGTGGAAGACATCGAAGCCGATCAAGTCCATGCTGCAGGTCTGATCATCAAAGATCTGCCTTTGATCGCCAGCAATTTCCGATCCAGCCAAACCCTGTCGTCCTATCTGGCCGACGCGGGTACGGTGGCGATTGCCAACATCGACACCCGCCAGTTGACCCGCCTCTTGCGCACCAAAGGGGCCCAAAACGGTGCCATTGTGGCTCTGGACAAAGGCCAGCAAGTCACGCAAGGCCTGATCGACCAGGCGATCGCCGCCGCACAGGCCGCGCCCCACATGGCGGGTCTGGATCTGGCGCAAAAAGTGACCGCGCCCCAGCCTTATGCGTGGACGCAAACCGAGTGGACGTTGGGCACAGGCTATGGTGTGCAAACCGCCCCCAGGTTCCATGTGGTGGCGTATGACTTTGGCGTGAAGAAAAACATCTTGCGCATGCTGGCCGAGCGCGGTTGCCAAGTCACCGTGGTGCCTGCCAAGACCCCTGCGGCAGACGTGCTCAAGCACAAACCAGACGGCATCTTCTTGTCCAACGGCCCCGGCGATCCACAGCCTTGCGACTACGCCATTGCGGCTGCAGCCGAGCTGATCGAAACCGGCATTCCAACATTCGGCATTTGCCTGGGGCATCAGATCATGGCCTTGGCCAGCGGTGCCAAGACCTTCAAGATGAAGTTTGGCCACCACGGTGCGAACCACCCCGTGAAAGACCTCGACTCCGGTCGCGTGTCCATCACCAGCCAAAACCACGGTTTTGCGGTGGACGAAAAGTCCTTGCCTGCCAACTTGCGTGCCACGCACGTGTCTTTGTTTGACGGCACGTTGCAGGGCCTGGCCCGCACCGACAAGCCCGCGTTCTGCTTCCAGGGGCACCCTGAAGCCTCGCCCGGCCCACACGACATTGCCTACCTCTTTGACCGCTTCATCAGTTTGATGGAAAAGCGTGCATGAGCTTGTACGGCGTGACTGACATCTGGACCTACCTGATCGGTGCGGTCGGCATTATTTTGCTGCCCGGACCGAACTCGTTGTACGTCCTGTCGGTAGCGACCGCGCGTGGTGTGCGTGCTGGCTACCAGGGCGCCTTCGGCGTCTTTGTGGGGGACACCATTTTGCTGTGTCTCACGGCGTTGGGTGCGGCGAGTCTGTTGCGTACGCATCCTGCGCTGTTCATGGTTGTGAAGTACGCAGGAGCCGCCTACCTGAGTTGGGTTGGCATCAACCTGATTCGTGGGGCCATTGTCAAGTGGCGCTCGGGTACGCCGGTAGAAGTGGATGCCGATGCAGCCGTATCGCAGATGGTGGCCAACCTGCAGCAGCCGTTCAAACGGGCACTGTTCATTAGCCTGCTGAACCCCAAGGCGATTTTGTTTCTGCTGTCGTTCTTTGTGCAGTTCATCGACCCCACTTACGACACACCCGCCGTCCCGTTCCTGATTCTGGGCGGCATCGTCATGGGCCTGAGTGCCCTGTACCTGTCTGCCTTGATTTTTGCCGGTGCCCGTTTGGCCCAAGGCTTCAGCCGACGCAAGCGCCTGTCAGCTGGCCTTTCCAGCGCCGTGGGTGGCCTGTTTATGTGGTTTGGGGCCAAGCTGGCAACGGCGAGCCTGAACTGAGTCATTCTGAATTCATTGAAAAGTAGAGAGCATCAAAAATGCCAAAGCGTACCGATTTAAAAAGCATCCTCATCATTGGCGCGGGCCCGATCATCATTGGTCAGGCTTGCGAGTTCGACTACTCCGGCGTTCAGGCTTGCAAGGCGCTGCGTGAAGAAGGCTACAAGGTCATCCTGATCAACAGCAATCCAGCGACGATCATGACCGACCCGGCCACGGCCGACGTGACCTACATTGAGCCCATCACCTGGCAAACGGTCGAGAAGATCATTGCCAAAGAGCGCCCTGACGCGATCTTGCCCACCATGGGCGGCCAGACGGCGCTGAACTGTGCTTTGGATCTGTGGCACCACGGCGTGCTCGAAAAATACAAGGTCGAGCTGATCGGCGCGACGCCAGAAGCCATCGACAAGGCCGAAGACCGCCTGAAGTTCAAGGATGCCATGACCAAAATCGGTCTGGGATCGGCCCGCTCGGGCATCGCCCACAGCATGGAAGAGGCTTGGGACGTGCAAAAGACCTTGGGTTTTCCCACGGTCATTCGCCCGAGCTTCACCTTGGGTGGTACGGGCGGTGGCATTGCCTACAACCCCGAAGAATTCGAAACCATTTGCAAGCGCGGCCTGGAAGCTTCGCCCACCACCGAGTTGCTGATTGAAGAGTCGCTGCTCGGCTGGAAAGAGTACGAGATGGAAGTGGTGCGCGATAAAGCGGACAACTGCATCATCATCTGTTCGATCGAAAACCTGGACCCCATGGGCGTGCACACCGGTGACTCGATCACTGTGGCGCCAGCCCAAACCCTGACGGACAAGGAATACCAGATTCTGCGCAACGCCTCTTTGGCCGTGTTGCGTGAAATTGGTGTGGACACGGGCGGCTCGAACGTCCAGTTCTCGATCAACCCCAAAGATGGCCGCATGGTCGTCATTGAGATGAACCCCCGTGTGTCGCGTTCATCCGCCTTGGCATCCAAAGCCACCGGTTTCCCGATTGCCAAAGTCGCCGCCAAGCTGGCGGTGGGTTACACGCTGGACGAATTGCGCAACGAAATCACGGGTGGTGCAACGCCTGCGTCGTTCGAGCCATCGATCGACTACGTGGTCACCAAGATCCCGCGTTTCGCGTTCGAAAAATTCCCGACAGCCGACAGCCGCCTGACCACCCAGATGAAATCGGTGGGCGAGGTGATGGCCATGGGCCGCACCTTCCAGGAGTCCTTCCAGAAAGCCCTGCGTGGTCTGGAAGTGGGCGTGGATGGCATGAACGAAAAAACCCAGGACCGTGAAGTGCTCGAAAAAGAACTGGGCGAGCCCGGTCCCGAGCGCATTTGGTATGTGGGCGACGCGTTTGCCATGGGCTTGAGCGTGGACGAAGTGTTTGCTCTGACCAAGATCGATCCCTGGTTCCTGGTGCAGATCGAAGAGATCGTGAAGATCGAGCTGGAACTGGAAACCACGACGCTGGAGGCCATCACGCCCGAAGAGTTGCGCGCGCTCAAAAAGAAGGGCTTCTCGGACCGCCGCCTGGCCAAGTTGCTGAAAACGACCGAGCATGTGGTGCGGGCTCGTCGCCATGCCCTGAACATCCGCCCCGTTTACAAGCGCGTGGACACCTGCGCTGCCGAGTTCTCCACCGACACCGCCTACATGTACTCGTGCTACGAAGGCCATGGCGACGGTGAATGCGAAGCCGAACCAACCCAGAACAAAAAAATCATGGTACTCGGCGGTGGTCCCAACCGCATTGGCCAAGGCATCGAGTTTGACTATTGCTGCGTGCACGCCGCCCTGGCCATGCGCGAAGATGGTTACGAAACCATCATGGTCAACTGCAACCCCGAGACCGTGTCGACCGATTACGACACCTCGGACCGTTTGTACTTTGAGCCCGTGACCCTGGAAGACGTGCTGGAAATCGTGGACAAGGAAAAGCCGACGGGCGTCATCGTGCAATACGGCGGCCAAACGCCGTTGAAGCTGGCGCTGGATCTGGAAGCCGCTGGCGTGCCCATCATTGGCACCAGCCCTGACATGATCGACGCAGCCGAAGACCGCGAGCGTTTCCAAAAACTGTTGCAAGAGCTGGGTCTGCGTCAGCCGCCGAATGCCACCGCGCGCACCGAGCCCGAAGCGCTGGAAAAAGCCGCCGCTTTGGGTTACCCCCTGGTCGTGCGTCCCAGCTATGTGCTGGGTGGCCGCGCCATGGAAATCGTGCACGAACAGCGCGACCTGGAGCGCTACATGCGCGAAGCGGTCAAGGTGTCGCACGACTCGCCAGTGTTGCTGGACCGTTTCTTGAACGACGCCATCGAATGCGATGTGGATTGCTTGCGCGATCCGGAAGGCCAGACCTTCATTGGCGGCGTGATGGAGCACATTGAACAAGCGGGCGTGCACAGTGGTGACTCGGCTTGCTCGTTGCCACCGTATTCGCTCTCTGCAGAAACCGTGAACGAACTCAAGCGTCAATCGGCCGCCATGGCCGGCGCTTTGAATGTGGTGGGTTTGATGAACGTGCAGTTCGCGATTCAAAACATTGACGGCCAAGACGTCATCTATGTGCTGGAAGTGAACCCCCGCGCTTCACGCACCGTGCCTTATGTCTCCAAAGCCACGGGCATCCAGTTGGCCAAGGTGGCGGCACGCTGCATGGCCGGCCAATCCCTGGCGTCGCAAGGCATCACCAAAGAAGTCACGCTGCCTTACTTCAGCGTGAAAGAAGCGGTGTTCCCATTTGTGAAATTCCCTGGCGTAGACACCATCTTGGGACCCGAGATGAAGTCCACCGGTGAAGTCATGGGCGTTGGAAAAACCTTTGGCGAAGCTTTTGTGAAGAGCCAATTGGGGGCAGGCACCAAATTGCCACGCCCAACCAAGGCCGATGGCACGCCATCGGGCAAGGTCTTTATCTCGGTGAAAAACAACGACAAGGCGCGTGCCGTTGAAGTGGCTCGCCAGTTGGTGGCGCAAGGCTTCGACTTGATCGCGACCAAGGGGACCGCCGCGGCCATCCAGTCGGCGGGTGTGCCCTGTGTCACGGTGAACAAGGTGACCGAAGGCCGCCCACACATCGTGGACATGATCAAGAACAACGAAGTCGTGCTGGTCATCAACACGGTCGAAGAGCGCCGCAATGCGATTGCCGATTCGCGCCACATCCGCACCTCGGCCTTGCTCAACCGTGTGACCACCTTCACCACCATCGCGGGCGCGGAAGCGGCCGTCGAAGGCATGAAGTACATGGACCAACTGGACGTGATTTCGATTCAGGAAATGCACGCCCAATTGGTGGCTTGATAGCGCCGCTTGAGGCTTCTGCCTTGCATTTCGGTGCAAGGCATAATGCAACCCATGACCGCCGAGTCTCAACGCTCGGCGGTTTGCTTTTGGAGAACTGAACATGTCAACTATCCCGATCACAAAACGCGGGGCTGAAAAGCTCAAAGACGAGTTGCATCGCCTGAAAACGGTGGACCGTCCTGGCGTGATTCAAGCCATTGCCGAGGCGCGTGCGCAAGGTGATTTGAGCGAGAACGCCGAATACGATGCGGCCAAAGACCGTCAAGGTTTCATCGAAGGTCGGATTCAGGAAATCGAAGGCAAGCTGTCGGCTGCGCAGATCATCGACCCGGCGTCGGTGGACGCGGGGGGGCGCGTGGTGTTTGGCACCACGGTGGAACTCGAAGACGAAAGCTCAGGCGAAGCTGTGAAATACCAGATCGTCGGTGAAGACGAGGCCGACTTGAAGTTGGGCCTGATCAACATCAGCAGCCCGATTGCGCGTGCCTTGATCGGCAAGGAAGAGGGCGATGTGGCGGAAGTGCAGGCGCCAGGCGGCGTGCGCCGTTATGAAATCGTGGGTGTTTCGTACATCTGAGAAATGACGAAGGCCGTTGTGAAACGGCCTTCGAGGTGGCAGTGGCCTGGAACAGGCGCTGCCTGTGTCAGTCGTGGCGACCTTTTTTGACCGATTTTTGCTTGGGCTTGGCCCGCTTGATCTGGCCACCAGCGGCCAGGCGCTGGTTGCCTAGAACGCGAATGGTTTTGACTTCAGGGCGTTGACCGCCGCGTGAGCTGTACTTCAGGATCTTGAAGTCACGCGGACCGGCTTTGCGGTCTTCATCGGCTTCCTTGATTTTTTCAGGTTGCGGACGCCAGAGGATCAGCAATTTGCCGATGTGCTGGATCGGTGCCGCGCTGAGCTGGTCGGCGAGTTGAGCGAACATGGCCTCGCGTGCAGCGCGGTCATCGCCCAGAACGCGGATCTTGATCAGGCCGTGGGCGTTCAGTGCGGCTTCGGTTTCTTTGACGACGGCAGGGGTCAGACCATCGCCTCCGATCATGACGACCGGATCCAGGTGATGGGCATCGGCGCGAAAAACTTTGCGCTCGGCAGGTGTGAGTTGTATTTGGGGCATCCCCGTATTATCCCCGCAAGGACGCAAAAGAATGAAAGTCAAAACCAAAAGTAAAAAGGTCAATAAAGCCTGGTTGAACGACCATGTGAATGACACCTATGTGAAACTGGCCCTGAAAGAGGGTTATCGCGCGCGGGCAGCCTACAAGTTGAAGGAAATCGATGAAACGCTTGGCTTGATCCGTCCGGGCGATCTGGTGGTTGATCTGGGTTCGGCACCGGGGGCCTGGAGCCAGTACCTGCGTCGCCGTTTGTCGCCCGATGGGGCGGCGGTGGGTGAGTTGAACGGCCGCATCATTGCGCTGGACATCCTGCCCATGGCGCCAGTGGAGGGTGTGCACTTCATTCAGGGCGACTTCCGCGAGAACGAGGTGGCCGCTCTGCTGGAAGCCGCTTTGCAGGGGCGTCAGGCCGATGTGGTGGTGTCAGACATGGCCCCCAACTTGTCCGGTATCGAATCGTCAGACGCCGCTCGGGTCATGCATTTGATCGAATTGGCTGTGGAGTTTGCCCAAAACCACATGAAGCCCCAAGGGGCCTTGGTGGTCAAGGTTTTTCACGGCAGCGGTTACAGCCAGATCGTGAAGATGTTCAAAGAGACTTTCAAGGTGGTCAAGCCGATCAAACCCAAGTCTTCGCGGGACAAGTCTTCCGAGACCTTTTTGGTGGGCATGGGTCTGATCCACGCCGCTTGATCCTTTAATTCCTCGGTTTTCGAGGGCCAAAACCACTTCTTTGGCCTTGGGCCGTTCTTGGCAGGCCTAGAATGAGAACAGTCATATTTTTCGATTGGAGTGTCTCGTGAATAACCCTTGGTTTTCCAAAATTGCCGTCTGGATGGTGATTGCCATGGTGCTGTTCACCTTGTTCAAACAATTTGACAACCGTGGCGTCGCTGGTGCGAGTGCCATTGGTTACTCGGATTTTCTGGAAGAGGTTCGCAGCAACCGGATCAAGAGCGCCACGATTTCCGAGAGCCCTGGTGGCACCGAGATTCTGGCCGTTACCAACGATGACCGACGCATCAAGACGACCGCCACTTACCTGGACCGTGGTCTGGTGGGTGATTTGATCAACAGCGGCGTGAAGTTTGACGTCAAGCCCCGTGAAGAAGGCTCTTTGCTGATGACCTTGCTGGTCAGCTGGGGCCCCATGCTGCTTTTGATTGGTGTCTGGGTGTATTTCATGCGCCAGATGCAAGGCGGTGGCAAAGGTGGTGCCTTCAGTTTCGGCAAGTCCAAGGCACGCATGTTGGACGAAAACAACAACCAGGTCACTTTCGCAGATGTGGCCGGTTGCGATGAGGCCAAAGAAGAAGTCAAGGAAGTCGTCGATTTTCTGAAAGATCCGCAAAAATTTCAAAAGCTCGGTGGCCGCATTCCGCGTGGCCTGCTGCTGGTCGGCCCTCCCGGTACCGGTAAAACGCTGCTGGCCAAAGGCATCGCGGGCGAAGCCAAAGTGCCGTTCTTCAGCATTTCGGGCTCTGATTTTGTGGAAATGTTTGTCGGTGTCGGGGCAGCCCGCGTTCGCGACATGTTTGAAAACGCCAAAAAGAACGCGCCGTGCATCATTTTCATCGACGAAATCGATGCCGTCGGTCGCCAGCGTGGGGCCGGCTTGGGTGGTGGCAACGACGAACGCGAACAAACGCTCAACCAGATGTTGGTCGAGATGGACGGTTTTGAGACCAACCTGGGTGTCATTGTGGTTGCCGCGACCAACCGTCCGGACATTCTGGATGCCGCCTTGTTGCGCCCTGGCCGTTTTGACCGCCAGGTGTATGTCACCTTGCCCGACATCCGTGGCCGTGAGCAGATTCTGAATGTGCACATGCGCAAGGTGCCCATTGGCCAAGACGTCAATGCCGGTGTGATCGCGCGTGGCACGCCCGGCATGAGTGGCGCAGACTTGGCCAACCTTTGCAACGAAGCCGCTTTGATGGCTGCGCGTCGCAATGCCCGCGTGGTCGAGATGGTGGACTTTGAAAAGGCCAAGGACAAAATCCTGATGGGCCCTGAGCGCAAGAGCATGGTCATGCCTGAGCACGAGCGCCGCAACACGGCTTACCACGAGGCCGGCCACGCGCTGATCGGTCAACTGCTGCCCAAATGCGACCCTGTTCACAAGGTCACCATCATTCCGCGTGGCCGTGCCCTGGGTGTGACGATGAGTCTTCCAGAGCAAGACCGTTACAGCTACGACAAGGAATTCATGCTGAACCAGATCAGCATGTTGTTCGGTGGCCGCATTGCCGAAGAGGTGTTCATGCACCAGATGACCACGGGTGCCAGCAACGATTTCGAACGTGCCACCTCCATTGCCCGCGACATGGTCATGCGTTACGGCATGACCGATGCATTGGGGCCGATGGTTTACGCAGAGAACGAGGGCGAAGTGTTCCTGGGACGTTCGGTCACCAAGACCACCAACATGAGCGAATCCACCATGCAAAAGGTGGACATGGAGGTGCGTCGCATCATCGATGAACAGTACAGCCTGGCCCGTCGCCTGATCGAAGAGCACAGCGCACAGATGCATGCGATGGCCAAGGCCTTGCTGGAGTGGGAAACCATCGACAAGGACCAGATCGATGACATCATGGCTGGGCGTGATCCCTTGCCCCCAAAGGACTGGACACCCCGCACGCCCCCCTCGGGCGGTGACAGCAGTGGTGGCACCCCAGCCGTTCAGCCGGAGCCAGCAACCACGGCCGCTTGATGGATCAGGATCGGCACAGCCAAAGCGGGGCCTCAGGGCCCCGTTTTTCATGGCTGGCTGCACACCGAACGCAAACCAACAGGATGGAACAACGTCATGCGCTGGCAGACCACACGTTTTGAGCTGGACCTTTCACGCCCTAGGGTCATGGGCATCGTCAATGTCACGCCCGATTCTTTTTCGGACGGCGGCAAACATGCCGAGGCGATACAGGCTTTGCGTTACGCAGAGCAACTGTTGCGTGAGGGGGCGGACATTCTGGACGTTGGCGCCGAATCCACCCGCCCAGGGGCTATAGCGGTGCCTTTGGCGTTGGAGTTGGCGCGCCTTGGGCCCTTTTTGCGAGAAGCGGTTCGCTGGCAAGTTCCGATTTCTGTGGACACTTACAAACCTGAGGTGATGCAGGCTGTGCTGGATGCGGGTGTGGACATCATCAACGACATTTGGGCATTGCGCCAGCCGGGTGCAGAGCAGGTGATCGCGGCGCATCCTGCTTGTGGGGTGTGCTTGATGCACATGCACCGCGACCCCCAAACCATGCAAATGCAGACCATGACAGGCGATGTATCGGATGCGGTCGAGGCATTTTTGCAAGACCGTCTTGACGCGCTGGTGGGACTGGGCGTAGCGGCACCACGGTTGGTGCTGGACCCGGGCATTGGTTTTGGAAAAACAGTGGCCCAAAACTTTCAATTGCTGGCCAGGCAAGCCCATTTGCTGCGTTTGGGCCGTCCTGTTCTGGCGGGGTGGTCGCGCAAATCCTCTTTGGGGGCCGTGTTGTCCAAAGACGGGCAGGTGCCTGAACCCGATCAACGGCAAGCCGCCAGTGTGGCTGCGGCTTTGTTGGCGGTCGAGCGAGGCGCCTCTGTGGTCCGGGTGCACGACGTCAAGCAGACGGTGGATGCGCTCAAGGTCTGGTCGGCGCTGCGACAACAGGACGTGCTGCCTTGACGCACGTTCTGTCTGCACGTCAGGTCGCGGCTGTGTTGTACGACTAGAATTTATAAAATTTTCACACTATTTCGGAATTCATTCATGGCGCGTCAATATTTCGGCACAGACGGCATTCGCGGTACGGTAGGCCAAAGTCCCATCACACCGGACTTCATTTTGCGTTTGGCGCATGCGGTGGGACGTGTCTTGAAAGCGAAAGAGTCCAATCCGGTGGTGTTGATCGGGAAGGACACCCGCATTTCCGGCTACATGTTGGAAAGTGCCCTGGAGTCGGGTTTCAATTCAGCGGGGGTCGACGTGGTGCTGTTGGGCCCCGTGCCCACCCCTGCGGTGGCGTATCTGACCCGTGCACAACGTGCGTCTCTGGGCGTGGTGATCAGCGCAAGCCACAACCCCTTTGCAGACAACGGCATCAAGTTCTTCAGCGCCCAAGGCACCAAGTTGCCTGACGCTTGGGAAGAAACGGTCGAGGCGAGGTTGCTGGAAGACCCTGTCTGGGTCGATTCGGCCGCCTTGGGTAAAACCCGCCGCCTGAACGACGCAGCGGGTCGTTACATCGAATTCTGCAAAAGCACATTCTCGAACGATCTGACCCTCAAGGGTTTGAAGATCGTGGTGGATGCCGCCCATGGTGCGGCCTACCAAATTGCGCCCAAAGTGTTCCACGAGCTGGGTGCCGAGGTGATCGCCATGGGCTGCACGCCCGATGGTTTGAACATCAACAAAGGCGTGGGCGCCACGCACCCGGAGGCCCTGGTGCAGACCGTCAAGGACCACCGGGCCGATTACGGCATTGCGCTGGATGGCGATGCCGACCGTTTGCAATTTGTGGACAGTACGGGCCGATTGTTCAATGGCGATGAACTGTTGTTCTTGATGGTGGCTGACCGGCTGGCCCGCGACGAGGCCGTGCCGGGCGCGGTGGGCACCTTGATGACCAATCTGGCAGTCGAAGTGGCCCTCAAACAAAGGGGGGTGCAATTTGTGCGTGCCAAAGTGGGCGACCGTTATGTGCTGGAAATTTTGCACGACAAGGGTTGGCTGCTTGGCGGCGAGGGTTCTGGCCATTTGCTGGCGCTGGACAAGCACACCACGGGCGATGGTCTGGTGAGCGCCTTGCAGGTGTTGCAAGCCTGTGTGGGCAGCGGGCAGACCATGGCCCAGTTGCTGGAGGGCATCACGCTGTTCCCGCAAACCCTGATCAATGTGCGCTTGACGCCTGGCTTTGACTGGCAGGGACATGCTGCTTTGTGGGAGGCTACCCGGGTGGTCGAGTCCGAGTTGGGTGATTCTGGACGGGTTTTGATCCGCGCCAGCGGTACCGAACCTTTGGTGCGTGTCATGGTCGAGGCGCGCGATGCGGTGCAAGCCCGTCAATGCGCCGAACGGATTGCAGCCACCCTGTCTTGATGCAGCCGCCTGGTGACCGCACAGGCCAGCGGCTAGCCAACCCGCTCAGTAGATCAACCGTTCAGGTTTGATTTCCTGCAAGATGGTGGTGGCAATTTCTTCAATGGACTTGGTGGTGGTGGACAGCCAACGGATGCTTGAGCGACGCATCATGGCTTCCGCTTCTGACACCTCCTGGCGGCAATTCTCGATACTGGCGTAGCGCGAATTGGGTCTGCGCTCGGCGCGGATTTCAGCCAGCCGATCGGGGTGAATGCTCAGTCCAAAGATTTTTTGACGGTGCGGCACCAGGGCTGGGGGCAACTGCCGGCGATCAAAATCTTCCGGAATCAGCGGGTAATTGGCGGCCTTCAGGCCGTGCTGCATGGCCAGGTACAGACTGGTCGGGGTTTTGCCGCTGCGGCTCACGCCCACCAAAATCACATCGGCAGACTCCAGGTCGCGGTTGGATTGACCGTCATCGTGGGCCAGCGAGAAGTTGATGGCTTCGATCCGGTCATGGTATTCCTTGCTTTTGCTGACGTCCGAAAAGCGACCCACCCGGTGATGCGACTTGATGCCCAGCTCGTTTTCAAGCGGGTTCACAAAGGTGCCAAACATGTCCAGCAGCATGCCCTGGCAATGCTCTTGCAGCACTTTGAGCACATCCATGTTCACCAAGGTGGTGAACACAATGGGCTTGTTGCCCTCGGTGTCGGCCGTGTGGTTGATTTGCCGCACAGCTTGGTGCGCTTTGTCGATGGTGTCGGTGAAGGGCAGACGCACATGCCGGGTTTTCATGTCGAACTGGGCCAGGATGGCGTTGCCAAAAGTCTCGGCTGTGATGCCTGTGCCATCGGAAATGAAAAAAACAGTGCGTTTGGACATGGATGCAAAAATTTCAAATGGCAGGGGCACCAAGCCCCCTAAAATGGTCCGATTATCCATGGCCCCTCGGTCGGCGGTTGAACTCCAAGAACAACAAAACCCCGTCCTGTCCCATGGCACCCGGTTTTAACTTTGGAGCTTTGTATGTCTGATCTTTTCAGTGAGACCGCTTTGGTCGTTCCCTTTGAGCAATTGCGCATGACCGATGTCGAGTCGGTCGGTGGCAAAAATGCCAGTCTGGGGGAGATGATTTCCCAGTTGCCCTCCGGCGTGCGGGTCCCGACCGGTTTTGCAACCACGGCCCATGCGTTCCGGCAGTTTTTGGCTTTTGGTGGCTTGACCGAGCGCATCAATGCCCAGCTGGATGTTTTGGACGCCGATGACGTGCGGGCTTTGGCTGCGACCGGTGCGGCGATCCGCGCGATGGTCGAAGCCCAGCCCTTCCCTGCCGATCTGGAAAAAGCCATTCGCGATGCATTTGTGCGCTTGCAAGGCAGCAACCCGGATGCTTCTTTTGCAGTGCGCTCTTCGGCCACAGCCGAAGACCTGCCTGACGCTTCCTTTGCCGGTCAGCAAGAGACCTTTTTGAACGTGGTCGGCATCGAAGACGTGTTGCACAAGATGAAAGAGGTGTTTGCCTCCCTGTACAACGACCGTGCGATCAGCTACCGCGTGCACAAAGGCTTTGCGCACGCCGATGTGGCCTTGTCGGCAGGTGTGCAGCGCATGGTGCGCTCGGACCTGGGCGCCGCAGGCGTCATGTTCACCATCGACACGGAGTCGGGTTTTGAAGACGTGGTGTTCATCACCTCCAGCTATGGCCTGGGTGAGACGGTGGTGCAAGGTGCGGTGAATCCAGACGAGTTTTATGTGCACAAGCCCATGCTCGCGGCCGGCAATCGCTGCGTCATTCGCCGAAATTTGGGCTCCAAGCTGATCGAGATGGTGTTTGCCAGCCCGGAAGAAAAAGCCACTTCGGGCAAGTTGGTCAAAACCACCGACGTGCCCGCCGAATTGCGCAACCGCTACAGCCTGACCGATGCAGAAGTCGAGCAATTGGCCCGGTATGCGGTGGTCATTGAGCAGCACTACGGGCGCCCGATGGACATCGAGTGGGGCAAAGACGGCACCGATGGTTTGCTGTACATCTTGCAAGCCCGCCCTGAAACAGTGAAGAGCCAGGCCAAAGGCACACCCGAATTGCGTTACAAGCTCAAAGGCAAAAGCACCGTGCTGGCCGAGGGCAGGGCGATTGGTCAGAAAATCGGCACGGGCCCCGTGCGGCTGGTGCACAACATCAGCGAAATGGACAAGGTCCAGCCCGGTGATGTGCTGGTCACCGACATGACCGATCCGAACTGGGAGCCGGTGATGAAGCGGGCCAGCGCCATCGTCACCAACCGCGGCGGACGCACGTGCCATGCCGCCATCATTGCCCGCGAACTGGGCATTCCTGCGGTGGTGGGTTGCGGCAACGCCACCGACCAATTGACCGAGGGCACCCTGGTCACGGTGAGCTGCGCCGAGGGCGATACCGGCCACATTTACGATGGCTTGCTGGAAACCGAAATCAGCGAAATCCAGCGCGGCGTGTTGCCTGAGATCAAGACCAAAATCATGATGAACGTGGGCAATCCCCAGCTGGCCTTTGATTTTGCGCAGCTGCCCAATGCGGGTGTGGGCCTGGCGCGACTGGAGTTCATCATCAACAACAACATTGGTGTGCACCCCAAGGCCATTCTGGATTACCCCGCCATCGATGCCGACCTGAAAAAAGCGGTGGAGTCAGTGGCCCGCGGCCACGCGTCCCCACGTGCTTTTTATGTCGACAAAGTGGCGGAGGGCGTGGCCAGCATCGCGGCGGCGTTCTGGCCCAAGCCGGTGATTGTGCGTTTGTCGGATTTCAAGAGCAACGAATACCGCAAACTGATTGGTGGCAGCCGCTACGAGCCGGAAGAAGAAAACCCGATGCTGGGTTTCCGGGGCGCTGCCCGTTACATCAGCGAAGACTTCGGTGAGGCCTTTGCCATGGAGTGCGAAGCCCTCAAACGGGTGCGTGGCGAGATGGGGCTGACCAACGTGCAGATCATGGTGCCGTTTGTCCGCACCTTGGGGCAAGCCGAAAAGGTCACCAAGCTGCTGGCCAGCCAGGGGTTGCGCCGCGGTGAAAACGATCTCAAAGTCATCATGATGTGCGAAGTGCCCAGCAACGCCATCCTGGCAGAGCAGTTCCTCGAATTCTTTGATGGCTTTTCGATCGGCTCGAACGACCTGACCCAATTGACCCTGGGCTTGGACCGGGACTCTGGCATGGAGTTGCTGGCGGTCGATTTTGACGAGCGTGACCCTGCTGTGACGGCCTTGATTGCGCAAGCCATTAAGGCGTGTTTGTCCCAAGGCAAATACATTGGCATTTGCGGTCAGGGCCCCAGTGACCACCCCGACTTTGCGGATTGGCTGATGGCCCAGGGCATCAGCTCGATCTCGTTGAATCCGGACACGGTCATCGCGACCTGGACCCATTTGGGTCGCTGATTCTTCAAACCAAGACCTTGCGATGACTCAACCCATGGCCGCCCGGAAAACTGCGGTCTCACATTGGCGGTTTCATCGCAATGTGCTGATTTACATCGGCATCCTCATGAGCTTGATCGGGGCCATGGCCTGGGCTGAGCGGTGGGGTCTGTCACGCAACTTGATCGGCCCCATCTTTTTGTTCAGCACGGTGATGATTTATGCCTTGATCGGCATTTCGAGCCGGACGACCGACGAAGACGAGTACTACGTGGCCGGGCGGCGGGTGCCGGCCCTGTACAACGGCATGGCCACGGCGGCCGACTGGATGAGTGCGGCCTCTTTCATCAGCCTGGCGGGTGCGCTTTATTTGCAGGGGTTTTCGGGCAGTGGGCAGCAGCCCGGGGGGCTGGCTTACGTGATGGGCTGGACCGGCGGCTTTTGTCTGGTGGCCTTGTTGATCGCGCCCCATTTGCGGGCCCTGAAACTCTATACCTTGCCGGATTATTTTGACCGCCGCTATGGCGGTCGCTGGCCTCGCATCATTGCGGCGCTGGCTTCGGTTTTGTGCTCGTTCACCTATGTGGTGGCCCAAATTTATGGCATCGGACTGATCGCATCCCGTTTGACGGGCGTTCAGTTTGAAATTGGCATCTTGCTGGGCTTGGGCGGCGTGCTGTTGTGTTCTTTCCTGGGCGGCATGCGCGCCATCACCTGGACGCAAGTGGCTCAGTACATCATGTTGTTGTTGGCTTTCATGATTCCCGTGTCCTGGCTGGCCTACAAACAACTGGGCAACCCTTTGGCCCCCCTGGTTTACGGGCAACAACTGGCGCACATCGAGGCCATTGAAAAGAAGTTGATCAACGATCCTGCTGAAATCGAGGTGCGCCAAGAGTTCGCACGCCGGGCCCAGGTGTTTGAGGCGCGCCTTGAAAACGTCGAACAGTCCATGGTCCAATTGCGTCAAGAGCTGGAAGAACAAATCCGTGTGCTCAAGGCGCAATCGGCCGATTACGCCTCGATCGCGCAAGCCCGGCGTGCGCTATTGGCGGTGCCTCGCGATGCCGCTTCAGCGCGGGAGCAGTGGACGCGTGCCATGCATGAAAACCGCGATCGTGCCAAACCTTTGGGCGGTATGCCTGTCCATGCCCAGGCCTTTGCAGGCAACCCGGAGGGCAGTCCTGAAGAGGTCAAATTGTTCGGTGAGTCGCGGCTCAATTTTCTGGCCTTGGTGTTTTGTCTCATGGTGGGTACCGCTGGTTTGCCACATTTGCTGACGCGGTTCTACACCGTCCCGTCTGTGGCCCAGGCACGCAGTTCGGTGGCCTGGTCCTTGTTTTTCATCGGTTTGTTGTACCTGAGTGTTCCTGCTTTGGCTGTGCTGGTGAAGTTCGAGGTTCTGAATAATTTGGTGGGTAGCAGTTTTGAAGAATTGCCTGGCTGGATGGCCCAATGGGCCCGGCTGGATTCGGCTTTGCTGGAATTTTCCGATGTCAACGGTGACCGGGTCTTGCAGTTGGGTGAACTGAAACTGGGGGCGGACATGATCATGCTGGCGACACCGGAGTTGGGCGGCATGCCTTTTGTGGTGTCGGGTCTGGTGGCGGCCGGAGGACTGGCGGCCGCTTTGTCAACAGCCGATGGTTTGTTGTTGACCATCAGCAATGCGTTGGTGCACGACATTGGCCCCGGGCGTGGGCGCAAACCCAAATCGGCTGAAGGGCGGGTCATTCTGTCTAAATTCGCCTTGTTGGCGGTGGCCATGTTGGCGGCTGTGGTGGCCGCTTTCAAACCGGCTGAAATCCTGGCGCTGGTTTCGACGTCTTTTTCATTGGCCGCTGCCGCATTTTTCCCAGGCATGGTGTTGGGCATGGTGTGGCGCAAAGTGCATCGGCACGCTGTGGTGGCGGGCATGTTGGCGGGCTTGGGTCTGACCCTTTATTACATGGTGGTCAATGCACCTGGATTCCGACACTTTTGGAGCCTGGACCCGTTGGGTGGCTTGTGGTTTGGCATTCAGCCCTTGTCTGCGGGGGTTTTCGGTGTGCCTGCGGGCATGCTGGTGATGGTTTTGTTGACCTGGCTGTGGCCCGCGCATTGGGTCACCCCGCGTCAGCCGTTGGCGGCCTCCGAGCCTGGATATCCTGGCCTTTGAATCCAGGCTATAATCGCAGGCTTCGCCTTGCCGCACCCCGACAGACGCTGGGGGCGGCTTTTCCAACCTTTTGGGTTAACCGCAAGGAGTCTCAATGCGTCATTACGAAATCATTTTGCTGATCCATCCCGATCAGTCCGAACAAGTTCCAGCCATGCTGGAGCGCTACAAAGGCATGATCACTGCCGGCGGTGGCAGCATCCACCGCGTTGAAGACTGGGGTCGCCGCCAGTTGGCATACCAGATCAACAAGCTGGGCAAAGCCCACTACCTGTGCGTGAACATCGAAGCCGACCAGGCTGTGATGGCTGAACTGGAGCATGCCTTCAAGTTCAACGACGCCGTTTTGCGTCACCTGACTGTGCTCAAGAAAAAAGCCGACACTGCGCCTTCGTCCATGATGAAGACCGTGGAGCGCGAAGAAGCCCGCAAGTCACAACAAGCCGAATTCGCCGCTTGATGCTGACCTGTTGAGGAGTGAACTGCACAGAACTGACCGCCTGTATTGCCGAGCAAGCCGCTTTGCGATACACCCCTGCCGGTTTGCCTGCTCTGGATCTGATTCTGGAGCACGCCTCTGAAGTACAAGAGGCAGGACAAAACCGAAAAATCCAGCTCAAGCTTCGTGCCTTGGCCTTCGGGTCTCTGGCAGAAACGCTGGTCAAGCAAGCGGTAGGCAGTGTCTGGACGTTCAAGGGCTTTTTGGCCACCCCTCGACAAGGTAAAAGCGTCGTGTTGCACATTCAAGAGTTTCAGCAAGATTAATTTCAGGAGGCCCCATGGCCACGTTCAAAAAATTCAACAAAGACAAGCGCCCCAAGCGCAACACCCAGTCACTGCTGTTCAAGCGCAAGCGCTTTTGCCGCTTCACCGTGACCGGTGTCGAAGAAATCGACTACAAAGATGTGGACACCTTGCGTGACTTCATCGCCGAAAACGGCAAGATCATTCCTGCACGCTTGACTGGCACCCGTGCCATTTTCCAGCGTCAGCTCAACACAGCCATCAAGCGCGCTCGCTTTTTGGCCATGTTGCCCTACACCGACCAGCACAAAGTCTAAGGAGTCCAACCATGCAAATCATCCTGCTCGAAAAGGTTGTGAACCTGGGTAATCTGGGCGAGATCGTCAAAGTCAAAGACGGCTACGCTCGCAACTTTCTGATCCCTCAAGGCCGTGCACGCCGTGCGACCGAAAGCAACAAGGCCGAGTTCGAAGCGCGCCGCGTTGAATTGGAAAAAGCCGCTGCTGCCAAATTGGCTGAAGCCCAAGCCCAAGGCGAGAAATTGTCTGGTCTGGTGGTCAAGCTGTCGCAAAAAGCCGGTGTGGATGGCCGTTTGTTTGGTTCCGTGACCAACCACGACATCGCCGAAGAGCTGAACAAGCAAGGCTACAAGCTGGTCAAGTCCCAGATCCGTATGCCCAACGGCCCCATCAAGACCGTGAGCGAATCCACCGTGGCGGTGGCTTTGCACACCGACGTGGTGGTGGACGTGACCGTGACGGTGCTCGGCGAAACCGCCTGATCCCCTGATCGTCGATTGAAAAACGCCGGGTGCTTCACCCGGCGTTTTTTTTACCTGGTCTCAGCGGCGCCGACTGGAGCCCAGCAAGCTGCCCAGTACGCCGCGCACGATTTCCCGGCCAATGGCTGAACCGACGGTGCGCACCGCGCTTTTGACCACCATTTGTGCCACGCCATCGCGTTGACCGCCTCGCGGGCCGGTCGAGCCAAAAATCAAACTCGACAAGCCCTCCATCACGCCGCCATCCTTGTCTGCAGCTTCGCTGGCTTGTCCTGGCAAGAGCGAGGTCGAGCTGGCCTGGTTCTGTGGCGCTTGTTGCGTGATCTTCTCGTAGGCCGAATCCCGGTCCTGGGTGTTTTCGTACACCCCGGCCACCAAAGAGTTCTGCATCAAGCTTTGTCGCTGGCTGGCCGTGATCGGGCCCAGTTGACTGGCCGGTGGCAACACGAACACCCGTTCGGTCTCGCTGGGGCGGCCCTTGGCGTCCAGAAAGCTCACCAAGGCCTCGCCGACGGCCAGCTCGGTGATGGCTGCTTCGATGTTCAGGCCCGCTTTGGGCCGCATGGTCTGGGCCGTCGCCGCCACGGCTTTCTGGTCGCGTGGGGTGTAGGCGCGCAAGGCGTGCTGCACGCGGTTGCCCAATTGACCCAACACGCTGTCCGGGATGTCCAGCGGGTTCTGGGTGACGAAATAAACCCCCACGCCTTTGGAGCGAACCAGGCGAACCACCAGCTCGATGCGCTCGACCAAAGCCGCAGGGGCGTCCTTGAACAGCAAGTGCGCTTCGTCAAAAAAGAACACCAGCTTGGGTTTTTCGGGGTCACCAATTTCGGGCAGAACTTCAAACAATTCAGACAGCATCCACAGCAAGAAGGTCGAATACAGGCGGGGCGAGTTCATCAGCTTGTCGGCCGCCAAAATGTTCACCACGCCCAAGCCCTGGGCATCGGTTTGCATCAAATCTTCGATGTTGAGCATGGGCTCGCCAAAGAACCGGTCACCGCCCTGGCTTTCGATCTGCATCATGCCGCGCTGGATGGCACCGATGCTGGCGGCGCTGATGTTGCCGTATTCGGTGGTGAATTTTTTGGCGTTGTCGCCCACATACTGCAGCATGGCCCGCAGGTCTTTCATGTCCAGCAGCAGCAAACCATGCTCGTCGGCGATCTTGAACACCAGATTCAGCACGCCCGCCTGTGTGTCGTTCAGGCCCAGCATGCGGGTCAGCAGCAAGGGACCCATGTCCGATATGGTGGCGCGCACCGGGTGGCCTTGCTCGCCAAAAACATCCCACAAGGTGGTCGGGCAGGCCAGGGGCTCGGGCAAGGCGATGCCGCGGTCTTTCAGCACGGCGGCCAGTTTTTCGCTGATGCGGCCGGGTTGGCTGATGCCGGCCAGATCGCTCTTGACGTCGGCCATGAACACCGGCACCCCCTGGCGCGAGAAGTTTTCGGCCAGGGTCTGCAAGGTCACGGTTTTGCCGGTGCCCGTGGCCCCGGTGATCAGGCCGTGGCGGTTGGACAGGCCGGGCAACAGGTGGCACTGCGCCTGGGCATTTTGCGCAATCAACATGGGTTCAGTCATCGAAAATTCCCTCCCTCTTGTGAAAAGTAAAATCCAAGCTCTAGGTTAAATCAACATTCAAGGAATTCCCGATGGCTGGCCACAGTAAATGGGCAAATATTCAGCACCGCAAAGGGCGTCAAGACGAAAAACGCCAGCGCATCTGGACCCGGGTGGTCCGCGAAATCATGGTGGCGGCGCGCACGGGCGGCGGTGACGTCAGCGCCAATCCGAGGTTGCGTTTGGCCATTGAAAAAGCCAAAGCCGCCAACATGCCCACCGACACCATCAAGCGCAATGTGGACAAGGCCACAGGCAATCTGGAGGGCGTGAGCTACGAAGAAATCCGCTACGAAGGCTATGGCATTGGCGGCGCGGCCATCATTTTGGACACCATGACCGACAACCGGGTGCGCACGGTGGCCGAGGTGCGCCACGCCCTCTCCAAGCACGGTGGCAACCTGGGAACCGAAGGCTCCGTGGCGTTTCAGTTCAAACACTGTGGTCAGTTGATTTTTGCCCCAGGCACCAGCGAAGACCAGGTCATGGAAGTGGCGCTGGAAGCGGGTGCCGAAGACGTCATCACCGATGAGGACGGCGCCATCGAGGTGCTGACGTCACCCGCTGATTTTGAGGCCGTCAAAAACGCACTGGAGGCGGCTGGCCTCGTGGCTGACATGGCCGAGGTGACCCTGCGTGCCGAGAACAGCATTGCGCTCACGGGTGAGGACGCGGTCAAAATGCAAAAGTTGCTGGATGTGCTGGAAGACCTGGACGATGTGCAAAACGTTTTCCACAACGCCGAATTTGAAGATTAAGGAAGTTTGATGAAAGTATTGGTAGTCGGCAATGGTGGCCGTGAACACGCCATGGCCTGGAAACTGGCGCAGTCGCCCAAAATTCAACAGGTGTATGTCGCCCCCGGCAACGGCGGCACAGCCAAAGACCCCAACCTGATCAATGTGCCGGTCACCGATTTGGCGCAGTTGCGCCAGTGGGCCATCGACAACCGCATCGGACTGACCCTTGTCGGACCCGAAGCCCCTTTGGCCGCTGGCATCGTGGACGACTTCCGTGCCCATGGCTTGCGCATTTTTGGCCCGACCCGGGCCGCCGCCCAGCTCGAAAGTTCCAAGGCGTTTTCCAAGTCCTTCATGCAGCGCCATGGCATTCCCACGGCCGAGTTCGAAACCTTTACCGACGCGGCGCTGGCGCATGCCTATGTCGACCGCAAGGGTGCGCCGATCGTGGTCAAGGCCGATGGCCTGGCTGCAGGCAAAGGCGTGGTCGTGGCCATGACCCTGGCCGAAGCTCATGCAGCGATTGACTTCATGCTGCTCGACAACACGCTGGGCGTGGCCCACAACGCGGGCGGTGCACGGGTGGTGATCGAGGAGTTTCTGCAAGGCGAAGAAGCCAGCTTCATGGTGCTGTGCGATGGCCGCAACGTGGCGGCATTGGCCACGAGCCAGGACCACAAGCGCTTGCTGGACGGCGACGAAGGCCCCAATACCGGAGGCATGGGCGCGTATTCACCTGCCCCCGTGGTCACCGCCGAGGTGCATGCCCGGGCCATGCGCGAAGTCATCTTGCCCACCATCCGGGGCATGGACAAAGACGGCATCAACTACACCGGTTTCTTGTATGCGGGCTTGATGATCGATGCCCAGGGCCGCATCAAAACTCTCGAGTTCAACTGCCGCATGGGTGACCCTGAAACCCAGCCGATCCTGATGCGCTTGAAGTCAGACTTTTTGGACGTCCTGTTGGCCGCCACAGCGGAAGGCCTGGACAACTTTGAAATGGAATGGGACCGCCGCGTGGCCTTGGGCGTGGTCATGGCCGCTGCCGGTTATCCGCTGCACCCTCGCAAGGGGGATGCCATCAGCGGCTTGCCCAAAGACAGTGAAGACGCCATGGTGTTCCATGCCGGAACCACCGAACAAGACGGTCAGATCCTGACCTCGGGCGGACGTGTGCTGTGCGTTACTGCGCTGGCCGACTCGGTGCGGCAGGCGCAACAAAAAGCGTATCAGACGGCCAGCCCGATCGCATTTGACGGCATGCAGATGCGCCGCGATATCGGCTACCGTGCCATCAAAAACTGAACGCCGAGACGCAGCATGAGTGCACCGACAAGCCATCCCGTGAAATTTCAGGGCTCCCGTTTGGCCCGTTGGATTTTGAAAATGCTGGGTTGGCGTTTGGAGTTTGAGGGCTTCCCTCAACGCCAGGGCGTGGCCGTCGTTTACCCGCACACCAGCAACTGGGATTTCCCGATTGGCATGCTGGCCAAATGGGCGCTGGGCGTTCCAGCGCATTTTTGGGGCAAAGACAGCTTGTTCAAATTTCCGCTGGTCGGCGCCTGGATGCGTTGGGTGGGCGGCATTCCGATTGACCGCAGTTCTTCGCGGGGTGTGGTGGGGCAGATGGTCCATGTGTTCGAGCAGCACAAGCAAAACGACCAGTTGCTGTGGCTGGGCCTGGCCCCAGAGGGCACGCGCCGCCACACCCCGGGTTGGCGCAGCGGTTTTTACCAATTGGCCCTGGGCGCGCAGGTGCCCTTGGCTCTGGTCAAGCTGGACTGGGGTCAGCGCTGTTTCAGCGTGGTGGATTTTTACGAGCTGACTGGGCGCGTCGAAGAGGATTACGCCCACATGGCCCAGGTGTTTGAAGGCGTGCAAGGCTTTCATCCGCACCAGATGGGGCCCATCACACCGTGGAGTCCTGGCGCTCCCACCCAGTCTGCAACACCGTCCAGCGCCAACCCTTCTTGAGCACCGAACGTTTAACTATTTCTCTATGAACACGCTGTTTGAACTCGACACCGTCAAAAACTATCTGGTGGGCTTGCAATCCCGCATCACCGGCGCTTTGACCGAACTGGACGGCACGCCTTTTTTGGTGGATGGCTGGCAAAAAAATCCGGGTGACCCACTCCAGGGCCAGGGCATCACCCAAATTCTGGAGGGGGGCCCTGTTTTCGAGCGCGCCGGTTGCGGTTTTTCGCATGTGAGCGGGCCGCAATTGCCGCCCTCGGCCACACAACACCGCCCCGAGTTGGCGGGTTCGGCTTTTGAGGCCATGGGTGTTTCTCTGGTGTTTCACCCGCGCAACCCCTATGTGCCCACGGTGCACATGAACGTGCGCATGATCGCGGCCAAGCCTGAGGGCAGGGCCCCTGTGGCATGGTTTGGTGGGGGCATGGACCTCACGCCCTATTACGGCTTTGACGAGGACGTGGTGCATTTCCACCAAACCTGCAAGGATGCGCTGAGCCCGTTTGGCGAAGATCTGCACCCCCGCTTCAAGGCCTGGTGCGACGACTATTTTTGCAACAAGCACCGCCGCGAGCAGCGCGGTGTGGGCGGCATTTTCTTTGACGACTTTTCCGAGTTGGGCATGGACACCAGCTTGGCCATGCTGCAAAGCGTGGGCGATGCCTTGTTGCCCGCTTACCTGCCGATCGTCGAGCGCCGCAAGGACATGGCTTACGGCGAGCGTGAACGCGACTTTCAGCTTTACCGCCGGGGCCGCTATGTCGAGTTCAATCTGGTCTGGGACCGGGGCACGCACTTTGGCTTGCAATCGGGTGGGCGCACCGAGTCGATCTTGCTGTCCATGCCGCCCGAGGTGCGCTGGTCTTACCAGCGTCAGGACGAGCCTGGTTCACCCGAAGCGCGTTTGCTGAGCCACTTTCTGGTGCCCAAGGACTGGGTTTGAGTCTGCCCACGGTGACGCCAACTTCGGCACTTCCCGTTGCTCCGAATGTGACACGTTTGGGGGTTTTCGGCGGGGCGTTTGACCCTCCGCACCTGGCCCATGTGGCCTTGGTCGAAGCCGCTGTGGCGCAACTTCAATTGGACCAGGTGCGCGTTTTGCCGACGGGCGAGGCCTGGCACAAACCCCGCAGTTTGACGGACGCTGCGCACCGTCTGGCCATGAGTCGCCTGGCCTTTGGGCACTTGCCGCAAGTGGTGGTGGACGAACGAGAAATCCGCCGTGCGGGTCCCAGCTACACGGTGGATACGCTGCACGAATTGCAGGCCCAGTTTCCGCAGGCACAACTGTATTTGTTGCTGGGCGATGACCAGCGCCGGTCCTTGTCCTCCTGGCACCAGATCGGTGAAATTGGGCGCATCGCTATAATCTGCGCCGCAGGCCGGGATATGGCCGTGCATGCGTGGACTGAAGATTCGCGTGTGCCTGCGCCACCTCCAACCCTTTCTGACACGCTGCAAGCGCGCATTCGGTCTCTGGACATGCCGCTGATGCCGCACAGTGCCACGGACATCCGTGTGCTGGCGGCTACAGAGCAGGCCTTGACAGGTCTGGTGTCCCCCGCTGTTGAGCGCTATATTCACGAACACCACCTTTACAGGCCCCATTGATGACCGAAAACGCAGCCAAAAAAGACATTCAAAAACTCCAGCGGGCCATTGTGGACGCTTTGGAGGACGTCAAGGCCCAAGAGATCCAGGTGTTTGACACCGAGCACCTGTCTTCCTTGTTCGAGCGGGTCGTCATCGCATCCGGTACCTCGAACCGCCAGACCAAGGCCCTGGCCGCCAGCGTCCGTGACAAAGTGCGCAACGCCGGTTTTGGCAAGCCCCGCATGGAAGGCGAAGACAACGGCGAATGGATCATCGTTGATTGTGGTCAGGCCGTGGTGCACATCATGCAGCCCACCATTCGCAGTTACTACAACCTGGAAGAGATTTGGGGCGGCACGCCTGTGCGTCTGAAATTTGGCGCGCCCAAACCTGCAGCGACCGCCGAGGTCAAAGGCCACATCCAGAATTCGGTGGCCAAAAAAGCCACGACCAAAACGGCCGCCGCGAAAAAGACAGCGGCCAAGCCAGCTGCCAAAGCCAAGCCGGCTTTGAAGGCACCTGCCAAATCGGCCAAACCGGTCGTGAAGTCGACCGCCAAAACAGCTGCAAAAACGACAACCAAGGCACCCGCCAAGTCCGCTGCCAAAACGGCTGTCAAGTCGGTGGCCAAGGCCACCGGTGTGACCAGCAAGCCGACCGTGAAAACCGTGGGCAAGCCCACCGTCAAGCCGGCTGCCAAATCCACACCGAAACCGGCCGCCAAGAAAGCACCGGCTCGCAAGGCCGTGCAAGCCACGACCCGCCGCAAAGCCGATTGATCACGCATGAAACTGCTGATCGTTGCGGTCGGCCTGCGTGTGCCCGATTGGGCGCAGACCGCCTGGGACGACTACGCCAAACGTTTTCCGCCTGAGCTCAAGGTCGAGCTCAAGGCCGTGAAAACCGAGCCCCGGGGCTCCAAAACCCTGCCGAACCTGTATGCGGCCGAGCGCCAACGCATCGAAGCGGCCATTCCGCGTGGCACCCGCATCGTGGTGCTGGACGAGCGTGGCACTCAACTGACCACCCAGGCCTTGGCCACGCGCCTGACCCAATGGCAGTTGAGTGGCGACGATGTGGCCTTGGTCATCGGTGGCCCCGATGGCTTGGAGCCGGAGTTCAGGCAGGCCGCGCACGAGCGCATCCGCCTGTCCGACATGACTTTGCCTCACGCCATGGCCCGGGTGCTGCTGATCGAGCAGCTTTACCGTGCCTGGTCGATCAACGCCAACCACCCCTACCACCGCGAATGAGCGATTTCATCTACCTCGCTTCCCAAAGTCCAAGGCGCAGCCAATTGCTGGACCAAATTGGCGTGGCGCACACCTTGTTGCTGGCCGGGCCAGACGAAGACGCCGAGTCGTTGGAAGCGGTGCGCGGCGGCGAGGCACCCGCCCGTTATGTGGCCCGGGTGACGGCGCTCAAGCTCGATGCCGCCGTGCAGCGTCTGCAGCGCCAGGGCTTGCCCGCAGCGCCCGTGCTGTGTGCAGACACGACCGTGTGTCTGGGGCGTGACATTCTGGGTAAACCGGTCGATGAGGCCGATGCCGGTCGCATCCTGAAACGGTTGTCGGGGCAACCCCACCGGGTCTTGACTGCGGTGGCGGTGCAAAAAGGTCGCCAGCGTGTGGCTGCGGTTTCGGCTTCGTGGGTGCGCTTTGCACCGATGACGCCTGCGCAGATCAAAGCTTATGTGGCCACCGGCGAGCCCATGGGCAAGGCCGGGGCCTATGGGGTGCAGGGCAGGGCAGCGGCCCATATTGAACAGATCCGTGGCAGTTATTCAGGCATCATGGGCCTGCCGCTTTGCGAAACCGCTGCCTTGCTGCGTTCAGTGGGCGTGCGCTGTTGAGCCATTTTCCAACCTGATTCCATCCATGCAACAAGATATTTTGGTCAATTGGGCGCCCCAGGAAACCCGGGTCGCGGTGGTCGAGTTTGGTGCGGTACAAGAGTTGCATGTGGAACGCACGCTGGAGCGTGGCCTCGTGGGCAACGTGTACCTGGGCAAAGTCGCCAGGGTCCTGCCCGGCATGCAGTCGGCTTTCATTGACATTGGCCTGGACAAAGCGGCTTTTCTGCATGTGGCCGATGTGTGGCAAAAACATGCCGAAGGCGATGCCGCAGCAGCCCGCACCGGTCAGCCTTTGGTGCCCATCGAAAAGCAGGTGTTTGAGGGTCGCGCCATCATGGTGCAGGTCATCAAGGACCCCATGGGCACCAAGGGTGCGCGCTTGTCCACGCAAATCAGCATTGCAGGCCGCCATCTGGTGTTTTTGCCGCAAGACGACCACATCGGTGTGTCGCAAAAAATTCCTTCAGATCAGCGCGATGCCTTGCGCCAAAGGCTGCAGGCCTTGGTGGGGGCGGCGGGTGGCGGTTTCATTTTGCGCACCAATGCCGAAGATTCGAGTGACGAAGAGTTGCAGGAAGACATCGCGTATTTGCGCAAGACCTGGGGCCGCATCAAGGAGGCTTCGATGCGCTTGCCTCCGGCCTCCTTGCTGCACCAGGATCTGACCTTGTTGCAGCGCGTGTTGCGCGATCTGGTGGGCGAAGCCACCCAAAGCATCCGCATCGATTCGCAAGAGCAGTTTGCCAAGTTGGAGGCCTTTGGCCGCGAGTTCATGCCCAAAGCGGCTGAGCGCTTGCAGTTGTACAAAGGCGAGCGGCCGATTTTTGATCTTTATGCCATCGACGAAGAAATCGCCAAGGCCCTGGGGCGTCGGGTGGATCTGAAATCCGGTGGTTATCTGATCATCGACCAGACAGAAGCGCTGACCACGGTGGATGTGAACACGGGGGGCTATGTCGGGGCGCGCAATTTTGAAGACACCATCTTCAAGACCAATCTGGAAGCGGCGCAAGCCATTGCGCGCCAATTGCGCTTGCGCAACCTGGGGGGCATCGTCATTGCCGACTTCATCGACATGGCCCGCCCGGAGCACCAGGACGCTGTGCTGGCCGAGTTTCGCAAGCAACTGGCACGCGACCGCGTCAAAACCATGGCCGGCGGTTTTTCTTCACTGGGTTTGCTGGAGATGACACGCAAGCGCACCCGCGAATCTTTGGCGCACATGTTGTGCGAGCCTTGCCCCAGCTGCCAGGGCAAGGGGATTGTCAAGACGCCCCGCTCGGTGGTGTACGACATCTTGCGGGAGATTTTGCGCGAGGCGCGCCAGTTCAATCCGCGTGAATTCCGCATTGTCGCCACCTCGGCGGTGATCGATTTGTTGCTGGACGAAGAAAGTCAACACCTGGCGGGTCTGTCGGACTTCATTGCCAAGCCGATCTCGTTGCAGGTCGAAGCGTCCATGGGCCCCGAGCAATACGACATCGTCTTGCTCTGACGGGGCGCCAGGGTCAGGCCGCCGTGCTGGCGTCTTCGGATGGCGTGTCGCTGGCCTGGGGGGCGGCCCATTCGCCCCGGTGGTGCAGGCGTGCATAAGGGCCGCCTTGGCTCAGCAGTTCTGCTGGCGAACCTTCTTCCACTATCCGCCCCCGTGCCATCACAACGACCCGGTCGGCATGTTCGATGGTGGACAGGCGGTGGGCCACGATCAGTGTGGTGCGCCCTTGCATGAGCTTTTGCAGGGCGTCTTGCACCAGCCGTTCTGATTCGTTGTCCAAGGCCGAGGTGGCTTCGTCCAGAATCAAAATGGGCGCGTCTTTGTACAAGGCCCGCGCAATCGCCAGGCGCTGGCGTTGCCCGCCCGAGAGCTGGCTGGCGTTGTGGCCCAGCAGCGTGTCCATGCCTTGCGGCATTTGCGCCACGTGCGCCCACAGGTTGGCCGCTTCCAGGCTGGCCTGGATGCGTTCTGGGTTTGCCTCATGCCCCAGGCAGACGTTGGCGGCCACCGTGTCGTTGAGCATGACCACGTCCTGGCTGACCATGGCGATTTGACGCCGCAAACTGTCCAGCGCCCAGTCTTGAATCGGGACGCCATCCACGCAGACCGTGCCTGCCGTGGCCTGAACGAAGCGGGGCAAGAGCTGGATCAGCGTGGTTTTGCCAGCCCCGGAGGTGCCCACCAGGGCCACGGTTTCCCCTGGTTTGACTTTCAGTGTGACACCCGACAAGGCGGGCTGGCCATCGGGGGTGAACTGCAAATGCACATCGCGCCATGCCACCTCGCCTTGCGCCCGGGTGCAGGAGTAGCTGCCCTGGGTTTCTTCCTTGGCCTCGTGCAACAAAGCCAGACCTCGTTCCAGCGCGGCCAATCCGCGGGTGATGGGGTTGGAGATTTCGGCCAGACGCTTGATGGGGGCCACCAGCATCAGCATGGCGGTGATGAAGGCCACAAAGCCCCCCACCGTCGCACCCGATGCGCCGTTTTGACTTTGGTACAGCGCAATGACCAGCACCATGGACAAAGACAAAGCGGCCATGACTTGCGTCAACGGTGTCATGGCGGCCGAGGCCACCGTGGTTTTCAGGGCCAGGCGACGCAGCACCTGGGCCAGTTGGCCAAAACGCGCGATTTGGTGTGCTTGTCCCCCTTGCAGGCGCACCACCCGGTGGGCCAAGACGTTTTCTTCGACCACATAAGCCAGGTCATCGGTGGCGCTTTGGCTCTCTTTGGTCAATTTGTAAAGGCGGCGCGACAGTGCCTTCATGATCCAGCTCAAGCCCGGGGCCACGGTGAACACCACCAAGGTGAGCTTCCAGTTCAGCCACATCAGATAACCCAGCAAGGCCACCAGCGTGAAGCCGTCACGCGCCAGCGCGATGACGGCCGAAACCAACTGCGAGGCACCCGTCTGGACTTCGTAAACAATGGTGTTCGACAGGGCGCTGGCCGATTGCTTGCTGAACAAGGACAGATCGGCCTTCATGAGTTGCGAAAAAAGCTGGAACCGGAGTTTCTCCATCCCGTCGTTGGTCAGCCTGGACAAGGCGTATTGCGCAATGAAGTTGGCCAGGCCACGCACCGTGAACAGCCCCACCACCGCGGCCGGGATGGCCCACAAAGGCAACTTGTTTTCTGCGAAACCCTTGTCCAACAAGGGCTGGAACAAGGCCGGGATCATGGGCTCGGTCAAGGCGGCCATCAAGGTCGCCAAAATGGCCACCGCCCAAATGCCGCGCTGGATGGCGAAATAGGGCACCAGCCGCCGCAACCGGTCCCTCATGCTGGATGGAGGCGCGAAGGAAGAAGGGGTCTGGCTCATGCCCCAGATTGTAAGTAGGGCCACTGGCACGGGGGCTGAAAAGTCATTTCTACGGTGTACGATCACGGCTTCCGCGATTTCAACGATCACCACACCCCCATGAAGCTTGATTTTTTGCGCATTGGCCTGCTGCCCTGGCTTTTGAAATGGCTGGTTTTGAGCGTGGTGGTTTCACCCGCTTGGGCGCAGTTTCGTGTCGAAGTGACGGGTGTGGGCATGACCCAGGTGCCTGTGGTGATGGCCCCTTTCAAAGGCGAAGCGGCAGCGCCGCAAAAACTGGCCAGCATCGTGCAAGCCGATCTGGAACGCAGTGGCCAGTTCAAGGGGCTGGCCGCCGGGACGGCGGTGATGGACGAGATGAGCCGACCCGATTGGTCCACTTGGCGGCAATTGTCGGCCGAGGCCTTGCTGGCGGGCTCGGTGACCCGTTTAGCCGATGGCCGTTTTGATGTGCGCGCCCGCCTGTGGGATGTGGTCAAAGGCCAGGACAAGGGCGATTTCAGGGACACTGTTTCGGCTGCCGAATTGCGCTTGTCGGCGCACCGCATCGCGGATTGGGTTTACCTGCAGCTGACCGGTACCCCAGGTGCTTTTGCCTCGCGCATCAGCTATGTGACCAAGGCGGGTGGCCGTTACTCTTTGTGGATCGCTGACTCCGATGGTGAAGGTGCTCAGTCAGCACTTAGCAGCCCAGAGCCCATCATTTCTCCCTCCTGGTCCCCCAGCGGCACGCATCTGGCGTATGTGTCGTTTGAATTGCGCAAGCCGGTGGTGTATGTGCATGAACTGGCCACAGGACAGCGTCGGCCAGTGGCCAACTTCAAAGGCTCCAACAGCGCGCCCGCATGGAGCGCCGATGGCAAGTCGTTGGCCGCAACGCTCAGCCGCGATGGCGGCTCGCAGCTTTTCCGGATCGATCTGGGTGGTGGCGAGCCGCGCCGCTTGACCACGTCGGGTGGCATCAACACCGAGCCCGCTTTTTCGCCCGATGGCAGTACCTTGTTTTTTGTCAGCGACCGAGGCGGTAGCCCACAGATTTACCGCATGCCTGCACAGGGCGGACCGGCCGAACGCGTGACTTTTTCGGGTACTTACAATATCTCGCCTGCGGTCAGTCCCGATGGCCGGTGGCTGGCTTATGTCTCGCGCGTGGGCGGTGGTTTTCGTGTGCATGTGATCGAGTTGGCCTCTGGTCAGGTCACGGCGCTGACCGACACATCGGCCGACGAACGCCCCAGCTTTGCCCCCAACAGCCGCATGCTGGTCTATGCCACCCTTTTCCAGGGCCGTGAGTCCTTGATGACCACCACCCTGGACGGGCGCATCAAAGCCCGCTTGGCCGGGCAGGGCGGAGACATCCGGGAACCCCATTGGGGCCCGCTCCGCAAATGATATTTAGGCTATTCACTTTTTAATTGACGAGGTAAATCATGACGAAGAAATTTTTGGCCAGTTTGTTGTTTACAGCGCTTTTGGCAGGTTGCGCATCCGGTGTGAAACTGGACGACGTGCCTGTTGAAGACAAGTCGGCCACATCGTCGGGTGCAACGACCCAAGGCATTGACAGCAACACCAGCGGCGCGCAAACCGGCGTGGCCGGCGTGACCGTGGACAAGTCCGCTTCGGGGATCGGTCCTGCTGGCGTGGCGCACGTGGTCTATTTTGATTACGACAGTTTCGTCGTGCGTGCCGAAGCCCGCCCGGTGATCGAAAGCCATGCCCGTTTCTTGCAGGCGAACAAGCAGCGCAAAGCCAATCTGGAAGGCCACACCGATGAGCGTGGTGGCCGCGAGTACAACCTGGCGCTGGGCCAAAAGCGTGCAGAAGCCGTGCGTCAGGCGCTGAGCTTGTCCGGTGTGTCCGAGAGCCAGCTTGAAGCGGTCAGCTATGGCAAAGAAAAACCCGCAGCACAAGGTACCTCTGAAGCCGACCTGGCGAAAAACCGCCGCGTTGAAATCCGGTACTGAACGCCATGAGCACGCGCGTGGTTTCAGGCCTGGCATGGTCGCGATGGGCTTTGGTGTGGGCGCTGTCCGGTTGGCTGGGCACGGCGCAGGCGGCGCTTTTTGAGGATGACGAAGCACGCAAGGCCATTCTGGACTTGCGTCAACGCGTGGAGCAATCGAACACGGTCATCAAAGCCCTGGGGGAAGAGAATGCCCAGTTGCGCCGGTCCTTGCTGGATTTGCAGGGCCAGATCGATGGTGTGAAAGCCGAGTTGTCGCAAAGCCGGGGTGCGCAAGAGCAATTGGCCCGTGACGTGTCTGAAGTTCAAATGCGCCAAAAAGACGTGGTCAGCGGCATGGACGAGCGTCTGCGCCGTTTTGAGCCCCTGAAGGTCTCGGTCGATGGTGCCGAATTCTTGGCCGAGCCGGCTGAAAAGCGCGACTACGATGCGGCCATGGACACCTTCCGCAAGGGGGACTTTGTGGCGGCCCAGTCGGCGCTGGGGCATTTCGTTCAGCGGTACTTCAAAAGTGGCTATGCACCTTCGGCCCTGTTCTGGCTGGGCAATGCCCAATATGCCAACAAGGACTACAAGGAGTCGATGGCGAATTTTCAGCAAATGCTGAAGTCTTCACCAGCGCATCCCCGTGCGCCGGAAGCCATGCTGGCCATTTCCAATGTGCAGATCGAATTGAAGGACCTCAAAGGGGCCCGCAAAACGCTCGACGAGTTGGTCAAGAACTATCCGGCGTCTGAAACTGCGGCCACGGCACGCGACCGTCTGGCGCGTCTGCGTTGACCGCCAGGGCCTTGGGGTGATCACGCTCGCGCAACTGCAGCTTCAAACACACACGGTTCTGGGGCTGACGTTCTTGCTGGCCAGCATGGCCGGTGTGCTGATTCACCGCAGCCATTTCTGCACCATGGGGGCCATCAGTGACTGGGTCATCATGGGCGACCACACGCGCGCCAAGCAATGGGCTTTGGCCGTGGCTGTGGCCATGGGCGGTTTTGGTCTGATGGCTTGGTCCGGCTGGATCAGCCCGCTCAACACCATTTACGCCAGCAGCCAACTGACCTGGCTCTCCTTGTTGTCGGGCGGCTTGCTCTTTGGCGCGGGCATGGTGCTGAGCTCCGGCTGTCCCAGCAAGTCCTTGATCCGTCTGGGGGCGGGCAACCTGAAGTCGCTGGTGGTTTTGATGGCCATGGGTATCTCTGCATTGGCCACCATGCGAGGTTTGACCGCCGTGTGGCGGGTGAACGCCATGGACCAGGTGACCCTGGGCACGGGGCCCGGTCCGTTTGTGGGGCAATGGCTGGCCAGTGCCAGCGGTTGGGCACTGTCCCTGTCCTGGTTGATCTCGGCGTGTGTGGTTTCGGGCTTGTTGCTGTTTTGGATTTTCAAGGACCGTCAGCCCATGGCCTGGTCTTTTGTCTTGTCGGGCGTGGGGATGGGTGCCGTGGTGGTGGCGCTTTGGTGGGTCAGCGGTGTTGGGGGTTTTGTGCCCGAGCACCCCGAAACGCTGGAGCCTGTTTTTCTGGCCACCGCCAGTGGGCGCATGGAGTCCATGAGTTTGACCGCGCCCGTGGCCTATTGGTGGGACGCTTTCATGTACTTCAGCGATGGCAGCAAACGCGTGACCTTGGGCATGGCCGTCGTGCTGGGCTTGCTGGCAGGGGCTTTGGGCAGCGCCTTGCTGCAGGGCACGTTCCGATGGGACGGGTTTACACAGACTTCTGATTTGACGCGGCATTTGCTGGGCGGCACCTTGATGGGCATGGGTGGCGTCATGGCCTTGGGCTGCAGCGTTGGGCAGGGCCTGTCGGGTTTGTCCACTCTCAGTCTGGGCAGTTTCATCGCCACCTTGGGCATGGTGCTGGGCGCGGTGGCGGTGTTGCAGTGGCAGTTGCACCGTGCGCAGGCAGAAGCATGAACGGGGCGCCGATGCAAGAATCCAGTGAAGAGCGCCGCTTTGGTGGCCTGCAGCGTTTGTATGGTGTGCAGGGCGCACAGCACATAAGGCAGGCGCATGTGGTGGTGGTGGGCATTGGCGGTGTGGGCTCATGGGTCGCCGAAGCCTTGGCCCGCAGTGGCGTGGCCCGGTTGACCTTGATCGACATGGACCACATTGCCGAGTCCAACATCAACCGCCAGATCCACGCGCTGACCAGCACAACAGGGCAAGCCAAGGTCGAGGCCATGCGCGAGCGCATTGCCTTGATCCACCCCGAATGCCAGGTCGATGCGGTGGATGAATTCGTCAGCCCGGAAAATTGGCCTGGTGTCTTGCCTTGTTTGCCTGATGCGGTGATCGATGCGTGTGACCAGGTCAAGGCCAAAGTGGCCATGGCCCAATGGGCGTTGGACAACAAGGTGGGTTTCATCACCGTGGGCGCGGCAGGCGGCAAGCGTTTGGCGCACAAGGTGGACATCGAAGATTTGTCCAAGATCACCCACGACCCTTTGCTGGCGCAAATGCGCTACCGTTTGCGCAAGCACCACGGTGCAGCCAAGGGCGACAAGCGCATCGGCATTCAAGGCGTGTTCAGCCGTGAAGCCGTTGCGCCGCCCGATGCGTCATGTGCCATTGCAGGCGATGGTTCGCTCAATTGCCACGGCTATGGATCGGTGGTCAGTGTGACCGCGACTTTCGGCATGTGTGCTGCATCGGAAATTTTGAATTTTTTGGCTACTGGACTCGGAAGGCCAAAAAACAACGCTATAATTTGAGTCTTGCTGCAGTGCACTGCTACTGCAGCAAAGGGACCATAGCTCAGTTGGTAGAGCAGCGGACTTTTAATCCGTTTGTCGTGGGTTCGACCCCCGCTGGTCCCACCAGAAAAAAGCAAAAAAGCACTTTGTATTTCGGTACAAAGTGCTTTTTTCATGGGCGCGCGTTGCGTGCACCTGATCCCACCCAGAGAGGCCCCCGATGACCATCGACTTGAATCGCCAAAATGAATTGAACAAGATGGTGTTGTGTGAGCCGTGCGCAGGCATTCAGCGCAACTGGCGTCGTGCGCCAGGGCATGCCGAGTTGGTGCAAGGGGCCAACCGCAAGGAGCCGCGCACATCAGGCCAGGTCACCATCACGCGCTACCGCTGCGACCGCTGCGGCACCGCCTGGGAGTATGAAAACAACAAAGCAGACCAGCGTGCGGGCTGGTCTGTGGTGGGCGGTTGAGGATCTGCGGGAAACAGAAGCTTGGTCTTTTGTAGGTCGGAGGCTTCAGCCCCGACATGTTGCCTGAGCCGAGGCGAACCATGTCGGACCTGAAGGTGCCGACCTACCCCAATGCACCCGACCTGTCTTTCGCGGATCAGGTGGTTTCTTCCAGCTGCGCTGTCAATTCCAGCCAGCGCTCTTCCAACACAGCCACTTCATCGGTCAGCGCTTTCAGGCGGCGACCGGCTTCGGCAATTTCTGCAGGTGAAAGCGGCGTGCTCAGTTGCTGTTCCAGCGCGCTCTTTTCTTTTTCAATCGCGGCCATGCGCTGCTCGTTTTGCTCCAGCTCTTTTTTCAAAGGGCGGGTTTGTGCGGCCATTTGCTGACGGCGCAGCGCATCCATCTTGCGTTGCTCGCCGCTGCTGACCGCAGGCGCTGGTGCAGCTGCGGCGGCAGGTGCGACCACCACGACCACTTCGGTGGGTAGCGAGGGGGTGTTGGCTGCCACATCTTTGGACGCATCTTTGGCCGAGTTCTTGGCCAATTCGCGCAGACGTTTGGATTCGTCGAGCAGGTAGCGCTGGTAATCGTCCAGGTCGCCGTCAAACGGTTCGACCTTGCCCCGGCCCACCATCCAGAACTCATCACACACGGCACGCAGCAAAGCGCGGTCGTGGCTGACCAGCATGACGGTGCCTTCGAACTCGTTGAGTGCCATCGACAGTGCTTCGCGCGTGGCCAGGTCCAGGTGGTTGGTGGGCTCGTCCAGCAGCAGCAAGTTGGGGCGCTGCCACACGATCATGGCCAGCACCAAGCGGGCTTTTTCGCCGCCACTCATGGTGCCCACGGCCTGCTTGACCATGTCGCCGCTGAAGTTGAAGGTGCCCAGGTAATTGCGCAGATCCTGTTCGCGGCTGGGCTCACCACTGTTGGGCCCCAGCTCTTTGGCCAGGCGGATCATGTGTTCCAGCGGGTTGTCCTGCGGGTGCAGCACATCCAGTTCCTGCTGGGCAAAGTAGCCGATGTTCAGGCCCTTGCCTTCGGTCAGCGTGCCCGCCAGCAATGGCATGGTGCGGGCGATGGTTTTGACCAGGGTCGATTTGCCCTGACCGTTGGCGCCCAAAATGCCGATGCGTTGGCCGGCCAGAACGGATTTGCTGACCCCTTGCAAGATGGCTTTGGGGGCATCGTCCACGGTGTAGCCGAAGCTCGCCTCGCTGATGGCCAGCATCGGGTTGGGCAGGTTGTTGGGCTCTTTGAAGCCAAACGTGAATTCCGCGTCGGCCAGCAGCGGGGCCACCTTTTCCATGCGCTCCAGCGCTTTGACCCGGCTTTGCGCCTGCTTGGCCTTGCTGGCCTGGGCCTTGAAGCGGTTGATGAACTTTTGCAGGTGGGCGATCTTGTCTTGCTGCTTGGCAAAAGAGGCCTGTTGCAGCTCCATCTGCTGCGCGCGCAAGATTTCAAACGCGCTGTAGTTGCCGCCATAACGGGTCAGTTTGGCGTGGTCAATGTGCAAGGTGACATCGGTCACCGCATCGAGAAATTCGCGGTCATGGCTGATCACGATCATGGTGCCCGCGTAGCGCTGCAGCCAGGCTTCCAGCCAGACCAGGGCGTCCAGGTCCAGGTGGTTGGTTGGCTCGTCCAGCAGCAAGATGTCAGACGGACACATCAGCGCCCGGGCCAGCTGCAAGCGCATGCGCCAGCCACCCGAAAAACTGTTCACCGGCTGGTTGAGTTCATCCACCCGAAAGCCCAGACCCAAAATCAGCGCTTCGGCGCGGGGCAGTGCATCGTGGTCGCCCGCATCGGCCAGGTCGGTGTAAACGTGCGCCATCTCCATGCCATCGCCACTGGCTTCGGCGGCCACCAGGCACTGGCGCAATTCGGCCAACCGCGTGTCGCCTTCCAGCACAAACTCGGCGGCGGGCTGGTCGGTCTCGGGCATGTTTTGGGCCACTTGCGCCATGCGCCAGCTGCGGGGCATGTCGAAGTCGCCGCCGTCCTCGTGCAAGGTGCCGTTGAACAGGGCAAACAAGGTGGATTTGCCTGCGCCGTTGCGCCCCACCAGACCGACTTTTTCTCCGGGGTTGAGTGTGACCGAGGCTTGGTCGAGCAGGACTTTGGTGCCGCGGCGGAGGGTGACGTTTTTGAGGTTGATCATGGAAAAAGCAGTGTCCGGAACGGAGCCGGGGGAAAGGCGCAGGCGCAGCACGGGGGCTGACTTTGCAAAGTCGCAACCCGCTATTTTCGCCGATGCGGCAGAAGCAGCAGTGGTGCTTGGCTGAAAGAGGCCGTTTTTGTCGTTGCAACGGGATGCGATGTCATGCCCGCACACGCGGGCATGGCGTTCAGAGGCTGAGCAGAGCGTCGCGCGTGATCAGCAAGACCTGGTCTTCGCCTGCGCTGGTGTCCAGCCAGGCGACTTCCAGTTCAGGAAAGGCCGCTTCAAAGTGCGCGCATTCGTTGCCGATTTCCAGCACCAGCACGGCGTGTTCGCTCATGCGGGATGGCGCGTCTTTCAAGAGTTGGCGCACAAAGTCCATGCCGTCGGTGCCACCGTCCAGGGCCAGTTCGGGCTCGGCGCGGAACTCGGGTGGCAACGCATCCATGCTGGCCTGGCACACATAAGGCGGGTTGCACAAGACCAAGTCAAACGGCCCCGGCAGGGCAGACAAACCATCGCTGTGCACCAGCACCACGCGCTCTTGCAGACCATGGCGCTCGACGTTGATGGCCGCCACCGCCAGCGCATCGTCAGAAATGTCGGCGCCGGTGACATGGACTTCGGGCCAGGCCAGTGCCGCCAGCACGGCCAGGCTGCCGTTGCCGGTGCACAGGTCCAGCACGCGGGTGGTCTGGTCGCTCAGCCAGGCGTCAATGGTGCCGTCGGCCAGCACCTCGGCAATCAGGCTGCGTGGCACGATGGCGCGCTCATCGATGTAAAACGACACGCCCTGCAACCAGGCTTCTTGCGTCAGGTAGGCGGCGGGCTTGCGCATGGTGATGCGCTCTTCGATCAGCGCCGCACAAGCCGTTTGCTGTTCAGGCGTCACGGCCGAATCGGCCTCTTCGTCCAGATCGGTGTCCAGCGGCAGGCCCAGCCGCCACAGCACCAGCCAGACGGCTTCGTCAAAAGCGCTTTGGGTGCCATGGCCAAAGGCCACGCCGGATTCGGTCAGGCGTTGTGTGGCTTGGGTGATGAGTTGGGCGAGGGTCATGGGTGCTGTGTTGCTTCTTGTTTCTGAAACACACGAATCCTCGGGGAAATTTTGTTCAGTTGGGTGCGGGCGGTCACACGCATGTCGTATTCGGTTTGCAGGTTAAGCCAATAGCGTGGTTCCATGTCGAAGAACAGCCCCAGGCGCAGGGCCGTGTCGGCAGTGATGGGGCGCTTGCCATTGACCACATCGCTGATGCGACTAGGGGGGACATCTGTATCTGCGGCCAATTGGCGTGCGGTGATGCCCATGGGTTTCATGAAGTCTTCCAGCAGGATTTCGCCGGGGTGAATTTCGTCAAGTAGTTTTGCCATGATGAGCTCTCAGTGATAGTCCACGATCTCGACCCGATAGGCACCGTCGTCGTGCCACGCAAAGCAGATGCGCCATTGATCGTTGATGCGAATGCTGTGTTGGCCTTTTCGATCACCTTTCAAGGCTTCCAGCTGGTTGCCAGGAGGGATGCGCAAGCTTTTTAAATCAATGGCTGCATGCAACTGAAGTAGTTTGCGTCTGGCCACGCGCTCAATGTTTTTGAATCGTGGGACTGGGCGACTGCGAAACAGTGCTTCAGTGTCGATGCAGAAAAATGAGCGAATCATGCGGGATTGTGTTCTGTAAAACAGAATCTGTCAATGAGTTTCCGCCCTGATTTGGTCAATCATCTCTGATGCCTGAGCGTGCACGTCACCGTCGTTACGGCTATCCAAGTAATCAGGAGTCGATGCCAAGTTTCGAGATGGTTGCGTGACCAATATGTCTGGGCTTACCCGATTTTCTCTTCCAAGTTTTCCAACGTCCGCCGATAGATCGCCTTGAGTGGCGCGATGTCACTCAGCACCACATGCTCATTCACCTTGTGGATGGTCGCGTTGGGCGGTCCGAACTCGATCACCTGTGGGCAAATTTTTGCGATGAACCGGCCGTCGCTGGTGCCGCCGGTGGTGGAGAGTTCCGTGGTCAGGCCCGTTTCGTCGGTGATGGCGCGCTGTACCGCGTCCACCAGCGTGCCGGGCGTGGTCAAAAACGGCAGACCGCCCACGGTCCACTGCAGTGTGTATTTCAGGCCATGCTGGTCCAGCACTGTGGTGAGACGTTGCTGCAGGCTCTCGGGCGTGGATTCGGTGCAAAAGCGGAAGTTGAAATCGACCACGCAGTCGCCCGGGATCACGTTGCCCGCGCCCGTGCCGGCGTGGATGTTGCTGACTTGCCAGCTGGTGGGCGGGAAGAAGGCGTTGCCTTCGTCCCAACGGATGGCGACAAGTTTGGCCAGCGCAGGGGCCAAGCGGTGGATCGGGTTGTCGGCCAGGTGCGGGTAGGCGATGTGGCCTTGCACGCCATGCACGGTGAGTTGGCCGCTCATCGTGCCGCGTCGGCCGTTCTTGATCATGTCGCCGGTTTGTTGCACCGATGTGGGCTCGCCCACGATGCAGAACTGAGGCGCATCACCACGGGCCTGAAGTCGTTCGCAGACGACCACCGAGCCGTCCAGGGCCGGGCCTTCTTCGTCACTGGTCAGCAAAAAAGCGATGCCCAGGGCGGGGTCGGGGTGGGCGGCCAGGAACTCCTGCACGGCCACGACCATCGCGGCCAGCGAGGTTTTCATGTCGCTGGCGCCCCGGCCAAACAACTGGCCATTGCGGTGTGTCGGGGTGAACGGATCGCTGTCCCATTGGGTCAGTGGCCCGGTGGGCACCACATCGGTGTGGCCTGCAAAGGCCAGGGTCTGGCCCGAACGGCCTGCGCGCTTGGCCCAAAGGTTGCGCACGCGGAAGGTGTCGGGGCCGGAATCCATGTATTCGCAGACAAAGCCCAGTGGCTTCAGGGCGTCGGTGATCAGGTCCATGCAGCCCGCGTCGTCGGGGGTGACGGACGGTTTGGCGATCAATTGTTCGGCCAGGCGAAGGGTGTCGTGGCAGGTGCTCATGTTCAGGCCTTGTGCGGGTGGGCGCGTACAAAACGGGCGATGCGCTGCGCGGCTTCCAGACATTCGGCGGTCTCGGCCACCAGCGCCATGCGGATGCGGCCCCGACCGGGGTTGCTGCCATGGAAGTCGCGGGCCAGGTAGCTGCCAGGCAGCACCGTCACGCTTTCGGCGGCGTACAGCGCTTGGGCAAACGCGGCGTCGTCACCCTGCCATCCTGCGGGCACACCGGCCCACAGGTAAAAACTGGCGTCGGGCAGTTTGACGTCCAGCACCTCGGCCAGCACGGGCGTGACCTGGGCGAACTTGGTGCGGTACTGGTTGCGGTTGTCCAGCACATGGGTCTCGTCGCCCCAGGCGGCGATGCTGGCGGCTTGCACCACCGGGCTCATGGCGCTGCCGTGGTAGGTGCGGTAGAGCAAAAACTGTTTGAGGATGGCCGCATCGCCCGCCACGAAACCGCTGCGCAGACCCGGCACATTGCTGCGCTTACTGAGGCTGGTGAACGCGATCAGGCGCTTGAAGTCGGTACGGCCCAGCTGGTGCGCGGCTTCCAGGCCGCTCAAGGGGGCTTCGTCGCGGAAATAAATCTCGCTGTAGCACTCGTCGGAGGCGATCACGAAGCCGTGCTGGTCCGACAGGGCAAACAACTTTTCCCATTCCGGCAAAGGCATCACCGCGCCGGTGGGGTTGCCGGGCGAGCAGACAAACAGCAGTTGCGTGCGTGCCCAGACTTCGGCGGGCACGCTGTCCCAGTCGTTGGCAAAGTTGCGCGCCGGGTCGCTGGGCACGTAATACGGGGTGGCCCCGGACAACAAGGCCGCGCCTTCGTAGATTTGGTAGAACGGGTTGGGGCTGACCACCGTGGCGCCGGGACGGGTCGGGTCGATCACGGTTTGCGTCAGTGCAAACAGCGCTTCACGCGAGCCGTTGACCGGCAGCACCTGGGTGGCCGCGTCCAGCGTCAGCTGGTAACGGGTTTGCAGCCAGGTGGCGCAGGCCTGGCGCAAGGCGGGCTCGCCTGCGGTGGCGGGATAGGCCGACAAACCGGTGGCGACCGCGGCTTTCAAGGCTTCCTGGATGAAGGCGGGTGTGGCGTGTTTGGGCTCGCCGATGCCCAGGCTGATGGGTTTGAGCGCGGGGTTGGGCGTGACACCCGAAAACAGTTGTTTCAGCCGTTCAAAAGGATAGGGCTGCAGCTTGGCAAGAAGGGGATTCATGCCTTGATTATCCGGGATCATCCGGGCGGGCCTGCTGGGTTAATATTGAAGACTGTTCGAATCGCCTGCCTTCAGGCTTTTTGCACGAGGTGGCCAGGCCAAACGGTCGTCATTTCGTATTCTCTTTTTAGATTGTCCTGACCGCCGTGCGTCTCAATTCCATCAAGCTTTCAGGCTTTAAATCGTTTGCCGAACCGACCAACTTCTTGCTGCCTGGGCAGCTGGTGGGCGTGGTCGGGCCGAACGGTTGCGGCAAATCCAACATCATGGATGCGGTGCGCTGGGTGCTGGGTGAATCCAAAGCGTCCGAGCTGCGCGGCGAGTCCATGCAGGATGTGATTTTCAACGGCACCACCACGCGCAAACCGGCCAGCCGCGCCAGCGTGGAATTGGTGTTCAGCAATGAAGACCACCGCGCCGGTGGCCAATGGGGCCAGTTTGCTGAGATCGCCGTCAAGCGCGTGCTGACGCGCGACGGCAACAGCAGCTACTACATCAACAACCAGCCGGTGCGCCGGCGCGACGTGCAAGACGTGTTCTTGGGCACCGGCCTGGGCCCGCGCGCCTACGCCATTATCGGCCAGGGCACCATCAGCCGCATCATCGAGTCGCGCCCTGAAGAGCTGCGCCTGTTCCTCGAAGAAGCCGCGGGCGTCTCCAAATACAAAGAGCGGCGCCGCGAGACCGAAAACCGCCTGTCCGACACGCGTGAAAACCTGACCCGGGTGGACGACATCCTGCGTGAGCTGAACGCCAATCTGGAAAAGCTGGAAAAGCAAGCCGAGGTCGCGCACCGCTACAACACCTTGCAGGCCGACAGCACGCTCAAGCAGCACCAGTTGTGGTTTCTGAAGCGCCGTGACGCCGAGACCGACCAAGGCCGCATGAAGGCGGACGTGGACCAGGCGGTCAACGCACTCGAGTCGCGCATGGCCGACTTGCGCCACGTTGAGGCCGATCTGGAGACCATCCGTCAGGCGCACTACGCGGCGGGCGATCAGGTCAACCAGGCTCAGGGCGCTTTGTACGAAGCCAGTGCCGAAGTGGGCCGCCTGGAGGCCGAAATCCGTTTCGTGGTCGAAGGCCGCCAGCGCGCTGAACAGCGCCTGCAGCAACTGGTCGAGCAAACCGCCCAGTGGGGGACCCGCAGCGACGACGCGCAAGCCGAGCTGGAAACCCTGGCCGAACAAGCCGCGATGGCCGAAGACCAGAGCATGACGCTGGCGGCGCAGGTGGAAGACCAAGCCATGGCCTTGCCCGATCTGGAAGAAGCCCTGCGCAAAGCGCAAAACGACGCCAATGCCCAGCGTGCCAGCGTGGTGCAGGTGCAGCAGCAAATCGGTGTGCTGGCCGCAGACCAGCGCAACGTCGAAGAACAATCGCGCCAGCTGGACCAGCGTCGCGAGCGCCTGCTGACCGACCGCAACGCCCTGGCCGCTCCCGATGAAGCCCGGCTGCACGGCTTACAAGAACAACTGGACGCCGCACAAGCCTTGTCGGCCGAGTCGGAGGCGCGCCTGCACGAGTTGCAAGACCAAGTGCCCGCGCTGGACGAAGAGCGCCGCGAACGCCAACAGGCCGTCAACGCAGAGTCTGCGCGCCTGGCCGATTTGAGCGCCCGCATTGATGCGCTCAAGGCCTTGCAAGAGAAAGTGCGCACCGACGGCAAGCTCCAACCCTGGCTGACCAAACACGGCATGGACGGGCTGGAGGGGCTGTGGAGCCGCATCCACATCGAACCCGGTTGGGAAAACGCGCTGGAATCGGCCTTGCGCGAACGTCTTTCTGCGTTGGAGGTCTCGCGCTTGGACATGGTGCGCGCGTTTGCCAGCGATGCACCGCCCGCCAAGTTGTCGTTTTTCAGCCCGCCCTTGGCCTCCAGCGCCACGCCACGCACAGGCCTGCCCAGCGGTTGCCGTCCCCTGGCCGATTACCTGCGCATCCCCGATGCCGGTTTGTTGGCCTTGTTGAACGATTGGTTGCAAGGCTGCCTGACGGCACCCAGCATGGAAGATGCGCTGGCCTGGCGCAGCCAGCTCAAAGCCGGCGAGACCTTGTTGGTGCAGGCGGGCCACGCGGTGGAGTTGAACAGCGTGGTGTTTTATGCCCAGGACTCCGAGCAAGCCGGTTTGCTGGCCCGCGCCCAGGACATCGACAACCTCGAAAAGCAGCAGCGCGCCCAGACCCTGATTGCAGAAGAAAGCCGCAGCGCCTTGGTGCGGGCCGAAGCCGCTTATGCAGACGCTTCGCAGCGCCTGATCACGGTGCGTCGCGAGGCCAGCGAGAGCCAGTCCAGCACGCACGCATTGCAAGTGGAAACCTTGCGCCTGTCGCAGCTGGTGGCGCAAACCCGTGCCCGCAGCGAGCAGATCAGCAACGACCTGGTCGAAGTCGAGGCCTTGCTCGATGAACTGCAAGAGCGCCGGGTGACCGCAGAAGCCCGCTTTGAAGAGTTGGACATGCAGCTGGCCGACACCCAGGAGCGCCACGCCCAACTGGACGAACGGGTGATGGAGGCCGAGCGCAAACTGGCCGAATGCCGCGAACAGCAGCGCAGCCTAGAGCGCCGCGCCCAGGAAGCCCAGTTCTCGCAACGCAGCCTGGACGCGCGCCGCGCCGAATTGCAGCGCACCATTGCCACCGCGCAACAGCAAGTCACCAGCATCGATGCCGAAATGCAGCGTGCCCGCGACGAGCTGGGCCGCCTGACCGATGCGGCGGCCCAAGCCGGTCTGCAAAACGTGCTGGCCGTCAAGCTTGAGCGCGAGCAAGCCTTGGGCGCCCGCCGCAGTGCCTACGACGACCTCACGGCCAAACTGCGCGCCAGCGATGAGCGCCGTGTTGGCTTTGAACGCGAACTGGACCCGCTGCGCCAGCGCATCACCGACTTGCAGCTCAAAGAGCAAGCCGCCCGCCTGGGCCTGGAGCAATACACCCAATTGCTGGCCGATGCACAGGCCGACCTCGATGCCGTGGCCCAGTCCATCGAGACCGGCCAGGTGCGCGTGACGGGTTTGCAAAGCGAGATCGACCGCATCCACCGCGAAATCACCGCTTTGGGCCCGGTCAACCTGGCGGCGCTCGACGAGCTGACCACCTCGCGTGAGCGCAAGGTGTTCCTGGACGCGCAGTGCGCCGACCTGAACGACGCCATGAACACGCTGGAAGATGCGATCAAGAAGATCGACGCGGAAACCCGCGACCTCTTGGGCGGCACTTTCAAGATTGTCAACGAGCACTTCAGCCGCATGTTCCCTGAGCTGTTTGGCGGCGGCAACGCCCGCCTGGTCATGACGGGTGATGAAATTTTGGACGCGGGCGTGCAGGTGCTGGCGCAGCCGCCCGGCAAGAAAAACCAGACGATCCACCTGCTGTCCGGTGGCGAAAAAGCCCTGACCGCGATCGCGCTGGTGTTTGCGATTTTCCAGCTCAACCCTGCACCGTTTTGCTTGCTCGACGAGGTGGATGCGCCGCTGGACGACGCCAACACCGAACGCTACGCCAAGCTGGTCAAGGGCATGGGCAAAGAGACCCAGTTCCTGTTCATCAGCCACAACAAGATCGCCATGGAAATGGCCGAGCAGTTGATTGGTGTGACCATGCAGGAGCAGGGTGTTTCACGCATTGTGGCTGTGGACATGGAATCCGCAGTGTCTATGGCCGATGTGGCCTGAGGGTGTTGATGGATGTGGAATTCAATGAGTTCATTGCAATTGAGTTTGTTTGGCATTGGCGCACTCACGCTGGGTGCCGTGGTGATTTACAACTACTGGACATCGCGCAAGAGCGCGCCCAGGCAGGCCGAACCGCAGACCGAACCCGTGGGCGGCGCAACTGAGCCCACGCTCGATGTCGCCGAGCAGAAAGAACCCGTCCTGACCGACGATTTCGCCAGCTTGCCCCAGCCCGAGCGCAAACCGCAACTCGACGCCCTGATCGATGTGATTGCCACCATCGAGGTGGACCACCCCGTTTCCGGTGACGCCGCATTGGCGGCTTTGCCCGCGACACGCCGTGTGGGCACCAAACCTTTCCATGTGGAAGGCTGCAGCGATGTGAGCGGTGAATGGGAAGCTTTGGCGGCCGGTCACCGTTACTCGGCCTTTCAGGCGGGCGTTCAACTGGCCAACCGTGTCGGTGCGCTCAACAACATCGAGTTTTCCGAGTTTGTGGTCAAAACCCAGGCTTTTGCTGACGCCGTGGCGGGCGCGGCCAACTTCAGCGACATGCTCGAAGAAGTGGCGCGTGCGCGCGAACTCGACCAATTTGCCAGTGCGCACGATGCCCAGCTCAGCTTCACCTTGTGCACGCGTGCGTCTGCCTGGAGTCCTGGCTACATCCAGCAACACGCCGCCCGTCTGGGCTTTGTGGCGGGGGTGATTCCGGGCCGCATGGTCTTGCCTTCCCCGGTGGCGGGCTTGCCACCCATCTTGTCTTTGACATTCGATACCCAGGCCGCGATGGCGGACGATCCGGCACTGTCGGCCATCCGCGAGTTCTCGCTCAGCCTGGATGTGCCGCAAATCGCCCGCGAAGACCAGCCCTTTGAGCGCTTGCGCGAGGTGGCCCGCTTGCTGGCCGAGCACATGGACGGTGTGCTGACCGACGGCAATGGGCAGATTTTGGGCGACGATGTGCTGGACCAAATTGCCAGCGATCTGCAGCAGCTGTATGACGCCCTGGATGCGCGTGAGCTGTCGGCGGGCACCCCGCAAGCCCGCCGCTTGTTCTCCTGACGGCACGGTTGGCGACCATGTCCCATCCGGACTTGTTTGGCGATTTGCCATCGGACGGGCCTGCCACGCAGGCGGCCGCCCAGCCCGAGTCGCCGGCTGCGCGCGCAGCGCAGTTGCGCGACAGTCTGCACCACCATGCGCACGCGTACTACACGCTCGACGCCCCCGAAGTTCCCGATGCCGAATACGACCGCCTGTTTCGCGCCTTGCAGGCGCTGGAGTCGGCCCACCCCGAGTTGCTGACGCCCGACTCGCCCACCCAGCGCGTGGGTGGCCAGGTGTTGGACGCTTTTGCCGCCGTTCAGCATCGTGTGCCCATGCTCAGCATCCGCACCGAAACCGACACCGAAGCCAGCGGTGCCGAGGCCTTCGACACCCGCATCCGCAAAGAACTGGGCCTGGCTGCGTCCGAACCCGCTGTGCAGTATGTGGCCGAACTCAAGTTTGACGGTCTGGCCATGAGCCTGCGCTACGAAAACGGCGTGTTGGTGCAGGCGGCCACCCGGGGCGATGGCGAAACCGGTGAAGAAGTCACGGCCAACATCCGCACCATCGGGCAAATTCCGCTGCGCTTGCCTTTGGATGCGCCCGCCGTGCTGGAGGTGCGCGGCGAGGTGTACATGCGCCGCGACGATTTTGAAGCCCTGAACGCGCGCCAGCGCCAGCGCATCGCCGCAGGCACCAAGGGTGAGAAAACCTTTGTGAACCCGCGCAATGCCGCGGCTGGCGCGGTGCGCCAGCTCGACTCGGGCATTGCCGCCGAGCGCCCCTTGAGCTTTTTCGCGTACGGCCTGGGCGACATCACCCAGGCAACCGAAGGTGGCCCGCAGTGGACCACGCACTTTGAGATGTTGCAGCAACTCAAGGTTTGGGGCTTTCCCGTGGCTGAGCAAACAAGCTGTGTGAACGGCTCCGCGGGTCTGGTGGCTTTTCACCAGCGCATGGCGGCCGAGCGCGATGCCTTGCCTTACGACATCGACGGCGTGGTGTACAAAGTCAACGACCTGGCCTTGCAAGCCCGCCTTGGCTTTGTGACCCGCGAGCCGCGCTGGGCCGTGGCCCACAAATACCCGGCGCAAGAAGAGATGACCACCGTGCAGGCCATCGATGTGCAGGTGGGCCGAACCGGCAAACTCACGCCCGTGGCCAAGCTGGCCCCTGTGTTTGTGGGCGGTGTCACGGTGACCAATGCCACGCTGCACAACGAACTGGAAGCACGCCGCAAAGACGTGCGGGTGGGGGACACCGTCATCGTGCGCCGTGCGGGCGATGTGATTCCCGAAGTGGTGTCGGTGGTGTTGGACAAGCGGCCCCCCGAGGCTGTCCCATTCACCATGATGACCCACTGCCCGGTCTGTGGCAGCCTGGCCGAGCGTGAAGAGGGCGAGGCCGATCACCGTTGCACCGGCGGGCTGTTTTGCAGTGCCCAGCGCAAACAAGCCATCTGGCACTTCGCGCACCGCCGTGCCATGGACATCGAGGGCCTGGGCGACAAATTGGTGGACCAATTGGTCGATTCAGGTCAGGTCCATACGCTGGCAGACCTTTATCGCCTGCAGCAGGCCGACTTGGCAAACATGGACCGCATGGCCGACAAGTCGGCGGTCAACTTGCTGGAGGCGCTGGAAAAATCCAAACAAACCACCTTAGGCCGTTTTTTGTTCAGTCTGGGTATCCGCCATGTGGGCGAGGCCACGGCCAAAGAACTGGCCCGCCATTTTGGCCAGCTGGACGCCATCATGGTTGCCAGCGAAGACGCGTTGCTGCAAGTGGCCGACGTGGGCCCGGTGGTGGCGCACAGCATCCACACCTTTTTTGCGCAAGCGCACAACCGCGACGTGGTGCAGGCCTTGCGCGATGCAGGCATCACCTGGGCCGAAGGCGATGCGCTGGCCCCCACCGACATGCCGTTGGCAGGCATCACGGTCGTTCTGACGGGCACCCTGCAAAGCATGGGCCGCGATGAGGCCAAAGAAAAACTCGAAGCCCTGGGCGCCAAAGTGGCCGGCTCCGTCAGCAAAAAAACCCACTATGTGGTGGCCGGGGCCGAGGCGGGCAGCAAGCTCGACAAGGCCCAGGCGCTGGGCGTGCCTGTGCTGGACGATGCCGGGCTGGCGTTGCTGCTGACGGGGGAAAAACCATGAGCCTTCGTGACATTCTGAAAATGGGCGATGCGCGCTTGTTGCGCATGGCCGAACCGGTGCAGGCGTTTGACACGCCGGCGTTGCACGCCCTGATCGCCGACATGCGCGAGACCATGGCGGCCGTCAACGGGGCAGGCTTGGCCGCGCCGCAAATCGGGGTCAATCTGCAGGTGGTGATTTTTGGCAGCGCTGCACGCAACCCGCGTTACCCTGACCGTCCGCTGGTGCCCCAAACCGTGCTCATCAATCCGGTCATCGTGCCGCTGGGGCCCGATGAAGAAGAGGACTGGGAAGGCTGTCTGTCGGTGCCGGGTTTGCGCGGGGTGGTGCCGCGTTGGTCGCGTATCCGGTACACCGGGGTGGACGAGAGAGGCCAGCCGATCGACCGCACGGTGGATGGCTTTCATGCGCGCGTGGTGCAGCACGAATGCGACCACCTGATCGGCAAGCTGTACCCGATGCGGGTGCGCGATTTCAGCCGGTTTGGTTTCACGGAAATCCTGTTTCCTCAGATCAGCGCAGCGGAAGACGACTGAGCTGCAGTGCGCGAGGCCGTTCGCGCGCTTTCACAAGGTTCGGTGGACTTTGTGGGAGGCCGCCCCTGCGGCCGAATGCATTCGCGCGCGGGGGCGCGCTCCGACCAAGGGCCCCGGGTTTTGTAGGGGGGGCGCCCCTGCGGCCAAACAGCAGGCTGGGCCTCAGAACCGCGCCAGACGCTGCAGTGCCAGTTGCAGCGTCTCGTCTTGCTTGGCAAAGCAAAAACGGATGACCTTTTGGTCAAAGCCATTGCCGTAAAAGGCCGACAGCGGGATCGCAGCCACGCCGATCTCGGTGGTCAGCCATTGGCAGAAGTCGGCTTCACTGAGGTGTTTCTCGGGGACCTTCAGGCTGGAGATGTCCACGCTCTGAAAGTAAGTGCCTTCGCCGGGCAGCAACCTGAATTGGGTCTGCGCCAGCCCCTGGCGAAACAGATCGCGTTTGCGCTGGTAAAACGCAGGCAGTTCCAGATAAGGCCTCGGGTCGGCCATGTAGCGGGCCAGGGCGTGCTGCATGGGGGTGTTGACCGAGAACACGTTGAACTGGTGGACCTTGCGGAACTCGGCGGTGTAGGCCGCTGGCGCGGCCACGGTGCCCACTTTCCAGCCCGTCACATGGTAGGTTTTGCCAAAGCTGGACACGATGAAGGCCCGTGCGGCCAAGCCGTCAAAATGTGCAGCGCTCCAGTGCTGGTTGGGCGCGTACACCATGTGTTCGTACACCTCGTCGCTGATGAGCACGATGTCGGTGGGGGCCAGAATCTCTTGCAGCGTGAGCATGTCCTGCCGCGACCAGACCATGCCGCTGGGGTTGTGCGGCGAGTTGATCAGGATGGCGCGGGTTTGGGGGGTGATGGCGGCGCGGATTTTGTCGAAATCAGGCCGGAAAGTGCCGGGCGTGAGCGGCACGCGCACCACCACGCCGCCGGCCAGTTCGATGTTGGGCACATAGCTGTCATAGCAAGGTTCGAGCACGATGACTTCATCACCCGGATGCACGATGGCCAGGACGATGGTGAGAATGGCCTGGGTGGCGCCGGCGGTGACGGTGATTTCGCTGGCCGGGTCGTAGCGGCGACCGTACAGGGTTTCAATTTTTCGCGACACGGCTTCACGCAGCGGGGCCACACCGGTCATGGGCGGGTACTGGTTCAGGCCCTCCCGCATGGCGTCGTTCACCAGATCGAGCAGCTTGGGGTCACACGGAAAATCTGGAAACCCCTGGCCCAGGTTGACGGCATTTTTTTCAGCGGCCAGGGCCGACATGACCGTGAAGATGGTGGTGCCCACATGGGGTGCTTTGGAGACGAGGCTGGGGGTGCGAGCGTTCATGGCGTGGTGTCGATGGGGAGATTCAGAAAATGGCGCGGGGGCGCTCAGAGTTCGTAGTCGTTGACGTGCCCGTTCATGGCTTTGGTGATCAGCGGTGCGGTCAGGCGGTCACTCAGCAATTCGGCGAAATGGTAGACAAAGTGGCGCAGATAGGCCCCGCGTTTGAAGGCCACGCGCGCCACGTTCATGCCCAGCAAGTGGCCCAAGGGGCGGACCGCCAGGTCTTTCACAGGGTCGTCTTTGACGGCCATTTCGGCCACGATGCCAATGCCCAAACCCAGGCGCACATAGGTCTTGATCACATCCGAGTCGATGGCTTCCAATGCGATGCGGGGGTGCAGTTTCTTGGCCGCAAAAGCCTGGTCAATGCGCCCACGGCCCGTGAACGAGGGGTGGTAGGTGATGAGGGCTTCGTTGGCGATGTCTTCCAGCGACAGGTGCTCTTTTTTGGCCAGAGGATGGTCCAGCGGCAAGACCAACACGTGTTGCCATTCATAACAGGGCAGCGTCACCAGCTCTTCGTAGGCTGACAGCGATTCGGTGGCGATGCCGATTTCGGCCACATCCTGAAGCAGCATTTGGGCCACCTGGTCGGGTGCGCCCTGGTGCAAGCTGATGTTGACCTTGGGGTATTTTTCGCGCAGTTTGGCCACCGGAATGGGCAGCACGTAGCGCGCCTGGGTGTGGGTGGTGGCGATCGACAGGGTGCCACTGTCCTGGGCACTGTATTGGTCGCCAATCTTGCGCAGGTTGGTGACTTCGCGCAGGATGACTTCGATGCTGTGCAGCACGTGCTGGCCAGGTTCGGTGATGCGCTTGAGGCGTTTGCCGTGGCGGGCAAAAATTTCGATGCCCAGTTCTTCTTCCAGCTCGATGATGGCTTTGGACACGCCGGGCTGCGAGGTGTGCAATGCCTTGGCCGTTTCCGTCAGGTTCAGGTTGCGGCGGGCAGCTTCTTGGACAAAGCGAAATTGGTGCAGGTTCATGCTTTAAATGCCATATTGACTTGCATCATTATGCTTTATGGGTCTATGGCGCAGCGGCCTGGCCTGCGGCAATCTCGGCCATGAGCTGGGTCATGGCCGGGTGTTCGCCAATCGAGGGCAGCAATTCAAAATGCATTTGGGGGTAAGCCGCGATCAAGTCGTTGACCAATTGGGGCAAGTCTTCCCGGGCGTGTCGGCCCACGCCCAAAAACATGGGCACGATGCGCAAATGCGTTTTTCCTTGCATCATCATGGCGTCGACCGTGTTGGCCAAGTCGGGCGTGGTCAGTTCCAGAAACGCGCAGGCCACGCTCAGGTCGGGCCAACGCTGGGTCATTTGCTGGGCCACCGCATCGATGGGCAAGCGCCAAAGCGGGTCGCGGGAGCCATGGGCAAAAAGAATCACGCCCGTCTGGGGGTTCAAGTGGGTCGTCATTGCCGTAACACCATCCACCAAAAACCCAGCAGGGAAATCGCGCTGTAGATCAAGGCCGGGGCCGCAGCGGTCAGCCAGGGTTGCCAGTTTTGCAAGTTGCCCGCAAAACTGAAGAGGTTGTTCAACAGGGAAAAGCTGATGCCCGCAAGGACGCCGCCAAAGACATGCCCGGCGATCTGGCCCGAGCGAAAGTGCAGGTAGGCGAATGGCAGGGCCATGACCAGCATGACCAGGCAACTCAGGGGGTAAAACACCTTGCGCCAGAACTCGATTTCGTAGCGCTGTGCGTTTTGGTTGTTGCTGGACAAATGGCGCATGTAATTGAACAGCTCCCAGGTGCGCATGCGCTCGGGGCTGAGCACAGCGGCGGCGACCATGTCGGCGCTGATCTCGGTGGGCCAGTCGAGGCTGGCGTGCTTTTGCGCGCTGTATCGCAAGGCGGCTGGCGCGCCTGTGGGGCGGATGGATTTTTCTTCGGCCTGTTGCAATTGCCACACACCGGGTCTGATCTCGCCCTTGGCGGCCGAGGTGATGGCCAGCAACTGACCGGCCTCGTTGAATTCGTGAATGCGCACGTTTTGCATGTGGCTGATGCCGTCGAAACTGCGCACGTTCACCGCGAAATGCCGGTCGGCCTGCCGCTCTTTCAGCCAGGCCCCCGTCTGGCCCACGGTCAGGTTACCTTGGAATTGGGCTTTGATCAGGACGCCTTGGCGATCGGCCCAGGGCGCTGCGTAATCGCCAATCAAGAAGGTCAGCAGCACAAAGACCAGACCGAGTTGAAGCAAGGTGCCCAAGGCCTTGAGGGGGGCCAAACCACCGGTGCGCAAAATGGTGAATTCAGAGCTTTGCGCCAGCCGTGCCATGACAAAAATGCAGCCAATCAGCACCGAGATGGGGAGCAGTTCATAAATGTGCGTGGGCGTTTTCAGGGCCACATACAACAAGGCGTGTTGCAGTTTGTAGCCCTGACTGGCCAGGCGCGCCAGATTTTGCAGTTCATCGACAACGTCAAAAAACAGAAACAGGGCCAGAAATCCGGTCGCGACAAAAGTCACAGCCCGGATGATTTCGCCATGCAGCAAGCTGCGCACCGTTTTCATGCAGCCCCCTGGTGGGCGCGGGCAGGGCGCAGGAAGCGCCAGGACCAGTTGTAATGCCTGATGGACAGCCACAGCATGGACAGCATGAAGACACCGCCGTGCAATGCCAGCATGAAAGACACAAAGTTGTAGCGTCCGGTGCTGATCCAGCTTTGACCGACGTTGAGCATGTTGTAGTAAGCCACAAAGACGAACAAGGCCAGTCCCAGGTGGTAGCTGCGCCCGACTCGCGGGTTGACGGCAGACACGGCCAGTGCCAGCAGCAGTAAATTGATACCGGCCAGGCCCAGGCCCAGACGCCATGACAGTTCGGCCCAGTTTTCGCGGCTGGGTTGTTTCAAGAGGTCCCAGGTGGGGGTCAGGCGGCTGTCGAACGCCGAAACGGGCAGGTTCACGGCCTCGTCGATCAGCAATTCATAGTGCTCAAACTGGGTCAGTCGGGTTTCGTTGGTTTCGTGATTCGTCAACCACTGTTGGCCTTTGTCCAGAATCAGGAAACGGTCGTTGCCCGTGAACTCGATGCGTCCTTGCTGCGCCGTGGTCACGCTCTCCAGTTGGCCATCTTGGCTGGAAATGAAGACGTGTCGGCCAAAACGGTTGTCCGGGGTGTCCTTGTCAATGAAGAAAACCCGTTGCCCGCCGGCAGATTCTTGAAACTGCCCGGGGGCCACGCGTTCGATGTCGTTGCGTTTTTCAAACCGTTGCTTCAGGTCTTGGATTTGCTGGTTGCTCCAGGGCCAGACAAAAAGGGCCAGCAAGGTCACGATCAGCAGCACGGGCCACGCAAAACGAAACAAGGGCCGCACAAAATTCCCCAGACCCTGGCCGCTGGCGAACCAGATCACCATTTCACTGTCGCTGTACATGCGGGACAGTGTGGCCACGACCGCGATGAACAGACTCAAGGTGATGATGGTGGTCAGTTGACTGAGCACGCTGAAGCCCATGACCAGAACGACCTCGGACGGGTTGACGCTGCCTCGGCTGGCTTGCCCCAAGGTCCGGATCAAAATGATGGTGATCACAATGGTGATCAAAACCACCAGTGTGGCGCCAAAATTGCGGGCCAAGTCTTTGCGTAAAGAGGAATGGAATAACATCGGTGCGAAGGAAAAGCTGAATTATGAACTTCGAAATCCAAAAGCGCGCTCTGTCCCAAGTCATTCGTGACGATCTGGATGCGCTGATCGTTTTGTGGCCTTCTCAAGATACGGCACTGGTTGCAGGCAAAGACCCCATCGCCACCTTGGTGAGTGCGGCTCTGGCGCACGGTGATTTTGAACACAAAGCGGGTGCGGTGTTGTCCTTGTATGCGCATCCGGGCATCCAGGCCCGCCATCTGGTGGTCGCTTGCATTGCCGAAGGCACCGCGGCCCAGGTGCGCAGCGCCGTGAGCGCCGCTTGGAATGCCCTCAAGTCGGCCAACATCCAGCGCGTTGGCGTGCATGCCGTGGCCGACCTGTCTGCCCCAGCGCTGCAAGCGGCCGCATTGGCCCTGGCCGATGCGAGTTACAGCTACACCAGCACCTTGAGCAAGCCCAAGCCCCGAAGCCTCAAGAAAGTGGTGTTCAGTGCCCAGGCGGTCCATGCCGAGTTGCGCGCTGCACTGGCTCATGCGCAAGCCCTGGTGGCGGGCGTTGAAGTGGCCAAAGAATGGGGCAACCGCCCCGCCAACCATGCCACTCCCACATTGCTGGCGAAAGCGGCCAAGTCGATCGCCAAAGGCACCGCATTTCGCTGTGAGGTGTTGGGACCCAAAGAGGTGACCCAACTGGGCATGGGCGCATTTTTGGCGGTGGCCCGGGGGGCTGCAGAGCCTTTGCGGTTCATCGTCATGCGCTACAACGGCGCGGCCGCAGCCGAGGCCCCGGTGGTGCTGGTGGGCAAGGGCATCACGTTTGACACCGGCGGCATTTCCATCAAGCCCGCCGCCGAGATGGACGAGATGAAATACGACATGTGCGGGGCCGCCAGTGTCCTGGGGGTGTTCAAGGCCCTGGGCGAACTCAAGCCCGCCATCAATGTGGTGGGCTTGATTCCTGCCACCGAAAACATGCCCGATGGCCTGGCAGTCAAGCCAGGGGATGTGGTGACCAGCATGAGCGGCCAGACCATCGAGATCTTGAACACCGACGCGGAAGGGCGGTTGGTGCTTTGCGATGCCTTGACCTACGCCGAACGCTTCAAGCCCCAGGCGGTGATCGATATTGCGACCCTGACCGGCGCCTGCGTGATTGCACTCGGTGCGGTTCGGTCGGGCCTTTTCTCCAGCGACGATGCCTTGGCCCAGTCACTCCAGCAGGCCGGCGATGTGTCTGGCGATGCCTGCTGGCGCATGCCCCTGGATGACGACTATGCCGAAGGCCTGAAGTCGCGCTTTGCGGATGTTGCCAACGTGGCGGGACGCCAGGCGGGTTCGGTCACCGCGGCCAAGTTTTTGCAGCGCTTTGCATCGCGTTATCCCTGGGCACATCTGGACATTGCTGGCACAGCCTGGCGCAGCGGTGCCGCCAAGGGCGCAACCGGTCGGCCTGTCGGCTTGTTGCTGCAGTACCTGTTGGACCAGGTCGGCAAGAAACCCGTCAAGGCCCCGGCACCCCGTCGCCGTGGATGAGACGGAGATGACCCGGATTGAATTTCACTTCAACACCACCGAGCGCTTGCAATACGCCTGCCGGCTCTTGAGGAAGGCGCATGCGCGGGCCTTGCGGGTCGGTGTGCTGGGTTCTGAAGCCACGTTGCGCCAGCTCGATGCCGCACTCTGGACGTTCTCTGAGATCGATTTTTTGCCGCACAGCTCGGCGGCAGATGCCCAGGAAGTGCAGGACGCTTCGCCCATTCGGCTGCATGCCGACCCACTTCAATTGCGTGGGCTGGACGTGCTGGTGAACCTGGGTGATGAGGTGCCGCAGGGGTTTGATAAATTCGAACGGTTGATTGAAATTGTGGCCACCGACGACCATGGCCGCATGACCGCTCGGCAGCGGTGGCGGCATTACACCGCCCAGGGCTACGATTTGCTGCAACACGATTTGTCTAAAACGGCGGCACCATGACACACCTTGAATCGGCGGTTCTCGCTGAACCCCCGTCATCGGTGGTTCCGGTGCTCAGCGAGGTCATTCTGGATGCGCAAATACCCCAGGCTTTGCGTGCGGCGCTGGATGCGCGGGAACAAGAACGCGCCGCGTTCATGGCCTTGGCCGATGAGCTGGTCCAGGAATTGCGCCCTGAATTGGAGCGTTTGACCTCCGAATGGGTGCAACGCAGCTTGCGCCGTGCTTGGGCCCATCGCGCCCCGCTCGATTTGGACTGATGCGCCCCAAAAACCATTGTGGTTTTGTGAGAATTTTGGTTTTCCCTAGCTCCCAAAGTGCCCGTTTTGCAGTATCTTCGACGCTTGCTTGATTGAAGCAATTTATTTTCGGAGTTTCCATGAAATTTTCTGGTACACGTTCTTTGACCGTGATTTCTGTGGCTGTCGCTGCAGTCGTTTTGGCCGCTTGTGGCAAAAAAGATGCCGCTTCTGACGTTCAAGTGATCAAAATTGGTCACGTGGGTCCTGTCAGTGGTGCCATTGCTCACTTGGGCAAAGACAACGAAAACGGCGGCCGCATGGCCATTGATGAGCTCAATGCCGCAGGTCTGAAAATCGGTGACAAGCCAGTCAAATTCGAATTGCTGGCCGAAGACGATGCCGCCGATCCCAAGCAAGGCACGGCTGCTGCCCAGAAATTGGTCGACGCCAAAGTCAACGGCGTGATCGGTCACCTGAACTCTGGCACCACCATCCCCGCTTCGCAGATTTACAACACAGCGGGCATCCCTCAAATTTCCCCATCGGCAACCAACCCCAAGTACACCCGTCAGGGTTACGCTGGCGCGTTCCGCGTGGTGGCCGATGATGTGCATTTGGGTGGCACCCTGGGCAAGTACGCCGTGGAAACCCTCAAAGGCAAAAACATCGCTGTGATCGATGACCGCACAGCCTACGGCCAAGGCGTGGCCGAAGAATTCAAGAAGGGCGCGACAGCTGCTGGCGGCACCATCGTCGGTCATGAATTCACCACCGACAAGGCCTCCGACTTCAACTCCATCCTGACCACACTGAAGGCCAAGAAGCCTGACGTCGTGTTCTTCGGCGGCATGGATGCTGTGGCTGGCCCCATGTTGCGTCAGATGAAATCTCTGGGCATTGAAGCCAAGTTCCTGGGCGGCGACGGCATCTGCACTTCCGAGCTGGCCAAGCTGGCTGGCGACGCCATGAAAGACGAGTCCGTCTTCTGCGCTGAAGCCGGTGGTGTTGAAGGCGAACAAAAAGCCGGCATGGAAAAGTTCCGTGCTGACTTCAAGGCCAAGTACAACGCCGATGTCCAGGTGTATGCACCTTACGTTTATGACGCCGTCAAAGTCATGGCCACCGCCATGGTGACCGCAGGCTCGGCTGATCCAGCCAAGTACCTGCCCGCTTTGAAAGCCATCAACTACAAAGGCGTGACAGGCAATATCGCATTTGACGAAAAAGGCGACATCAAGAACGGCGCCTTGACCTTGTATACCTACAAAGGTGGTGAGCGTTCGCAACTCGCCGTGGTTCGCTGATCTGACAGCCCCCGCTGGTCGGGGGCGCATTCAGCAGGGCTTTCAAGCTGCTTGTTGAATGCACAGACGAAAAAAAGCCTGCACTTGTGCAGGCTTTTTTGTGTGTGACTGACCCGTCCTGTCAGAGGTTGATTCCTTTTAATAAAAGAAAAGGCAACCCTGATGGAGTCAGACTCCAAACGCAGTCAGCGCGATGACACGCTGGCTTTGAAGTTCGCTGTTGCTCGGTGAAAACAAGAAACGCGCCCAAAGGCGCGTTTCTTGTTGATTTCTGGCGGAGCAGGCGGGATTCGAACCCGCGGTGGGCTATTAACCCACACACGCTTTCCAGGCGTGCGACTTAAACCACTCATCCACCGCTCCGAAGCGTCGTATTGTAGCAGTGGATAAACACCGATTCAGGGGCTGGACCGCAATTCTTGTCACCGGGAACCGCTGAGCTGCGTGTGGTGGATTTTTTACTGAATTCTGTCTGCAGCGATGAACCGGCCATTTTTATCCTTAAACTTCGCCTCTGTTTGAATTCCTTTGTCCCTTCTTTGGCGCACAGCCCGACAAGCCCATGAAATTTCGCTTTCCCATCGTCATCATTGACGAAGATTACCGCTCCGAAAACACCTCGGGTTTGGGTATTCGCGCTTTGGCCGATGCCATCGTGGCCGAAGGCCTGGAGGTCTTGGGCGTGACCAGCTACGGGGATTTGTCGCAGTTTGCCCAGCAGCAAAGTCGGGCCAGCGCATTCATTTTGTCGATCGACGACGAAGAGTTTTCTCCAGGGCCCGACCTCGATCCGGCCGTGATCAATTTGCGCGCCTTCATTGACGAGGTGCGCCGCAAGAATGCCGACGTGCCGATCTATATTTATGGCGAGACCAAGACGTCACGCCATTTGCCCAATGACATTCTGCGCGAGCTGCATGGCTTCATCCACATGTTCGAGGACACGCCCGAGTTTGTGGCGCGTCACATCATCCGTGAGGCCAAAAGCTACCTGGAGGGCGTGCAGCCGCCGTTTTTCAAAGCCTTGTTGGATTACGCCGAGGATGGTTCTTACTCATGGCATTGCCCGGGGCATTCGGGCGGCGTGGCCTTTTTGAAAAGCCCGGTGGGTCAGATGTACCACCAGTTTTATGGTGAGAACATGCTGCGCGCCGACGTGTGCAATGCGGTGGAAGAGTTGGGCCAGTTGCTCGACCACAACGGCGCCATCGGTGAGAGCGAGCGCAATGCCGCCCGCATCTTCAATGCCGACCATTGCTTCTTTGTGACCAATGGCACCAGCACATCCAACAAGATCGTCTGGCACCATGCAGTGGCACCCGGTGATGTGGTGGTGGTGGACCGCAATTGCCACAAATCGATCTTGCATTCGATCATCATGACCGGCGCGATTCCGGTGTTCATGAAGCCCACGCGCAACCACTTCGGCATCATCGGCCCGATTCCCAAGAGCGAGTTCGAACCAGCGGCCATCATGGCCAAGATCAAGGCCAATCCTTTGCTCAAAGGGGTGGACCCGAAAAAAGTCAAACCCCGTGTGATGACACTCACGCAGTCCACCTATGACGGCGTTTTGTACAACACCGAAACCATCAAGAGCATGCTCGATGGCTACGTGGAAAACCTGCACTTTGACGAAGCCTGGTTGCCCCATGCCGCGTTCCATCCGTTTTATGGTCCCTACCATGCCATGGGTAAAAAGCGTGCCCGGCCCAAAGAGTCGATGGTTTACGCCACGCAGTCCATCCACAAATTGCTCGCGGGCATCAGCCAGGCCAGCCATGTGCTGGTGCAGGACGCGCAAAACACCAAGCTGGACCGGCCGCTGTTCAACGAGGCGTATCTGATGCACACCTCGACATCGCCGCAGTACAGCATCATTGCCAGCTGCGACGTGGCTGCGGCCATGATGGAGCCGCCCGGCGGCACCGCCTTGGTGGAAGAAAGCATTGCTGAAGCGCTGGATTTCCGCCGCGCCATGCGCAAGATCGATGCCGAGTACGGCAAAGACTGGTGGTTCAAGGTTTGGGGCCCGGAGAAGTTCGCCGAAGAAGGCATTGGCCGGGCAGAGGATTGGATCTTGCGCAACGACCCACGCAAGAAGGCCAGCAAGTGGCACGGTTTCGGTCAGCAACTGGCCGACGGCTTCAACATGCTGGACCCGATCAAGTCAACCATCGTGACACCGGGACTGGACCTGGACGGCAAGTTCGACAAGACGGGCATTCCAGCCTCGATCGTGAGCAAGTTCCTCACGGAGCACGGTGTGGTGGTCGAGAAGACCGGTCTCTACAGCTTCTTCATCATGTTCACCATTGGCATCACCAAGGGCCGCTGGAACACGCTGCTCACCGCCTTGCAGCAGTTCAAGGACGAATATGCCAAGAACCAGCCGATGTGGAAAATCATGCCGGAGTTTTGCCAGAAGCATCCGCGCTACGAGCGCATGGGCCTGCGCGATCTGTGCCAGCATGTGCACGAGATGTACGCCAAGTACGACATTGCGCGGTTGACCACCGAGATGTATTTGTCCGATCTGGCACCGGCCATGCGCCCATCAGATGCCTACGCCCACATTGCACAACGCAAAACCGAGCGTGTAGAAATCGACCACTTGGTAGGCCGCATCACGGTGGGCTTGGTGACGCCTTACCCACCGGGCATTCCGTTGTTGATTCCTGGTGAAGTGTTCAACAAGAAGATCGTGGATTACCTCAAGTTCGCCCGCGAATTCAACGAGAAGTGCCCCGGCTTCGAAACCGATATCCACGGACTGGTGGAACTCAAGGACGCCGAAGGCAAGAAGCGCTATTTTGCGGATTGCGTGAAGCCTTGAAGCCTGCGTGGTGTGTGCGGCTCTTGGGGCTTTGGGGGTTTTGGGTGTCCCAGGGGAGGGCAGGTGGGGGGGGGGGGGGGGGGGGGGGGGGGGGGGGGGGGGGGGGG
>ERZ1292633.200-Hain-H41-02um-R1-200-length-80454-cov-12_pt1 | contig 80454 bp, 73 predicted proteins | sample MGYA00564406_ERZ1292633 | MGnify/ENA primary metagenome ERZ1292633 (study PRJEB36523, sample SAMEA6512639) | groundwater metagenome | collected 2019-01-08 | study: AquaDiva: Metagenomics assemblies of 32 groundwater samples
CAGCCTACCAGCCTACCAGCCTACTCGCTCTACTCGCCTTCCCTCCCCTGGATCGCCGCCTCCGTGCTTCCCGCCCTGATCGCGTTCGGATTCGTGCTGCGCGGAGCGGTCACGCAAGCTACGGACATTTCGATACGCACGCCGTGGCCGCTCCTGCCGTCCGAAACGTTGCTCGCGCTTGCGCTCATTCCGCTGTGCGCGTGGCTTGCCGCGTGGAAAGCGAATCGTCGCTGGGTCACCACGCTTCTCATCGCGCTTGCGCTCGTCTCCGTCGCGGCGGTCTCTCCCCTGCTCTATCGCATCGGCTACGGTTTTGACGGCTTCCTGCATGTCGCGACCGAACGCATCGTCCTCGAAACCGGCACGCTCGAACCGAAACCGCTGTATTACATGGGGCAATACGTGTTCGTCACATGGCTGTCCCGGTTCACAAGTCTTCCGGTGGAAGTCGCGGATCGTTTTCTCGTCGCGGGCGCGCTCGCGTTTCTCCCGCTCTTCTTTTTGTACGGACGCGTCGCCGCTCGACGCTTCGAAGACGCGGCGCTGCTGCTTTTCTTGCCGCTCGCGCCTTTCGTGGCCACCACGCCGCAAAGTTTTGCGTACGTGTGCGGCGTGGGTGCCGTCCTGCTTTCACTCGGCGGAAAAGTGCATCCCGCCGCCGGGTTGTCGATGGCCGCGTGGTCGCTCGCGATCCATCCCTTGGCGGGACTGCCGCTTGCCGGCGCGACGGTCGCGCTTCAATGGGTCAACGTTCGACAAGAACGTGCGCTCCGATCGCCGATCACGTGGCTCCTCACGATCGCCGCGGCGGCCGCGGTCCCGCTCGCGTTTCTCGTCATCAGCCGAGGCGCGTCCACGGGCATCGAGTGGGACTTCTCGCGCATCATCGACGTGCGAACGTGGACCGAGTCGTTCGTCGCGCTCGCGCCGCCGCGCAACCGCATCGCGCTCTGGCCCGACTGGACCGCGCTCGTTCTCTTCCTCGCACCACTCCTCGCCGTCGCGGCCGCGCTTGTCGCGATTTGGCGCGACAAAGAGCAACGCCATCGCTGGATCGTCCTCACGGTCATCGGCGCGGGAACCGCGCTCGGCGGATTCCTGATGCGCGCGGCCGGCGATTTCGCGTTCCTGATCGACTACGAGCGCGGCAATTATGCCGACCGCCTGTTTCTCGTCGGCCTGCTCCTCGTCCTTCCCGCGGCGACCGTCGGCGCGGCGCGCTGGCTCGCAAAACTCGAAACGGCGCCGGCGCTCTCCGCGACGGTCGCGCTCATCGGCCTCGTCGCGTGGCACGGCGCACAGGCGCATGCCGCCCTCCCGAGACACGACGCGGCCGCCGCGAGTTACGGCTGGAGCGTCGGCCGCGGTGACGTGGAGGCCGTGCGCTGGATCGACTCGGACGCGCAAGGCGCGGCGTACACCGTACTCGCAAACCAAAGCGTGAGTGCGGCGGCCGTACGCGAATTAGGCTTCAAGCGCTACCATCCTTCGACAGGCTCGGGACAAGCTCTTTTTTACTATCCGATTCCCACCGGCGGCGAGTTGTATCAATATTTCCTCGAAGCCGTCGGGCGCGAGCAGGCGCTTGAGCCGATCCGCGAAGCCGGGCAACGGACTGCGGCGTCCGTGGTCTATGTCGTCGTCAACGATTATTGGTGGGACGCGGAACGCGTCGCCGAAGAACTCTCGACGCTCGCCGACAAGGAAACGACGACATCCGACGGACGCGTACGGATCTTTCGGTTCAATTTGACGCGATAATTACACGAAAATAAGCCCTCTCTCGCCCACAGAACGATGAGTTGCTCGTATGATATACTCTCTTTGAGTAAGAAAATCCTTTCTGCCGATTATGCCTATCAACAGGGAAAAATATCAGGAGGTAATCCTGTATCTTTGCCAAAAGCTTGGTGGAGAGATTAAGGGGAAGAAAAAACTGGCGAAGCTCCTGTACTTCGCGGATTTTGATAATTACGAAAAATACGGAACATCAATCACAGGCGACACCTACTACGCTCTCCCAATGGGTCCGTTTCCGACAACGCTAGACAAGACCGTCCAATCCATGAAGAAACCGAACGACGAAGCACATCGTGTTTGAATGGGCCGCAGGAATGTTTTAAATTTTGCTAATTTTGGCGTAAAACAAACCCCTTGACGAAGGGGTGTTTTTTGCCTATATTGGTTCAAGTGCGCTTGTGGGCGAAAGCCCCGTTCGGCCAACTTCCATAAGCCGAAGCCAAGCGCACCAATACAGACCTCAAGGGTCGTTTTTTATTTTCAGGAATCCATCATCCAACCACCGCCGATCTTCCTAACGGTTTGCGAACCGTTAATTTTGACTTCCTTCCAAGAGGGAGCAACGCTCCAGAAATGGTAGTTACCATCCCCAATCCGACGTACGACAACATTGACGCGGCGAGGTTTGGTTAAGTCAGTGATGGCATGAAAGGCCCAGTACGCAACGTGTTTCGTCTGACGAAAACCGCTACTGTCCGCTTTACCTACGGGCTGTATGGCAGATCGATATTCTTGCATCGTTGTTGTTTTCTTAATGATATCCACCGCCTCTTGAATACAAAGCAGCTTGCTCCTCTGCGCGAGCTTCGTCCGTGGTGTACGCGTGCCATCATACTGAAGATGATGGAACCCATCTGACGAAAAGTGCACGTCCGTACCGAGGGCTGGGCAACGCACTTTTACTACGGACTTATAAAACGTCTCGGCCCTCGCCTTGATTTTGGCAAACTCTTGTTGATCGAAAACCTCCATAGCTACGCCACAACTTACGCCACGATAAAATATGCGTCAATCGTTTTAGGATGTAATGAATGGATAATGCGTACAAAGATCGGTATCTTCATGACACAAGTCTCCTGCGCCTGCCCTTCGAGGGAAGGTTCAGGATTTTTTCGTTTATGCTAGATTTCAAATTAACAAAACACGATCGCTTTTCTTTGCATCGGGGTGCATGGCGATAACTACGATGATGGGAAGATGGAGAGGCGCGCGCTTGAGAGGGTGGCGGGGATGTTTTAAAGAGCCTACTCTGGATCGAGGTTCGGATACCTCAGACCCAACCAGTATTCAGACTTAAAATCTATCGAGATATCCGTTGTAGAAACAGCCCAGACTTCACACTCAATCTCATGGAGAAAGAATCCTTCTTTCCTTAGCTGGCTGACCACCCAAAGCAAAGCTGAAGTATCTGTTGTTGCTGTAGACGACCTAGAAAAAACAGCGTGACGGTACTCATGCATTCCAGAGGTTGAAGCAAAAACCCTTCCCAAGGACGAGGTCGAAAACGACCGATCAGACGTGGCCTGGGCCGCATACGGAACGAATCCATCACTTTCGGAAAAACACATAGGCACAACCGCGGTCTGGACCTGAAAACCAAAGGGAGATTGAAAGAGTTCCGGATCAAAAACCGAGGAAAGGAGAGATGTCTCACGCTCGAAGGATGAGGCACAGATCGCAAACTCCCACCCCCCGCGCTCCGAAAGAGCGCGAGCGACACCCGAGCGGTTCACAGATGAGATGAGACCGAGAATTTCCTGCTGCATAATTTGATAATCTGCTTCATTTGGCTCGCTGTCAAGAACCCTCGACCCAGCCCTGTTTAAGAACCCTAAAGCCTACCTGCTCCTGTTGTACTTGGACAGGCCCTTGCGGTGTCTGGTGAGTCGCCATGACCTGCTGCCTGCGCAGCTCGGTCTCGAATCGGAATTGGTTAGCTATCCCCGTCGTCTCTATGCAGGCAATAGTATAAGTTTTCTTCACCTGTGCAGCATTTGGACCTATTTCAATCTCAGGATTCCAAACGGTCTTCCCCAGCCCCATTTCTCCAGCATAAATATCGTACAGGCCTGTCATGGCCCGCGCAAGATCAGCATTCGCCTCAACGACAGTCGACAAACCCAGATCCTCCTTAGCTTCCCGACGCCCAATGAAATAAGTATGCGCGTGGAGTTTCTCGGTAAAAAATTCTACAACCTTTTCCATTTCATCCTCACGCATCTTGTTTTTATGACTTTTTAAGAGGCGTTTGGCTAGCAAGCGGATGAGGTTGTGGGTGCGGTTTACGTTCCCGAGCGCTAGCGGGTGGATGCTGGGGCTGGCGTCAACAAATTTCATGAAAATCTTTCCGAGTTCTATCTCGTCCTTGATACCAAACTTGTCCTTTGCTAGTGCCATGAAGGCAACAACATCTTCCACGGAGATAGGTATCCGAGCATTCGGATTGTTCGGGTTGCTCGAATCGATGGGATTGAAGGCGTTCGCAGTTGACGGATCGATCGGCGACAATTCTGAAAGGTCGCTCATAACGATTTCATCTGCCCCGAGGGCAATCATGGATGCCGCACTGTGAGCCTTGTACGGAACCAAAACGGAAAACGTGTCGCAATATTCCCGAATCATGCTAACAAGTCGCCACGGAACCATAGTGTCACCACCCGAACTGTACAGAAAAAGGTCTATTTTCGTTACACGACCCATCTGTCGTAGCTGGTTACTGAACAGCGGGACGACATCCATGGCCACCCGGGCATTCAAGGGCCCGGGACGGTCGCTCGTAATATAGGAAATGACCCGCGAACCGCGACGGGTTTCAATGTCCTTCAGGAATTCAGTCTTGGTCATATGAGGTTTATAGCGAGGGATTAGAGGAAACGCAAGCAATGAAAAGTTTTGTGAATATAGGCTTAGCTTAGCACACCCAGAACAAAACACGAACAGTATGTCAAGGGCCGGTTCCAGAAAATGACGACAAGATGGATTACCTAGCCCACGAACACGTGACGAATCTATTTTACCTTCTTCCCCTTCTTCTTTTCGCTTAGGTGCTCCATCATCATTTGTTTTTCCGTCAGCTCCTTATACATCCCAAACAAAAACTCCAACCTCTCCGCTTCCGTTGCAAACCCTTTCTTACCATAGCATTTATCGACCGCCTTATCTAATTCCTGATGCGCTTTGAGCAACTTTGGCGGCATCGTGTTCGGATCGTAAAGATCGGCCAGAGTTGAAGTTGGGAATTCTTTCCGAATATCTAAGACGAATTGAGCGGCTTTTTCAACGCTTTCTTTGTCCTTGTCGGAAACTTCTTGAGGCCAGGGGAAATTATTGTAGACAATGTCTTTTGAGTAACGATAATCTGACTTAAGACGCCCCGCAACAGATCGCATCCAAGTCATGTGCATCTCGCTTTCGAGAACGCCGAAGTGGTAGAGAGTGGCACCCGGCACGATAATACAGGTATCCCCTGTTATTATTTCGGGGCCAAAAAATCCCATAGGTATATACTTTCGATTCTCTGAGGAGACACGAGGAATGAGAATATATTCCTTGACCGGTTGTCTATCCTCCCCGAACAAATAGGGGATATTTGCCAGTTCTCGAGTTGCGGGTCGTGATGACTGTTCTCTTTTTAGACGAATATATTGAAGTCGTTGCATGACCAAGGGCATCTCTTTCAATCGTCGAGGATCTGCATCTTTAAGCCACAAACAAAATCTCTGCCCACCTTGTAAAAATTCCTTGGCGGCCATGAACGGTTTGATAAATTCCTTTGCATTCGGTTCTTCGACGAGAAAGTCATTTAGATCGGTCGCAGTATCGAAAATAAGCTGACCATCATCGTTCGGCATACTGCCAAATGCCGCGTCAGGCAAATCTGAAACAAGCGGTTTACCCCTTGAAGCAATAAGAACATTTGCAGCGTCTACTAAATATGGGTTGATATTCTTAGCCACGATACGGTGTGGCTCGCTTCGCACATCGTCATACTCGAAAATTGTCTTCGGGGCTTTATCAATAAACGAGAAACCAATAATGACACAGAAAACAGCCGCCTTGCCTCGAGCTTCGTTCGTCCACTTAAATGTCCTGTGAGCGAATTTAATACTTATTCCATAACGTGAAAGCATCTCATTCCACAGAATAGCCACTTGCTCACCCTGCGTGATCGAGTTTGTAGATACAAAAGCCACTTCGATGCCGGTCCCGTGAATATACTTCGCGGCCTTCAGATACCAACCCGTGACATAGTCCAAATTACCGGCATTATTTACGCCCTCGGAAATTTCAGCCAGCTCAGCACGCTGCTCATCGCTCATCACCTTGGAACCGATAAACGGCGGGTTCCCAAAAATGTATGAAAGCTTTTCTTTTGGAACGACTTCGTTCCAGTCCAACTTCAACGCATTATCTTGGTGAATATTCGGCCGCTTTGTAAGCGGCAATCGCGCATAATACACGCCAAACACGTCGCCAAGCTCCGTGTTCATCTGGTGATCCGTCAACCAAAGCGCAAGCTCCGCAATACGCGCGGGAAACTCTTCGATTTCGATGCCGTACATGCAATCAACATCAATTCGCGACAGTGCGCCCATATTCAGCATCGTCGTCTGTGTTGCACCATCTCCCTCTCGAACATAAAGTCGCTTCAACAACTCAATCTCCATGCGTCGAAGCTCGCGATACGTAACAACCAAGAAGTTACCGCAGCCACAAGCCGGATCCAGAAACTTCAGCTTTCCAAGCTTGTCATGCAACGTTTCGAGTTTGCGTTTGTTTCTTCCGACTTCCTCTAATTCATTTTTAAGATCATCCAAAAATAGCGGGCCGATCACCTTCAAAATATTTTTCTCCGAAGTGTAGTGGGCACCCAAATCATGACGAACCTTCTCATCCATAACAGACTGAAACATGGAGCCGAAAATAGCCGGTGAGATCAGACTCCAATCAAACGAAGCGCAGTCCAAAAGCAACTGACGCATTTCGCTCGTAAAGATCGGCACATCAATCCTTTCTTCAAACAGATGACCGTCGATGTACGGCAGCTCCTTCAAATCATCATCCAAATTTGATTGACGCTTTTCTTTCGGGCTATTGAGCACCTGGAACAAAAGACTCAGCTGCGTGCCAACATCGGTTCCGTCTTCACGCGTATGGCTCGTGAGATACAAGCGAAACGTATCATTCTCAAAAATGCGCGTGTCATCGGAAAAGAAACAAAACACCAGACGCACGAGCAATACTTCCAGCGGATGCCCCTGAAAGCCCGAGTCGGCCAGAGCCTTGTGAAGCTGCCCCACCTTGTTTGCCGCTTTTACGTTAATCGGATCTTCATCTTTGAATACCACCTCGTGACGGCCGGCGATAAAACCCAGCGTCTTTACATGCTTAGGCAAATCTTTCAAAGAAAACTCCAAGAACTCATTGGCGTTTACCTCCAAATCATACAAACGCATTCTCTGAAAATCGCTCACGATCACGTAACGCGGCTGTTCATCCTCTTTGATTGATGCGCTGAGCAAATAATCCATCGCCTGCTTGAATGCATCATCCAAGTTCCGACCCTCGGATTTATGCTCCGCCAGCAATTGACCGGGCCAAAAGACATCAATACGCCCTTTCGCATCCTTCCCCAGCCTTTCAACCGCCTTTTCAAAAACCGCGACTCGCCGTCGCTTCACGCCAAAAACCTCAAAGAACTCATTCCAAAAACTCTGCGCCTCGGCGCGCTCTTCCGTAGCATCCGCCCATTCCTGGGCAAACCCTGCCGCTCGGGCCCGAATCTCGTGTAAACCAAGAGGCATAATGGGTGCATTTACTCACATTCTCGCTCGTCTCGCAATGGCGATTACCCTGCAATAAATCTCAAAAACCGTTCCGCATACGCTTCCGGATCATGCCGCTTCGCTAATTCGTACATCATCGTCGATTGTTCGCGATACGTTTCCGGATTTCGTAACGAATCGATCGCGCTGATCCAAGCGTCCTCGTCGTCTCGCGGAACGACGAGGCCCGCGTCGCCAAGCGTCTCACGCACGCCGCCGACGTCGGACGCGATAACAGGAAGACCGACGGACGCCGCCTCGAGCAGTACCGTGGGCTGGTTTTCCATGATTTGGGACGGGAACAGCAAAACGTCCGCCTCACGCATGGCGTCCATGATTTCCTTTTGCGGCGCGTTCATGACCGTCGTGATCCGATACGGTGTACGAGACGCGAGACGCGAAACGATGCCCGCGCCTTTTTCTTTGGTGCCGCCGACGAACAAGAGGCGTAACGTCTCGCCCGGAGCGCGCATCGCAAACACAATCTCCGGCGCCGGATTCGCCAATACTTCAGTGCGGACACCTTCAAACCACCCGCGACGCGTGTGCTGATCAAGCAACCACCGCGTCGGTGAAATCACCAGATCCGGCGAACGAAAAAACAAACGTCGCATTCCGCTCCATAATTTTTGCCAGCTCGTGATTGGTTCCGAAGCACGCAAACGGCCGGACGGCTCAAAAAGCTGAACGTCATGCAAAACATGCACCCATTTAACTGCTCTCTGCTCTCTGCTCTTTGTTTGCTGCACAACGGACGGCGTACCAAATCCGCATCCCGTGAGATTATGGGTCAGTAAAACGTCCGGATGCCAGGCGACGATTTTGTCCACCATCTCTCGATGGGAAAAAAGATCCGCAAGATGCCGCAACAAGCGGATCGGCGCGGGCCAACGGAGCCAGGCGGTGTCGGGACGGAAGACGCGAACTTCATGTCCGGCGTTCTTTAGAATGTCGGATTGAAGCTCAGCGACACGACCCGCGCCGCCCGGCGATCCGAACGCATTTGTCAGAATGGCGATTTTCATGTGGCGATAGTCTCACGATACACCTTCTGCAACCCGTCGAGATGGGCGTCCCAAGAAAACGTTTGCGCGTGCGCGACGGTCTTGTCGGCCAAGCGCGATCGGAACGCGACGTCGGACAGCACGCGATACAACGCCGAAGCGAGTTCTTCGACCGAACCCGGTTTCACGAGCAGCCCCGTTTCGTTTTGACGCACGACGGTACGCAATCCCGGCAAATCGGACGCGACCACGGGAACGCCGCAGGCCTGCGCCTCGAGCGCGACGAGACCGAACGCCTCGGCCGCGTTCGTGGACGGAAACGCGAACACGTCGGCGCTGCGAAAGGCGTCGACGAGTGACGCGTCGTCCAAGCGACCGAGAAAATGCGTACGCCGATCGATCCTGAGGACGCGTGCGCGCTCTTCGTATTCGGCGCGAAGATCGCCGTCGCCGACGACGAGAAGATGCGTCTTTGCGTCGAGTTGCGATATCGCCTGCAATAAATTTCCGACACCTTTAAACGTATGCGCGCGATCCAGCCCACCGACGAACAACACGACCGACGCGCCGTCCGGAACGGCAAAACGCACACGAGCGGATGGACCGGGTGAAAAAACATCCGTGTCCACACCGAAGGGTAATTCGACAAACTTTGACGGATCGCGGCGCAACAAGCCGCGCACGGACGAAGACGCGGCGTAATCAAAAGAAGAGACGAAGATCTTGTTTGCTCGTGAAAGAAGAAGCGGCTGTATGAATATCCGTTCGAGCGTGATGGGAATCGCTTCCGGCCCTTCGGCCTTGGCGTCCATGTGAAACGTCAGCACGACGGGAGGAAGATCGCGCAGCGAAAACAGCAGGCGATCGGCGGTGCCGAAGTACGGCCAGTGAACGTGAACGAGGTCGAATGCGCGCAATACCGGACGGATCCTGCGAAGCCAAGACGCATTCCCAAATCGCCACGCCGTCGGGACGCGCTGCACGAAGGACGGATCGCGATTGCTCGAACCGATCCTCGGCTCCGGCGCGAACAACGTCGCCTCGACGCCGCGCGCGCGCAACCCAGCGACCTCGCGCAGCGCGACGCTGCCGATCCCGCCGATATCCGGCGGCGCGACACAGGCGAGATGCGCGATCTTCATACTGGCCCTCCCCCCTCCTTACGAAGGAGGGGCTGGGGGAGGTCTCTCAACGCTTCGCGCCGAACAAGCTCGGTCAGCTGCCGTTCCTGACGCACATGGGAGACATGAAGCTGAAAGACGAGGACGAACAGGAGCACGAGACCGAAGTACACGACGAGGTCGGCACCGCGACCCACGCCGAAGAGTTGCGCCGCGCGGCTCGCGGTGTCCGGGATCCAAACGACCACGAGCGCGCCGATCGTCCCGAGCGACCACAGCGACGCGACGCGCAATCCGACCGCGCCTTGGCGTTTTCGTCGCCAAACAAGCCACAGACTCGCGAGCAGGGACAAGCTTAAAAGAATTTGGATGAGAATCATAAGATATTATTGAAACGCGCCGAGAAGCAGATGCCACACAATCTTCACCGCGTCGGAGGTTTTGTTCCCCTTGGCGAGCGTTTCCGGCGTATAGCGAATGCGCGTCGGAACCTCGATCCAGCGGAGATCGGAATGCGTCACGAGACGCAGAATCTCGGAGCAATGCGCCATGCGGTCCTGTCGGAAATCGATGCGTCGCGCGGCCTTGGCCGTCATCGCGCGCAATCCGCTTTGCGGATCGGTCACGCGACGCGGAATCCCGAGCGCGAGACTCGAAAACACGCGCCCGACAAACAGGACGCCGCGGCGCAAAAGCGGCATGCCGGGCGACTCCACGCCCAAGAATCGCGAACCGAACACGACGTCCGCCTTTCCTGTTTTGATCGGTTCGAACAGGGCGGGAATCGTTTCCGGATCATGCTGCCCGTCGGCATCGACGTGAAGCACGATGCCCGCGCCGAGCGCGAGCGCGGCCTCCGTCCCCGTCCGCAACGCCGCCCCCTGCCCGCGATTCAGCCCGTGGCGCAACACCACGGCTCCCGCCTCCCGCGCACGCTCGGCCGTCCCGTCGCCGGAACCGTCATCCACCACCACGATCTCGTCGACGAACGGCCGGATACCGGAAATAGCCGCTTCAATGCGGCTTTCTTCCCGAAACGCGGGCATCACGGCAATCACCTTCATCAGGCTGATTTTAGCGCAAAAAGCTCAAAAAGAGCAAAGAACAAAGAGCAGCCCCAATCGAAAACTGCTCTTTGCTCTCTGTTCTTTACTCTTTTCCCTACTCCCCAAAACTCCTAAACCCGGTCAACAACGTCTTGTTTGCAATCGTATAATCGATCGCCTTCTTTAATCCGTCGTCCAGCGTTACAAGCGGGATCCAACCGAGCTTTTCCTTGGCTTTGGCGATTTCCGGAAGACCGAGTTGCGAAAGGAACAAGAGCGAATCCTTGAAGACGATTTTGGAAGACGAGCCCGTCATCTCGATGATCCGGTTCGCAACGTCCACAATCGGCACATCCAAATCGCTGCCGATATTCACCGGACCGGCGTCCTCGGGCTGCGCCATCATCTTGATCATGCCGTCCACCACGTCGGTCACGTACACCAAAGACGTTTTGAACGACGCGTCGCCGAAAATTTCCAAGTCGGTACCGTCAAGCGCGTTCGTGATGAAATCCGGAATCATGTGCCCGTCAAAAATCGGCATGCGCGGGCCGTACGTGCGAAAGATACGCGCGATGCGAACATCGATATCATGCGCTTGTTCGTATGTCGCGCAGCACGCTTCCGCAAACCGCTTTCCCTCGTCGTAACACGCGCGCAGACCAAGCGTGTCGGTCGAGCCCTGCTCTTCTTCCTTGAACAAATGGCCGTCGGCCGGACGCGGCCCGTATACCACCGATGTCGAAGCATGCACGACGCGCGCCTTGTAGCGCACCGCCAAGTCGAGCACGTTTTTCATGCCGAGCGAGTTGGCATACAGCGTCTGGATGCGATGTTGTTCGAATTTTTTAGGGCTCGTCGGACAAGCAAGATGATAAATCTCCTGAATGCCTTGAAATTTTACCTTAAATCTTGCGAGCTCGGGAAATGCTTCCGGATCAAACGGGGCGTTCACATCGTGACGGATAAACTCAAACTCCGGATGACGCAGAAGGTGATCAATGTTCGCTTCTTGACCGGTAGAAAAATTATCAAGACAGATCACGCGACACGTTTTGAGCAAAGCCTCGCAAAGATGGGAGCCGATAAACCCCGCTCCGCCGGTGACGAGGACGATCTTTTTGTCGAATACGGTTTCCGCCATATGGTTAGTGTTGACCGAAATGCGACGTGAGTTGTCGTTGCGCACGCGAATAGTCGATCATCCGGCGCAAACCGTCTTCCATACGAACCAACGGCAACCAGCCAAGTACCTGACGCGCTTTATTAATGTCCGGCAGGCCGGCTTCTCCGTGACGATGTTCGACCGGCTCAAAATGCACGCGCGAAGAACTCTCCGTGAGCTTGATCACTTGCGCCGCAACGGAAGACAAAAGAAACTCTTGATCAGACCCAAGATTCACCACCGTAACATCGATGGGAGAGTTCATATGACGGATGAGTCCGTCCACGATATCGGAAACATAAGAAAGGCCGATCCGCGCATCCTCGGGATACGGCAACTCGATATCCTTTTTTTCAAGCGCGTTATTGATCATGTCCGGCAACAGATTGCCGTCGAACAACTTCATGCGTGGGCCATAGGTGCGAAAAATGCGCGAGATCTTCACGTCGAGACCGTACACATCCTGATACGTGTACAGGATGGCCTCGCTAAAGCGTTTGCCCTCGTCGTATGCGCCGCGTGATGTGAGGTGGTCGAACACGCACGGGTCGGTCTCGGAGACGAACGGACGGTCGGGAGTGCGCGGTCCGTACAATACGGAGGATGACGCGTAGAGAATCTTCGATTGGTTTGCCACGGCAACGTCCAGCACGTTTTTCACGCCGATGGAATTCGTGAGCACCGTTGCGATCTTGAAATCCTCGAAATGCCGCTTCGAGATGGGGCAGGCCAAGTGATAGATCTCCTGAATGCCTTGGAATTTCACTTTGAAACGATCCAGTTCCGGAAACTCGTTCAAATCGAACGGTTGGACGATGTCGTGATTGATAAATTCGAAGTTCGGATTCTGTAACAGGTGCTCGATGTTTGCGACCGAGCTCGTAGAAAAGTTATCCACGCAAATGACGTGGTGCTCTTTCACTAACGCGTCGCACAAGTGTGAACCGATAAAACCGGCGCCACCCGTCACGAGGATGTTCTTGCGCGAAAAGACAGGCTTCTTTGGAGACATGGACACAGTATACAGTTAACAGTTGCCAGTTGCCAGTCCGACCATCAATTATTGGTTAATGGTTATTGGTTAATGGTTAACGGTTTTCTAAACGTAAAGTACTTATGCATGACGAACGTATAACACGCGCATAACCCGGCCACGACGACGATCACGAAGTAGTCGTAAATCCCGAGGAGGACATAACCGATCCAAAACAGGAAGGACTGCAAAAACGTCACGGACGCGACCACAAAAGCGTACCATGCAATTTGGTGGACGGACGTTTCTTTCGCCTCGTAGGTCCAAAAACGATGCGCCGCGTAATTGAATAGGACGGAAATACACGTCGCGCCGAGGTTCATGATGACGCGCGCGTTATCCGACGCGCCGGGAAACATGATGCGGGACTGGAGTGTGTACGCGGAAATGTAGACAATAAACGAGGCCCCGCCGACCAGGATGAATTTGACGATGGTTTTGACTTCTCGTCTGGCAAACGTATATACGCGGCGGATCATATAGGGATACGTGTCACACCTAGACATGACGTCAGGCGCATTCTACACTCGCTCGGGAATCGTCGCCACCTATGATCAGAACCGGACAGTCTGCAAAACGGCTTATCTTACTATTTGGGGACCTAGTCGCGCTCCAAATCGCCCTCTTCCTGACCATCGCCATACGCTTTGGCGGTTTTGACGTCGAACGATGGCGCATCAACTGGCCAGCCTTCACCCTCGTCTCGTTTGCCTGGGTCGTCGGTTTTTACGTCGCGGGATTATACGACCTAGGACTGATCCGTGAGCCGCTGAAGCTCTTTCGCACGTACCTCGAGGGCATGATCGCGAACTTGGCGGTCGCGCTCGCCTTCTTTTATCTCCTTCCCATTTTTGGACTCGCGCCTCGAACTATCCTGTTTCTGTTTTTTGCCACAAGTCTTTTGGTCGGCTACTTTTGGCGGCTGACGGCAAATCGTCTCATTCAATCAACCTTCTCAAAACAGCGCCTGCTCTTTGTCGGGCCGGCGGAAGAGCTCCGTAAAGTGGATGACTTGTTGCGTGAAAGTCAACTTGGTATCGAAGTCGTAGCGGCCATCGCCACCTCGGGGGAGACATACAAATTTCACCATGTGACTTGGTATCCGGACATTCGCTCGTTTTCACAGGCGTTGAAAGAGTCCCAAATTAGCACCGTCGTCCTTGGCGTGAAGCCCGACGGCATTCCCGAGTTGCGCGATGAATTGTACCGATCGCTGATCACGCGCGTAGACATTCTCGATCGCGCGGAACTCGAGGAAGCGACCACGGGACGCATTCCCCTGTCCTATGTCACCCAAACATGGTTTTTGCATCATTTGAAAGAAAGCGACAAAGCCTGGTTTGAATCAACCAAGCGCATCGCCGACATCCTTCTCGCCATCCCCGTCGGCATCGTCACGCTTCTCCTCCTGCCATGTGTCGCCCTCGGAATTAAAATCGCGTCGCCCGGTCCCGTATTTATCAAACAATCGCGCGTCGGCAAAGGCGGCCGACCGTTCACCCTCATAAAATTCCGATCCATGAAGGTGCAAAGCGGAGACGGTTTAAGCGAGCCAAACGGCCCGCAATTTACCACGGATGCCAAAACGGATCCTCGTCTTTTTCCGTTCGGACGATTCATGCGTCGCAATCGTATCGACGAATTTCCGCAAGTCTGGAACGTCGTGAAAGGCGAGCTTTCGTTCATCGGCCCGCGTCCGGAACGACCGGAGTTCGTGGAACCGCTGCTCGAGCGCATGCCCTATTACGGCTTGCGCCATCTGACGAAGCCGGGCCTCACGGGATGGGCGCAGGTAAAATTCCTGACGCCGACCGCAAGCCTCGACGATAATCTGAAAAAGCTTCAGTACGATCTATACTATATTAAAAACCGTTCACTCATCCTCGATGCGCTGACGCTGCTCAAAACGATCGGCGTCATCCTGCGTCATCAAGGAACGTAATCGGCGTTATAGCGTCTTTCGCAAACGGAACACGGTTTTGCAAGTGGAGACGATGTTCTTCCAACGTAACGCGCTGGACGGACCATTCACCGGCCGGACGAATACGGGAACGGTCACATACGTGCGGCCCATTTTTAGCAGGCGAAGCAATATCTCGGCCATGAAGGCAAAGCTGTCGGTGGTGGGCAACGCTTGTCGCAAATCCTCCGTCCGATAGACGTTGATCCCGTTGTAATACGGCATCTTGTGACTGAAGAGAAAATTGAGGATGCGCGTGTACCAGCGCGACAGAAACCGGCGATACCATGCGCGAACCTCCGGATTCGCCGTGTAGGTCACGATCATGTCGGCTTCGCCGAGATGCGACAAGATCTTCGGCATCGAGCTTGAATCGTTTTCGTTGTCGCCGGGAACCATCATGACGTAATTCCTTGACGCAAGACCGATGGCTTTACGATACTGATCGCCGAGGCCGATGAACGCTTTCGAATGTGCGTGACGGATCCTGTCCGGCTTCTGCGCGACGAGCCGATCGGCGATGTCCGGCGTACCGTCATGCTTCCCCTCGCGGTCGAGACAAGTCATAATCAAAATTTCGAAATCCGAAATACCCGAATTCGCCAACGCCAACTCCGTATCGCGGACCGCGTTTTCCAGGTTTGCCGCCTCCTTGAATGCCGGCATGATGATGGTCATCGAACGATTCATAGATCGGGGTGATGGTAACCGTACCTGTGGAAAAAGAAAAGCCCCGCCTGCATGCAGGCGGGGTCAATAGTGGCGCGTGATCAAGCCGACGGTCTCGGCGACGGCATCGAGCAAGCGCGACGTCTCGAGGTCGAGCGTGACGTCGCCCGCGTCGCGCGCCTTGAGCAGCGGAACGAGCGGCCGAACGGAGAGTACGGTGAACTCGCCGAACTGATGTTCGCCGCCGAGAAGCTCCTTCGGGAGCTCGTCCTCGCTGATGCGTACGATGCCGCCGAAGGCCATGGAGGCCATCATGGAGGGCTGAATGTACGCGCCGTAAACGAGCTTGATGCTCTCCGAAGAGACGGTGATGCGCGCCTCCTCCTCGAGCTCACGCGCCATAGAGGCGCGCACATTTTCCTCGTCCGCCTCACCACCGGCTGCCTCGAGGTTCGAGGAGCAAAGCGCGATCCGGAACTGCTCGACCATCACGACGCGGACTTCCTCTCCTCGTATGAAGTACGGGAGGAGCTTGGCGCCGTGCGGCGCGGTGACCACCGAGCGCGTGTGCGAGGCGTCGACCTCGCGGTCTCCCGAGACAATCGAGACGCTGACGCCAGCGATCGAGATCGAAACGGTTCCCCTGTTGTTCAGGAAGACGGTCTTTCCGTCCTCGGAGACATGGAGCAGCTTGGCGGTCGGTTCGAAGTTACTGTGTGTGAACTTGGCCATGTTCCACCTCCTGTACATGAGAAATCGGCCAAACGGACCCTAGCAAAGCTCAGAGAAAATGAAAAGCCCCATGAGGGAGACGATGTCCACGATGTCCTCGCGCTCGAGGATGGTGAGCACGGTCTTATAAAGACGACTCTTATCCTTTGCAAGCGCCGAGACCAACATCAGGTTGAGCGGCTCAGTCTGGCTTCGGTCATCATACAGAACGAAATCTACTTCTTCCACATTTTTCCTCTTTCCTCATTTCGATGTGAAGGACCGGGTTTGGCATTTGCTGACTGCTAGTTTTCTCATCGCCTATCAAGGTATGAAAAAGCCTCACGTTGGATGAGGCTAAGAGAACCTGCTAGCACCGCGTGCGCTTCTCACGGTCGATCGGCCACGCGCGGGTGAGCGGGAGGACCGCGTCGAGTAGGGCGCGGCTCTTGGTGAGGACTACGCGCTGCGGCGCGATCACGTTCACGTCGATGGGGTCGCCGTGGAAGGTCGCGCCGGCGCCGCCGAGCATCTCGACGCAGAGCTTGCCGACCGCGAAGTCCCAGAGACTGCCCCAGCCGATGAAGACGTCCACGTGCCCGAGGATCAGCCGCTTGATGCCGTCGGTGTTGGAACCCGACATGACCGTGAACCGCATACTCCGCAGCAGCGGGACGAACACGTCGAGCAGCACGTCGTCGGAGAACTCGCTCGAGAGCGGCGCGATCGCGACGAGCTTGGAGAGGTTCACCGGGCCGTCGGAGACCCGGGGGATCTCCTGCTCCTCGCCGCGCTCGACGATCGAGACGCGGCCCCCGCGCATGGCCGTCGTGAGCGTGTCGGTCCGCGGCTGGTAGATCACGCCCGCCTCGATGTCGTCCCCGTTCTTGAAGGCGACGGTGCAGCCCCACTCGTGCCCGTCGCGCGAGTAGCTGACCGACCCGTCGATCGGATCGATGACGTAGACCTGCTCCGTCATGTGCTTGTCGACCGCCTCCTCGCCGATGATGTTCACGTCCGGATCTCCCTCGTGGAGAATGCGCATCACCGTAGTCTGCACCGCCTCGTCCTCGGCCGTGGTGAGCCCGCCGCCGCCCGTGTCCGCCACGATCGGCGACCGACCGCGCTTGACGAGCGCCTGATTACCTCCGATCGTCGCTGCCTTGGTCATCAACGCAAGCCGCTCCTGAATGTCCATCTGCAACTACCCTTTCCGACAGAACTCCCGTCGCCGGCAGATAACAGAAAATACATAAAAATGTCAAGACCTTGAATAAAAAGCGCCGTTGTAATATAGAATACTAACCATGAACCTCATTCTCCTCTATGGTCCGCCGGCGGTGGGAAAGCTTACGACGGCGAAAGAGCTGGCATCTCAGATCGGCTATAAAATTTTTCATAATCACCACACGCAGGACATGGTGTACCCGATCTTTGGATTCAAGTCGCCGGTGGTCGACAAGCTCCTCAAGGACATCCGCATAACCGTATTCGAGCAGGCGATGAAGAACGGTAAGGATCTGATTTTCACCTTTTGTTTTGAGAACCCACAACATATCGACTTCATCACGAGCGTTCGCGAGAAGGCCGCCGAGCTGGGCGCGAACGCCTTTTTTGTCCGACTCTTCTGCGACCTTGACGAACAGAGTCGCCGAGTCGAGGATCCGTCGCGAAAAAAGTTCCCGGCAAAATGTCAAACCGTTGAAGTGCTCAAATGGGCGCTGCAGGACAAGAACATCGACTCGCGAATCGATTTCATCGGCGATCATCTGGAATTAGACACGACATCGCTTTCCGCATCACAGGTCGCAGAAAATATCCGCCTCCACTACGGTCTAACCTACTGCCCGACCGACATCGAATTCAAATACACTTAACATGACAGCGCTTATGGATGTCTTCGCTTTTTATTTTAGGACAATCCCAGCGCGCGAAATAGATCACTCGAATGGACAGTTACTTCTTCTTTGATAAAAGTCAGCTGCCCACCGAGTGATTCGATCAGCCGCTTGTCCTCCGCGAGCCCATGATTTGGGTCGTTTAATCTTTCGCGATCACTCTCCCCTTTGGTGTAGAAGTCCGGCCGAATCAATCGCATAAGCGACCACGGCCCATTTTCTTCGTTCAAGACAACGTAATCAACGGCACTAATTGCCGCAATCCAATGCAAACGATTCTTTTCATTAAAATATGGACGATGCGGCCCCTTCCGAACAAACCGATCCGCGACGACGCCGACATACACAATGTCGCCGAGCGCCTTCGCTTGCTCGAAATGATTGATATGTCCCGGGTGGACAAGATCAAAAACACCGTGACAATGGACGATCTTCTTTCCGTTTACACGCCCCTCCGCACAAATCGCTGCCAACTCTTCCGGTGTTTTAATCTTATGCTCTGCCGAAGCCATAACATCGTTCATATTCAAGAATGAATGCTCCAAAATCGCGTGAAGGATAACCTGATGACCGTTCTCTGCATGGCCGTACACAGTCATACCAGTATCCAGCCAGATATTAATATCTCCGCAACGCCGAAGCGGGTTATCCGCACCGAAACCGGAAAGCGTGAACGTAAACATCCCCATCTCTCTCGCTTTTTTCGTCGCATTAATAATATTTTGTGATCGACCGGAACTTGAAATACAAATCGCAATATCTTCTTTTCGTCCATGCCATTCTAGCCATTGCGCATAAAAATTCTCATAACCTAGATCGTTTGCTCCACCGGTGAGATAGGTTGCGTCAGTTGGCGTAATCGATCGCATACGCCCGTTCTTAGTATAATCATAAGCTAAATGACTGGCGATACTCGCGCTCCCACCGTTTCCAATGAAGATGATACGGCCCCCATCACGATGTGCTTGTTTCATCCGGGATTGAACGAGCTCGAGAGCCATCTTTTGCGGAATCGAACTCCCCTGCGCGTCCTGCGCCTTAAATCCCTGAACGATACGCGAAAGATCGTCGGTGTATTGCCGAAAATAAGAATGCAAGTCCATAACGTAAACGGTTTTATCAGAACCTCGGAAAGCCGTCTAGTCCCTCCATTCGAGAAGGAGATTCCCGACCGTTTCCGCCTCTGAACGCCTCCAAGATCAAAAACAATGTTCGTCATCGGTGTGTTTATTTTCATAGGGCAATCGTGGCAGGATCCCAGAGATAAAAACGCCCTGACGAGTTGTCAGGGCGCGGAAGGAAGGAGAATCCTTCCTTACGGAGCAGCGGAACCGCCGAGCGTCTGACCGACGCGGACGACCACCTTCTTTTTGCGACCGAACTGCTTGATCTGGTCGATGCTCATCTGCGCCTTGAGCTCGTTCCACACGGCGCTCCAGGGACTGTTGGACGGATAGATGCGAGTCGTGTGCATCCACGTCTTGGCGACGCTGTAAATTCGTGTGTACAGCTTGGTCAGCGGAAGCTCCGCCAACACCTCGACGGTCAACCACGTGAGCGGCTTGGCCAGGGCGTTCATCACCGGGTTGTAGCTCCCGGAGAAAAGCAGGAGCGTCGTCCCGAGCACCGCGAGGTTCTGCTGCTGGAGCTTTTCCCTCGGGCTGAAGCAATCGAGCGGCGACGCCGTCTGGTAGCTCTCGTTGAGCTTGTCGTAGTCCCCGTCGAACGCGCCCGTCTCCTCGCAGTACCTGCCAAGCTGCGTTCCCTGGTACGGATACATGATGGGGAACTCCCCAAAGCTCACCTTGAGCTTGACGTTGTACCACACCGATTCCTTGTCGTACGCGATGTTCGTGGCACGAACACCGAGCGCGCGAAGGGCCTCGTCGACGGCCCGCCGTTGCGCAAGCCCCTTGGGAGCCGACGCCCGCGCCTCGTCCACGATCGCAGCAACCTTCTTCTGTTGTTTCGATCGCTTCGGATCCACCTTGTCCGCGACGAACAGGACGCGATTCAGCTGTGCCTGGTACATCTGTTCCGTCGCGTAAACGTCGGGAAGCGTGGGAACGGGCACGGCCAGGATCGTATTGGCGTACGTGTTGATCTTGTGCCGCCGACAGATCGCGAAGGAGTTCCGGAGATCCTCGTCGGTCATGTCCCGAATGAGAACGTAGTCACGGCTGAACGCGTTACCGCCCTCGATGGACATCGTGAGCGAGGCGATGCCCGCCTTCTTGAGGAGACGCAACACCTGCTCGCTCTCCTCATTGACGAGGTCGGCGCGCACGAGCGCGTGGAACGGCACGCCGACTTCGCGCGGGTAGACCTCGGCGAACTCTTCCAGCCACTCCCGATCCCTCTTCCCGAAGCACGGGAACACGTCGTCGTAGAACTTGATGAAGGGGGTGGGCCAGCGCTGCTTGAGCGCGACGAGTTCGGCGCACAGTCGCTTGACGCTGTAGCGCTGAAGCACGTTACCCTTCCCCTTGTACATCTCGTTCCACGCATGCTCGAAGCAGTACGTGCAACGGAAGGGACATCCTCGCCCGGCCATCATGATCCGCCGGCGGTGATGCCTGAACCGCGTCGTGCTGTAGACCAGGTCGCGATCCAGATACGGGAGGTCGTCGAGCGCGATGAGGCGCGAACGGAGATGATCCGGGTCGATGACCCACCCCGGAGCGAGCAACGACTTCTTCTTGACGACGACGCGAGAGGCATTGCCCTGCGTCACGATGTTGTGGACGTCATCGCCGGAGCGGCCGGCCGCCCACTCGTCGAGCAGCTGCGGCCACGCTTCGTCGCACTCCCCGATCCCGAGCGCGTCGAACGGCTCTTCGTGGATGAGCTGCGGGCGGAACGTCGCGTAGGGACCGCCGATGACCGTCCTCGTGGACGGCGACATCTTCTTGATCCGCCTGTTCGCGTCGATCAGCATCTGGTGCGAACCGGTGATGGCGCTGAACGCCACGATGGCGGGATTGACCCGCTTCATGACCTCCTCGAGATCGTCCCGGTCGAGGACGGTCAGAGCCGTCTGGAACGGACGCCCCTTGTCCTTGGCGAGCGCCGAGAGCAATTCGATGTTCTGCGGCTCCGCCGAGTAACGGTCGCTGTGCATCGCAAACAAGATCGTGTCGGCCATGAGCATGACCCTTTCTGTTGTTAGTTGCCGAATGTGCCGTTGCACGTTAGATGGACCCTACCCCATTGTCAATAATACAGTAATGGACGGTGATCCTCCGTCACAGAAGATCAAAAAAAGCCCTGCTGAAGTTCCAGCAGGGCAAGATGGGAGACCGGGAAGGCGGTCAGCGTGGTGGTCGCCGCTCGATGTCGATCCGCCAGTTCCGGGTGAAGGAGACGCCGATGTCGAGCAGCGCCTTATTTCGACCGAAAACGACACGCTGTGGTCCAATCACGCTTGCGTCAATGGACTCACCGTGGAACGTCGCCATGGCGCCGCCCATCATCTCGACGAAGAGCATGCCGGCGGCGAAGTCCCAGATCCATCCCCAGCCGCTGAAGATGTCGACATGCCCGAGCAGGAAGCGCTTGATGCCGTCACTGTTCGAGCTCCCATGCTCGGTAAAGCGCATGTTCTGGAGGAGCTTCGCGAAAACATCCTGCACGATCTCGTCCGAGAACTCGCTCGAGAGCGGCGCGATGGCGACGAGCTTCCACGGGGTGATATCGCCTGTCTGTGGCGGAGGAATAGGTTGCTGCACTCCGCGCGTGACGATTTCGAGCTTGCCGCCGCGGTACGCCGTGATCAACGTGCCGGTTCGCGGTTGGTAGATGACGGCGGCGTCGATCCGGTCGCCATTCTTGTACGCGATCGTCGTGCACCATTCCTCGCCATTCTTGGAATAGCCTACCGTCCCGTCGATCGGGTCGATGATGTAGGCCTGCGGCGTCATCCGCTTCTCCGGCGATTCCTCGCCGATAATGTTCGTGTGTGGGTCCCCCTCACGAAGGACCCTGATCACCGTGGCCTGGACGGGCTCGTCCTCTGCGGTCGTGAGACTCCCGCCGCCGACATCGTAGATAGTAGGAGTCCTTTCCTGCTTCGCGAGCCCCTGATTGCCACCCGCTTGCGCCGCCTTGACGATCAACTCGAAGTGAGAACGAATGTCCATGCCGATCCTCATTTCCTTTTTTTATTTACGAAAAGAACTACACATGCAACCAACTGCACCCTGATACATGTATATAGAAATGTCAAATTCTTCTATCAGGCCAATACGGGAAGAATACGAAAATAATAAAAACTCCTTCCAATGGGAAGGGGATGAGCAACGATCAGAATGTTGGAAGACGCGGACCGCGTTCGAGTTTGGGCGTCCCGTCGGGTTGGCGGAGGATCTGGATTTCCTTGAAAGATCCTTGTTGTTCCCTTATCTCGTCCCAAACGATGGATGCGACCGACGCCGGATCCATGAAGCGAGAGAGATCCTGATCAGGATGCTTCCAAAAGGGCGTTGCCATCCCGCCGGGGTTCACGAGAAGAACCTTGGATCCGGGGAGTTCAGCGGGTAAGGCCAGACCGAGGCCGCGCGCCAGGTGCGATTGCGCCGCCTTCAAGGCGCCGTAGAGCGTCTCGTCAGCCCGCGCGTGCCAGGATGTCGTGGAGCTGATCATGACGAGGTGCATCGGGTAGTCCGCTCGCTTCTGCGCGCGCAAGAGCTCGGCGAGAATTTCCACGGGCGCTTCGAACTGTACCCGACAATGTCGACGAATCTCGTCCGTCAAAAGATCGGAAAATGCCCCGCGTTGCTGCATGCCCGCCGCCCACACGATGAGGTCAAACGGGCCAATGTCGTCCGGGATGGTCGGTCGTACATGCCGCGCCTCGAGATCGAGCTGCATCGGGGTCGCGCGACCCATCCGAACCAGCTCGCAGTCCTTGGCGCTCCGACCCGCGACCGTCACCTCGTATCCATCCTCCTCACCAGCGACGATACGCGCAATCTCCTGACCAAGACCGGATGTTCCGCCAAGAATAAACGTGGACTTCTTCATGATATCCAACCTCCTCGCACGCCTTGTATCACCTCCCTGTAGAATTGACAATTCTGACTGTCATCGGTAATGTCGTCACGATGCATGATACGGTGCATTTTGTTCATTACAATAAGGAGAACCTCATGGCGGACAGAACCCGCATCGACGGCCAGAAGCTGGACATGCACCCCGAGCGACTCGCTCAGTGGCGCGCCGGCAAGGATCGCTGGGAAACGGCCAAGGACATCTTCCCGATCTACGTCGAGATGTCGCCGTACGGAGTTTGTAACCACCAGTGCACATTCTGCTCGGTCGACTACATGATCGACCGAGATGATCACCCCGTGCTCCGGTACGACGTCTTCGCGCGCACGCTCGAGGACATGGCTAAGCGCGGCGTGCTCGCCATCATGTTCGCCGGTACGGGCGAGCCCACGCTCTACCGCGACCACGTCGCCAAGAAGGATCTCGCCGACATCATCGTCCTCTGCGACGAGCTCGGACTCGATACCGCCCTGACTACGAACGCCTCACACCTGAAAGAAGATTTCTGCGAACGGGCGTTCAAGGCATCGCGGCTGCGGTGGGTGCGAGCGTCGTTCAATGCCGGCACGCCGGAAGTCTACGCGCGGATCCATCGGACGAAGGAGAAGGACTTCCACACCGTCGTCGAAAATCTCAAGAACGCCGTGAAGGTTCGAAACCGGCAAGGCGCCGGCGTCGAAATCCAAGGACAGCTCGTGGCCGTCCCGGCCGCGGATGGGGTCAAGGGTCGTCGATCCCTCACGGTCTACGAGGAGTACCCCTCGAACATCGAGACGATCCTCCCGCTCGCGAAGCTCCTCCGGGAGCTCGGCGTGGACAACTTCTCCGTCAAGCCGTTCAAGCAGCACACGGTGGCGCTGGACCCGACCGGTAAGAAGGAGCTCGGCATTACGCGCTCTGACATGTACCACGGAAAAAGCGCTCCGACGGACGAGTGGCTCAAGACCTTCGACGAGGTCCAACGCGAGGAGACGGAGAAATTCGAGATCACCATACGCCGTGAGGGCATGTACCAGGTGGAAGCGGCGTGGCGCGGGTACGATACGTGCTACTCGACGCCGTACTTCTGGGCATACGTGGAGGCCGATGGTGAGCTCTGGGGCTGCTCCGCCTATGTCGGTCGCATCGAAAAGGGCCGGGAGATCGGCGATCATCGCTTCCGGTTCGGCAACGTGAACGATCAGTCGTTCACGGCCATCTGGCAGGGCGAGCGCCGCAAGGCTTGCTGGGAGTACACGCGCAAGCCGCCGAGCGAAGGCGGGCTCGACGTGAGCGAGTGCTTCAAAAACTGTCAGATGGACCTGCCGAACCTCTACCTCTGGCGACTGCAGGGTCCGGACTCTACCCGAAACTTGATCAAGTGACGCATTCGCGTCGAACACTGCCTCGGCATCCGTCGAGGCTTTTTTTATATGTCATCCCGAGCAACGCGAACGCGAAGCCGAGGGGTCTGCTAAGAGATTTTCCGTATGGGTCTCTCCACTTCCCCCGCCTCTCGCGAGAGGCGGGGTTCGGCCGAGATGACACAATAAAAAACCCATCTCAGATCTGAGATGGGGTGTTGACTACTTCGTCCAGGGATAACCTGCAACGGAAGGTCGTTGCCACTGTGCAACCGCCGGAATGACACGCGCGCTACCCGACGGCTTCGAAAGCAAGAGGCGCACCTGCTCCGTGAGCCGCGGCGCCAGCACAAGCTTCGTGGGCCACGCCGTAAGAATGTTTCCCTCCTGAAGGATCTTGATGTCCGCAGCACGCGAATCGTCTGGTGTCGCCGCTTCCGCGCGTGTGACCACATTCAGCCTGATTGCGCACTCCGGCAGTTGAAACCATGGGAGGGATTCCTTGAGTTCTGCCATGACGCGTGATTCGAACTCTTCCAGCGGACATCCTCCGGCGGTTCCGACGGTTTCGGAGGCGACCTGCCACACGACCTCGTCGGGACAGCTCCGCTGCGACGTAATGATCACCTTTGCCTTTGCGCCGCTCAAACAGAATCCATTGAGAAGAGGGAGATCCCCGGTCAGCGTCAGAAAACGCAGAGGCAATCGACGCATGACGCCGTTGTTGGAAAGCCCGAACAGTTCGCGCAGAGCCTCGTTCCCCTCACCCGCCGCTAGGACGATGGTCCGTGGTTGACCGGTGAGCGATCGCTCACCGGTTGGATCCGTCACAACGACGCACCCAGCGTCTCGCGTGACCGTCCCAAGGACAATGCGTTCCTGATTCCGCTCTGCAAGGACGGCGAGAAGGCTCGCGGGATCCACCACCTGCTCCTCGATCCGATAGAGCATCCCCGGACAGGAACTCATGAACTCCGGTCGTTGATCGCGTGGAACGACTTCCAGCGGTACCTGCAACCCGATTCGGGCCCCCAAAAGGCCGAGTCGACCCATGAAGGAATCCTCACGCCAGCAGTAGCAGAACCCTCCCCGCAAGAAAACGTCGCGGAGATCCGGTTCACTACATCCGGCAAGGGCGTCGCGCCACACATTGGGCATCCGGATGAGCGCGTCGACAAAGGTCCCAGGACGGCCGGCTAGTGCGTACTTCAGGCCGCTATGCAGGAACCCCTGCGCCGCGAGCGTTTGCCCATTCCCGAGAGCCGTCGACTCGACGAGCAGCGCATCATATCCGGCACGGCGTAGATCATCGAGAAGCCATAGCCCCGCGATGCCTCCACCAACAATCAAGACGTCTAAATCGACGTGAGACAATTTCTGAAAGGGCATACCTCCTCCGTGGTTGGACGCTAACACGAACCGATTACTGTTTCAAGGTATCAAAAATCCCGGCAGACAGGATGTCAAACCGGGGTTGGTGTCAGAATGGGCCGATGATATCGCCCGTCGCGAAGTCCTCACAGAGATCGCGTGGCAATTCGCGCCCGAGGAGGCGGCACGCCGCGCGAACGATGTCCGCGGATGCCGGATAGTACGCCTTCTCGAGCGGCTCTGCCATGGGTGCGGCGCAGGGTTGAAGCCCGAACCGTACGGGCGGCGCGGTGAGCGACGCGAACTCCCGCTCCATCACGGTTGCGGCGATCTCGGCCGAGATGCCGAACTCGACCCAGCTCGTATCCATGATGATGAGCCGGCCCGTCTTGTTGACGGACGCGCAGACCGCCTCCTTGTCCCACGGACGGACCGTACGGAGGTCGATCACCTCCGCTGAGATGTCCTGCTCAGCGAGGATGTCCGCGGCACGAGATGCCTCGTACACACCCTGCATCAGGCTGACGATCGTAACGTCCGTGCCCTTCCGCATGATCCGTGCCTTCCCGAACGGAATCTTGTACGACTCCTCCGGAACCACGGTTGTGAGGGGGTGGCAGAGCCGATGCTCGAGAAAGATCACCGGCGTCTTGCCCGTGAGCGCGGTCAGGAGCAGACCCTTCGCATCGAATGCGTTGGACGGCGTCACGACGTGCATCCCCGGGAAGTGCGCGAAGAGCGACTGCAGGCTCTTGGCATGGTGCCCTCCCTGTCCTCGCGTACGACCGATGAAGGCACGGATCACCAAGGGAACCTTGAGCGCTCCACCCGTCATGTAGCTCAACAGCGCGAGGTCGTTGCCGAGCTGGCTCATGCAGAGCAGGAGGAAGTCGTTCCGCGCATGCACCATGAGCGGACGCATGCCCATCATGGCCGCGCCCCCCGCGATGCTCGTAAGCGACGCTTCCATGATCGGCGTCTCGATGACTCGCGACGAACCGTAGGTCAGGAACGGCTTTCGCGTGGTCCCGAAGAGACCGATAGAATCCGTCACGTGCAGTCCGAGGACGAACACGTTGGGATCCGTAGCCATGGCGATCATGGTTGCTTCCGCGATCGCGTCGTTGAATGCGAGCTCGCGCTCGCCGTGCACCGGCGGTTCCGGAAGATCCTCGACCTCGTCACCCACGCCGCGCAACATCTGCGAGACGTTCGGCCATGGGCTTTCTTCGGCGAAGGCGAAGGCCTTGTCGACCGTGCCGCGGATCTCGGCATCGATGTCGTCCAGGAGGTTCGAGTTGATGCCGTACGAGCAGATCTCGCGACGGAACCGCTCCATCGGGTCGCGCGCCCTCCAGTAGGTGTACTCCTCCGGCGGGCGCTTCATGTTCGCAGCGATGTGCTCGACATGCTCACGCATCCGATACGTCTGCATGACGATGAGCGTCGGTCCACCGCCCGTTCGTGCGCGGTTGACCGCCTCCTCTGCCGCGGCGCAAACCGCAAGCAGGTCGTTGCCGTCGATCTCGATGCCCGGGACATCGTACCCCGCGGCGCGAGTCGCGATCGGGACGCATTGCCGCTCCTTCCGCGTGGCCATCGTGCTGTAGTCGTTGTCTTCGCACGCGAAGATGATGGGCAGCTTGTGGTAGGAGGCGAAGTTCATGCACTCATGAAACACGCCGGGTTCCACGCCCGCGTCGCCGAAGAAGGCAACGCTGACCCGCGGTTCGTCGCGCATCTTGAACGAGAGCGCGGCGCCGACGGGAAACGGCATGGATCCGCATACGATGGCCGACGTGCCGTACATGCCGTACGACGTGTCGATGAGATGCATGGAGCCGCCGCGCCCGTGGGCGCAGCCCGTCTCCTTCCCGTAGAGCTCTGCGATCATCGCCTCCAGATTTCCGCCCTTGGCGAGGTAGTGCGCGTGACTGCGGTGCGCCGACCAGATGATGTCGTCGCGGTTCAAGCGGCTGCAGACGCCGACAGCGGCTGCTTCCTGCCCGATCGAGAGGTGCACCGGACACTTCATCTTGTTGTCCGCCTGGTGATAGCGCGTCGCGATGACCTCTTCCGTGGTGCGAATGAGCCTCATCGAGGCATAGAGCTTGATTAGCTCATCGGCAGTAGGAATCGATGGGGTGTGCTCCATTACTCACCTCTCCTGTTTGGTGTGAAAGAAAAAAGGACCAGTAAGGACCGTAGCGGATCTTGACCTACTCGTCAACCGTCTAAACCTTCATCAGCATCTGACTGCCCCCCTCCACCAGTCGCATTGGGATGCACGGATATTTATGCAATGCACGCTTTACGGACGCGCGTTTTGCCAGCGGAACCATCAAAATCATGAATCCCCCGCCGCCAGCGCCACTGACACGGCCACCCCAGGCGCCAGCTTGTTTGGCTGTCTTGTACATGCTCTCTAAACGAGCGTTAGTGACATCCGCCGAAAGATTCTTTTTAATCGTCCATTCTGCTTCCAAAAACTCGCCAAATCTTTTCCAGTCTCCTTTTTGAAACGCTTGCGTCGCTCCCGGAACCAAATCCCGCATCTGTTTTAAAAACGGATAATTTCGGTTTGCCGACTTAGCTTGCTTCTGTAAGATCGCGGAAGCCGAACGAGTCGTTCCGGTGAAAAAAACCAAAAAATGCTCGTGAAATTTTTTGGAAAGGGCCGGCGTCAATTTGATGGGTTGAACGGTAACGCGCCCGTTTCGTTCGAACGTTTGAAGCTGAATACCACCGAACGCCGCCGCATACTGATCTTGCTTGCCAATACGGGCTTTCAGAACATCGATTTCCAAATGGCTGGCCAGCTCCGCCAGCTTCCGTGGGGATGGACGTTGCCCTATTGACACCGACAGCGCATGAAGTAGCGCAACCGAAAAGCAACTCGATGAACCGAGACCGGACCCGTGTGAGGTAATATCGGAAAACGAACAGATTTCCAGACTACGGTTGATGCCGAGAAGTTTTAAACTGGCACGGAGATAGGGATGTTCCAATAGGTCGACCCGATCCACGATTTCAACCGTATCGTGGCTCACTTTAATTTTTGTGTCCAGGCGGGGATGAACAACAACGTAAATATATTTATCAACAGTGGCATTTAGAATTAAACCGGGCGTACGGCGATAAAAATAAGCAAGATCCGTTCCGCCGCCCAAAAATTCAACCCGCAACGGGGTACGAACCAAAATCATAAGAAGGATTCGATCAATTATAGCAGATCCGATCCGTCCAGCATAAAAAAAATTTTTTAGCACCTGCCTGTCTCATCTCAAAAAAGGTTTGCGGCAGAGGGATCTTTGTACGCGGATGTCGGCGGAAAAAGTCTGGATCCATATTGTATACATGCCAAAGATACCGAGGATGTCAACATTTAACCCTTGAAACGTCAAGAATGAAAAACCCGTCCTCCGAGAACGGGTCAGGCAAGATTACGGATGAGCGCGGCGACGTTGATCTCGCGCCAATCGAAGAATACTCGGCTTGCGCCCGCATCCACGAGCGCGCCGACCGCGAATCCGCGAAGAACGACCGGCATTCCGATCGCTTTTGAACCGGCCGCGAGCGCAGCCTGGACCCCTCGCGGCGAGTCTTCGAAGACCAGCTGCTCGGACGGAGAAACGCCCATGACGGACGCCGTCTTGAGAAAAACGTCGGGAGCGGGCTTGAGGTTCTTAACATCCTCCCGCAAGACGATATGACTCTTCCCGAACAGGTCGATCAGCTTTGACTCCTTAAGGAGATGCTCGGCCTGCGTTCGATCGGTCAGCGATCCGATCGCGATCCGAATCCCCATGTCGCGCGCAGCGCGCACAAACGCCTCGAAACCCGGACGTGGCTGGATCGCGATCTTGGACAGATGTTGATCGTAGTACATCTTCTTGCGCGCGAGCAGCTCGTCGACGGTAACGCCGCCCCGAACATCCCTCGGAAGAAGCTCGAGGAGGTCTTCGTAGATCTTGTCGTCCGGGCCGCCGATGAAGTGCGGGATCTTCAAGCAAGCTTCCTCATAGGAGAGCTCGAGCCCCATCTCGGCCGCCACAGAGAGATGCGCTCCATGATGCGCCGCCTCCACGTCGATAGAGGTGCCTTCGAGATCGAAGGCGATTCCGCGAATAGTCATGTCTCTATAATCCTTTGTCCAAATACGTTCCGTATCCACTCAGCTCATGGCATTTGTCAACGCGCGTTTTTTTTGAAGGACGCCCGTATAGTCAAACATGAGTGATCGGGGTTGACAAGGCGTCGCGCTTTGTTTTTGTTGTGGAAAGAGCCTGCTAGAAAAACGAACAGCTGGAAAAACTTTCCGGCTGAGACGACTAACCCCGCACCATTGCGGGGTTTTTCATTTTCCGCTACGTTCCACGTCACGGAGGCATCTGGATGAAAAAAGCATTGTTCCTGGGCGGTTCCAAGGGTCTCGGCCTCGAAATGGCCAAGCTCGCCCTCGACGAGGACTGGAAGGTTACGATCGCGGCGCGATCGGCGCTCGAATGCGAGCTCTACAAGAAAGCGGCCGGCGGCGTTACCGCCATGCCGCTCGATCTCGAGGCTCGGCTCATCAAGCCGATCACCCACCTCGGCCCGTACGGTCTCATCGTCTGGACCGCGGGAGCCCACCAAGAAGGGACGCTTCTCGATCTTCATGCGGAAGACATCGACCGCATGGTCGCGAACCATCTCGCGGGACCGGCGAAGTTCCTCCTTCCGAACCTGTCCAAGAGCCGCGAGCTGAAGACGCCCGTGCAGCTCGTGGTCGTCGCCTCGTCGACGTCGTACCGTGTGCGTATGGGCGAAGGTCTCTACGGCGCGGTCAAGGCGGCGAAGGCGCAGTTCGCACGGATGCTCGGCAAGGAGCTGCCGGAGTCCGTACCGGGCTCCAAGGTGCTCCTCGCGCATCCGGGCGGCATGAACACGCCGTTCTGGGATGGACGCGACCAGCCGAAGCTCAAGGGCTTCATGGACCCGAAAGCGGTCGCGCAGGTCATCTGGAACGAGATGAAAGCGCAGATCACGTCGTTCGACGAGATCCACATCGATCGCCAGTCGGGTGGTGTGCCCAAACTCGTGCGCGAGATCCGCGCGCCGAAGTTCTGATCGAGCTTAGCTCGATTTTTCTTTTATTTACTTGATGCGAAGCTGAGCTTCTCTTGCATGCGCAACCAAACCCCCCGTGCGTCCGAGGATAAACAATGCGTCAGCGATTTCATCCGGCCATCCGAGATCCGCACACAACGCACCGATCGCGCCGTCCACGTTCAACGGCATCGTTTTCCCTTTCGCGACGGACAACGCTTCAGCCACTTCCAGGGCAAATGTAAAATGTTCAATGTTCAGTGACTGCTCTTTCATTCTCGTGCTTGACAACCAACCCCATCTCCGCCTCAATACCCGCGCACATCGAAACAGGAGCGTCCCTTGAACAACAGAGATATCACCGATCGACTGCGCGTCGCGCGGGTCCTGGCCGAGCAGGCCGGACAAGCGCTGCTCGTCATGCGCGAGAAGAGCGCCGGCCGCCGACAATCAAAGGAAGGAGAAGGTTTCGTCACGGAAGCCGATCTTGAATCGGAACGGATCATCCTCAACGGAATTCGGGACGCGTTCCCGAATGACGAGATTCTGTCCGAGGAGTCGGCGCCTAAGACGTTCGAGGACTACGAGAAGAAGAGCGCCCTCTGGGTCGTCGATCCGCTCGACGGAACGTCGAACTATCTCTTCGGCCTCCACAACTATGGAGTGTCCATCGCCTTCGTCAGCAACGGCGTCCCCCTGGTCGGCGTGATCTGCCTACCGAGCCATGGACTCATCTTCTTCGGCCGACAAGAGGAGATCCCGTACGCCCTGCCGCTCTCGGCCTCCGATGAGGAGGTCCGACGGATGCTGCGCGTCGCGCGAGAAACGGATCCCAACAAGGCCATGCTCCACCACGGCTGGAGCTATCCGCCCGAGGGAAAGCGACGAACGCTCCGCTACATGGAACGCCTGGTCGACTTCCTCGACATCCGCAGCGAGGGGTGCGTGGTGGCCGGCCTACTGTCCGTCGCTCGCGGCCATGGGCATGCCTATGTCCAAGAGACGTTGAAACCGTGGGATGTCGCGGCCGCCGGGCTTTTGGTCCGACTCGCGGGAGGTGTCGTCACGGGTATGGATGGGACGCCCTGGCACCCCTTCCGCCATGACATCGTCGCCTCGAACGGCGACCTCCATCCCCTGCTGTTGCAGCGACTCTCCGGCTGGGAACCCTGACCGAGCCCTGCTCGATCTGACCCCGCCTGCATGCAGGCGGGGTTTTTTATTTCCCTCGCGGATACGATTCGCCGGCCTGGGCCGCGGCTTCGCGTGCGTGAGCGATCAGCCCCGCGGTTCGTCCGAGCAAAAACAACGCGTCGGCGGTTTCCGTCGGCCAATCCATATCCGCGCAAACGGCTCCGATCGCGCCGTCGACGTTGAGCGGCACGGGTTTCCCTTTCGCCTTCGCGAGTTGCCGCGCGACGGCCTCGGCGAAATCCGCATGCGGCGTGGACGGCGAATGCGCGCGGAGCACGGCAAAGATCGCGGCCGCGCGCGGATCGAACCCGTACAACGGGTGACCGAATCCCGGGATGCGCTCGCCGGACGCGAGCGCGTTCGCGACGGCCTCGGCGGCGTCCATCGCGTGATGCTCGTGCAGCCAGATCGCCGACGCCGCGCCCGCGTTTCCGTGTTTCGTGCCGAAGGCGAGCATGCCCGCCGCCACCGCGTCGGCAAGCGGCTTGCCGCTGCCCGCGACCAGGCGCGTCGCCTGCGCGCTCGGCGGATTCACGCCGTGGTCGAGACTCGCGACGAGACATGCGTCAAAGATGACGGACTCGACCTCGGACGGTTCGCGACCGAACCACGTAAAAAACGCGGCGGACGGGAAGCTCAAATGCCCCACGAGCGACGCAAGCGCGCGGCCATGCAACTCATATCCTTCTTGCGATTCTTTTCCAAAAGCGGAGTTCATATCAAATGATGTCTTCGGTAAACAATGAAACGAATGCGGGAACCGAAGCCGCGACGGTGATGCCGCGCGCGACAAGCCGCGACCGTTGCTCGGCCACCGATGGTTCGTCTTCTCCGAGGATAGTGCCCGTGTGTCCGTACGGCAACCCACGCGGCAAGGCGTCGAGCGCGACCCCCGGCAACATGAGCGCAAAGGGCTTGGACGGGCGCCATCCGCGTTCGAGCTCGCGCAAGATCGGCTGGCCCGGTTCGACGAACAGCGCAAGACGCGCCACGTCCGGATCGGCCTCGGCGATCGCCACGGCTTCCGATAGGCTCGTGCCGACCACCTGCCCGCCGCCGACGGCGATCGCCAGACGGATGCCAAAGCCGGCCCGCGACAACGCGGCCATCAATTCATTCGTCATGCCGCCGGACGTCGAAATCACGGCGATATCGCCTTCCCTTATCTGACCGGAAAACGGTTTCTCTCCGCCGACATACCCGATACGCACATCCGGAAAACGCAGAAATCCGACGGAGGCGGGACCGAACAAGATCGCGTCTTTCCCTTTCGCAAGACGACGAATGTCAACCGCGTCATGCAAGGAAACGTTTTCCGTCAGTACGTACACGAACCGAATGTCCGCCTCCAACGCGTCACGCACCGCGGACAGGACATGCGCGGACGGAACGACGATACAACTGACATCGGCCTGCGGGGCTTCTTTCACCGAATTGAATATCGGCCGACCTTCCACCTCTTGCCCGCCTTTGCCCGGCGTCACGCCGGCGACGACGTTCGCGCCGCTCGCGATCATCCAGCGCGCCATACGCGAGCCTTCGCGGCCCGTCATGCCCTGGATGAGAATGCGTGGCGATGTCAGATGCCGGATGCCAGATGCCGGATGTATTGTCATATAAGTGACAGAAGCTCGCGAGCGGATGCTTCAAGATCTGTTTCCGCGCGATGAAAAAGGCACGTGATACCCTTTGCCTCGGCCCACGCAAGCGTTTCGGACTGCGCCTGATCCGCATTCGGTCCGTCGCGACGAACGACGAACGGAACGGAAAGACCGGCGGCGTCATACGCATCACGGATGGCGGAGAGCATCGCGGCGATGTCGGTGAAATTCGCGTACGAACCCGCCACCCAGACCGCTTTCAGTCCCGGTTTTAAAAATACGCGGCCCGCCGCCTCTCGCACGATGGCAATGTCGGGATTTCCGGAAAGTTCGACGAAGTTCGCCGGACGTCCGCCCACCGCAAGCAACGCATCCAACGCCACGAGACTCGCGCCGCCGCCGGAAAGGACGAGCGCGATATCGCCGTCGAGATCGACGGAAGAAACCGCGACGTCGTCTTCCGTGACGATCTTCGCGTCCAGCGCGACAAACGAACCGTCTTCCAACTCCGCGAGCGGATTGATCTCCACGCTTTGCAGACGATGCGCGCGCATCCCTTCGGCAAGCGCGCGGACCAACGAACCGAACTTCGCGTTCTCGAACGTCGTAAGCGGCTCGCTCCTCGCCGAAGTGACGCTCACTCCCCCTTCACCGATATTCACGCGCCACTCCCCCGCCGCACGATCGAGATCGATCGACAAAAGCCATTCGCGGACATGCGGGACTTCCCGTTCAACGAGAAATCCTCGTTCCGGCGCATGGCCAAGGGCGGCTTCAATCTCTTTTTTGACGCGTTCAGCGTCCTGCGAGGTTTCCGCCCGACGGACCAATCCTGCTTTGCCGCGACCGCCCCGCAACACCTGCGCCTTTACGAAAAACGGGCCGTCGCCTCCCTGCGCGGGCACGACGACCCCCATCTCCGCTAACAATCTTTTCCCATCGGTTTCGATGAGGCGCATATCCCTACCAAAGCGCTTCGTTTATGTACTCCTCGCTTGTGACGAGCAACTCGCGAATCGCTTCCGGCGTGAGCAGCGAAGCGATTTGCGTTTCCGTCGTGTATTCGGCGCGTTCGACGGGTTTCGCGTCGGGATAATCCGCCGGCTGCATGCGCGCATCGTACCTGGGATCGACATGCGGGCCGATCACGAACATGTCTTCGAGTTCAAGCGCATTCTGACATTCTTCTCGTCCCAACAATTTTTCATACACGCGTTCGCCGATTTGGCGACCGATAAGAGTCGTGGAGATGTCTTCCGGCGTGCGGCCGTACCGGGACGCGTATTGGTCGATGACCGCCCGCGCTAAATCGCCGATACGAATCACCGGCATCTTGAGGATAAAGATTTCGCGACCGCACATCAATCTCGTCGCCTTGAAGATCAATCGAACCGCGTCGTCCACGGACATGAAAAATCGCAACATCTCCGGATCGGTGAGCGTCACGGGACCGCCGAGTTTCACTTGACGGATGAAAAGCGGGATGACGGAACCGCGCGTGCCGATGACGTTGCCGAATCGCACGAAACAGAACTCCGTTTTCTTTGCCCCTTTGTAGAGAGCGGACGTCGTGACGAGTTTTTCGGAAAGCAATTTCGTGCATCCGAGCACGCTTGTCGGATCCGCCGCCTTGTCGGTCGAGATCCCCACCATTTTTTCCACGCCATGCGCAAGACAAGCCTCGATCACGTTCTGCGTACCGAGAATATTCGTCTTCACCGCTTCGTGCGGATTGTTCTCCGTGCCGATGACATGCTTCAACGCCGCGCAATGAAATACGATGTCCACGCCTTCCATCGCGTGCATGAGCCGCTTCTCATCGCGTACGTCGCCGAGCAGCAGACGCAAACGCGGATCGTCGTTCAGGCGCTTGCCGAGATAAAACTGTTTTGAGTCATCACGGCTGTACACGCGCACCTGTTTGGGATTGAACGTCAAAAGATGGCGCACGATTTGCGAGCCGATCGAACCGGTTCCGCCGGTCACGAGAATCGTTTTTCCTTCGAATTCCGGCTTATACATAGCTCTGTGGCAGCGTCTTCATCACGCGCGCGACGATCTCACGAACATCCGCTTGCGTCAAGCCGACATAGATCGGCAACGCGAGGCTCCGGCGGCTGACGGACTCGCTCACGGGAAAATCCCCGTCCTTAAACCCGAAACGTTCGCGGTAGAATGAAAATAAATGAATAGAGGGCAGGTACGGCTTGCTCATCACGCCCGGCTCCTTCAGCAAACCGATCATCTTGTCGCGATGGGCTCGTTCCGGCAGCTGCACGACATAGACGAAATACGTATGATCGTTTTCCGGCGGAACGAACGGCGTGACGATCTCCGAACCGGAAGTCGCAAACGCCTCGTCATACCACGCGGCAATCTCCTTGCGAGCGACGATGAACGACGGAAGTTTTTTTAATTGCTCGACACCGAGCGCCGCGCTCATCTCGTCCATGCGATAGTTGTATCCGAGATATTGATGATCGAGCCATTGCATGTTTTCCGCACGTCCTTGATTCGCGAGACTCTTGCATAACTTGTACACGCGTTCGTCATCCGTCACGACGATACCGCCCTCGCCGGTCGTCATCTGCTTGTTGGGATAGAAAGCGAAAACGGCGGACTGACCAAAGGTACCCGCCTTCCTTCCCTTGTATGAAGCGAGGACGGATTCGCACGCGTCTTCGATGACGATGAGATTCCGACGCTTGGCGATATCCATGATCGGGTCCATGTCACAGGTCTGGCCAAAGATATGCACGACGAGGATCGCCTTCGTCTTGTCCGTGATCGCCGCCTCGATCTTTGTCACGTCCATGTTGGACGTTTTTGGATCAATATCGACAAACACGGGCGTCGCGCCGACGTACAACACGCAATTCGCGGAGGCGATAAACGAGAACGGCGTCGTGATCACCTCATCGCCCGGCCCGATGCCCGCGGCAATCATGGAAAGATGCAAACCGGACGTGCCGCTATTCACCGCGCAGGCGTACTTCGTGCCGATAGTCTCGGCAAAACGCTTTTCAAACTCGGCAAGCTTCGGCCCAAGACTCAAATAGCCGGAACGCAACGCTTCGAGCACGGCGCGCTCTTCTTCCGGGCCGATGCTCGGCAGGCCTACGGGATACGTTTTCATAGCGAGCTGACAACACGCGCGGGCACGCCAAACGCGACCGAGTTTGGCGGAACGTCCTTGTTCACGAACGAGCACGCGCCGACGATGGAATTTTCTCCGATCGTGACGCCCGGCATCACCACGCTATGCGAACCGATTTTACAGTTTTTCTTCAACGTCACTTTCCCCTCTTTGTCGTCGATCGTTGAAACGGAATAGATGGAGCAATGCGAGCCGATCTGGACTTCATCCTCGATGACGACGCCATATTTGGCGTTGATGTACGTAAACGCGCCGATGTCGGTACGCGCGCCAAGCGTAAGATTCGCCACATGCTGCACGAGCCAATTCCACTTGGTGAGCGTGCCGTCCTCGATCTGCGGAGGCGTCCAGTCGGAAAATCGCGGGTCCATAGGTGGGATTACTATACGGGAAAAGTGAAACGCTTGTGAACCAAGTCGGAAAAATCCGCCTGCGCAAGAATATCGGCCACGCGCGGACCGGTACGGCCGTCGCCCCAGGGACTCACGAGTTCCGCGAGCTTGGCACGGAAGACGGGATCGCTCGTGACGAAGTGCAGAGCGGCGAGAATCGCGTCGGCGTCGATCGGGACGTCTACGACATTTTCTCCGCGTTCGCGACCGTCCTGGCGCGAGCCGACGTTGACCACCGGGACCTTGAGACTTGCCGACTCGATCATACCCGCGCTGCTATTGCCGACCCAGGCGACGGATTCGCGTGCCAAAGCAAGAAAATCGACAAACGGCAGACTCGGAATGAGACAAAACTCCGGCCGGTTTGCATACGTCTTGATGATGGACAGCATCCGCGAGCCTCCGGGATCAAGATGCGGATGGATCACGACGGCCGTTTTCTTGAATCGTTCGACGGCGGCAAGCACGATTTGCATTTCACGCTCGGCGACTTCCGCGCTTTCGGTGGCCGGATGTTGCGTCACAAGCACGACTTCGCTCATCGGATCAAGCCTGAGACGGGAAAACAGTTCCGCGCGCGACGGAAAGGGCGTATGCATGATGCGATCAATCGCCGGCGCGCCGACCGCTTGCACGCGCGATTTGTGCTCCCCGGACGAAAGAAGGCGTTTGGCGGCCGCCTCGGTGGCCGGGAGATGCAGATGCGCGAGACGGCTGATGGCAAAACGCACGGCATTATCTACCGAGGTCGAGAGGTCGCCGCCGTGAAGATGCACGATCGGAATGCGTAAATACGTCGCCGTGAGCGCGCCGGTAAGCATTTCCGGTCGGTCGCCGAGCAGCAGCAATGCGTCCGGACGTTCAACAACCAACGCTTCGGTGAGTTCGTGATGCAATCGCGACGTAAATCGCGCGTGATGCTCATGCGTATCGCCCGCAATACGCGCATCCAGTACCTTGGCGTTCGGAAACAGCTTCGCAACTTCTCGATGCGTCTGGCCATGTGCCTCGGAAAGATGCTCGCCCGCAATATAGATCACTAACGAAAGATCGGGATGCCGCTCGATCGCTTCCAGCACGGGCGTCATCAAACCAAAATCCGCGCGAGACCCTGTGAGATAGGCGATGCGACGCGGTTCAGTCATAGCAAATCAAACGCCCCAACCGGCGACATCGTCCGGCGTCAGGACATGACCGGACGACAAGTCGCGTTTGGCGGCATGTGACAGTAAACGATCGTACAGGTTGGGAAGCAAGCCGGTTCCCGGACGCTTGATGCCGACGTTCGACGCGGTGAACCGCTCTCCCGCACGGACGGGCGCGGTCGTCACGAGACTCTTGCGCGCAACCGCCATGGTGGAAAACTCGCTCGGGTTCGGGCGCTTGTGCGCGCTTCCGAGAATCGTTTCGGCCTTGCGGATCGCGAGAACCATGCGCTTCAACTCGTCGGGTTCGAGCGAGGAAGCGTGGTCCGGACCCGGCATCGACCGGCTCAACGTGAAATGTTTTTCGATCACGGACGCGCCCATCGCGACCGCCATCACCGGCACCTGGATGTCGAGCGTATGGTCCGAATATCCCACCGGCGTCGGGAACGCTTCGGCCATCGTGCGCATCGCGCGCAGGTTCACTTCAACGAGCCGGCAGGGGTAGTTGGACGTGCAATGCAAAAAGACGATCTCGCGCGCGCCGACGTCGTGCATCGCCTCGTACGCCTCTTGCACTTCGTCGAGCGTGGACATGCCCGTTCCGAGGATGAGCGGGCGGCCGTAGCGCGCGGCAGAGCGCAGAAACGGAAGGTTGGTGATCTCGCCAGATCCGAACTTGAACGCGAGTACGTTGAGACGCGCGAGAAACTCCAGGCTCCCCTGTCCGCTATGCGGCGTCGAAAGAAATAAAATATTTCGCTCGCGACAGCGCGCGATGATCGCCGGATAATCGGCTTCCGCCAGCTCGAGTTTCTTCAACATCGCGAGTTGGCTTTCCTGCATGCCAAGATTCGATTTCTGGTATTCGGCCATTCCGGCCGCCTCAACCGCGAGTTCCTCGGCCTTGAACGTCTGGAACTTCACCGCGTCGGCTCCCGCGTCGGCAGCGGCATCTACGAGACGCAACGCCGTTTCAAGATTCCCGTTGTGGTTGACCCCTGCCTCGGCAATGACAAACACCGGCTGACCTTCGCCAACCAGTCGTGCCCCGATCCGAATCGAAGGCGAAAGTTTTGGCTCAACAGACGGCATGTTTACGCCTCTGTCTTACCCGATTGCTCCAAATCGTACAAGGCACGTAGGTTCCGCAGATCTTCCTCGAAGGAATAGGGCCACGGGGCCTCCCCGCGCAGCGCCCGAAGAAAAGTCCCCATCTCCGCCACATACATGTCTTCTGCCGTCACATACCCTTCAACGGGCTTTCCCATGTCGATAGGCACTTCCTCGGTTTCTTTGGTCTTGGCGTCATAAATTCGAAGCGTCGGACTCGAGAGCTCCCAATCGATCACGCCTTCGGTGCCGAGTAGGCGCACTCGACGAGTCGGTTTACGCGAAATCACGTCGATCATCGTATTGCCGATCACGCCGTTTTCATAGCGAACCGCCGCCGAGAGATAATCGTCCGCGTCCATGTCCAAATCGGATATTTTACCGATAAATCCCGCAACCGAGTCGATCGAGGCGCCGGCAAGCCAGGACAACCAGATCTGCTCGAAGGGAAACATCTCCCGAATGGCGCTTGTTTCTTTCTTCGCAAAATACACGTGGCGATAATCTTCCCACGGATGCCAATCCGGAAGGTATTGTCCCATGTGATGTTGAAACGCGAGCAGCTTCCCAATGCGGCCGGAGTCCAGTTGTCGCTTCATCTCTTTGATGGGCGCGTAAAACCGATACGTGCATGACGGCGCGCGCACGAGGCCGTCGTCTTTCGGCGCGGTCAAAACTTCGTCATACCCATCATCGCTCGTCGTCACCTCGACGAAGAAATGCTTGTTCTCGTTTAGCGCCTTGCGAATGTAGTCGCCGTGTTTATTCGGAGGCGTGGAGATGATAATCGCGTCGTAGGCGTCGGTCGCGAGATCCGCGAGGTCGCCCACCGTCTTTACGTTGAATTCGCTCTCGACTTCGTTGCGCCGCTCTTCGGACACATCAAATCCGACGATATCGCGCTCGTCATGCGCCAAAAGATTACGGGTGCGCCGCTTCCCCATGGAACCAAGACCGATGACGAGAAAACGCATAGTTAATTGTATTTGCGGAACACGGGCTTGCACGGTTCGCCGATCAAGAGCTCGCGCGCATTCCCCTCTTCTAACACGTTTTTGTAGAAACCCATTACTTCGTCGAACACTTCGAGGGTTCGGTCGATTTCGACTTGCGTGTGCGAAAATGAAAGCGCGAAATAGCCCTGAAACAGAACTTCGCGCTTGATCACCTCCTGCAGGAACAGCGTGCGCAACACCGGATCGACCTGCCCCTCTTTGTTCTTGATGGCAAGGCTCAAGTTCGGCGCAAAACCGACCGTGTCCACGATGCCGGTAAGCCCATGCTTCTCGGACAACGCGGTTAAACCGTCTGCAAGGATCTTCCCGCGTTCCCAGAGCGCCTCCGAGACGTGATCGCGTTCCATAATATTGATCGCGGCCATGGCGGCGGCAATCGAAATCGCCTCGGCACCGTGCGTCGTGGAAATCAGAAACACGCGCTCCTTGTCATGCTGCAATCCGCCACGCTCCATAATCTCCTTCTTTCCGCCGAGCACGGCCATCGAGTAGCCGTTTGCGATGCCTTTTCCGTACGTCACGAGATCCGGAGCGACGCCGTACTTCTTCGCCGCACCGAGCAAATCGAAACGAAAGCCGGTGATCATCTCATCAAAAATCAACACCGTGCCCTCTTTGGTGCACAGCTCGCGCACGCCTTCCAGAAAACCCGGAACAGGTTCCGTCGTCGTGACGACTTCCATGATCACGCAGGCAATCTCGCCGGGACGCGCATCGAACAACGCCTTGAGGCTGTCGAGATCGTTGTATTTAAATGTGAGCGTCAAATCCTTGATTTCTTGCGGAATGCCCGCGTCCGCCGGCGTGGTGCCGATGAACCAGTCGTCATAGCTGAAAAACGGATGGTCCACGCAGCACACGATATATTTGCGGCCGGTATGGGCGCGCGCGAGCTTGGTCGCGGCCGTCGTGACGGTCGAGCCGTTTTTTGCGAATTTCACCATCTCGACGTTCGGCAAAAGCGACGTGAGCCGATCCGCGAATTCGTACTCACCCATGTGCGGCCGACCGAAGTTCGTACCGAATTCCATCTGCTTGGCGACGGCCGCATTCACTTCTTCATTCACGTGTCCGAGGCTGACCGAACGCAGGCCCATGCACCAATCCAAATACTGGACATCGTCGACGCCCCAGACATATGCGCCCTTGCCGCGCAGGATCGCCAGCGGCGCAACGGACGGGAATTGATCATCGCCTTTGGAATACGTATGCGCCGCGCCGGGAATAAGCGCGTGGCGTTTGGAAAGAAGGTCGGAAGTTGTGGACATAGGTTAGACGAAAAAAGAGTTAATTTTATCTTCGATGTCGCTTGCGTTTCGATGGATCAGCCCGCCGACGATGAAATCTTCCGGATCATCGAGGTCTACGGCTCGCCAACGCGGAATTTCGAACCCGATCAACTTGCCGCCGAGAAATGAACGCTTCTCACGCAGGACGTTCACGTCGATGAGATACAGCATGCATCCGTCGAGCTTGTAGCACTTCGGTAGCATTTGGCGATTGGTAGCCGTCTTGTACCCGTCATACACGGTTTCGACGACGTCGTGCTCGTCTTTCGTGAACAGGCCGTTTTCCGTGCGGCACATGCTCACGAGCGATTCCGCGCCGCGCTTTTGGAACAACTCGACGGCCGCGTCGATGTCAGACGAACGACGCAGCGGTGAAGTGGTCTGCAATAAAAGAAGATGTGTCGGCTCGTATCCCTCCTTGTCGCGCAAATAATCGAGCATGTGGATCACGGCCTCCATCACCGGACTTTTGTCGCCCGAGATCTCGGCCGGACGCAACACCGGAATCTCCGCGCCGAACGATTTCGCAATCTCCGCGATCTCCGCATCGTCCGTCGTGACGACGACGCGGTCGACGTACTTCGATCCCTTCCCCGCCTCGATCGAATGCGCGATCAACGGCTTGCCCGCAAACGGCCGGATATTCTTTTTCGGAATACCCTTGCTGCCGCCTCGGGCGGGAATCAACGCGAGGAGTTTCATACGCAGATGGTAGACGCGTGTGAACGATCGGGTCAAGCCCTTGACAAAAAGACGGATTTCCGCAAGCATCAGCCACGTTCAACGTACATCGACAATCAAGAAAGGAGGGCGTCATGCCCTGGCAATTTCCGCTCGTGCTGAACGTGCTCATCACCTACGTCGCGAATCCGATCGCGATCAAGAAGTCGGTCGGCCTCCCGGGCCGAACGCCACGACTCGTCCTGATGTTCTTCGGCAACGCGACGCTCGCCGGCATCTTCCTTGCGCTCTTCCCGCAGGGATTCGCTTGGGACGCGCAGATGCTCATGGCCGCAGGCGTCGGCGTCGCCAACAGCTTCGCTTGCTACGCGCACTGGCGCGCGGCGGACATCAGCCTGAGCCGCACGTCCGTCCTCGCACAAGGCGACGACATGATCGCCCTCGCGCTCGGCTACCTCATCCTCCGCGAGACGCAATACGTGGACTGGCTCATCGGGCTCGGCATCTTCCTCTGCATGGGTAGCGCCATCGTCATGTCCTTGAGCAAGCGTCCGAAAGACGAGGCCGGCAAGACGCCGCGCGCCTTCATCGGATGGGTCGTGCTCTACGTCACGCTGTGGGGCGTCGCGGTGTTCTCGCTGCGGTACTTCGGCATAAACGGCATGTCCGTACCCGCATTCCTCTTCGCGTGGTACGGCGGCTCATTCGTCGGATCACTCGCGGTCGCGGCGCTCATGGGCAAGAAGGAGCGCGAAGGCGCGCTCACCAAGCGCGGCCTCCTCTGGGTTCTTGCCCTGTGCGCCACGAGCCTCACCGGTCTCGGTGTCTCGTACTGGGCCAAGGTGCTCGCGCCGATCACCGTCGTCCAGCCCATCCTCCAAGCGGCCGAGACGATTTTGCCCACGCTCATCGGACTCTTCCTCTTCAAGGAGGCCAAGGAGTTCGGCTGGAGAGGGAAGTTTCTCTTCGCCGCCGGCTTCGCGGGCAGCCTCGTGCTCTTGTTCGCCTACCACTGATCCCCGCCAGCAACTGCGTAGCTGTGGGCGGGGATTTTTTATTCCAAATCGATCCGGATCAGTTTCCATAACATCGGCACGGCGCCGCTCATTTGCAAACGCGAACCGTCCGCGAGCGGGATCGTGTACGTTCCCATGTGATCGACGTCACCGCGCGGCAAATCGAGCGGCATGTGGAAGTCCGCGACGTCGACTTGTTTCGCGCCGTGTTCTTTCGCAAAGCGGATGAAGCGCGGAAGCGAATAGATATTATAATAATGGAACCCGTCCTGTTCTTTTTTGTGCTGCCGCACCTTGATCTCGAAATCGATGTCGCCGTCATAAAAGAGCGAGCTGACGAATACGTGTTTTTTCGTCACGGCGAAAAGCGCCTTGAGCGCGTCTTCGTACGACGGGAGCCAAGACAACGTCTTCCAGTTGACGGAAAGATCAAACTGTTTCGGATATGTTGCGGGAAGATCGAACAGATCCCCCGTCTCGAACGACACGTTCTTCTTCCCCTCGTTCAGTTTCTTCGCCTCTTCGATCAGATACGGCGTCTGGTCCACGCCGAGAAACGTCGCATCGGGATTCATCTCGCTCAAGAAGGAGATGACGTGGCCCACGCCACAGCAGGCGTCGATAACCGACGGTGATCCGGATGCCAAAAACGGCCGAATCATCTCTTCCAGCGCTTTGTCCATTTCTTGCTTATTCGTGGCGTATTTCTTCATCGAAGCAACGTTAAACGCCCTGTCGGCTTCGCCTTCGAAATACGTGTTGTCTTGGCCGGATGGCATGCGGGCAGCTTACGCGGCATAGTCAAAATCGCCAAGCTGCGTTACGGTTTGCGCTGATCCTATGCGAAAAACGTACTTCGTGATCGCGGGCCTCGGACTCGTCCTCTTGAGCGTCTTTGGCGCGGTATTGTTTGGGGACAGGCTGTTCTCCGGTCTCTACGTCAACTTGTATCATGTGTATTTTTTTGACGGACAAAAATTCCTGATCGACACGCTCGGACAATGGCCAAGCTGGTGGCCCGCCTTTTCCTCCGGCTACCCGATCAGTCTCACGTTGGACGGCTTCCTCAACCCGATTTTTCTGCTCACACTCAAATTCTTTCCCGTTATCCCCTCCTATCATTGGCTGACCTTCGGATTCTTCCTGGCGAATCTGGCGTCAATGTACGCGCTCGGCCGGACGCTCGCCCTATCGCGAAGTGCGGCGACGGTCGCGGCGATCGCCTACGGATTCAGCGGGATCGTCATTCGGTGGACGGATGTCATCGTGTTTACGGCGGTGCTTCCTCTCATCCCGTTGTCCTTTCTTGCCATTACGCGCATCCATGCTGGACACAAGGGTTGGCGATGGATCTATACCGTCATGCTTGCCTACGGCTGGATCGCCGGGTTCGCGGAGCTTCTTGTGTACATCCTCCTCGCGAATGCAGGATACGCCTTGTATCTCATGCTCGCAGAAACCTCGTATCCGAGCGTGCGGTCGTTCCTGCTCGACGGAATCAAAAAATATCTCCTCCCCGTTCTGGCAAGCGTCGTACTCGTATCCCCGTGGTTAGTCTCGGTCTTATATTTTATTCTTGAACACACGATTCGCTCGGGCGGGCTGGCGACCGCGGACGCGTCGGGCATGCCGCTCACGCTTTCGTATCTCGTCCGCTTGTTCCTCCCGCGACTTTCCGTGTTTTACGGCGGCAGCATCCCGGTGCTGCGACTCGAGGACGACATCGATCTCTTTATCGGCATGGCGCCGCTCTTGCTGCTTTCCGTTCTCCCGTTTGTCTGGAAATCCCTCGACAAAAAAGCGCGCATCTTTTTTCCCGGCCTATTGGCCTTCGCGATTCTGATGAGTTTTCGCTCGCCGCTTTATCTCCTCCTCCATCCCCTACCTGTCCTCAGCTGGTTCCGCTGGCATTTCAAATGGTCGTTCCTGACCGTTTTTGCCGCGGCCGTTCTTGCCGGATATGCCTTCGACGCGATCCGGACCTTCGTCGAACATCGCCGCGCGAAAGCGTTTCTCGTTGCGGAGTGGAGCGCGCTCGGCGTCGCGGTTACGGGACTCGCTGCCATGACGCTTGCCGGCGGCCGCGTGCGCGCATTCATGATCGACGCGGCGCTCGCGCGATACGAGCAGAGCTCGGCCGCGATCGGCCGAGAGCTTCCCCGCTCCGCCGAGTATTACCGATGGCTGATCGAGCAAATGGCCGATTCGTTCGTGAAGGGTTTTTCGTTCTTCGATCCGTGGACGACGTTTTCCTTTTTTATGTGGCTCGCCGTTCTCGCCGTCGTGACGCTTGCCGCAACCGGGCGTCTATCTCACAAGAGACTGCGCGACGGGCTGCTTCTGACGACCATCGCGGGATCATTTGTCTGGACCGGATTCCTCGTCGGCGAACCGCTCTCCTATCTCACCGAAACACCTGAGACGGCGCGCTTCCTACACGAACAAAACGCGTATCGCACCGTCCCGGTCTCCGAGGAACAATCGGAAACGCATATCCCGTACCGCATCTTCACGTTTTTTCCGGATCAGACTATCGCCGACTTGCAGGACCGCTTTCGTATCGAACTCGTGAGCCATCAAAGCCGGGCATGGCTCAGTCGCGAGTTGCTCGACGACAATATCAACACCTGGTTTCGCATCGACGGCATGTTTAATCACGAGCCGCTCACCGAATCGCGTATCACGCTTCTGTTCACGCGCGCAACACACGGTGACGCGACGAGAAGCGACGCGACGCTGCCGGAAAACATCGCGCGTTTTTCGTCGACGGGCACGGCCCGTGAGCTCGGCATGCAAAACGTCAAATACGTCACGACGAATCACGAACTCTCCGCGCCGTGGAAGCGCGTCTTCGAAAGCCGCGCCGTGGAGGGGATGATCCCCGTCTTCGTCTATGAAAATCCGTTTTTCCTTCCGCGTTGGTATTTGGCCGATTCGGTCGAATGGACTCAAGACGCTTCGACCGAAGGCCTGACCGCCGCGCTCGATCGCGTCCGTGAAACGGAGCGGACAACGCTTCTTGAAAGTCGCTCCCCGTCGGATGCCGCCCTGCAAACGCGCGCCGATCCGGACGACACGCTATCGCTGATTCGTTACACCGCCGGCGCATTGACGCTCACGACGAACACCGCGCATCCGCGCTGGGTCGTGTGGAGCGAAACCGGCGTGTCGTATTGGCGAGCATTCGTCGACGGGACGGCCGTGCCGATCTATCGCGCGAACGCCGCATACCAAGCCGTGCTCGTACCGGCGGGAACGCACGAGATTTCCTTCGAATATCCGGGATTCTGGGAGCAGACACATTACGCGTTCACTCGGCTGCTGGGCGCGCGAGATCGCTAAGGCCGCTTTTTGATGAGGGAAAGCTCAAGCAGGATCGAACGTGCGGTCGCATAGGGGCCGGATGAACGGCGGCGACCGACGAAAAAGAGGATGACGTAGTAGAGGATCCCCAAAAACGCGACTTGTGCCAGGGAATACAACCAGTACGCCGGTTCCGTTCGGAGCACGCGGAACACGACATCACACAAGAACACGGCCGCACTCGCCCATCCGCCGCTCCAAAATGCCGAAAAGAAATCGCGTTTGGGAATCTGTAAAACACGCCGCGCGCGCAGCACGACGTATCCGAGCATGATCATCCACGTCACGACGACGGCCCAAGCCAAGCCGCGGGTGCCGTAAAGCGTCAAACCGACGTACATGAGCGGCACCGAAAGGAAGGTTTTGATGAGATTCGTTTTAAAGTTGATATCCGGACGGCCCAAAGCGGCGAGAATCGGATTCACCATGCTCAAGAACGCCAGAAACAAATTGCCGAACGCGAAAATCTTTAACGGAAGGACGATCACAAGCCAAGCCTGTCCGAGCAGGATCTCGACGATAGCGCCGCCTTCGAGTAAAAGCAGCAAGGTGACGGGCACGCTCACCATCAAGATGACGTCGACGCTTTTCAAAAATCCGAGCCGGACTTTTTCCATCTGGTTTTGGATCTTGGCGAACGCGGGCAACCCGACCTTGGCGAGCATGGAAGCGACGGTATTCGTCGCGGTGGAGGCCAGGTCCTTTGAACGCGCATAAATCCCGAGCTGTGCCGGATCCAGCCAACGACCGACAAAAATTTTGTCCACCTGGGCAAGAAATACTTCAAGCACGTCCTGCCCGTAGACCCACTTGCTGTACCCGACAAGATCGCGTAGCCGGCCGACATGAAAATCGAACGCGGGTTTCGAACGAAAAAAATAGTAACTCGCTCCGACGCCGATCGTGTATTGAAAGGCGTAGCCGAAAAAAAGCGACCACGGACTCCCGCCCCATGCCAGTGCCGATCCGATCGACGCGAATGAAAAGCCCAACTGCGTCACGATGTCCCGAAAAAATACGTTGCGAAAATTCAGCTCCTTAAACAAATAGAGATTGCGTACGTTGGAAAACGACGGGATGACCAACAACAACCCGCTCGCCTGCAAGATCGGCAAAAGCCCCGACGGGATATTGAAGAAGAGGGCGATCCAAGGCGCGGCGAAATACAGCAGCGCCGCGAGCGCGACGGCGCGGAGGATTTCCGCGGTCCAATACGTATCAAGATACGATTCGACCGAATCCTTTTTCTGGATCAGCGCGGCGCCGAATGACGGATTCGTGAGCTGTCCGAACAGCCCGATCACCAACAACACGACCGTGATGACGCCGTAATCCTCCGGAAGAAGCAATCGCGCCAGCACGAAAAACGTCACCAGACTTATGGTCTTTTGGCCGATCACATTGGCCAAATACCATTTTCCCCCCTGCAGGGATCGATGGTACACGCCGCGGTCGACGGGTTCTTGCGGAGAAGAATCCGCGAAAGGCGGCACGGGATCAGGCAGGGGCATAAGACGAAGATACGTATGATACGATTTTATTGTCAAATGAGCCATATTGAGCTATCGTCGTGCGCAATATGGGCCAAACCGCCGTCGTGTTTCCGAAGCTGAAAAAAGCCTATCGAAGCGTCGTGCGGCATCCGTCCGTCGACCGCGCGGTCCACGGATCTTTGGATGCGATCGTCGACGGCATTGCCGTGTTACGCGACTTTGCGTTTCCGAAAAAATTCAACTGGGATTGGAAGTGGGAGATGCTCTCCGGAGCCTATGAAAAAGACACGGTCGCTATCTTCCGGCGTATCATCAAGCCGGGAATGGTCGTGGTGGATATCGGCGCGCATATCGGATATTTCACGCGCCTGTATGCCGAGCTCGTCGGGCCGAACGGCTCCGTCCACGCGTTTGAAGCGGATCCGGGCAACTTCGCATTGCTCGAACGCAATGTGCGCGGACGCGACAATGTGAAGGCGTATGCCCAAGCGATTGCGGACCGCGCCGGCACGATCGCATTCTACGAAACGGAAAATCACACCGGCTGCCACAGCCTGGTCGCTTCGGAGAACCGTCCGCACGCGCTCACCGTCCAGTGCACGACGCTCGACGAGCTTGTCCGGAGCGGCGCGATGCCGCGCGTGGACGTCATCAAGATGGACATCGAGGGAGGCGAGCCGATCGCATTACGCGGCATGCGCGAAACCGTCGCGTCCAATCCGAACATCGTCCTCGTGACGGAATTCTGCCCGGATAATTTCCGCGAAACGTCCACCCGCCCGTCCGAGTATCTCGCACAGCTCCACGAACTCGGTTTGCGCACCTACTCCATCACGGCGGAAGGATTGAAAGAGATCACGCCGGAGCTTAACCGTGTCGGCACATGGTTCATCAAACCCGATTATCATTACGTGAATATCCTGGCCGCCAAAACCCTCCCGCCGGAGCTCGTATGATATGAAAGGGTGTTTCGTCCTCCAGCGCCGATTCGCCTATATAGGCCACTATGTCGCCCAACTCCTGAAAGAGGAACACGGGCTGAGCGAGTTTTGCGGCATCGCCTATACGCGTCCGAGTTTTGATTTCTTGCGATCCCAAACCGATGTGCCGTATTCGTCCCTGCTCTTCGACGAGGAGATCCATGCGCGATACAAACAAGAAACGCTAGATCCCGCGTATATCGATTCGTTGGAGCGGGAATACGGACTCCCGTCGCTATGGCCATATCTCGCCGTGGATCGCGTGGTCATGTCAAACCAGCTCGTGCGCGAATATCCGTACGATCGTCCGCGTTATACGCATGAAGAAATGCTGCGGCTCCTGCAAGTCTATGCGAAAGCGTTGACGAAGTTTTTGGATGAAGAGCGTCCCGATTACGTGTTCTTTGGCCCGATCGGCAGCGTGAGCGCGTACCTGCTCTATCGCATGGCGAAAAAACGCGGCATCAAGACATTCGCTCTTCTCATGTCGAGCACGCGCAACCGCTACGTCTTGAGCGAAACCTACGACACGTTCACCGGCGTAAACGAGCTGTTCCACGGCGACCGTTCCGCACTAATGCGGTTGCCGGCGCGCGTGGCGGCAGAGGCATTTTTAAAAGAGTTTCGCGAACGACCTCTCCCCTATTTCGAAAAATCCACCCCCGCGCACCAACCCGTGACGCGACGTTCGCAGTTGAAATTCCTGCACCCCACTCGCGCGGCGAAATCCTTTTCCGTCATCGCGCGCAATATCCGCGACTATCTCGCGAGCGAAGGCCGCGACGATTACTCGACGATCAAACCGTGGGACGCGATCAAGGATCTCGTCAGGCGCAAGGCGCGTAATCTCATCGGCCTGCGCGATCTTTACGATCCCTTCACGCCCGACGACGAGGACTTCGTGTTTTTCCCGTTGCATTACGAGCCGGAGATCTCGCTCCTCTTGCAAGCGCCGACGCACACCGACCAGCTCGCGCTCATCCGCCACATCGCGCGGTCGCTTCCCGTTCGCTACAAGCTGTACGTCAAAGATCATCCGGAAATGGCACAGTACCGGCCTCGGTCGTATTACAGGGCACTCAAGAAGAACCCGAACGTAAAACTCATCGACGCCTCCGTGAGCAGTTTCGCGATCACGCCAAAAGCCAAACTCGTCGCCACGATCACCGGGTCGACGGGCTGGGAAGCGATCATGCTGAAAAAGCCGGTCATCAGTTTCGGCCATCAGTTCTACAACGAGCTTTCCGCCGTTTCGTATTGCGGATGCATGGAAGACTTGCCGGCGCTCATAAAGGAGAGGCTTGCCGCGCCGCGCCATGACGAAGAAGAGCTGCTCGCGTTTTTGACCGCGTTGTTTGAAGACGGCGCCGAGCTCAATCTCCATCATTTGTGGATGGACGAGCCCGATTTCGAAAAGAAAAGGGAGGGAGTCCGTCCGGTGGCGCGCGCCATGGCCAAAAAACTCGGCATCGTGTAAGTTTTTCCCACTATGAAGATTGGAATCGTCGGATTGGGCGTTGTGGGAGAAGCCGTCAAACACGGATTGGAACGCATCGGGCATACCGTTCGCGGCTACGATATCAAGCACCCGGGTACGCGCCTAGAACAACTCTTGGACTCGCAGCTCGTCTTTTTGTCATTACCGACGCCTTGCGATCCGGACACAGGCGTGTGTGACACGAGCATCGTCGAAAAGGTCGTGGGCGAAATCGAAGCGTCGGAATATCAAGGACTGGTCGTGGTGAAATCGACGGTCACGCCGGGCACCACGGATATGCTCAAGAACCGGCATCCGAAACTGCGCTTCGCGTTTTGTCCCGAATTCCTGCGCGAGCGCGCGGCCTACACCGACTTCGTCGAAAACCACGACGTCTGCGTCATCGGCGCGTATACGGACGAAGAGTACGAGATGGTCAAAGAAGCGCACGGCAATCTGCCCAAGGCCTTCGCGCGCCTCGCGCCGATCGAAGCGGAATTCTCGAAATATTTTTCGAACGTGTACAACGCGATGCGCATTATCTTCGCAAATTCGTTCTATGACGTGGCTACAAAAGCCGGGGCGGACTATTCGAAGATCAAACGCGCCATGGTGCTTCGCAATAATATCGAAGACGCCTATCTCGATTGTAATGAAAACTTCCGCGGGTTCGGCGGCGTCTGTCTCCCCAAAGACACGACCGCCTTTGCCGCCTATGCCCGCGCCATGGGTCATGACGTCGGCATCTTCGACCTGATCGTGAACGAAAATAAAAAATTCAAACAAACCGTGTTCAACGGAATGCGTTCGTCCTGATAGGTGTATGAAAAAGATTTTAATTACAGGCGGAGCGGGTTTCATCGGCTCGCACTTGGCGAGACGCCTCATGGCTGACCCGGAGAACGCTGTGATCATCACGGACAACCTCCAACGCGGCCGCATGGACGCGGATTTTACGTCGTTGCTCGAAACCCACAAGAACCGCATTCGATTTATCCGGGCCGATCTCACGGACAAAGCCGCCTGGGACGCGTTCGACACGGACGTGGATCACCTGTACCACCTGGCCGCCATCAATGGCACCAAACATTTCTACAAGATTCCGCACGAGGTGCTGCGCATCAACATCCTGACGCTCATGCATGCGCTGGATTGGGCCGGCTCACTGGCAAAAAAACCCAAAGTTTTGTTCACGTCTTCAAACGAAGCCTACGCGGGCGGATTGAGCGCATTCAATCAGCTACCTATCCCGACGCCGGAACAGGTTCCGCTGGTGATCGAGGATGTGTACAACCCTCGCTGGACGTACGCGTCAACGAAGTTGATCGGCGAACAATTCGTCATCTGGTACGCCAAACACCACGGCTTTTCCGCCGTCATCGTGCGTCCACACAACTTTTACGGTCCGCGTGCGGGATACGACCATGTGATCCCGGAATTTTCCGAACGCATCATAAAACGCACGGAACCGTTCGAGATTTTCGGCGCCGACGACACACGGACGTTTTGTTACATCACGGACGCCGTGCGCGCCATGCAAATGATTATGGATCATCCGATCACGGACGGCGACGAAGTCCACACGTTCCATATCGGCGATCGCGAGGAAATCAACATTCGCGAGTTGGCCGAAAAACTGTTCCATGCGGCCGGATGGAAACCGGGTGACGTAAAGATTCACCCGTCTCCCGCAGGATCCGTGAAGCGACGCTTGGCCGATATCGGTAAAACCAGCAGCCTGATCGGGTGGGAACCGGAAATCAAGCTGGATCACGGCCTCCATCTCACGTACGAATGGTATGTGAATAACCCGAAGCCATGAAACATTTAACATGGAACCATAGAACATTGAACATGCTTACAATAATTTCGGATCAATGTTAAATGTTCAATGTAATAATCTCATATGACCATTCTCGTCACCGGAGCAAACGGCAATATCGGCTGGTACGTGGTCGAGTCGTTGAAGCGCGCGCATCCGACCGCGGAAGTCGTCGCCGCTACGCGCGCGGACGCCGATCTGATCGACAACGGAGCGACGCGCGAACTCTTGAAGCTCGTCAAGCCGGAGTATGTCGTGCATACCGCGGCGAAACCGTATAACGCCGACGTATTTCGGAACCGGCCGTACGACGTGTTCACGGAAGACGTAACCATGTGCATGAACGTGCTGGACGGCTGTATCGACGAGGGCGTAAAAAAAATCGTTCTTCTTTCTTCCGCGACGGTGTATGAAGGCGCAACGGAAACTCCGTTTCGGGAAGAGCAGACCGAAACCTCCCCTCCTCCGGCCTCCCCGATCGGGCTTTCGAAGCTGGCCAACGAACGCGGAATCATGTTTGCATCGAAACAGCATGATATCGACTTCACTGTTTGGCGGCTGTTCAACGTCGTGTCTCCGCGCGAGCCGCATGACAAACCGGGCGCGCACGTCTATGTGGACTTTTATCGTCAATTGTTTGTCGAGAAGGTGAGCGAGCTTCCCATTTTTGGAAACGGAAACCAAGAACGTTGCTTCACCTGGGTCGAAGACGTGGCGGATGCGATCGCCGGATATCTGACGGACGAGCGGACGAGTAAACAGACGATCAATATCGGCGGGAATGAACCCCTCACGCTCTTCCGGCTGCGCGAGATGATGCTGGCCATCGGAAAGGAAAAAGACCTGCTCGCCTCGGACTACGATCCTCCGGCAAAGTCCGGCGGACAGTTTTCCGGCGTCGACTCGCAACGCCGCATCCCGTCGCTCGAACGCGTCGAGGCATTGCTCGGCTGGAAACCGCGAACCGATGCGCGAGCCTGCATGGAAAAATTCATCGACGCAAAAACGAACGTATGATCCTTACCGCCTGTCCGCTGTGCGCTTCGACCACGCTCCGACTCGTCGTAGACCTCGGCTATCACCCGCTCGGCGACACCTTTCTTCCGAAAGAAGCGCTGAACGAGCCCGAAACCCGCTATCCGTTACGCGTGATGCAATGTGCGGACTGCGGTCATACCTTTTTGCAGTATCTCGTCCCCGAAAAAGAGCGCTACCAAAAAGTCGATTATAGCTACACGGCCGGCAACTCTCCCGTCTCCGTCAAACATTTTGGCGAGATGGCGGCGGAAATCATCGCGGATCAGAACGTCGGTGGAGATGATCTCGTTGTGGATGTCGGAGGAAACGACGGAACGCTTCTCAAGGCGTTTCGAGTACAAAGCAGGTGTCGCATCCTCAACGTGGAACCGGCGAAAAATATTGCCGACATTTCGCGCACAAACGGCGTGGAAACGCATCACGGATTTTTTGATGCCGACGCCGCCGCGAAGATCAAGGCCATGGGAGGCGCAAAAGTCATCACGGGAACAAACGTCTTCAACCATATCAACGATCTGCCGAGTTTCATGAACGACGTCAAAACGGCGTTGTCGGAACATGGCGCATTCGTTTTTGAAACGCCGTCATTGCTCGAGCTCGTCAAACGCCTGGCCTTTGACACGATCTACCTCGAACATGTTTCGTTTTTTGGCATGAAACCGCTCGTGCGTTTTTTCGAAACCCTCGATTTGCACGTGCATCGCATCGAGCCGTCGGATTACATGGGCGGATCGTTCCGCGTGTACGTAAAGCGCACTCCGGCGGATCCGGGCGTCGCGCAAGACTTTATCGCGCTCGAAGACGCGGCGGGACTGTATGACGCGAACACGTACGAAACGTTCATGAACAAGGTCCACAAATTCCGCGCGGATCTCATGAGAGAGCTCTATGAAATTAAAGCGAACGGCGGCACGATCGTCGGCATCGGAGCCGCGACCAAGGGCAACACGTTGCTAAACTATTGCGGAATCGACAACGGGTTGCTTGAATGCGTCACGGACGCCTCGCCGCTCAAAATCGGGAAATATACGCCCGGATCGCATCTCCCGATCGTGCCGGACGCGGACATTCCGAAAAACGCGACGCATGCGCTTATCCTGCCGTGGAACATCGGCGACTTTCTCAAGGAGAAACTTAAACATCTCAACCTTGAATTCATCGTCCCTCACATGGGCTGAACCATACCTATGAAATTCGAACACAAACCCGTCAATTTTGAAGACGATCGCGGCACGATTCGTGACATCTTCCCACGTGAACCGAAGGACACGTGCACGATTATCACGTCCAAAAAAGGCGCCGTGCGCGGCAATCACTACCACAAACAATCCACGCAATACACGTATGTCGTGAGCGGACAGCTCTCGATGTATCACAAGGACTTGAACGACCCCAATGCCAAAGTGGAAAAAACGATCATGCGCGAAGGCGACTTGATGACGCACGGATTCAACGAAGCACACGCGCTCGTCGCGGACGAGGACATGGTATTTCTGGCCTTCGCGGACGGATTGCGCGGCGGTGAGGACTACGAAAAGGACACGTTCCGTCTCGAGGTTCCCTTGCAGGACGAGTTCGCAGCACAATAAAAAAAGACCAAGCTTGGCTTGGTCGATCGAGTGAAGCTCGATCAGATGAGGTCAGGTCTCCATCTTGTGAATGGCGTGATGTCCTCGGATGTCCGCGAACTGCCCGTCGCCGTCGAGCACGAGACGCGCGGCGATCTTCTGGCAGAACGGGTCCTCGTAGACCTCGTCGAGCGCCTGCTCGATCCACTTCGCGATGGGGATGAAGCGGATGCCGCTGATCCCCTCCTCCATGTAGATGTGGCCCTCCTTCTCGAGGAAGCCCACGCCGACGAAGAGGTGCACGCGCTGACGGATGAAGCCGTCCTCGACGTAGAAGCCGAGCTGCTTGCGCTCGCCCTCGCCGAAGCCGAGCTCGTAGACGCGCGTCGCGTCCACCACCTGGCAGCCGGCCTCGTCGAGCGCCTCGGACCGGAACGTCGCCGACGGCGTCGGCTCCGGACCTCCGCCCGCGCAGATCTGCCAGATCGGCGAGACGTCCACGCGCTTGGAGCGGCTCTCGCGCTGCATCACGGCGTGGTCGCGCCCCTTGATGTTCACGATGATGAGGCCACGCGTACACGAGTTGTGGGGGTTGAGCGCAACGAACGAGCCACCGGGATTGCCCTTGGGCTCGACCACGGCGTGCTCGAGGAAGCTGCCGAAGCCGTTCTTCCCCGGCATGCCCTCCGTCACCGCCAGGTTCACGCGCGCGCGGCGGAACGTCTCCGCCGGACCGCTCGCCTCGGGCTCGAGGCCGACGAAGGCGTGGTGGAGGACGTGCGGACGGAAGTTCGGCCCGTCCGCGATCCGCTCCTCCATCTGCGCCGGGGTCGGGTGCAGGTCGGCGCGGAAGTTCGCGGTGTGGACGCGGATCGCGTCCTCGACCACCTGCCGGCTACCGTCCCGCAACGTCACGACGACCTTTTCCCCTGTGTTCTGCATTCTGCGCGCACCTCCTACGAAACGACATGTTTCGCGTGGCCGGACTGTTTCATATTTTAAGAGAAATGTCAATCGTAACCCCGTCACGCGAATCCGAGATCCTTCGTGCCTCAGGATGACGGATTCGTGAACCCTCTTCTATATCAAATCTACGACGGCGCGACGATACGCTTCGTAAATCTGTTTGTCCGTATATTTGGCGACGGTTTCCTTTCCGCCCCGGATCAACGTCTCGCGCACGCCCGACTGATCCAAACGTTTCATATTTTCCGCGAGCGTAATCGGATCACCTTTTTTAGAAATCAGCGAGTTGTAACCGTCCTTCAGAAAATCGCTGTATACGGGAATATCGGTTCCGAACACGGGCACGCCGAAATCGAACGCCTCGAACGGCGTCAGGCCGAATCCTTCGTATCTGCTCGGCGCGAGCAATCCCGCCGCGCGACGATAGAGCCACGCCTTCTCTTCGTTCGATACGCGATACAAAAAATGCACGCGATCCTTCACGCCCAGTTTTTCCACAAGCTCATGCGCTTCCCTGTATTCGTCCGGGCTTGAGCTGGTGACGAACACCAAATCCTTGCGAATCCCCTGCTCTTTGAGCAACGCAAGCGCCTCGATGATCGTGTCCCATCCCTTGCGTCGCTTCACCTGCCCGATGAAGAACAAGAACCCGCTCTTCGGACATCCCTCCGGTAACGCGGGCTCGGTTTCCGCCGCTTGATCCGCCTCCGGCTTTACGCCCCAAGGGACGAGCTCCGACTCTAATCCCATCACGCGCTTTACCCACTCGCGCTCGAACTCGGTAATCGTGATCAGGCGATCCGCGTGCGCCATCGGAAAATGCGTTACAAAATTTTCCCAACGACCGCATCCCGCGGGCGGCGTATCGAAATAACTTTTTACAAGTTTTGGAATGCGCGTAAGCAGGTCGATCTTCGGGTGCACCGTTTCAAGAGGATTGTCTCGATCCGAAACAATGCACGGATCGTGCAAAAAACCGATGACCTTGAACACGACCTTCGCGCCTACAAGCCTCGCGGCAACATATCCCGAGAGGTTCAGCCAGCTACGAATGTGGCAAAGCAAGACGAGCTGCGGGCGGAACTTCAGGATTTCGATGACGAGACGCGGAGAAAACCCGTATCGTTGGCGACAACGAACCGTCGGCACGGTTTTGTACGTCATCCGCTTTTCCGCGTATTCCGGGTTGTTCTGCAAATGATACGTGAATAAGCGCGCGTCCCGGCCATCCCGAATAAGATGTTGGGCGATCAAAAACTCCGCAAACGCGTCCAAGCGTTTTTCCGCGCCAAACGGCGTCACGATCGCGATCTTCATCGTCCGAAACGTTATAGCGGATAGAGCCTATATCCGCCAATCGGCATGCCCTCGTCCTCGATTCGCCACTGGCGTAGCTCGTCTTCGGACAACGGCTCTTTCGAGAGCAAGACGTTGGCACGATACGTCCGTAACTGCTCGGCGGCGTTTCCTTCCAAAAACGCTTGATAGGCGGGAACGACCTCCTCGATCTTGCCGAGGAGCCAGTCGTCGATCGCCGTTTCGAACACTTGGTTCCAATCTTCGAAATACGCGAGACGAACGAGATCCGGATTCGCCAGCATGAACTCACGCGCGTCTTCCGACGCGACGCCGAGCAAGCGCAGATGGATGAAGAAGTTGTGTTCGACGCGCTCGAGCGGCACGCCGGAAAACGTCCAGGACGAAACGTACACGTTGCAATGTGTGAAGGCCGGCACTTGGCGCGTAAATCGTTCACGGTCTTCTTTGACGACGACGACGCAGTCCTTTGGTTGGTTCTCATCCAACCAAGCGAAAATATCGGCCTCCCTTTGACGCTCGCGGAAATCGTCGAGGACGGAACGATAGGTTCCGGCTGCGAGTGCGCCTTGAAGTAACGCAAGCGCGCCGAGAACCACGCATCCGACAAGCACGGTTTTCCGGAAACGAGGCGCAAACGCTCGGACGAACAATACAAGTAACACAATCACAACGACCGGTTTGGTGTATTGCACAAAGTGATACGGCCAAACCATCCGCCCGGTAAGTATTTGCTGATTCAACGCCCACAAGCCGCCGAGTAAAAGCGACGCGCTCATCATCCACCACGACTGATGCCAGAACCTACTCTCCCCCTTCTCAAGGGGGAGTTGGAGGGGGTCACGCCAACGCGTCAAAACGATACTGCCGACAACGAACAACGCCAACGCGAAAAGCAGCGTCTTATTCAAAAGCGGTTGATGCGTAAAAAACATGCCATTACGTGTGGCGAGTGCAGGATCCCCTGCTCCCCCAAGCGACTGAAACATGCCGTACCAGTACGGAGCGCTTACGAGAAAGCTAACGAGCAGCACGATGCCGATATCACGCAGCCGCTTCCAGTCTTTTTGCACGAGAAAGCCCAGCCCTAAAAACGCGAGAACAGACAAGACGTATCCCCAAGCAAAGAAGTAAAAGACCAGCCCGCCAAGTACGAGGCCGGCAGATGCCGCAACCAAAGCTCCTCTCGACTTGCTAACTTCTAGCTTCGAGCTTCTAGCTTCTAGAACTTCCCAAATCAACAAAAGGGACGCAAACACGCCGACCCCGCCGAGAATAGGATTGACCGGCCGCGTCCACAATGAAAGTCGTAGGCCGATATCCTCACCCTGCAACAGCTGAAGCGCGTCGCGCCAGCTCATCAAATCGTAGCCGAGGGCGACAAGCAACGCGCCCGCGGACGCGGCGACGACGCGAAGCCGGACGGACTCCGCCGGAAGCAAGCGCCACACAAACGCATAGGCAAGCAGGAATAGGATGGCGGGAAACAGGAACTTCGCGAGGACGAGCGCATCCGGAAGCGACAAGCCGGTCAGTCGACTTAACGCGACGTACACATGCTCTCCCCACGCGGGCTGGATCGGACGTTCGTCCTTGTATTCGTAGAAAAACGCGGAGCCGACGTCCGGATATCCGTCTACGATCTCCTGCATGCGCGTGAGGTAAATATCCTCATCGTCCACGTACATAAACGGCACGCCGCGATATTCGTCGCCCAAGGCGCGCACCGCCAGCAGATGCGGCGCGACGGACAATGCGCCGACGAGAAGCGCGAGCAGGATCGCAATGCCGTGGCGGCGAAGGAACGATTTCATAGGTTAACGCCTGTCCACCGAAGCTTCAGCGTAGGTGGGCTTTTTCGCGACGAGATACACCGTCGCGGCGATCGTCTCGGCGCCGGGATAGCGCGCGAAGAGCAGATCGAGATACTTGAACGGGAATAACAATAGCATGAAGACGTAGCGCAGACCCTTTCGTAATGGACGAACGCCAAACGAGAACACGAGCGCGAGCCAATCGGCGAGCACGGTAAGCAATCCGGACGTCGGCCCCATCGCCGGGCCGGACTCGACGATCTCGAATCCCGGAAGCAGCGATGCAACTCCGTCCATTGACCAACGCGCGTAGTCTTTTGGCGACGGATGCAACGGGTACATGAACGGCACGCCGATGTAGAGCGAACCGCCCGGTTTGAGTACGCGCGTCATTTCGCGGATGACGGCTTGCGGATCTTCGACATGCTCGAGCACCTGATCGCACACGATCGCGTCAAACGCCGCGTCGACAAACGGAAGGCGTTCGGCCACCGCAAGCACGTCCACGTTGCGGAACGGGAAGAGATCCGCATTCACGCTGTTCGGATGCAGGCGCATCGGACCGGAACCGACGTTGAGCAAAAGCGCGTCGTCCGACAAACGCCGCGCGAATGTCTCGCCCGTGAGTCCGGTAAACAGGATCGGCGCGACGGTCAGCGCGAGACGATCGTAGAATCGCGGCCAACGCTTGAAGAAATTCTTGAACGCGTTTTCCGCGTCGCTCGCCTCCTGCGTTTCCGCGCGCGCCTTCTCCTCGTCCGTACGAAAATCGGGAAGCCCGGCCGTTTCGCGAAGCGGCGTCGTGGTAAACAGCGAACGGAGACGGTCATTCATCATAGATTACTTCCACGCGAATCCGCGCCAGCTATTGCCGTAGCGTTGCGTAATCGTAATGTCGCGCAATTTCGCGTCGTCAAACCACTTTCGGAATTCTTCTTCGCGGATGTAGAACGCAATTTCGGGAATCAAATGATCCAACACGATGCAAAAGTTTTCGCGGAATGAATAGCCGGAAATCGAACACAGGTAATCGCTGTACGGAAGCAAACGCTTCAACCACGGACGTTTCGTTGCCGGGCGATACAACGCAATGAGCAGCGTTTTCAGAATCACCGTCAGGACATACGAAAGCGCTTTCGTGACCGGCACGGGAAGCGCGGACGTGATGCGACGGACCGGATTCAACAGATAGATGATCCACCAATTCCCTTCGCGGCCATACACCCATGCCGACACCGAGCCGCCGGGTTTGATCTTATCCACCATGCACTGGAACGATTTCGCGGGATCGGGCGTGTGATGCAGCACGCCGATCGAGTACGCGTAGTCGAACGCGGGTTTGAGCGGGAGCCGATACACGTCGGTTTGGATGATATGAACGCCGGGCTTGCGTCCGACATTACGAAATGCCGCATCCACCGCATGCGAAAGGTCCACGCCGACGACCGTGGACGCGCCGAACTTTTGCGCCTGAAGCACATGTCTCCCCTTTCCGCATCCGACATCCAGCACGGTTTTACCCCGAAAATGCTCGGGTTGGACGGGTTCGATCCAGCTCAAAAACTGCTTTTCGTATTCGTCCGTGATCATCGAAAAATCATTCCACTCCTCGCCGAATCGACGCGCCGTCTCCCAATTCTGTTCGTGCTTCTCTTTCGGCAAAATCCTCGGCACGCCACCGCGAATCGGATATGTCGCGCAGGAGCACGCAAGCGATCCTTCCATCACCTCCTCGCCTTCTCGCGAATCGATCCGCGGCGAAAAATCCGCGTGGCAATCCGGACATTCAAGCAACGGCAGCAAACTCGGCTTCATGTTTTTAGAGATTGACGGTCTCACGAACGGCCCACGCGCGCGTGCCCTTGGATTCGTAATACGTGCGCATGAGCACCTCGGCCATGAGGCCGAAGAGGACGAATTGCACGCCGACGATGACGAACATCGCGCCGACGACCGGAAGCGGCGTGAGGATAAGCGCGATGCCGTAAAAGAGGCGCAGGACGATCGCGACGGTTTCCGCCACCACGCCGAGCGCGAGCGAGACGAATCCGATCGCGCCAAAGAAGTGCATCGGTTTATTGAAATAGCTCGTGAGGAATTTTACGACGATGAGGTCGAGCATCACTTTGAGAATACGCGAAAGGCCGTATTTCGAAACACCGAATCGACGCGCGCGATGGTTCACGACGATTTCCGTCACCTTGGCGCCGCTCCATGCCGCATACGCGGGGATGAAGCGATGCATCTCACCGTACAACTCGACGTCTTGGATGATGTCGCGGCGATACGCCTTCAAACTGCATCCGTAATCGTGCAACGACACGCCACTCACGACGGAGATCAGCGCGTTCGCGCTCCACGACGGGATCTTGCGCACGATCAAATCGTCCTTGCGATCCTTGCGCCATCCGGATACGCACGAATACCCCTCGCGGATCTTTTCCAAAAATAATGGAATGTCCGCCGGATCGTTTTGCAAATCCGTGTCCATAGGGATGATCACATCGCCCTTGGCCGCTTTGATGCCGCAAGACATCGCCGCGGTCTGCCCAAAGTTGCGCTTAAAAAACACCGCCTTCACGCGCGAGTCTTTTTGGGCCAGCCATCGGATGATCTCGGCGCTTTGGTCCTTGGATCCGTCGTCCACGAAAATGAATTCCGTTTCGATCCCCGGCAGCCGTGCGGCGACGGCAACGAGCTCCTCGTAGAGAAGCGGGAGGCTTTCTTGCTCATTATACACCGGCAAGATCACCGAAATGCTCCGTATCTGGGGCTCGTGCATATGCGCTTATTTAACAGATATTTGCGGATTACGCCAGTTCGCGGACGGCTTGCGGAAAGGGTCGATAAGGGCTAGGTTTAGCGTAATGGAAACGCACAGCTATGCCGACATGGCGGGCCTCCAAGCGACGAATTGGTGGTATGTCGCAAGGCGAGAGCTGATCCGCCGGCTCATCGAGTCGTCCGGCCGGATGTTTGACTGCGTCCTCGACTACGGATGCGGCCCCGGCTCGAACGCGGATGCGCTCGCCGGTGACGGCATCGAACTCATCGGCCTCGATGCGTCGGAAGACGCACTGGCGCACGCAAAAGCGACGGGCAAATACGCGCAGCTCCTCCGCTCTGTAGATGAAACCATCCCGCTGCCCGACGCAAGCATCGACCTCATCCTCGCCGCCGACGTCCTCGAGCACGTGGACGATAAACGCGCATTAACGGAAATGTATCGCACGCTCAAACCGGGTGGATTTCTCGTCGTGACAGTCCCCGCGCACAAATGGCTCTGGAACTGGAATGACGACTACAGCCATCACCTACGCCGATACGAACAAAATGAACTGGAACAACGTCTAACGGAAGCCGGATTCTTCATCCGCAAGATTTCGTCATGGAATTTTTCTCTCGTCCTCCCCGTCTGGCTCGTCTCGCTCTCGCAACGCTTGCGCAAAAAGCCGGAACGGTTGGAAAATAATCTGAATACGCTCCCCGCTTGGATCAACGGGTTTTTGCTTGCGTTGATGCGGATCGAGAATCGTATTTTCTTGCGATTTGGATTACCGATTGGAGTTTCGTTGGTGGCTGTGGTGGAAAGGCATGATAAGATTGATTCAGCTAAAGAGCATGTCGGACAAGTTATTTATTAATTCCAAAATTTATGTTCAACACCCAAAAAGATAGGCGCGTCGTCGAAATAACAATAGAGTTTAACATGACTGCGATCAGCGAATGGTTAAAAGCTGGTGGCAACTTTGAAGGTATAGCTAATCTCGAACGGGATTGGCAAAATGGAGTAATTCAAAAATACGTCATTGACATGTTCCCGATTGGAAAAATGAGTAATGCATATCTCCACAGAAATAAAAGTGTGATTTCTCAAAATATTGCTGGTATTGATTTCTTAGATGATGCAAAACAAGATTTGAAATACCTAGCTAAAGGGGCAAAAATTGAAGCGCTCGCATGGGAAATGTGGCGAGGTTGCTTGGTACTGAGAGTAAACAAAAATTCGATAATGCTAACCCCTCCTCTTGCTGAAGTTGTAGAACTTGAAACACAGGGTAAATTATCAAACCCAGGAAGTTATTCCGCCGAGGACACGAAAATAAAAGTGCCAGTGTCCTTTGACGAAAATAATCAGCCGAAAAAATTTATTGAAGTTTGGCGTGGAAGCGCCAGTGATACATCGTTGGGATATGGCAATGCTTTAGGCCATGTCTCATTTTCCACGCGAAATCTTAAAGTGTTATATGGAATTGGGGACGGACTAATAACTTAATTACCATCCTAGCGTAGCGACGAGCCGCCCTCTACTGCCACCTCTCCCACCACAACTGAAACATCAGATACGCCCACAGCTCTTTGCCAAAAATCACCTCAAAGCCTCAAAAATCCGCTCTTCGGTGAATCCCCACTGGATCAGTTTCTTAAAATATTTTTGATTGATAATCTTGTGTAAATCCGATTGAATCGTAAGTCTTGCTTCGCCGTCCGGTTGTTTTACTAATGCATGCGAGCCCTTCCCTCTGTTCTTTTCGACGCGAAGTCCGAGTTTGGTACAAGCGCGGATCCAGTCAGCCTGCTTTATGTCAGCGAGGCTCTCGCTAGGCATACACCCTCTGCTCCAATCTGAGCGGCTCATCAGAGCCTTTTACGAGCGCGTCGCTGCAAAGATGGGGAGGGATTTCGAAATACGTAAATACCGCGTCCTTTAACGTCTCGTTGATATGATCTTTATTCGTGCCTCCGGTGATGATTCCGTCGATATTAATCGACTCGGCCGCCCAGCTGCCATCCTTGGAAATTTCAATATCAAACTTGATTGAACCAAGATCACGAATCGCTTTACGCATGGCTTGAACACGAGGATCCTGCGCCTCGTGAAAGTTAAAGCCCAAACGACGAAGGGCTTGCGCGAGTGTATAAATGGCTTTGGTCATAGAGGTTTGAAGGCTATTTTATAGCCAAGAAAGCACCGAAAGTCAACCCTCTCAATCCTAACATAAAAGCTCATCCCGCACCCCTCATCCACCGCGTGTACCACAACTGAAACATCAGCAACGCCCACAATTCCTTCCGCCGATCCTTCCTCCCCGAAAGATGCTCTTTGATCACCCGTTCGATTGTGGCGTGATCGAAGAGTCCCTGTGTTTTTAGGAACGCGGGATCAGAAACGTCGCGCAACCTTTCATACAACGGGCCCTGCCCTGCACCGGATGGTGCGGGGCCGCGCAACCATTCCGCCGTCGGAATAGCAAAACCGTGCTTTGGACGATTCAACACGTCGTCAGGAATCTTTCCGCGAACAAGCTCCTTAAATAATCTCTTATTCTTCCACTTCCCTAGCTTGTACGTCTCCGGCACGGAAAGTAGATACGACACGACGGACGCATCGAGGATCGGCGAGCGCGCCTCCAACGAATGCCACATCGTTGCACGATCGACTTTCACGAGCACGTCATCCATCAAATACGTCCGCAAATATCCCCAAGACCATTGCTTCCAAAATAAATCTGCGCCCTGCGCCGCATGGTGCACGGGCTCCCCCGCCCTGTCGGCAAGCTGCTTGTCGGCAAAATCGACGGCGACATCGGGTAAAAGAAGTGATTTGAGATCGGATTTCGTCCACGAGCCGCGCCAGGCAAGATCGCGCGCCCACGGATCTTGTTCCGACAAGCCGCGCGCCAACCTCTGCGCCTTAAACCCAAAACTGAAATATCCGCTTCCGGCCGGAACCCGTTCCAACACCCGCGCCACGGATCCCACCACCCCGTCCGTCATCCGACGGACACCCCTCCTCTGGGAGGAGGGGATGGGGGTGGTGTCAGTTTCCATTCGATTCAGCAGCTGATGTGCCGGGATGTGCTGATACCCGAGCAGCAACTCGTCTCCCCCGTCGCCCGTCAGCGCGACGGTAACATGTTGGCGCGTAAACTTGGCGAGCAAAAGCTGCGGCAGGATAGCCGGGTCCGCGAGCGGCTCGTCGAGAAGCTCGACGGCGTCGTCGAGAACGGCGAGCGCGGCGTCGGGCGTGAGCGTCTCTTCGTGCAACTCGATGCCGAGCGCGCTTGCGACCGCGCGCGCGGCCGGACGCTCGTCATGCGACGGGTCGTCAAAGCCGACCGTGAACGCGTCGAGCTTCGACGAGGACTGGCGCGCCGCCGATTCCGCAATCACGCTTGAATCGATCCCGCCGGACAAGAACAAGCCGAGTGGCACATCGGACACGAGACGTTCGCGAACGGCTTTGTCGAGACGATTGCGTAGCCCTTCGACAAGCTCAGGGACTATCGATATTGCCTGAGTGGAACGCGGCGGAATCGAAGGCAACTCGACCATCTCCGGTTTCCAAAATGACCACGTTTTTTCGATCTTCCCGTCACACCACGCCATCACCGTCGCCGGTTCAAGCTTTTGTACGTTTTGGAAGATCGTGCGCGGCGTCGGCACTGCGTCCGAACGAAAATACGCGCCGACGGACAAGAGATCGAGATCGCGCGTAACGACATCCACAGCGATCAACGCCTTCAACTCCGACGCGAACCACAATGTTCTATCTTTCAATGTCCAATAAAGAGGCTTTTTGCCGAGACGGTCTCGCGCGAGCAACAAACGCGATCGCTTCGCATCCCAAATCGCGATCGCGAACATCCCGTTTAGCTTTTCAAATACGCGATCGCCCCACTCGGCATAGCCGTGGACGATCACCTCCGTATCGGACTTGGTCGCGAACCGATAACCGAGACGCTCCAACTCCTCGCGCAACGCGACGAATCCGTAGATCTCGCCGTTCAGCATCACCTGAATCGTGCCGTCTGTATTCGCAAGCGGCTGATGCCCGCCCGCGACGTCGATGATCGATAAGCGACGGAACGCAAAACCGACCTTTGGCGTCTCAAAAAAACCTTCGTCATCCGGACCGCGGCGCTTGATCGCCGACGCCATCGCATGAAGGGCGTCTTTGCCGCCTCCCGGCCCCGCAAATCCAGCAATTCCGCACATAGAGTTAACCAAGAACTTATAACTTATAACTTATAAATTTATCTAACCTTAAACAAAAATAAGTAATTTGGCTAGTGCATTATCTTCTAGGCCTATTTCTAGGTTCTAAGTTATAAGTTATAAGTTTTTCTTCCTCCCTGCCGCAAACACGAGATCGCCCCACGTCGGCCACACGTGCGAAATACCTTGGAACAAGACCATATGCGCCTTTTTCGGCGAACGAAGCCATCCCCAGCGGAAATACGACGGCCGCGCATAGACCTTCACCGGATCGAATCCCGTCCAATCGAGGAGCTGACGGCATTCACCGATCGTGAACTCGCGGACGTGGCCCGTGAAGCGGTTTCCCGAATCGACGTAATCCTTGAAGTCCCACAACGGCGAGCGTCCGACGAGAAAACGAGCTCGCTTCAAAAGCGATGCGAGATTCGGCGTCGTGAACACGAACATGCCGCCCGGGGCGAGTACGCGATTCACTTCTGCGAACAAGTGTTTGTGGATGCCGTGCAAATGTTCGATCACCGCATCGCATACGACGATATCGAAACTTCCGCTCTCGAACGGAAGCAGCTCCGCCAAATCATTCGGATACACCTCGACGCCTTCATGCGACCAAACCGATTTCAATTCGTCCATTTCCAAACGCGACAAGATGAAATCGTTTTCAAACGCTTCCGGAAAAATGTACTTGTCCACGCCGACAAACTTCGTCGCACCGAGATGTTTTGCCGCAAGCAGATGCAACCCGAGCGAGCTACCGAGATCGAGTACGCGCTTCCATTGATACCCACCCACGGATTCGACGAACCCGACCGTCAACCCGAGCCGATATTGCTCCGACTGTTCGCGTTCGCCGAGCGCGCCCAGCGTTTCGTACGCCTCCGCGACCGCCCGTGTTGCCGTTTCGCTCATACAAATAATCTTATTTTACGGCCGTCACGACCACGCCCCATGCCCACTTTTTCCCCATCCGGCTTCGCAGAGATTGCGGAAAATATCGAAATATCGGGAACTTACCCACAGGCCATCCCTCCACCTCGCCTTTCAGCGGCAACGTCTCGACCTTCACGCTCGAGAATCCCGCCGCGCGATACATCTGCTCCAGCTCCTTTGGCGTATAAACTTTCGTGAGCATATTGCCGCCTTTTGATGATCCGTCCGTGTATCGGCTCACAATCCGCGTCGGATTGAACTTGTACGTGATGAGTTTTCCGGCAAGCACGCCGCGCAGGAACATAAAATTAAACCAATACGTCCACGACGATTTGTTGTACCAATACGCGACGGCCTTCCCTCGGGGTTTCAGGACGCGAAACGTTTCGCGCAACGCCTGCTCCGTGTCCGGCATGTGCATGTAGCAACCCCATGCGAGCACGAAATCAAATTCGTTGTCGGAGAAAGAAAGGTGCTGCGCATCCGCCTGCTGGAGATGCAACGATACGCCCTTCAACTCCGCATGACGCTCTGACATGCGGATCGCTTCTTCCGTCAGATCGATACCCCACGTGTCCGCGCCGGCTTGCGCGAACGCGACCGCGGTCCAGCCCGTACCGATGGCGATGTCGAGAACCTTCTTTCCTCGAAGCGACTCGTACGGCACGAACTTCGAAAGCAACGGTTTTTCCGGCCTGCCCGCCAAAGCCTCGGCGTCGGCGGGCGTATCGAATGTCGCTCCGACATACCATTTGCGGTACTTGCGCTCGACTTCGTCAAAAAACGAACGGTCCACCTCGCCGACGCGGCCGGTCAAATCGTTCCGCCCTTCGGACCCTAAACCGACGGTGAAAGGATGCGCGTTCCACCAGTCGCGAACCTTGGCCGTATAAGCTTTCGCATCCTCCGCCGACATCCTCTGTTGGGGCTGCATAATCGTGCGAAAGGTAGCAGTTTCAGGCCGCGCGATCAAGCCGCAGGGCGCCGTGCCGTCACGTAAAATCCGGAAGCCTGTTTGCCGGACGCTCTACGTAAGGAATCCAGTTTGCGACCGAGCCACAGAAAGAACGCGTTGTGGATCGGGCGCGGCAACAGATGCGCGAGCGTCTCCACCGGTCCGCGCACGGGAACAAGTCTCACGTCGTCGAATTCGTATAAAAGCGTTTTGATCCCTTCGTCGGTGAATCGCCAAAAGTCGGAATAATATCCCGGTTCGGCATGATACGGCGCGAGAAACGGAACGTAGAGGAAGAGAAAACCGCCGGGCTTCAGGATGCGTCGCATTTCCTTTACGCCGTCCCACGGGCGCGACACGTGTTCGAGTACGGCGAGACAGATGACGGAATCGTAAAACGCGTCGTCGATCGGCATCGCCTGCAAATCGCCGACGATGTCCGGTTTGTACGTATCAACGGGGTCAAGCACGTCGTAGCGCACGCGTTCAAGCAGCGGACGGATCCACGCCCGACGCGCATCGACGCGATTGCCTCGCGACGGGTCCGCGCGCAAACCCGCGCCGATATCCAACACGCGAGAATCGGGCGCAAGCGCGGCCTTCACGGCATTCTCGAAAAAGATGTCCCAGGCGGGCGTTGGCATAAGGTTTAATCTAGCAAGATCGAGACAAGGCGAGAAATCAGCGTCTTGAGCGAGGCTTTGCGCGCGACATCGGCGCGTGCCTGCTCGTCCGTCGTCGGATGCGCGAGTCGGGAGACGACAAACGCGACGGCGTCCTCATCCCAGCCGCTTGGCGCAACATGAACTCCGTCGAATCCAGCGAACACGCGAGACGCAGCCAGCACGGGCGTTCCGCATGACAACGACTCGAGGACGGCCTTGTCGAGACTTCCCGTTTCGCTTGCGGTGACAAACGCGGCGGAGCGTCGATACAACTCGATCAACTCGTCGCCGAGCTTGGCACCGTCGAAAGACACGATATCCCGCAAACCGCGACGCGCGACTTCCGTCGCGAGCGTTTCCGCGTACGCGCGATCCGAGTCGAGGTACGCCTCGCCGACGATGCGCAAGCGAAACGGAAGCGACGGCTGTGCCTTGCGCACGGCTTCCACGAGATCGATCAAGGATTCGAGACGCTTTCGAGGCGTAATACGCCCGACCGTGACAAGCTCTGCCAAGCGAGGCGCATCACTCGGACGAAACCGATCCGTATCGATGCCGTGACCGGTCACGATCTTTTTGATCGTCTTCAAATTCATGCTCGGACTCGTCGCCGTGCAAATCCCGTTCACGAAAACATTGGCGACGCGCAACGAGAGTGGAACCGAGCCGTGCGTGTACCACAATACGACGCGCTTCCCCATGAGTCGCCAGAATAAACCGAGTGTCGCAGCCACCGGCGCAAGCATGTGTACGAACACGGCATCCACGTCCTCGCGAACGGAAAACGTCAGTTTCTTCAACGCGATAATCCGTTTCAATTTCCCCTTCGGCATCGCGTGCACATAGACGTTCCCCGGTAGGGGCGCATGGTTATGCGCCCCCGACACACGATACGCCCCCGACCCACGATGCTCCCCCGTTTTCCACGCCGCCACATGCACGACGGACACGCGGGACGCCAATTCACGCAACCAATCAAGAAAAAACGAAAGATTCGTATCCGCCTCATCCACCGCCTGCGTCACGATCAGGATTCCTTTTTTTCTCCTTGATTCTTGATTCTTGATTCTTGATTCCAGCCTTTCCACAATCCCCTTCCCCCGCTCCTTCCACGCATACGGTTTCACCTTCTGTTTTGCCATCTCCGCAACTGCTCTTTGCTCTCTGCTCTCTGCTCTTTGCTCTTTGCTCTTTGCTCTCTGCTCTCTGCTCTCTGCTCTCTGTTCCCCCACCGCTCTCAAAAAATCCTCCGCATCGTCGGGCTTGAAAAACGTCGCGACGGAATCGTCGAGAATTTCTCTCGCGCTTGGAACGTCGCTTGCGATCACCGGAAGTCCTGCGGCGAGATATTCAAACAACTTAAGCGGAGACGTGTACGACTTGCCGATCTCGAATTGCGCGGATGTAGGCAGGATGGCCGCGTCCGCCGCCGCAAGCCACGTCAACACGTCTTTTCTCGATTGATGGCCGACAAACTTTACGTGCGGCGCATTCCCCGATTTTTCCTCCACGCGCCGGATGTCATTTGGATACCCGCCGACGATGGCGATCTCGACGCCCTCCGGGACGCGCGAAAACGCCGGCGCGATCGCGTCCACGCCCTTCCACGGATACAAATGTCCGGCGTACGCGGCGAGAAACACGTTCGAGTCGATGCCGAGCGTCCGTCGCGCGTCCTCTTTCGACGGAAGTTCGGCAAACGCGTCCGGATCGAATCCGTCATGCGCGACCGTGATCTTTTCTTCCGCAACACCTTGCTCGATGAGATAGCGCTTCAATCCTTCCGAAATCGCGATCCAGCCCGTCACGCGTGAAGCGAGGGCCGCTACGCGATCGTCGGCGTTATGCAGCTCGACGAAAACGGGACGCGCATGTTGAAGCGAAACGAGCGTTTCGGCTACGACGGGATCGCGCGTGTACCAGACGTCGGACGCGAGCAGCGCAAGGCGCGCGCGGCGTACCGAACGCAAAAAGCTCCGGCGTTCGAGCGCGTAGGCAAACGCGTTCGCGCCCGGAATCACGTCCATCGCATCGAGAACGGGAAAGCGGAAGACGTCGAACAGTTTCGGAACGCCGTAATATTCAAATACGTCATGGGACGCGAGCGGATTGCGTCGATCCGCGACAAACAACTGAACCTCGGCGCCCGCCTGCACGAGCGCCTCGCAGGTCTTCATGATCTGATAGCCGTGCGCCTTTTCCGTCGGAAGGCGGGCGTTTTCAAGATAGGCGATTCTCATCGGAGATGGGATCGGTAGGCGCGTCGCCAGAGCTGGTATTGCGCGATGGTCCATAATTCAATGAGACCGTAGCGTTTTCCGGACAAATGGTCTTTGAACGCTTGGCGAACGGCGGGTCCGTCTATCCAAACCTGATCACGAATCGCCTCTTCGATCAACTCTTCCATCCAGTCCTTCAGACCGACGCGAATCCACTTGGCCGCCGGCGTGATCCAGCCGCGTTTTTCTCCATGGACGACTTCCGGCAGGCAGCGATCGGCAAACGCGGAACGCCAGAGGATTTTAGAATGACGCGCATTTACGAGCCATGATCGCGGCAAGCCGTTGGCGAACGAGATCAGCGAATCGTCGAGCAGCGGGACGCGCGCCTCGACGCCATGGCGCATCGTGAGGCGGTCGGAGCGGACGAACGCGTCGTCGCGCAGCCACGTGAGACGGTCCAACGCCATGAAACGCGAGACGGGATCGCCGCCTTTCACGCCCACGAGTAACTCGCGCCAGCGTTCAAGTACGGCCGCGTCATCCGTCGCGTCGCCGAACAACGCGCGGCGGCGGTCGGCCGGAAGCGCGTGGAATGTGAGAAGACGCGAAGCCTCATCCTCCGCATCGAGCAAGTCTTTCCAATCCTGATAACGTGGATGGAACTTCGCGCCGACACGAACGATGCTACGTGTTACGTGATACGTGATACGTGGCCCTGCCATGCTCCACAATTGATAGCGACGATAACCGCCGAATAACTCGTCTCCCCCGTCGCCCGTCAGCACGACGGGAACGTGTTTTGACGCGAGGCGCGCCGCCGCATCCACCGCGACGGTCGCGCTGTTGTTGTGCGGCTGGCCGAGATGCAGCGCCATCGCTTCGGCGTTCGCGATCACGTCTTCGGCGCCGACTTCGATTTCGTAATGTTCGCATCCGTATCGCTCGGCCGTGCGGCGCGCGAGATCGGCGTCGACGTTGAACTTGGGATCGTCCACGTGATGCTTGAATCGCGTCGTGAACGTCTTGATCGTACCGCGCGGATCATGGATGCGCATGGCCGAGAGTACGACGCTCGAATCGAGACCGCCGGATAAGAACGCGCCCACGGGACGGTCGGAAACGGTTTGTGCGGCAACCGCGCCGTCCACGATTTCGCGCAGCATCTCTTCCGCTTCGGCGCGGGAACGCGGCGTGTCGCGCTTGGGCCACACGTCGAATCGCGGACCTTCATGGATCGAGCCGGAACGCCCTGCACCATACGGTGCAGGGCCGCGAATCGAATACAGCCGACCCGGTTCGAGGTTGCGCATGCCCTCGAAAATCGTGCGCGGTCCCGGCACGTAGCCGACCGCGAGATACATCGAACGCGCGATCTCGTCTTCGCGCCACGCGTCGCGCATCGGCAAGAGCCCGCCGACTTCGCTCGCGAATCCGACGCGTCCGTCGATCTCGGCGACGAAGAGCGGCTTGATCCCCATGCGATCGCGCGCGAGAAAACACGTGCCGAGCTCGCGATCCCACAACGCGAACGCGAACATGCCATGGAACTCGCCGAGATCGGTCAGGCCGTGCAGCGACGCGGACGCGAGCAGACATTCCGTGTCGGTTTGCGTGCGGAATTTCCAACCCGCTTTTTCATACTTCACTCGCAACTCCTTGTAATTATAGATTTCGCCGTTATACGCGACGACAAATCTCCCGTCTTCGGACGCGAGCGGTTGCCGTCCGGCTTCCGTGAGATCGATGATCGAGAGTCGTTTATGCGAAAACGAACACGGGTCGCTTTCAAAATCGCCTTCTTGATCCGGACCGCGATGACGGACGGCCTGCCCCATCCGCCGAAGTAACTCGGGGTCTTGCGCTCCGACGAATCCGGCAAATCCGCACATATTACGAAAGCATCGTCCGAATGCGGCCGAAAATCTTTTCGGAGAATTGGACGAAGTCGATGAACGCGATGCCAAGCACGATCGCCGTCCCGCCAAGGATGAACGGGACGGTCTCTTTGAAATTTCGGTACGCACGCATGACGACAAAGGCCGCAAAGATCGCAAGAATGGGATAGATCGGCAAGCGGTACCGCGTCGTGATGATGATCGGGATAATCGCGAACGCGGTGAAAAACGCGAACAGCGACAGGTCGCGTAACGCCTCATTTCGTTCTCGAATCCATGAGAGCAGGATGCCGCCAAACGATAATGAAAACAGGATGAACCCCGCCCTGACGGACGACAGGATGAACAGCCACTGGAAAAAGCCGGATTGATAGAACCAGAATCCCATCGGCCGGATAAAGCTGAAATACTTGATGAAGCGTCCGCCCGTGAGCTGCGCATACTCGAACGGATATTCGCGGACGAATGCCTTGAACTCGCCGGTAAAGTATTCGCCGGTTCCGGTCATGCCATACACTTTCATGATGTCTTGCATCGCCGCCGGATTGCCGCCTTCGCCCGTCGCGCCGTGGCGGTTGCCGACCCACAAATTATAGCCGGAGTTGGCCATGGTCGGGATGAATTTGTGATACGCGTTCCAGTTGCGGACGGTCCACGGCGTAAGCACCAACATCGCGGCGAAGGCGAATCCGAAAAACGGAATCCACGCCTTGCCTGCATGCCGAAGCCTAGGCGAAGGCATGCGTCTCCAGAACCACCAGAGGAATACGGGAGCAAACAACAGGATGATGGAGCGACCAAGGATCGCGACGCCGAACCCCGCGCCGAGCAACGACGCGCCGAGCGGCGTCGGCTTGTCGTATTCACGAAAGAATAACCACAGCACGAGGACGGTCAGAAAAATGAAAAACGTCTCCGTCATCAGCATCGCGCCGATTTCGACGAGATCGGGATAGAACCCGAATACGCCGCCCGCGATCCGGCCGATCGCCCGTCCCTGCTCGCGGAATATTTTTTGACAAATCGCGTACAGCATCAACACGCAAAACGCGCGAAGCAAAGCCTGCGCGATCCATACCACCTCGCGATGATGGCCGAACACAGTGTATATCCCCGCCAAAAAAAACTGATACGCCGGACCTTGATAGGTGATCACTTCGTCCTGTTCTATCGGAACGCCCAGCGCGAGACGGAATCCGTGTCCTTGGGCGATATTCCATCCGACCTGATCATAGGCGCTCGCATCCACGGACGGCGGGATGCGGTACAAAAACGCGTAGCCCGCGCTCAGCAAAAACGTAAGACAGGCGAGCAAAATGATGACTTTTTCCCGCCGAAATAAAGCGTTCATAGGAGAACCCTACCGTTTTACGAGGAAACCTTCAACGCGGCCTGAAGCGAGCGCCTGATTGCTTCCGCCGTCGCATCCGGGCCGGGAAGATTCGCGATCGCGCGACGGGCGGCCTCGCCAAGCGCGCGTCGAAGCGCCTCGTCGTTCAGAACGCGCCCAAGCGCGTCGGCAAGCGCGTGCGCGTTCCCCGGCGGTACGACCAGCCCGCTCTCCTCGTGTTTGATGACTTCGCCCGCGCAACCGACATCGGTCATGACGATCGGCAATCCGGCCGCGGCCGCCTCGATCACCGCCAAACCCCACCCCTCAAAATACGACGGCTGGACATACACGCCCGCGCGGCTCACATACGTCGCGACATCATCGCTTGCTCCGGCAAACAAAACGGCGTCGTTGATATGAAACGATCGGGCGAGCTTCTCGAGCGTTTTGCGCTCCGATCCGTCACCGACAATGACGAGCGATGCTTCCGGATGTTTCTCGTGGAGAATCGCAAACGCGGAAAGCAGGACGCCGATTCCTTTTTCCGCTTCGAGACGCGAAATACATAAAATCTGATTCGGCATCGCGCGCGAACGGTCGAGACTCGAAAAACGCGAAACGTCCGTCGCGATCGGGATGACGTCGATCTTGTCTTCCGCGATGCCGATCGAGACAAGACCGCGCTTGCCGCGTTCGCTCACCGTGCGCACGCGGTCGGCCTTGCGCAGCACGTATTTTGCGACGGGGCGAAGTAAGCGCTCGCGCGTATCGAACGCGGAGCGGCCGAACGCGCCGCTATGATCTTGGATATGCAACGCGGCGTTTGACGCTTTGGAAGCGACTCGCGCAATCCAACCGCAAAAAAACGGATCTTGCGCGGTCACCACGTCAAACCCGCGCGCGCGACGCGCTTCCGACGCAGCGGAAAAAAGCGTCGCGAGCTTTGAACGTCCCGGCGCGTCCAGGACGATGTAGGAAACGTTGTGGTCGCGATAATACGCGGTCTGTCGCTTTCCGACGGCCGAATGCGGATCGAGGACGCGTCGATCCAAAGTAACGCTTAGGATTCGCATAACTGATGAAGCGCGGAGCGCGTCTCCGTAACAAGTGACTCAACGGTCTGAAAACGAAGCGAGTTTGGATCATGCGTCGTAAACGGTCGGGACAACGCGTCGATCCACGCGGTCTCGTCGCGATACGGCAACACCGTCACGACGCCGGGGAATAACCCTCCCATCTCCTTGTTCCCCGCCTTGTCCGTCACAAAACACGGTCGCCCCGCCGCCAACGCCTCGATCACGACATGCGGATAGCCCTCATACGCGCTCGCAAGCACAAACGCATCCGCGGCCGCGTTCCAATCCGCGATGACGTGGCGCGACACGGAACCGAGAAAGCGCATGCGTCCGGCCACACCGGTTTCCATCGCGAAGCGTTCCCATGCTTCCTTCATCGGTCCGTCGCCCGCGACAACGAGAATCGTATCATCCGACAGCTTGTCAAGGATGCCGATCAGAAAATCCACGCCTTTCCACGGCACGCATCGCAAGACGGTAAACAGGACGCGCTTATCCTCGACGCCGAACGCGCGGCGCAGCGTTTCACGGTCGCGCGACGGAAGGATGCGCTCGATCGCATTCGGTATGACGCGTATCTTCTCTTTCGGCGCACCCCATCGCCCGACCACGGACGCGAGATATGCGCTTGGCACGATCACCGTCTTCGCACGTTTCGCAACAAATCGTTCCATCCATTCCAATATTCCAATCGTTCCGCCATGCCCCTTCTCCAAAAACTCATCCAATAGCTGCTCTTTGCTCTCTGCTCTTTGCTCTCTGCCATTCATAAACGCTTCCCACGCATAATCTCCGACGACCTTGAGGACAAACGGCTTATGACGAAGCATCGCCGCGAGCGACGCGGGAAACCCGTCCGACGACGGCGTCATGGCGTAGACGAGATCAAACCGCTTCGCGAGACGAAACACGCGACCGAACATCCGCGCATATCGCCACACGGCTGATCCGGTTTTCGGCACGACGGACACGCGCCATCCCTCCCCCGCCTTCGTTTTCTCGTCGCCAAACGTCACGACGCGCACGCGATCTCCGGCCTCGGTGAGACCCGAAGCGAGTAACGGCACGTACGTGGCCGGGCCGCCGATCGCCGGCGGATAGATCCCCGTGACGATCAGGATACGCTTGGACGCGACGGCTCGGTCGAATAGCGCGCGCATGTCACGCGCCACCGCGTCCCAGTTGTACGTTTTGCGGACGAGACGCGCGGCGTTTTGCGCAACGCGCTCGATCTCTTCGCGCGGCGTCGCGAGGATACGATTGATCGTCTCCGCGATCGATTCCGGATTCTCCGGCTCGCACAACCAACCCGTTTCCTCGTTCAGGAAATCCGGAATGCCGCCCACAGGCGTTCCGATCGTCGGCAATCCAGCCGCCATCGCTTCGAGAAACGCGTTCCCCAGCCCTTCCGTACGCGACGGTCGGCAAAAAAGATCCGCATTCTGATACAGTTTCGCGATTTCATCGTGCGTTTTGTTTCCGAGGAATCGCACGCGCGACGCGACGCCGATTTCCTGCGCCAACGCTTCGAGCATCGCCCGATCCTCCCCGTCACCCGCAAGTTGCAGCGTGACGCGCTCCGGTAATGCTGCCATCGCGCGAATCAGCAGGTCGATCCCGTTCTTATGCGACAATCTCGATGCCGAAATAATTTTTATCTCTTCATCTTTCACTCTTCGCTCTTCACTCTTCGCAAATTTCGAAACATCCACGCCGTTCGGAATACGCACGGGCCGTCCCTCGAACTCCATCTTCACCGCCCAGTCCGACAAAAAGCGGCTGATCGACTGGACTTGGTCGGCGCGACGGAAAATCGCATGATGCAACCCGCGAAACGGCCCGGCATGTTTCGCATACCGCTCCGGCGGATCGCCTTCCTGCACCGTGAGCACGAACGGTACGCGCGGACAAAGCCACGAATAAAACAATGACGCGAATCCGCCATAACTCGCCTGCATCGACCAAAGGAGATCGAATTTCGAATCACGAATAACGAATAACGCGTACAGAGATCCAAGAATCGGCAAGAGATACTTGTCGATCGTCGATCCGAATCCGAGGCGATGCACGGTCGCGTTTCCGATCGTTTCGCGCGACGGAAGTCCCAATTTCAATTTCGCGCAGACGATATCGAACGCAAAACCGTCGCCGAGCCGATCGGTTATTTCTTTCAACGCCACCTCCGCCCCACCCACCAGCGGCAAATACGCCGTCGAAAACACCAGCACCCGCTTGCCCGCTGCTCTTTGCTCTTTGCTCTTTGCTCTCTGTTCTTCATCCATATCGTTCAAGCCATGTCGCCAACGACAGGAGCATCCACAGACGGTTGCCGTGGTCGACGCCGTGATCGTTTTCGTGTAAATAGCGCGTAACCACCTCTTTGCGACAGGTCGTGAGAAGTTTCGCGTCCGACGAAAGACAACGCTCCACGAATGACGAACGCAACGCGTCGCGAAACCACTCCGCAAGCGGTACCTGGAAACCGCGTTTTGGTCGCAAAAGAACGTCGGACGGCACGACATCGCGCACCGCCTCCGCGAGCAACGCCTTTTGAACGCGAGACGAAAGTCGGTATTCGACGGGAAGTCGCGCAACGTATGAAACAAGTTCCTGATCGAGAAGAGGGGACCGGCCCTCTAATCCGTGCGCCATGGTCGCGCGATCCATCTTCACGTTGAGATCGTCCGGCAAATACGAATGGAGATCGAATTCCATCGCGGCCTCCACGCCCTTTGTACGAATATTCTGCACAACGAAACTCTCCGCGCGACTCCCCTGCGTCCGTTTGGCAAAATCCGGATCGAGCAACGCGCCTAGATCGCATTCAGAAAAATACGAACCGGTAAAAAGCTCTGCATATCCGGCCGCGTCACCCGCCGAAAGCGCTTGAATGGTGCGAATCATGCGGACGATTTTCGGATTCAAGCGCTTCACGCCGCCAACGTCGATCGAGCCGAGTACCGGCAAACGGCCGAGCGCGCGCCATCGCAGCGCCTTGGCGAAATAGCGATAACGACGATAACCGCCAAACAGTTCGTCGCCGCCGTCGCCCGTCATCACGGCTTTGACGTGGCGACGCGTTTCGCGCGCGAGCAGATACGTAGGGATCGCGGACGCGTCGGCGAACGGCGCCTGATACGCGTCGAGCACGTCGTCGATGACGCGCAGCGCCTCGGCGGGACGCGCCTCGAACTCGTGATGCTCAGCGCCGAGCGTCGTCGCGAGCGCACGCGCCTCGGCGCGTTCGTCGTACCCAAAACTCGGGAATCCCATCGTGAACGTCTTGATCGACGACGCGGAACGCTTGGCCATGAGACACGCGACGGCGGACGAGTCGATTCCACCGGACAAAAACGTTCCGACCGGCACGTCCGCGATCATGCGCAAGCGCACGGACTCGTCGAGCAATTCGCGCACGTGTTTGGCCGCATCCTCGAACGACGTTTCGATCTTCGGTTCCGCGTCGAACGACGCGTATCGCTTCACCTCGACGCTTCCGTCGCGAACGAATCCGCAATGACTCGGCGGCAACGCGTGCACGTTCTTGAATCCCGTGCGCGGCGACGGAACGTATTGCAAACCGAGAAACAGGCGCACCGCGTCCCAATCCACGTCGGGTTTGCCCAAAGCGACGAACGCGCCGCCCTGCCCCGTATGGAGCAGGGCGCCGAGTTCGGAGGCAAACGCGAATCCCCGCTCGTCGCTCATCCAGAAAAACGGCTTCTTGCCGATCCGATCGCGCGCAAAAAATAATTCGTTCTTTTCCCTGTCCCAAATCGCGAACGCAAACATCCCGCACAATTTCTCCAACATCTTTTCCCCCTCTCGCTCATACAATTTCAGCAACACCTCCGTATCACTCGTCGACCGAAACGGCTCTTTGCTCTTTGTTAACTGCTCTTTTATTTCCCTATAGTTATAGATCTCGCCGTTGAACACGACGACGTATCGTCCGTCGGTGGAAACCATCGGCTGTGCGCCCGTCGGCGACAGATCCACGATCGCGAGGCGACGATGAGCGAGCCCCGCCTGCCCTTCGATCCAAACCGCGTCCCCGTCCGGCCCCCGATGCGCGATTCGATCGGACATCGCAACCAAGCGATCCCGGTCAACGGGCCGCCCCTGAGCTGCAATCAAGCCGGCAATTCCGCACATAGGCAAACGTAAAACTTAGAACTTATAACCAAGAACTTGGCTAAGGTAAAAGATTTTTATTAAAAATTTTAACCCTCCTATTTCTAGGTTCTCAATTATAAGTTATAAGTTAATTCCATGGAAAGCGCAAAAATCAAGATCGCCCTCGCGGTGACCTTAGCCGAGCAAGGCGGTGTCCAGCAATTCATGGCCGGATTCGCTTCTTGGCTTGTCGCGCAGGGACACGACGTCACGGTCATTGCCGGCGACGGTATGAACCGTATGGTTCATACCGACGGGTCTTGGCTTGAAACGCGCTGCGAAGAGCGGGGGATACCCTTCATCCGTTTGCGAAAACTCGGCCGCGAGATCAACCCGCTTCGCGATCCGCTCGCCGTTCTCGAGTTGCGCGACGTGTTGCGCGATCTGAAGCCGGACGCCGTCGAATTAAACAGCACCAAAATGAGCGTGATCGGTTCGATCGCTACTAGGCTACTAGGCTACTCGGCTACTCGGCTTCCCCGCGTCGTCTATCGCATCGGCGGCTGGTCGTTCCGTGAAGCATTGCCCGCGCACAAACTATGGTTGTATCGCTCGCTTGAGAAATGGACCGGCAAACTCAAAGACGTGATCATTTGCGTGAACCCGGACGACGTCCGTCTCGCAAACGAAATCGGCATTCGCGCGCGCGAAAACGTGATCGCCGTCCCAAACGGC
>ERZ1292633.135-Hain-H41-02um-R1-135-length-100630-cov-8_pt1 | contig 80437 bp, 70 predicted proteins | sample MGYA00564406_ERZ1292633 | MGnify/ENA primary metagenome ERZ1292633 (study PRJEB36523, sample SAMEA6512639) | groundwater metagenome | collected 2019-01-08 | study: AquaDiva: Metagenomics assemblies of 32 groundwater samples
GCCGCGATATGGCGATGTGTGCGGAACATTCTTCCTCCTCGCCTAACGGACCACCGCGATCTTGCGGCGGATGACGTGCATGGTTTCGCCCGTTCCCTGGGCCTCGATCAACGCGATGTAGCCACCGCTGGAGACGACCTCACCCTTGCCGTTCTTCCCATCCCAGAGCACTTCGTTGAGGCCGGCCAACCCGCCCGGCGTGCCGCGGTCTAGGACCACTCGCTTCACCAGATTGCCGGACTGCGTGTAGATCCGGATGGTGACCGTGGCCAGATCGTCGAGCTTGTAGGCGATCGTCGTCGGCTCGAGCGGCGGGTGGAACGGATTCGGATAGTTCGTGACGTAGCCGCCGGCGGCCGTCGGGTCGACGAAGGCCACCTCGAGATCGAGGTCCTGCAGCAGGGCGCCCGCCGTGGCGCGGATCAGGTCGCGCTCGGGATTCCGCGGGGCCAGGAAGTCAGCCCGCGCGTAGCCGCTCGCGTCGGTGAGGCTGTCGATCGGCGTCGTGGTGCCGGTTCCCGAGAGCTGGCTGAAGACCACCGGCTGGTCGGGAACGCCGTTCTCGAAGGCGTCGACCACGCGGGCGTTCAGCGTCGCGTGCTTGTTGCCGCCGACCCAGGGAGGCGCGCTGGTGAGGCGAACCGCGGCCGGGACGCCGGGGACGATGTTGATGACGCCGGTGACGCCCGGCGCGTTCCCCGCGTCGTCGCGAACCACCATGATGATCGGTTCCGCGAAGGTGTAGGTCTGGGAGACCGAGCGCTGTCCCTGGAGAAGCTGAAACTGCGTCGTGAGGAGCGCGCCGCGACCCGCCGCCTGGCTCGAGGCGTTCTGCACCTCGACGGTGACGAAGGAGTTGATCTCCTGGATCACGCTGCCGGCGTCGTTCGTCACCTTGACCGTCAGCGTGAAGGGCTCGCCGGCCCGCGCCGTCGCTGGCGTGACCGACGCCTCGAGATGGAAGCCGCTCGAGATCGCCCGGACCTGCGTCGTGCTCCCGGTCCGCGACGGATTCGTCACGTCGCTCACCGAGATCTGCTGGAACCCTCCGGTCGCAAGCCGCACGCTCAGATCGGCCCGCCCGTTCACCATCGCGGTGTTCGGGGGGAGGGTCGCGAGCGGATCGTTGCTGGTGATCTGCACCACGTCGGTGTTGGAGGGGCCGCCGACCGGGTTCCACCAGGCGTCGGTGGCGAGGACGGTGACGGTGAAGGCGTAGTTGATCGATTGATCGGTCGCGGTTCCGGTCCGGCCGCCGGCCGTGCCCGGCGCGGGCGATTCACCCGGCGCGAGAATCAGAACCTTCGCGAACGTGCCGCCGATGACCGTGACCGGGCTGGAGGTGTTGGCCTGGATCGAGCCGTTGTCGGCATCGGTGGCCGTGATCGTCTGCGCGCCGGCCTTGTAGAGCGTGACCGGGAGGAGACGCTGGCCATTCTGAAGCGTCGTGGTGGCCGGCATGCCGGCGAAGGCGTCGGTGCTCGTGAGAGCGATCTGGTTGTTGATGCCGGAGACCAGATTCCAGTAGGTGTCCACGGCGCGGAGCGTGAGCGTGAAGGACGTCCCCGCGATCTGGTTCGTCGCGGCTCCCTGCTTGCCGTCCGTCGTGCCGCCCTGCGCCGACTCACCGGGCAGGATCACCTGGAGCCCCGTGAAGGGGCCTGGGTTCACGACGAACGAGTTGCTCGTTCCCGTGTGCGGCGGAGCGGAGAAGTCGGCGCAGGAGAGCGACACAGCGCCGCCGGCGCCGAAGAAGGTGACGGGGCCGGTGAAGACGCCGTTCGTGAACGCGATCTGCGACGGCGAGATGCTGGCGAGGCCGGTATTCGCGGAGAGATTGGCGTCGCCGGCGTAATTCGGCACGGTGTTGTTGCTGGCGTCCACCGCGCGGATGGTCACCGTCACGGGCGAGCCGGCGGTCACCGGGCCCGAGATCGTCTGGATGGCGAAGTGGTCGGCCAGCGCCGGAATCACCGCGATCGGGGCCGAGGTTATGCCGGCGATCGAGCCGTTGGTGAGATCGGCCGCGGTCAGCGTCTGGATGCCGACCGTGTTCAGCGTCACCGTGAACTGGCGAACGCCGCTGGTCATCGTGCCGGTGACCGGCGTGCTGGCGGCGCCGTCGCTGGACGTGACGCGCACGTTGTCGCCGGTCGGGACCGGGTTCCAATAGTTGTCGGTCCCGTAGACCGTCACGGAGAATCCGCGGCTTGCACCCTGCGTCGCCGGGGAGCCCAGATATCCGGTGATACTGCCGGGAAGGGGCGTCTGGCCGGGGACGATGATCTGGAGCCGATTGAACGGGCCCGGATGGACCGTGAAGGGATCGCTCGTGCCATTGACCGCCGGATTCGACGGGAGGGCGGCGACGAGATTCACGTTGCCGCGGTTGATGCTCGTCTCGTCCGCGCGATACATGGTGACCGCGCCGCTCCAGCTGCCGTTCGTGAATGTGACGCTGGCGGGGCTGATGCGGCCGTCGCCGAACGAGGTCACCTCGCGGAGATCGATCGGGCCGCTGAAGCCGGAGACCGTGATGCCGCTCGGGTTCTTCGCGGTGATCGTGGTGTTCATCGGCGCGCCCGCGTTCTGATTCTTCTGCGAGATGTTCGAGAAGTCGAAGCGGTCGAGCACTTGCGACGCCACGCTGGCGGATGCCGCGTCGGCGATCGTGCCGTCGGTCTCGTCGTGCGCGAAGAGCTGGAAGTTGCCCGCCGCGCGGAACGTGACCTGGAAGGTCCCCGTGCCCGCCCCCAGGGAAGCCGTCGCCGGTAGCGTGGCGCTCGCGTCCGAGGAGAGGATGGTGACGGCGTGCGTCACGGTGGTCACCGTGGCCCACGTGTCGTCGCACGCCCGGACGGTCACGGTGAAGGGAAGCCCCGCTACCTGGGCGCGAGGCGTACCGCTCTTGCCGCTCGCCGTGCCCGGGGCCGCGCTCTCGCCAGGGAGAAGCACCTGGAGCCGCGTGAACGGACCGGCTACGGCGGTCGACGCGAAAATCGACTGCGTGAGGAGCAGAAGCCCAAGTAGGAGCCACGCTCCGCGTCGCGTGTGGCGCACGGCGTCACCTCCGTAGGATCGGTTGTCGTACCTTGGTCATGAAACGAATCGCCGGCGACGAATGGCCGCGCGGCGTCTTCCCCCGTCGCGCCGAACGGCCTGATGAAGGCAGCCCGGGCGCGGACCTGACACCGGCTCCCTCTGCAGCCCCCGTGCCTCACCCGGATAGCATCTTGCCGCGGTGGGTGCTGGAGGTCCGGAAGAGATTGCTGCGAAACGGCTTGCAGCCGTGCAAGGCGCACGATGGCTGTTGCGGGACAGGCATCCGGGCGGTTCCGGCCGCCCCGGCGGCTCAATCGATCCAAGCGCCGCGCCGCGAAACGCGCCGATCGCAATGCCGGCGACCGCGGTTCGCCGCGCGGCGCTGCTTCGTCGGATTGCGGAATCGTACTTCCGTCGGAGCGCGCGCATCGCTAGAGTGCGGTGCACGCGGGCGGTTCACACCGCCGCGCCACGAACCATGCGACCTGCGTTTCGCCCCCACCGTGTTCTTCTCACCGGCGCCAGCGGCGCGATCGGCGGAATCATCGGTCCCGCCCTTCTCGCGGCGGGCATCCCCCTGCGCGTTCTCGTCCATCGACGGCATCCCGCGTGGATCCCGCCCGGGTCCGTCGTCGAGGAGCGGCGCGGCGACGTGCTCGTCCCTTCCACGCTACGGGGCGCCGTGGACGGCTGCGACGCGGTCGTTCATGCCGCGGCGCGCCCCGGATTCGGCGTGCTCGATCGCGACCGGCAGCGGCGAATCAACGTGGAGGGGACCGACGCCGCGCTCCAGGAGGCCGAAAGCTCGGGCGCCCGGCTCTTCGCGCTCGTGGGCTACACGGGAACGGTTCAGGAGCGGGGAGACGCGGAGGTTATCGACGAGGAGACGCCGCCCCAGGCGGAGTACGACTCGGCCACCGTGCGGATGAAGATGGAATCGGAGGCCTTGACGCTGGAGTCGAACCGGCCCGGTTCGTTCCGGACCATGGTGGCGAGTCCGGGCATCCTCTTCGGGCCCGGCTTCCGAAGCCCGCTCTCGGAACTGGCCCGTCTCTATCTTCGCCAAGAACTACCGTACCGCCTCTTGGAGAGTGTCTGGCTCGCGCTCTCGGGACCGCGCGACGTGGGGGAGGGCATCGTCGCCGCGATCGAGCGGGGACGCGGAGGTCACCGCTACTTCCTGACCGGCGCGTGCGTGCGAATGCGGGAACTCTACGCGCTCCTGGGGGAGCGGAGTGGCGTCCCGGCGCCGCGCCGGCGCCTCCCCGATCTGCTGGTGGAGGAACTCGGGCTGATCGCGCCGCTTCTTCCGCCGCATTCCTTCTTACGGCGGCTGGTGTTGCCGCGGGAACTGGTGCTCCATTTGCGACGTCTCGCTCCGCTTCGAAATGAACGGACGCGGACGGAACTCGGCATCACGCCGCAACCGCTCGAGGAGCTGATCGACGGGCTGGTGCGGGAGGCGGGGGTGCTACCGCGCGGCGGGGCGTTCGGCGCCGGATGAGGAAGGGATGGCGTCGACCACCTCGAGCACCTCGCGCACCTTCCGGGCCAAGGAGATCGGCGTGTAGGGTTTCGTGAGGAAGGAACTCTCGGGGGCGCGCTCGTCCACGGGAGGCGGCATGGCGCCCGCGAACCCGGAGACGAAGAGAAGACGCAGCGCGGGCCATCGCGCCCGTGCCCGCTGGGCCAGTTCGCGTCCCCCCATCTCCGGCATCACGACGTCGGTCACGAGCAGGTCGAGTCGGCCGCCCTTCTGCTCGAGCAGCGCGAGCGCGTCGCTTCCCGACCGCGCCGTCACGACGTCGTAGCCCAGCTCCAGAAGAATCTCCCGGCTCAGGACCAGCAGCGCCGCGTCGTCCTCGACGAGGAGAATCCGCTCGCGCCCGCCGGATGGCGTCTCCACCGCTGCCGAGAGCGCCCCTTCCTCGCCCGTGACCTCCGGCAGGAGGATCTCGAACGTCGTTCCCTGGCCGACCTCGCTGCGGACGTCGATCGACCCGTGATGCTGGCGAACGATGCCGTAGACGGTCGCGAGGCCGAGCCCGGTTCCGCGCCCCGCCTCCTTCGTCGTGAAGAACGGTTCGAAAATGTGCCCCAGGACGTCGGCCGGGATTCCGACGCCGGTGTCGGTGAAGGCGATCCGAACGAAGCGTCCGGCGCCGGGGCCCGTCGCCGCCATGTCGGGACGCGGGACCATGCCGGTCTCGATCCGAATCGAACCTCCCTGGGGGAGCGCGTCGCGCGCGTTCACGGCCAGGTTCACGATGATCTGCTCGAAGTGCGTCGGGTCGATGCGCACGCTCCCCGGCGCCGCCGCCAGCGCCAGCTCGAACGAGACGTCCTCGCCGAGGAGCCGGCGGAGCATCGGTTCCAGCTCGTGAACCGCCGCGTTGACGTCGACGAGGCGCGGCTGCGTGGCCGAGCGCCGCCCGAAGGCGAGGAGCTGCCGCGTCAGCCCCGCCGCGCGATCGCCGCCCTTCCGGATCTCCTCCACGGCGCGCCGGTTCGGGTCGTTCGGCCCGAGGCGTGCCAGGAGCAGATCGGAGTAGCCGATCACCGCGGTCAGGATGTTGTTGAAGTCGTGCGCCACGCCGCCCGCCAACTGCCCGATCGCCTCCATCTTCTGTGCGTGGCGAAGCTGGTCCTCCAGCTTCACACGCTCGGTCACGTCGGCCTCGATGCCGTCCACGTGGATCGATCCGTCGGCCTCGCGCCGCGGGAAGAGATGGCACCGATGCCAGCGGTGGATTCCGCGGGAGGACTGATAGCGGACCTCGATGACCGCCGGCTGCAGCTGAAGGAGCCTGGCGAACGCGGGGCGGACGACGTTGGCCAGGTCTTCCGAATGGACCCTCGCGATCCAAAAGGTGGGATCGGTTTCTACGGTCTCTCTCGCGACGCCGTAGAGCGCTTCGGCCCCGCGGGAGATGTAGTCGTAGCGCGTGATGGTCCCGTCGCCGGCCAGGGCGCAGGTGAAGAGGGCGGCGTCGAGGTTCGTGGCGATCGTTGCCTCGCGCTCCATCGCCAGCTTCTGCTCCTCCAGCGCCCGCACGCGGTCGGTCACGTCGCGGAAGATCCAGACGCGGCCGATGATCTCCCCATTCATTCGCTGCGGCAGCGAGTAGCGCTCGAAGACCCGTCCATCCTTGAAGCGGAGCGTGTCGAAACTTCCGGCCTCGGGCGTGGCGCAGAGTTTTCGAACCTCCGACACGAATTGTTCCGGGTCATCCAGCTGCGAGATGACGTAGCCGATCGCGCGCTCGTCGTCGCCGCTCGCCAGGATGTCGACCGGAATGCGCCAGAGGTGCGCGAAGCGTTCGTTGAAGCGTGTGATCCGTCCTTCGCGATCGACGACCAGGAGTCCGTCCGCCGTCGACTCCAGGGTCGCCTCGACGAGGGAGAGCGCCTGCTGGCGCTCCTGCTCGGCACGGTGCCGCACCGTGATGTCTCGCAGGATTCCGAATCCCTCCACGAAGTTCCCGCGCGCGTCGAGGATGGGGTGGGTGGAGCAGAGGGAGTGGGCCTCGCTCCCGTCCTTCCGGCGCAGGGGCAACTCAACGGAGATCGGTTCGCCCTTCTGCGCGCGCGCGAAGGTTTCGCTTGCGATTCGGTATCCCTCCTCGCGGAAGAAATCCCTGAAGTGCCTCCCGACCATCTCCTCGGGGCGGTACCCGAGCATGGCGGCCATCGGCCCGTTCACTTCTTTGGTGATTCCCTCCCGATCGACGCTCCAGATCCCGTCAGGGCTGCTGGCGAGTAGCTGGTGGAAGCGCGCGGCCTCCTTGCGGTTTCGCTCGATCCCGGCCTCCTCCTCCGCGTGGAGTTGGATGCGCGCCCGGATGACGATCACGCCCGCGAAGGCCAGCGTGGCCAAGTCGGCCAGCACGTCGGGGATCGGTCCCCGCGTGGCGCCCGGCAGCCTCCCCTCCACGAGGGTGGCCGCGAGGGTGACGGCGAAGCAGATCCAGGCGAAGCGATTGGGATGGCGGAGCGTGACGAATACGAGTGCCAGGAAGGGAAAGATGGGGCTTTCAATGGAGGGGAAGACCGTCTCGAGCGCGAAGTTCGCGGCTGCCGCCACGAGCGGTAGCGAGACCGCCTCGAGCCACGGTTGTAGATGATCGCCCTTGTCCGCCATTCGTGCCCCCCGGAGCGTCTGGCGACGGAGATCCAAGTTCTGAGGCTTCCCGTGGGGAGTCTGGTAGCCCCAACGACTACGACCTTAAGATGATTGGGCGGGGCGGCGCAACACCTTATGCTATCGATATGAGATATCCAGCCGAGCCGTTCCGAATCAAGGTCGTCGAGACGGTCCGTTACGTCTCCCGCGAGGAGCGGACTCGCCTCTTGGATGAGGCGGGGCTGAACATCTTCTCCGTCCCTGCCGATTCGATCTACATCGACCTTCTGACCGATTCGGGGACCTCCGCGATGAGCGACCGCCAGTGGGCGGGGCTCATGATGGGGGACGAGTCGTACGCGGGGAGCCGCAACTTCTACAATCTGCAGAAGACCGTCCAGGGGATCACCGGCTATCCGCACGTGATTCCGACCCACCAGGGCCGAAGCGCCGAGCACCTCCTCTTCTCCGCGCTCGTCTCGAAGGGGCAGATCGTTCCGAACAACAGCCACTTCGACACGACCCGCGCCAACGTGGAGGCGGAAGGGGCCGAGGCGCTCGATCTCGTCATCGAGGCCGCCCACGATCCGGCCGAGGAGCACCCCTTCAAGGGGAACATGGACCTCGCCAGACTGGAGCGGGTCCTCTCCGAGAATGGCCGCGCGAAGATCCCGCTCGTCATGATCACCATCACGAACAATTCGGGGGGCGGACAGCCCGTCTCCCTGGAGAACGCCCAGGCGGTCCAGGCCATCTGCGACCGCCACGGGGTCCCGCTCTTCTTCGACGCCTGCCGCTTCGCCGAGAACGCGTTCTTCGTGAAGGACCGCGAGCCCGATTGCCGCGAGCGCTCCGTTCGCGAGATCGCGCGGGCGATCTTCGACTGCGGCGCCGGCTGCACCATGAGCGCGAAGAAGGACGGCTTGGTGAACATCGGCGGCTTCCTCGCCTTCCGGGATCCGACACTGCGCGAGAAGGTCACCAATCTCCTCCTTCGCGTGGAGGGCTTTCCAACCTACGGCGGCCTGGCGGGGCGGGATCTCGAAGGGATGTCGCGGGGGTTGGAAGAGGTCCTGGACGAGGACTACCTGGCCTTCCGGATCGCCCAGGTCCGGGGCCTGGGCCAGATGCTCATGGACGCCGACGTCCCGATCGTCCGCCCGGTCGGGGGACACGCGGTCTACATCGACTCGCGCCATTTCGCCCCTCACATCCCGCCGGATCAATTTCCCGGGCAGGCGCTCGTCGCGGTGCTCTATCGCGACTACGGCATCCGCGCGGTGGAAGTGGGAGCCCTCATGTTCGGCCACGCCGACCCCGCCACCGGGGAGCCGGTTCTCCCGCGGCTCGACCTCGTTCGGCTGGCGATTCCGCGCCGCGTCTACACGTCGGAGCAGATCCGCTACGTCGGGCAGTCGGTGATCGAGATCTTCCGCGGCCGGGAACGGCTACGGGGGCTCCGTATCACGTACGAAGCCCCCGTCTTGCGCCACTTCACCGCGCGACTCGAGCCGGTGGAGCCCGTTCCCGCGCGCTAGTCTTCCGTCTTCGGTCCCTCCGGCATGCGAGGCGTCAACCCCGGTGCCGGCGGCGCCGGCGTGGATCCGAACGATGCGCGCCGTGCGCGCTCCGCCGTCAGCACGTGCATGTTCAGGAGCTTGATGTCGACGCGGTTGTTCAGGAGCCGCCCCGCGGTCGACGTGTTCGGCGCGATCGGATCGGTGTCGCCGTAACCCGTGATCCAGATGCTCTTCTGGCTCAGCTTCGGGAACTTGGCGAGGATATAGCGGAGCACCGCGCGCGCCCGCAGCCCGGTGAGCGGTACCCGGAAGCCCGGCTCGGGCGTATCGTCGCAGTGGACGCCGATCTCTACCTTCAACGAAGGCCACTGGGTCAGCATCACGGCGACCGAGTCGAGAAGCGCCGCCCCCGCGGGGCTGAACGTCGCGGAGTCGGGCGCGAAGGGGAACGCCGAGAAGCGAATGAGCCAATCCTGGAGGAACGTCCGCTCGGTGGGCGTCGGTTCGATCGTGCAGCCGCCCGCGTTCACCGCCACGCCGAGAGGCGTGTTGGGACCGATGTCGATCCCGTCGGGAATGCCGTCGCCGTCGTCGTCCGTCGGGCAACCGCCCGCGTCCACCACGGAGCCGGCGGGGGTGTCGGCGCACTTGTCGAGGCCGTCGAACACCTTGTCGCCGTCGCTGTCGACGCCGCAGCCCTGCGCGTCGACCACGACGCCCGCGACCGTATCGGCGCACTGGTCGATGCCGTCGGGAACGCCGTCCTTGTCGCTGTCGACGAAGACGCCCTGCGCGTCCACGACCGCGCCCTTCGGGGTGGTCGTCTGCTGATCGAGGCCGTCGAAGACGCCGTCGCCGTCACCGTCGAGCGGGGCGCCGTTCGCGGCGACGACCGCGCCGCGCGGCGTGCTGGGCGACTGATCGCGCTTGTCGGGAACCCCGTCCTCGTCGGTGTCCCGCGGGCGGCCGCCCCAGAGGGCCGTCACGCCGGCGGAGAGAAAAAACGTGTTCACGCGCGTGGCGCGTCCCGGTCCGCCTTCTTGCGAATAGCTGATGTCGCGCCCATCGAGGCGGAACCCGAGGCGTTCGCCGGCGCGAACCACGACGCCGCCGCCGCCATGCATCGCGCCCGCGGACTTGGAACCTGACCCGTTGTCCGCGCTGGCCGAACCGAGTCCCGCGTAGAGGTAGGGAAGGACCCAGTGATAGCGGTCGGAGGTTACAATGAGACCGCCGCCGAAGTGCGAGAAGGAACCGCTCCCCGTGGCGGGCTGTTCGAGATTGGGGGACGACGTGGCGAAGAGGCCTTCGACCCCGAACCAGCGGTTCAGGAAATACCCGCCTCGAACGCCGAAACCGGGGGAGTCTTTGAGCGCCTGCTCGGGGTCGAACGCGGCGACTCCCCCTTCGAGGGAGACCCACGCGCGTTCCTCCACGGCATGCGCCTGCGGGACGCTACCGGCGACAAGGGCGAGGAGGACCGCGGCAGGCAGAACGGCAGCGCGCGTGAACGACGAGGACATGAGGTACGCCTCCGAATTCCGACAGTAGGGGAAAGAATCGCGCGAGTGTGTCCCGCTTTGGCCCCTATGTCAAGATTCTGTTATACTTTGCCGCCTTGCGGCGAGAGACGCCGCCGCGACCTGATCGTGGCCGATCCGGCCTCCCCGTGAAGCATCGAGGATAGCCATGCTGGAAGAACGTCTGAACGAGGAAATGAAGCAGGCGCTCAAGTCGGGCCAGCAGACCCGCCTGGGGACGCTCCGGATGATGCGGAGCCAAGTCCTGCTGGAGAAGAAGAAGGATGCCTCGATCGAGATCCTCGCCGATCCCCAGGTGATCCAGGTCCTCGGTGCCTATGGGAAGAAGCTGCGAGACTCCGCCGCGGAATACGAGAAATTGGGCCACCCGGAGCAGGCGCGGACGATCCGGGAGGAACTGGCCGTCGTTCAGGAGTTCCTACCCCAGCCGTTCACTCCTGAGGAGGCCAAAACGCTGGTCGGGCAGGTCCTCTCCGACCTCGGCGCCACCAGTGCCAAGGACTTCGGCCGGGTCATGAAGGAAGCCCAGGCCCGGGCCGCCGGCCGCACCGACGGGAAGGTCCTGAGCGACCTCGTGCGCGCGGCGCTCGACGGATGAGTTTCTGGATGGTAGAGTGCTCCCTATCCTCATGAGTTCGACCCGCCCATGACACCCCCGCCGAGTCGGCGCCCGAAGCCGCGACCCAAGTCGCGGCCCTCGTTCGGCCCCCCTTCCGCTCGTCCGCGTCCCGCGGGCGGGACAGGCAGGGCGCGCCCCGCGAGCGGTACCGGCCGGCCGCGCCCCGCGGGGGGGACAAGTTCGCCGCGTCCCGCGAGTGGGACAGGCAGACCGCGCCCCGCGCGCGATTACCAGAGGCCTACCGGTCCCAAGGAACATCCGCAGTACGGCACGAGCATTCCTCCGGAAGAACTCGCGGCGATGAAGGACCTTCAGCGCCAGCAGGGGCGGAAGGACCGCGGCACCCGTTACGAGGACACGCGGCGTCCCCGGAACCATTACGAGCGCCCCGCGACCCCCGGCGGCGGATTCCGCCGCGAGGGTGGACCCAGCGGGCCTTCGGGACCCCGTTCGCGCCCCAGCTCCGGTCCTCGTACCAGTTCCAGTTCGCGACCAAGTTCCAGTTCGCGACCCAGCTCCGGTCCTCGCCCCAGCTCCAGTTCGCGCCCGAGCTCCGGTCCTCGCCCCAGCTCCAGTTCGCGCCCGACCCGCTTCGAGCGGCCCGGGCGCGAAGGAGGCGGTGGGTATGGCGGCCAGGGCTTTCGCCCGGCGGGCGGAGCGCGCCCCGATCGCGGGCCCCGACCCAGCGGTCCTCGCCCCGGCGGTCCCCGCTCTTCCGGGCCACGGCCCGAGGGAGGGTTCCGTCCCGACCGCGAGCGTTCGCCCCGTCCGGACCGTTTCGAGAGGAAGGATAGCTTCGAACCCCGCAGCGAACGCCCGGCGCGTTTCGAGCGTCCCGTCCCCGCCGAGGTTCCGGTCCGCCACGATCGTTCCGAGCGCCCCATGCGTCCCGTGCGTTCCGATCGCCCGCAGCGCCCGCTTCCTTCGAGCGCGGGCCTCGGTCCTCCGATGCATGTCCCCGCGCCGGAGCAGCCGCCGCTGGCGCGGCTTCGCGCCCTTCTGTTCGGTTACCAGACGACCGCGGCGGTGACGGCCGCGTACTCGCTCGGTGTCTTCAGCGAGATCCACCGCCGTCCCCAGACGGCCGAGGATCTGGCGAAGGCCTGCGCCAGCGACCCGCACGGCATGCGCGCGCTCCTCGATGCGCTCGTTTCGCTCGGGGCGCTGCAGCGGCACGGCCCGACCTACGTCCTGCCGCGCGACCTCGCTCCCTATCTGGTGCCGGGAGTCGATGGAGACGCGACCGGCCAGATCGAGATGACGATGGACCTCTACCACGCGTGGGGCGAATTGGCTCGCGGCGTGCGCGAGGGAACCCCCCGCTATCCGCTCACCGGCGACGCCATTCTCCAGGGCGACCCGAGCCGAGTTCGCCGCTACATCCGCGCCGTTCACACGGGGAGCCGCGAGGCGGCGCTTCGCCTCGTCCAGATGGCGCCGCTCCTCGCCGGGTCGAGTCTTCTCGACGTCGGCGGCGGTTCGGGAATCTTCTCCGCCACCTACGCGCGGCAGACGCCGGATCTCAAGGCGCATCTCTTCGATCTCGCTCCGACCCTCGAGGTGGCGCGCGACATCCTGAATGCCGAGGGTTTGGAGGAGCAGATCGAGTACCACTCGGGCGACTACCGCCACGATCCGTTCCCCGGGCCGATCGACACGGTGCTTCTCTCGAACGTCATCCAGACGGAGACCGAGGAGCATGCCTTTGGAATCCTGAAGCGCGCCTGGGAAGCGCTCCGCCCCGGCGGCACGATCCTCATCCACGGCGTCATGCCCGAAGCCGGCGACGCGCCCGAGGCTCCCGTGGCGCTCTTCTCCCTCCTCATGTTCACCCTCTTCGGGCACGGGCGGGCCTGGTCTTCGGATCAGGTTTGCGAGTGGCTGGCCCAGGAGCGGTTCGGCGTCCGCTCCGTGAAACCGCTGGGCGAGCCGTTCCACACGAAGCTGATCGTCGCGACGCGCCTCGACTAGAGCGCCGCGCGCGCCGACCACGGCCGTGCCCGAACTTCCGTTCCTCGAAGTCCTCGTCGAAAACCTCGCGTCGCGCATTGCCGGCCGCCGGATCGAAGCGCTGGAAATCCGCCAGCCCGCGCTCCTCCAGACCGCCTCTCCGTCGCCCGACTCCTTCATCGGCGAATACCTGAGCCTCCCGACTCGAAAAGGGAAGTACGTCGTGCTCGAGACCGAGTCGCGGCGCGCGATCGTGATTCACCTGATGCGGCTGGGGAGGTTGCAGATCGCGGCTCCCGCCGAGGGGAAATCCCGCGCGGTGAAGAAGAAGCCGGGGCCGGGCCCGAAGCAGCTCTCCGCGCGCCTCGTGTTCGACGACGGAAGCGAATTGCGGCTGGTGGAGCATGGGACGGAGAAGCGCGCGCGGCTCTGGCTGGCGGAGGAGGTCGACGCGGTCGCCGAGCTGGCGGCGGTCGGTCCCGACCCTTCACGCGGCGAACTCTCCCGCGACGACCTGCTCCGCGCGCTCCGCGCGGAGTCGCGCCAGTTGAAGACGTTCCTCACCGATCAGCGGGCGCTCTCTGGAGTTGGCAACGGCCTCTCCGACGAGATCCTCTACGAAGCGAGGCTGTCACCGATGGCGCTGACCGGCCGTACCGATGACGAGGCAGCGGCGCGGCTCCACGACGCGATCCTGGCGGTGCTGGAGCGCCAAACCGCGCTTCTGCGCGAGGCGATGGTGGGGGAGTTGCCGCAGCGCGAGCCCTCCCCGCACTACGCGGTGCACGACCACGCTGGCGATCGCTGCGCGCGCTGCGGGGCGACGGTGGCCCGCCTCTCCTACGCCGACCACGAGACCTTCTATTGTCCCGGCTGCCAGACGGACGGGAAGCCGTTGAAAGACAGGCGATTGTCGCGACTACTCCGTTAGGAGGTGGAGGACGGCGACCATCGTGCCGATGGAGAAGGGTTGATGCGCGCCTCGGGCGTGGCGCAGAATGCTCGGCGCGGGGTATTAGGAAGCGATGTCCGTAGGAATCGTGTCGTTGAGCGACACCTTGGAGATTTCCTCGTGAAGCGGTTCGTGGCTTTCCTTCTCATCGTGGTGGTCGGGATTCCCTGGACGGCGTTTTCCGCCGCGAGGGGCGAGGCCTGCCCGGTGCCGCTAACCCCCGCGGCCCCGGCCTGCTCCTACTGCGCTCCCGTGGTGTCGGCGGTGTCGGCGGGGCCATCGCTCGAGGCCAGTTGTTGCCGCTTCCTCCCGACGTCAGAGAGCATTCCCGCCCAGGCGGGATCCATCGGTGTCACCCCGAGGCCGCTTCAGTCGCCAGACCTCGCCGCCATGATTCCCACAATCGATGGGAAGTCGATTTCGGCCGTTCCGGCCGCTCGCGCCCGTGACGCCCGCGGCGCATCGCCCCCGCACGCCTCTCCCACCCGGACGACCCACCTCCTCCTCTAGTAGTCCTTCCCATCCCAGGCGCCTTACCGTCAGGTGTAAGGTCGCCCGCACGGCATCCGTCCGCCTCGGCGTCATCCGCGCCGAACGTGGAGCGCCGCACGATTCCCGAAGGAACGGAAGAGGAGAGGACCCGATGATTCTCCGTAGGAATATCCGCTGGACGACCCTGGCGCTGATCGTGGCGATCGCGCTGGGGGGCTCGTCAGCCCGCGCGCGGGAGGCAGGCGCGCTTGCGGACTCACTGGCGCACGGAGGGATGGCCGCGGCGCATGCCATGTCGCCGGGCGGAGCCCTATCGCTCGAGGAGGCGCTCCTCGACGTGGCTGCCGCGAATCCCTCGCTACAAGCGAGGCGCGCCATGGTCACCGCGGCTCTGCGGCGCGTGCCGCCCTCGGGGGCGTGGGAGCAGCCGATGCTCGAACTGGGTGCCGTGAACGTCCCCCTCTCCGGAAAGTTCAACGACGACGAGATGACCATGAAGATGGTCGGCCTCGTCCAGCGCGTTCCCCTCTTCGGGAAGAACGGCTTGCGGCGACGCGCCGCCGACCAGGAGGCCGAGGCCGAGGGGGCGGCGGCGACGCGCTCCCACTACGAGATCTTCGGCGCCGCCATCGAAGCGTATGCAGAGTCGTACTTCGGGCTGGAGCGCGCGCGGGCCGCGGGACGGCACCGCGGCGTCATGGACCGCCTGGTCGAATCGGCGCGAGCCCGGTATCGCTCCGGAAACGGACGTCTCGAAGACGCGCTGCGCGCCGAGGCGGAGCGCGCGCGGGTTCACGCGGACGCGATTTCCTTCGCCGCCGGCACGGCGAGGTCACTGGCGCGACTCGATGCGCTCCGGGGACGGGACCCCTCGCCCGACGCTCGCGATCTCCAGGCCCTCCCCTCGTTCGCGGTGCCGGCCGATCCCTCCGGCTGGCTGGCCGCCGCGCGCGACGGTCATCCCCGGCTCCTGGAAGCGGAGGCGCGCGAGCGCCGCTACGCCTTCTCGGCGCGCGCGGCGCGGCGGATGGTCTGGCCCGACCTGGAAGTCCGTGCTTCCTACGGCGTACGCGGGAAGGATCGTTTCGGAATGGCGCTCGAGGACATGTTCACGGCGACCGTGGGGTTCATGGTTCCGATCTTCGCGAAATCGCGCGAATACGCCATGGGTGCCGAGATGGACGCGATGGCGCGCGGCGCGGCCGCGGAACGCCGCGAGGCGGAACTCGACCTCTCTCGCGAAGCGATGTCGCTCCATGCCGAGGCGAGTGCGGCCTCGCGCATGGTCTCGCTCCTGGCCGACACGGTGGTCGTCGTGCAGCGCCGCGCCGTGGAAGCGGGCTGGAGCGGCTACGCAGCCGGGGGTTCCGACCTCTGGCGCGTGTTCGAATTGAGTCACTCCCTCTACAGCGAAGAACTGCAGCTCCTCGACGCGCAAGAAGGGCTCGCCGTGACGCAGGCGCGCCTGGTGTCACTGACCGGACGCGGGGACCTCGCCGGAGTCGAGTTGCCAGCCATCCGGAAGGAGGAACGATGACGACCCAGCACGAACCGCCGCCCGCGGGCGCCGGTTTCATGAACGCCTTCCGGTGGGTTCTCTTCGCCGGGCTCCTGCTCTTGGCCGTGGCGGGAATCACCGCGTACGTCCTGAGCCTCGGAGCGAAGGGCGGCGTCGAAGCGACGTCGAAGTCGGCCCGCTACCGCTGCCCCATGCACCCGAGCTACACGTCGGACCGACCCGGGGAATGCCCCATCTGCAGCATGACGCTGGAGCCGATTCCACAAGAATCCGCCGATCCGAACGCTGCCCTCGGCGGAGCGCCGGCCTCCGAAGGAAACGTGCCGGGGTTGGCCGCGGTCCAGATCTCGCCTGAGCGGATTCAACTGATCGGGGTGAGAACCGCCCGGGTCGCGCGACGCGCCATCGGAAGCCGTCTCGATCTGGTCGGATTCGTCGCGCCCGACGAGAGGAGCCTGCGCCGCGTTCGAATCCGCGTCTCCGGGTGGGTGCGGAAGCTGAACGTGAATCAGACCGGGGAATGGGTCCGAGCCGGACAGCCGCTCCTCACGATCTATAGCCCCGAGCTCTACCAGAGCGAGCAGGAGTACCTGATCGAGCGGGGCGGACTGACGGACGGCTCGAAGGGCGACCACGAGGTGGGCGCTGTCCAAGCGGGACGCGAGCGGCTCCGTCTCCTCGGCGTCCCCGACGAGGAGATCGCGCGGCTCGATCGCGAAGGAACGGCCAGCACGGAGATCGTCCTCCCCGCGCCCGTGACCGGGACGGTGCTCGAGCGGAACGTGACCGAGGGCGATTACGTCGGCGCCGATACGCCGCTTCTCACGATCGCCGATCTCTCCCGCGTCTGGGTCCTCGTGGACCTCTACGAAATGGACTACGGCCAGGTGCGACTGGACGACCGGGCGGAATTCCGCGTCGACGCCATTCCTGAGCGGAGTTTCGAGGGGCGCGTGGAATTCATCTACCCGACCGTCTCGAGCGACACTCGGACGCTGAAGCTCCGACTCTCGCTCTCGAATCCCAACGGTGCGCTCCGCCCGGGAATGTTCGGCCGGGCCATCGTCCACGCGGGAACGCGCCCGGTGCTCGTCGTCCCGGCCGAAGCGGTCGTGAACGCGGGTGAGCACAATTACGCGTTCCTGGCGCGCGCCGGTGGGCGGTTCGAGCCGCGGATGATCGACGTCGGTCGCGGCGACGGCGATTGGGTCCCCGTTCTCCGAGGCCTCGCGGAAGGGGACACCGTCGTTGCGAGCGCCTCGTTCCTGATCGATTCCGAAAGCCGTCTTCGTGCGGCGATTACCGGAATGGGCCGAACCGCGGGCGCGGCCGCCGGCGGCCACGAGCACGGAGGTACGCCGTGATCGGCAGAATCATCGAATATTGCGCGACGCACCGAACGCTCGTATTCATCGCGACGGCGTTCCTAGTCGTCGGTTCGTTCCTCGCCATTCGGCAGGTTCCGCTCGACGCCATCCCGGATCTCTCGGATCCCCAGGTGATCGTCTTCACCGAGTGGATGGGCCGGAGTCCCGACCTGGTCGAAGACCAGATCACCTACCCGATCGTCTCCTCGCTGCTCGGCGCTCCGCATGTGCAAGCCGTGCGTGGCCAATCGATGTTCGGGATGAGCTTCATCTACGTGATCTTCAAGGAGGGGACCGACCTCTACTGGGCGCGAAGTCGCGTCCTGGAGTACATGGCCACGATCCGGGAGAGGCTACCTCAGGGGGTGAACCCGATCCTCGGTCCCGACGCGTCATCGGTGGGCTGGGTCTTCCAGTACGCGTTGGTGGACAAGAGCGGGAACCACGACCTGGCCGAGCTCCGAACGTTTCAGGATTTCAACCTTCGGTACGCCCTTGCCAGCATTCCCGGCGTGGCCGAGGTCGCTTCGGTGGGCGGTTACGAGCGGCAATACCAAGTGGAGGTGAATCCCGATCGCCTCCACGCGTACGGCTTCTCCCTGGCCGACGTGACGACGGCCATCCGCCGGAGCAACTCCGACGTGGGCGGACGCGTCATCGAAATGGCCGGGCGCGAGTACTTCGTCCGGGGGCGCGGCTACGTGAAAAGTCTCGACGATCTCCGGCAGATCGCGCTCGGCGCCGACGCCCGTTCGGGGACGCCAATCCGCGTCGGCGATGTCGGCACGGTCTCCTTCGGACCCGACATCCGACGGGGCGTGACGGAGCTGGACGGCGAGGGCGAAGCCGTCGGCGGTACCGTGGTCATGCGCTACGGCGAGAACGCGCTCCGAGTCATCGACCGCGTCAAGCAGAAGGTCAAAGACCTCCAGAGCACGTTTCCCGAGGGCGTGGAACTTCGGATCGTCTACGACCGCTCCGATCTCATCCGCCACGCGATCGAAACGCTGCGGCACACACTGCTCGAGGAGGGGATCGTCGTCAGCCTGATCATCCTGGTGTTCCTCCTCCACCTGCGCAGCACCCTGGTTCCCGTACTCGCGCTGCCGGTCGCCCTCGGGCTCTCGTTCGTTCCCATGTATTTTCTGGGCATCAACTCGAACATCATGAGCCTCGGCGGCCTCGCGATCGCGATCGGTGCCATGGTGGACGCGGCGATCGTCCTCGTCGAGAATGCCCACAAGCACCTGGAGGCCGCGCCGCCCGGCGCGGATCGTCAGCGCGTCCTGATCGACGCGGCGAAGGAGGTCGGGCCCCCGATCTTCTTCTCGCTCCTCATCATCACCGTGGCGTTTCTTCCGATCTTCGGCCTGAACGGGCAGGCGGGGCGGCTCTTCAAGCCACTCGCCTTCACGAAGACCTTCGCCATGGCGTTCGCGGCACTTGTCTCGATCACGCTCGTGCCCGCGCTCATGAGCGTCTTCATCCGCGGGAAGATCCGCCACGAGAAGGACCATCCGGTTTCGCGCGCCATGATCGCGGTCTACAAGCCGTTCGCGTGGGTCGCGCTCAAGAACCCCAAGACGACGATCGCCATCGGCCTGGCGGCGGTCCTCTCGGCGGCGCCGATGGCGCTTCGACTCGGGCACGAGTTCATGCCACCCCTCAACGAGGGGGACATGCTCTACATGCCGACCACGTTTCCGAACATCTCCATCGAGGAGGCGAAGCGGTATGTTCAAGTGCAGGACCGCCTGATACGCGAATTCCCCGAGGTGGAGCACGTCTTCGGGAAAGCCGGACGCATGGAAACGCCAACGGACCCCGCCCCTCTCTCGATGGTCGAAACGGTCGTGAAACTGAAACCGCGGGAGGAGTGGCGCACGATCACGGTGCCGCGCTGGTATTCGGCGTGGGCGCCCGCGTGGTCGAAGCCGCTCTTCCGGCCCATCTGGCCCGACAAGAGGCGGATCACGTGGCAGGAATTGACCGAGGAGCTGAACCGCAAGGTCCAGATTCCCGGATGGACCAACGCCTGGACCATGCCGATCAAGACGCGGATCGACATGCTCTCGACCGGCATCCGCACGCCGATCGGCGTGAAGATCTTCGGCGCCGATCTCGATTCGATCGAGCGGGTCGGAATGGATTTGGAGCGGACGCTCTCCAAGGTTTCACACACGCGAAGCGTCTATTCCGATAGGAGCACGGGGGGGTTCTACCTGGACATTGTGCCCAACCGCGAGGCGCTGGCACGATACGGCTTGGTGCTGGGCGATGTGCAGGACGTGATCGAGGCGGCGGTGGGAGGCCAGCCGATCGGAGTGACGATCGAGGGCCGAAACCGTTTCACGATCAACGTGCGCTATCCGCGGGAACTGCGCCAGGACCTCGAGCGGCTCCGGCACGTGCTCGTTCCGCTGCCCGGAGGGGGCGCCGCGCGCCCTGCCACGCAGGGGATGGGAACGATGGGCGCCGCACCACCACCGGTCGCTCCCGAGCCGATCCTCCTCGCCTCGGCGGCCATCTCGGACATGCCGCTCTACACCGCCGCGGGCGATCAATCCGGCGGAGGAACGGGAGGGATGACCGGCGGGCCTGGCGGAAGCGGCGAGGCCGGCCGTTCCGGCCAGGGGATGTCCAGCGGCATGGGAGCCGCCGGGGCGACCATGGGCGCTTCAGGCGGCAACCCGCTCCCGCCCGCGGGAGGGAGCCAGACCTCAGGGGCGATCTGGGCCCAGGGGGGCGGCCCCCACATCCCGCTGGGGCAGGTCGCGGACATTCGCGTCGTCACCGGGCCCCCGATGATCCGGGACGAGGCCGGAATGCTTGTCGGCTACGTCTACGTCGACATGGACGCCGCGAAGCAGGACATCGGCGGTTACGTGGACCAGGCGAAACGCGCGGTCGAACGCGAGGTGCGCCTGCCCGCCGGCTACTCCCTGAAATGGACGGGGCAATACGAACTCCTCCAGTCGATGCAGGAGCGGATGCGGTTCCTGATTCCCCTCACGCTCGTAATCGTTCTCGTCCTCCTCTACATGAACTTCGGGAACATGGTCCAGGCGCTGATCGTCCTCTGCTCGGTTCCCTTCGCGCTCGTCGGCAGCGTCTGGTTGATGGCCGCGCTCGGCTACAACCTCTCGACCGCTGTCTGGGTCGGCATCATCGCGCTGGTGGGCCTCGCGGCCCAGACCGGCGTCGTCATGATCGTCTACTGCGATACCGCCTACTTCCGGCGGAAGAAGGAAGGCCGGATCCGCGACTTGGACGATATCGTCGAGGCGACGCTCGAGGGCTCGGTGCAACGTGTGCGGCCGAAACTGATGACGGTGGCGACGATGATGATCGGACTCGTGCCGCTCCTCTGGTCGCAAGGGGCCGGGGCGGACGTGATGAAGCGTGTCGCGGCGCCGATGGTGGGCGGGCTCTTCACGTCGGCGTTCCTGACCTTGGAGATCATTCCCGTGGTCTACACCTACTGGCGTTACGCGCAACTGCGTCGAGAGCAGCGCGAGGCGGCGAAGGGAGATCTTCCGTGAACCGTAGAGAACCGATTGGCGACGCCCACGGACCGGGGCGTCGCGTCGTGAGCCGCCTGGCCTCCGTTGCACGGATTGCACGAATCATTCCGGGGCTGCTCTTTGTAGGGGTTGCGCTCATTGGGCTCCCCTCCGGCCTTGCCCACGAGCGACACCGAAGCGTGAGCGAAAGTCGCTCGGACTCCATGAATGCCGAACCATCCGCGGAGCGAAGCAGGGCACCCGGGGCGCTGGAGGAGCCGTTCGCGATGCCGCCCATGGAGGACGCGCTCCTGCACCACCTTCACAATAAGGTCGTGCACCTGCCGATCGTGCTGGCTCCCGTGGCGCTGATGCTGCTTCTGATGGAGCGGAGGCGACCGGGCGCCGGAGCCGGGGCTCCGTGGTTGATCGCGGCGGCGGCACTGGCCGGCTGGATCGCGTTCTTCGCCGGGCGAGCGCAGGCCGGCGCCTTCGACGACGGGCCCAAGGAGTGGCTGGTGGGGATTCACGAGAATTGGGGCACTGCGGCGGCCATCGCGCTCTCGGCTTGGGCGGCGCTTGCGCTGTGGCCTCCAGCGAGACGGCGCCTCTGGCTCGCCGGTCTGGTCGCCACGGCGGTCGTATTCGCCGCGGCGTTTTACGGTGGTCTCGTGGCGCACGGGTAGAGCGACGGCTGCCGTCGCACGAGCCGCCGGGCCGAACGGCCGTAGGCGCCCGGGCGGCGACAAGGAGGTACGGAACATGGAACCGAAACCGAAGGGTCAAGAGGATCGAACGACCGAGGAGCGGAAAGCCTGGGCGGCGCTGGTCGCGGCGGACCGGCGCGCCGCCTTCGGCCCGCTCTTTTTCATTCAGCATCTCCGCGGGCTCGTCCGTGACCAATGCCCCGACCCGGCGGATGGGATGCCCGGCGTTCGGCTCCACCTCGCCGACGGGGACACACTCGATCTCTGCCACATCGTTGGGATCTCACCGAACTGGATCGCGCTGGCGGTACGCGAGCCGGGGCGCGAGGAGGGCCCCATGGTCATGCGGACCGAGTTTGTTCCCTATCCCATGGTCACTCGCGTGGTGATTCGTACCGTGACGCGGGAGGCGAGCCACCACGTCGGATTCGACGTCGGCCGTGAGCCCGGCCTTTTCGAGGGGTCGCCAATCGAGGCCGCCATGACGCCGGAAGAAGCGGTAAGAGCGGTCGCCGGGGCTGCAGGCTCGGGCTCGGCGCCGGATCCGAATGCCGCCGAGCGGACAGACAATCCCCGGAGGCCATCGGGCCGTTTGGGGAGCACAAGGAGGGGACGAGAATGATTCGCGCTTGGTTCTGCGCCATCGCGTTGGCCGCTGTCGTGGCCACCCCGAACGCCGTACGCGCCCAATGCGGCATGGGGGAGATGATGGGGTCTGGGCATGATCATGGAGGCAAGGGAGCGCCCGGACGGACGACGAAGCACGATAAGTCGATTCAGAAGATACTCATCAACAAGGAGGCCCGCGCCAGACTCTTCGAGATGATCGCGGAAGACGAGGTGCTCTTCCGAGAGTTCCTCGGGCGTGGCTTCGAGTCGGCTCGCGGCCGTCGAATCGGGACGGAGCTGTTGGGGCAGGCCCGACTCGAGGCGGAGCCCGAAGGCCGGACGGGCTCGGTGCCCCCGGATTCCGCTTCCGTGGTCGCGACCTACCGCTGCCCGATGCACCCGGACGTCGTATCGTCGTCCGCCGGATCGTGCCCGAAGTGCGGCATGAGGCTCGAACGGACCGACGCTCCGTCCGATCCCTGAGATCACCGTAAAAGGGCCGCTCGCAACCGGTCCACCTACCCGCGGCACGCCCGGCTCCGAGAGGAGCGGGCTGCCGCCACGAGAAGGAGAGAATGAATGAGTCGTCGGAATCGATTCGTAATCACAGCCACGGCGGGAGTTCTCATGCTGGCGGCGTTTGCCGCGGGATGCGGCGGCGGCGGCGTGAAGGAGCGTGTCACGGTCGAAGTGACGCAGGAAGGTTTCGTTCCGAAGGAGATCCAGGCGAAGGCGGGTCAGCCGATCACGCTCGTCGTGACGCGGAGGACTGACCTTACCTGCGCGAAGCAGATCGTCTTCGCGGACCTCGGCGTGGAGAAGGAACTGCCGATGAACGAGGCGGTCGAGGTGACGGTGACGCCGACGAAGTCGGGGGAACTCCGCTTCGCGTGCGGCATGGACATGGTTTCGGGAAAGCTGATCGTGCAGTAGGGGCTAGAGGTACTGCCAGTCGTATGCATGGCGCGGGGCGCGCTCGGAGAACCGGGCGCGCCCCTTCATGTTTCAATTGCTGGTGCAGTCTCCGCTACAACGCCTTCACCGCGGCAATCAGTTTCCCGACCGACGCCTTGGCGTCGCCGAAGAGCATCATCGCCTTCGGATCGTAGAAGAGTTCGTTCTCGATCCCCGCGAAGCCGGGCTTCATGGAGCGCTTCATGATGACCACGTGCTTCGATTTGTCGGCGTCGAGAATCGGCATGCCGTAGATGGGGCTCTGCTTGTCGTGCCGCGCCGCCGGATTCACGACGTCGTTGGCGCCGATCACCAGGGCCACGTCGCAGCGGCCGAAGGCGTCGTTGATCTGATCGAGGTCGAAGAGTTCCTCGTAAGGGACGTTCGCTTCCGCCAGAAGGACGTTCATGTGGCCCGGCATGCGCCCCGCCACGGGGTGGATGGCGTACTTCACCTCCACGCCCTTCGCCTTCAGCAGATCGGCCAGCTCGCGCACGCCGTGCTGCGCCTGCGCCACCGCCAGACCGTAGCCCGGGATCACGATGACCGACTGGGCGTAGGCGAGCATCGTCGCCACGTCCTCGGCCGAGACGTCGCGCACCGACTTCCCGGAAAGATCGGTGGCGCCGGCCCCTCCGCCTCCCGCCGCCGTCGTCGTCGCGCCGAACGCGCCGAAGAGGACGTTCGTGATGGGGCGATTCATCGCCTTGCACATGAGCACCGTCAGGAGCGTTCCCGACGCGCCCACCAGGGTTCCCGCGATGATGAGGACCACGTTGTGGAGCGCGAAGCCCGCGGCCGCCGTGGCGAGGCCGGTGAAGGAGTTGAGGAGCGACACCACGACCGGCATGTCGCCGCCGCCGATCGGAATGACCGCGAGGACACCCAGCAGCAGCGCCACGCCGAAGAAGACGAGGAAGGCCGGCAGCCCGGCCGCGTTCGCGAGGAGCATTCCGCCCAGGACCAGAAGTGCCGCGGCGAGGAGGAAGTTGATCGGCTTCTGGAACGGGTAGGTGACCGCCTTCTCCGTGAAGACCCCCTGCAGCTTGCCCCAGGCCACGATGCTACCGGTGAAGGAGATCCCGCCGATCAGGGCGCCCATCAGGATGCTCACCCCTTCCGTCGGCGGCACCGCGCCGGTCGATCGGATGAGGTGGTTGTACTCCAGCGCGGAGACGACCGCGGCGGCTCCGCCTCCCGATCCGTTCAGGAGCGCGACCAGCTGGGGCATGGCGGTCATGGCCACGCGCCGCGCCGCGAAGGCGCCCACCGTGCCGCCGATGGCGAGTCCGATGGCGATCTCGGTGTAGGAGAGGATGTGCCGGTCGAGTAGCGTGACGATCAGCGCGATCGACATGCCGATCGCGGCGAGCCGGTTCCCCGAACGGGCGGTCTTGGGCGACGAGAGTTGCTTGATGCCGAGGATGAAGAGGACGGCGGCGACGATATAGGCGAAGTGTGCCGCGTCCGCGGCGAATCCGAGTTCGGGCGTCATCCTCGTGGCGCCTCCGGCTTCTTCGCGAACATCTGAAGCATTCGGTCGGTCACCAGGAACCCTCCGACCACGTTGATCGCGCCCAGGACCACGCCGATGAATCCGATCCACTTCACGAGCGGCGTATCGGCCTGCCCGGTGACGAGGATCGCTCCGACGACGATGATGCCGTGGATGGCGTTCGTCCCCGACATGAGCGGCGTGTGGAGAATCACGGGAACCTTGGAGATCACTTCGAAGCCGACGAAGATCGCCAGCAAGAAGATCGTGAGATCGCCGAGGAGGGCATTCATCGGACCGCGCCTCCGGTGGTGGCGGGAGCGGGCGCCGCGGCGCCCAGGCGGTCGCGCGTGGCCGCGTGACGCACCGTTCCCTCGTGGGTGATGCAGGTGTCGCGGACGATGTCGTCCTCGAAGTCGAATGTGAGCGCGCCCTCCTTCAGCATGAGCTGCATGAAGTTCAGGAGATTGCGCGAGTACAGCTGGCTGGCGTGGACCGGCGCCATGGAGTCGAGATGGAGCGGCCCGACGATCGTCACGCCGTGGCGCACGATGGTTTCGCCGGCGACGCTCCCCTCGCAATTGCCGCCCGAGTCGGCGGCGAGGTCGAGGATCACCGAGCCCGGCTTCATCGTGGCGAGGTCGGCGTCGCTGATCAGGCGCGGCGCCGTGCGTCCCGGAATGCGCGCCGTCGTGATGATCACGTCGGCCTGCGGCACGCGCGCGCGGAGCAACTCCTGCGCCTCCTGCTGCTTCTCGGCGGAGAGCGCCTTGGCATATCCCTGCGCGTCCTGCGCCTCCTCGGCGCTCAGCTTCGGGCCCACGAACGTGGCGCCGAGCGACTCGACCTCCTCCTTCACGGCGGGCCGGATGTCGAACCCTTCCACCACGGCGCCGAGCCGGCGCACCGTGGCGATCGCCTGAAGGCCAGCGACGCCCGCGCCGACGACGAGCACGCGCGACGGCGCGATCGTTCCCGCTGCGGTGACGAACATGGGGAAGAGCTTCGGCGCGATCTCGGCGGCGATGAGCGCGGCCTTGTAGCCGGCGATGGTCGCCATGGAAGAGAGCACGTCCATCCGCTGCGCGCGGGTGGAGCGCGGCACCGCGTCCATGCTGAACGCCGTGACCCTGCCCTGGACGAGCATCTTCACGATTTCTAGGTTGGAGAGCGGATTGAGCAGGCAGACGAGAACCGCCCCCTCGCGGAGGCACTCGGCCTCGTGCTTGCCGCCCGGACCGCCCGGCATCGGCGGCTGAATTTTCAGGATGGCGTCGGCCTGGGACCAGAGCGCGGCGGCGTCGGGAACGACGGTTGCTCCCGCGTCGACGTAGGCCTGGTCGGCATGAAACGCCTTGGCGCCGGCGCCGGCTTGAACGAGGACCGTGGCCCCCGCCTTCACCAGCGCGCGCACGGTGTCCGGGATGACGGCGACGCGCCGCTCGCCCGGGGCAATCTCCTGTGGAATTCCGATCTTGGTCATCGGGAGCGATTCCTCCGGCGGCGATTTCAGCGCTCGGGGTGGCGCGTTGCGCTACCATCTCGGCGCGAAGATTCGTGACGCCCTACGAGCCGAAAACCTTATCAGAAAGGGAGGTCATGTGAAACGTTTCACACAGGGAAACGTTCGCCGCCGTCGGATCCATGTCGCTCCGGAACTAAAGGAGTATCTGCGCAAGACCGATCGCCTCCGCGCGGGCCGCGATCCGATCCGTTTCATGCGGAGCGGCCCCGCGAAGTTCACGCGCGCCGTCGCCGGGCTTCGGCCCGCGCAACTCCGGAAGCGCCCGGCTCCCGGGAAGTGGAGCATTCAGGAAATTCTGGGACATCTCGTCGACACCGAGGTCGTCTACGGCTATCGCTACCGCTTGGCGCTCGCGCAGCCGGGGTCGCCCATCCAGGGCTACGATCAGGGAGTCTGGGTGCGCGAATTCGGCTACCGCGCGAAGCGCTGGAACGCGAAGAAGCTGCTCGTCCACATCGCATCGCTCCGCCGTTCCACACTCTATCTCTTCGAGAACATGCCGCGCGGCGCCGGCGATCGCTACGGAATTCACTCGGAGCGCGGGAAGGAGACTGTGCGCCGAACGCAGGAGCTGATCGCGGGGCATGACCTGAACCATCTTGAGCAGATCAAGGCGATCCGGAAGAAGTACGGCTGGTAGGGAGAGGTGGCGGCCTATTCAAATACTGTTGGGCTGCCCAGCCCGCCAACCCCAGAGCGCTAGCAAACAGTAACAAACAATAATAAACGTTGACTTGCGACCATCCCTTTCCGATCATGATTTTGAAAGGAGGGACGCACGATGACCTCGGATCCCATCAGTACGGTCGCGGCCCGCCGCGCCGATACCAGCTTCGGGCTCTTCCTCACCCAGATCCTCAGCGACCGCGAGCGATACTTCACCGAGGTTGTGGAAAACGATGGCCTGCCCGCGAAACTCGTCCATGCGCTGTGGACTCTGCTGGCGCTTTGCGCGCTCTACGGCGCGGCCGCGGGAGCGTACGCCGGGCCCGAGCAGGCCCTATCCGCCGCGATCAAACTGCCGCTGCTATTCCTCGGTACGCTGGCGATCTGCTTTCCCGGGTTCTTCGTCATCCAGGTGCTCGTCGGTTCGCGCCTGCGGCTGGCGCAGGTGCTGGCGCTCGTGCTCGGCGCGCTTTCGCTCAGCGCCATCCTGCTCGCCGCGGTCGTTCCCATCGCCGCCTTCTTCCTCTTCACCGGAGCCAACTACTACTTCCTCACGCTGCTGCATGTCGTGGTCGTGCTCGGCGCCGGTCTCGTCGGCATGGCGGTGCTCCATGAGGGGCTCGCGTTCGCGTGCGAGAAGCGCGGCGTCTATCCGAAGAAGGCGATGACGATCATGAAGGTGTGGGCCGTCCTGTTCGCGTTCGTCGGAATCCAGATGGCCTGGAATCTGCAGCCTTTCGTCGGCGATCGCGGCCAGCCGTTCCAGTTCTTCCGCCACAACGAAGGCAACTTCTACACCGCGATCATCTACTCGCTTCAGAAGCTCTCGCGCAGCGAGGGCAGCGAGGGCAGCGAGGATAACGGGGCCACCGCCGCACCGCCGGCGACGTATCGGCAGGAGGTGCCCCGTCTGCTCGATCTCAGACGGGACGCGCTACCCGACAGCGGCCGAGCGGCCGGACAGTGAGCGGACAGAACACGCCCAACCACGATATTCTCACGCTCGAGGAGGTGGCGCTCTACCTTCGCCTCAAACCCCAGACCATCTACAGATGGGCGCAGGAACGACGCATCCCCGCGGTCAAGTTGGGCAAGGAATGGCGATTCCGGAAGAGCATCCTCGACCGGTGGCTGGACGAGCAGATGCTGAGCGAGGACTCGGGATTCAGCCACCTACGCGAGCCCGAGGACGGCGAGTGAATGTCTTGAGCCGTGTATGCTGGGCCGCACCTTCTTGACGCTCACCGCCGATCCGCGCTATCGTAATCGAAGGTACCGGGGCGCCTGCCCGGTTGCCGTTCACCTCAGCCTACGGAGGGTCCTATGAGAACTGTCCTGGTCGCCCTCGGAGCCGCCCCCGGCCGCTAGGCTTTCCCCGATTCGTTAGCCTCCCGGCCGGCCGTACGCCGGCGACTCCGACCACTCCGATCGATCGTTGGGCCCGCGGTCTGCCGCCTTGTGTCGCGCGACGGGATGCTCCGTCCGCGCCGTGACGACTCCGCTCGCGCCCCTTGCCGACACGCACCGAGCTGGAGGAGCACCGCCGTGAGTTTTCTGGAATCGCTGGGTTGGACTCCGTTTTTCGAATCGCAGGTCGATCGCGACGCCGAATCTCACCTCGTCCCCGCGCGCGTCGCCGAAGAGCAGCGCGGGCAATACACGCTTCTCGCCCATGGCGCCGAGTGGCGCGGCGAATTGGCGGGGAGGCTCCGCCACGAGGCGAACACCGAGGGCGCCCTCCTCCCCTGCGTGGGGGATTGGGCGATGACCACGCTCCCGGGCGGTCGGCCCGAGGACGGGATCGCCAGGATCGAGCGCGTGCTCGATCGCCGATCGAAGTTCTCGAGGAAGGAATCCGGGAACCGGTCGGCCGAGCAGATCGTCGCCGCCAACATCGACACGGTCTTCCTGGTGCAGTCGCTGAACGGAGACCTGAACCACCGGAGGCTCGAACGCTACCTCACGCTCCTCTGGGAGAGCGGCGCGGAACCGGTCGTGGTCCTGAGCAAGGCGGACCTCTGCGTCGACCGTGACGCCGTCGTGGCGGAGATCGAAGCGGTGGCTCAAGGAGCGGCGGTCCACGCCGTGAGCGCCGTAGAGCCGGAGGGGCTCGCCGCGCTCGATCGCTACCTGAGCAAGGGGAAGACGGCCGCGTTGGTCGGCTCCTCGGGAGTGGGGAAGTCGACGATCCTGAACACGCTCGTCGGCCGGGAACGGATGCGCGTCCAGGAAATCCGCGCAGACGACCGGGGGCGGCACACGACCACGGCGCGTCACCTGGTGCCCCTTCCGCAGGGAGGGCTACTGATCGACACGCCCGGGATGCGGACCGTAATTCTCTGGGAGGGCGAAGAGGGACTCGGAAAGGCGTTCGGAGACGTCGAAGCGGTGGCGGCGGAATGCCGATTCCGGGATTGCACCCACCGGACCGAGCCTGGCTGCGCGGTGCGCGACGCGCTCGACGCCGGGACGCTCGATGCGGCGCGATTTCGCTCCTACGTCAAGCTGGGGCGGGAGGCGAGGCGCATGGCAACGAAGACCGACATCCGTCTTCGGGAGGAAGAGAAACGGAAGTGGAAGCGGATCCACGTCGCGCAGCGGAATCGCCCCGACAAGCGGAAGGTTTGAGCGGGATGCGCGGGGGCGGATGGCGGCGCCCGATTCAGTCGTCCCCGTCCTCGTCATTCGGGCGCGGCGCTACGCCCGCAGGGGCGCCCCGCGCGCCGCGTCGACGAACGCGCGCACCAGCCGGCGCGATGCGTCCGTGGCGGGAGCGCGCTCGGGGTGCCACTGCACGCCGAGGTAGAAGGGATGATCGGAGCGCTCGATCGCCTCCACCACGCCGTCCTCCGCGCGGGCCGCGGCGCGGAATCCGGGGGCGAGGTCGGCGAGCCCCTGATGGTGGAACGAGTTCACCACCGCCGTCTCGACGCCGAGGACGCGGTGGAGGAGCGTGCCGCGCTCCACCCGCACCGGATGATCGTGGGAGACGCCGTCGGGCTCGTCCTCGTGTCGCAGGGAGCCGGGGACATCCACCGGCAGGTGCTGGAAGATCGTCCCGCCGAAAACGACGTTCATCGTCTGCATGCCGAGGCAGATGCCGAGGAGCGGCTTGCCCGCCTCGTGCGCGCTCTTCGCCAGGAAGAAATCGGAGGCGACGCGCTCCTTCGGGGCGACATTCGTTTCGGGTCGCGCGTTCTGGCCGAAGCGGGTCGGGTCGATGTCGCCCCCGCCCGTGAGGACGACGCCATCGAGCCGGTCGATCATCGCGCGCGCTTCCTCGCGCGTTTCCAACAGTGGAAGGATCACCGCGATGGCCCCCTCCTGCGCCAGGAGTCCGGGATAGTTTCGCCAGACGCGGATGCTCCCGCCGTTCCGGGGGCCGGGCTTGAAGCTGGGGGCGATGCCGATCAGGGGTGCCGCCACGCCGCTCCTCCTCAGTAGCCTCGCGCCGGATCGACGCGGTTCAACAACGATTCGCCGCGCCCGTCGCGCGCGAGGTTCTCGCGGAAGAGCGACATCGCCCGGGGCCAGAACCCCCGCGACACGCCCGAGACGTGCGGCGTCAGGAGCACGCGGTCGAGCCTATAGAGTTCGCTCTCGTGCGGCAAGGGCTCCACCGCGAAGACGTCGAGCGCGGCGCCGCCGATCCGTCCGTCCCGCACCGCCGCGACGAACGCGTCCTCCCGCACCAGTCTCCCGCGCGCGATGTTCACGAACCAGACGCCGCGGCGCACGCGGGCGAACGCGGCCTCGTCGAACCGGCCCTCCGTTTCGGGCGTGAGCGCGGCGGAGAGCACCAGGGCGTCGCTCTCCTCGAGCAACCGCTCGAACTCGCCCGGCCCCAGGAACGCCGCGACGGGCGGTTCCTCGCGCGGGAGCCGGAGCGTGTCGAGCAGCGGCTCGTCCCACGTGCGGGGTGTCTCGGGGTGGCGCTTCAGGGCGATCACGCGCATCCCGAAGGCGGCGGCGCGGCGCGTCACCTCGCGCCCGATCAGACCGTAGCCGAAGATCCCGAGCGTCTTGCCGTGGAGATCGTGCGGCATTCCTTCCCCGGTCCACCATCCCTCGCGGTTCATTCCCTCGGCGCTCCTCTGCTCGTCCAGCGCCCGCGGAACATCGCGTGCGAGCGCCAGGAGCGATCCGATCACGTGCTCCGCGATGGGAATCGAGTGGGCGCCGCGCGAGCTGGTGAGGGCGGCGCCCGTCGCGCGGAAGGCGGGCGTCAGGTAGGCGCCCGCTCCGGCCGCCGGAACGTGGAGCCACCGAAGCCGCTCGGCGCGTGCCATCACCGCATCGTCGGGGCGCCACGAGAAGAGGATCTCCGCGTCGACGATCGCCGCCGCCAACGCGGTGTCGCTCTCCGCGCGCTCCACCTCCAGATCGGGGAAATCGCGCCGCAACGCCGCAACCTCGGCGTCGGGAATGCGCCACGCCTCGGCGTCGCTCTCGAGCCAGAGAAGTACGCGTCGCATTTCCGTCGCTCGCTCCGCGGCCGCGAGGGCGCTAGAGCGACGAGCCCTCTTCCGGGAGGAGCATCCGTCGCAGGAGGACCACCGGCAGCGATCCCTGGGAGAGAATCGTGGCGTGGAAGTCGCCGAGCTTGAACGAGGCGCCCTGCGCACGCTTCAGGTCGTCGCGGAGCTTCCGGATCTGGAGCGCGCCGAGCGTGTAGACCAGGTAGGTCGGGTCGAAGGCCGCGCGGTAGGCCTCGCGCTGCGCGTTCACCGGTTCCATTCCCGCGTGATCCTGGAAGTACTGCGTCGCCTCCTCCAACGTCATCCCCTTCGTGTGGACGCGGAGTCCCACCTGGAAGCGGCAGGCGCGGACGAGCGCCCACTTCAGCATCCCAAACTCCAGCTCGGGATCCCCGCCGCCGTAGCCCTGGTCGAGCATCGCTTCCTCGACGTAGAGGCCCCATCCCTCGGCGAAGGAGCCGCAACCCGCGGTCTTCCGCGCGAGCGACGTGGCGTTCCGGCCGTAGAGGTAGTGCGCGTAGTGGCCGGGATAAGCCTCGTGGAGGGAGACCGAGGAGAGCGGTCCGCGGCCGAAGCCCTGGAGGTACTGCTCCGCGCGAGCCGAATCCCAGTCCGCGGCGGGCAGCGAGATGTTGTAGTACCCCTTCCGCCCCTTCGTCTCCAGGGGACCGGGCGAGTCGAGCGACGCGAACGAGCGGTTGGCGGCGAATTCGGGCGTGGCGCGGACGGTGCAGCGCTCTTCCGACGGCATGGCCAGAAAACCGGACGAGATGGAGAAGTCGCGCTGCTGCTCCAGCAGCCGCGACGCGACCGCCAGCAGGGAGTCCTTCGGCGGATGATTGCCGCGGACCTTCGCCAGCGCGTCGGCGACCGTGCCGCCCGGCACCAGTTTCGCCGCGCAGGCGCGGTAGCGGTTCTCCAGCCGATCGAGTTCCCGCGCGCCTATGGAGAGGAGCGTGTCGAGCGGCGTGTCGACCATCTCGTCGTAGTAGAGCTTCTTCCGGTAGCGCTCGGCGCCCAGGACGAACGAGCCGTCGCTCCGCGGAAGGAGCGTCTCCTTCATCCAGGCGACGTGCTGCTCCACCGCGGCCTTGGCCCCCTTCAAGGCTACCTCGTACTCGCTCCAGAGCCCGCGGTCCTTCACCGAGGCGAACGCGCGCGGAATCGTCGCTTCGAGATACGAGATCGTGCCCGGGAATTCGTCGATGGCGAATTCCGTGAAGAGCCGCGGCGGTTTATTCAAGATTTCGCGCGCCTGCGCGAGGAAGCGGGGCGTCTCGTTCAGGCGGCCCACGATGCTCCGCAGCCGCGCCTCGGGCGGGGCGAATTGCTGCGAGATCAGCGGATCGAGGGCCCATCCGACGTTGTAACGGCCGGGATCGGTCTCCCACCGGCGCTCCTCGGTCAGTTCGAAGAGGTCTCCCTCGATCGTCCGACGGTAGAGGTCGAAGTCGATCTTTCCCATCTCGTCCAGCTGCTCGCGGTCGATCTGCTCCAGCTCCGTGAGCGCCACCCGGATCCGCCGCTCCTCCTGCGCCACCGCGGCCGGCGCGTAGTCGGGGAGCTTGGCGTCGAATGCGTGCATGCCCGAATTGGTCGCGTGGGGCGGATCGAAGGCGAATCCCGCGTGGACGTACCGCCGGACGAATTGCTCGAAGCGTTTCTCCATCAGCGGGAAATGGGCGGCGCGCTTCGACGCCGCTTCGGCGGCCTCCTTCGGCGGCTCCTTCGCGGCGGCGCCCGGCGCCGCCTGGAGTAGTGAGAACGCCAAGGCGAGCGGCGCGAGGGAAGCGAGTGTAAGACGGCGATCCGTCATATCGATCCTCCTGCTTGCAGCGATGCCGCCGGCGATTCGGGACGGCGGGAACCGACGATCATGTGAACCGCCACCACGACGAGAAAGAGCGCGAAGAGACGTGAAAGTACCGGGGCCCGGAGTTCGTGGGCCAGCGTGGCGCCGAACCACCCTCCCAGCGCCCCTCCCGCCAGGAGGCCCGGGAGGAGCCGCGTGCCGGCGTGGCCGCTCCGAGCATACGAGACGGCTCCGACCAATCCGATCGGAACGATGAGGGCGAGCGAGACGCCCTGCGCGGTGTGCTGGCTCAGCCCCTGGCCCAGGACGAGCGCGGGGACGAGAAAGACGCCGCCGCCGACGCCGAGCAATCCGGCGAGGGTCCCGATTCCGAGGCCGAGGAGCGCGTTCCAGATCGGCGGCCACGGAGCGCCTCCCAGCCCCGCCGGCGGCGCGAGCAGGAGGCGCCCGGCGGCGGCGAGAACGGCGAGCCCGAACCAGAGCCGCAGGCTTCCCGCGGGGGTCCTCCGGGCGACGGCGGCGCCGATCACGACGCCGGGAACGGCGCCCAGCGCCAGGATGCCGACCAGGCTCCACGGGACGGAATCGTTTCGGACGTAGGGGACCACGGCGACGACCGCGGTGGCGATGATGAAGGCGAGCGACGTCCCCTGCGCCTCGTGCTGGGAGTGGTGCAGGAAGTGGAGCAGGAGCGGAACGAGCAGGATTCCCCCGCCCACTCCCATCATCCCGCCGAGCGCGCCCGAGAGCGCTCCGAAGAGAAGGGGAAGCGCGACAGAGTCCCGAAACGTCATCCGCCGAACCTATCACAGCCGGCCGGGACGCGCCTTCGTTGACTTGACGGCTCCGCGGTCGGTACGCTAACGCTTCGCGCTTCGGCGCACCGCCATGCTCCTCAATATCCAGAAGCTCCGCCCGCGCGTCCTCTGGACGCTAGCTTTTCTCGGCGCGCTCGTGCTCGCCGTGAACGCGACCATTTTTCTTTCCATCCGCACCTCGGAGCGGCTCCTGGACCAGGAATTGGGGAAGCGCCTGGAGGGAACTGCCCAGATCGCGGGGCTCCTGGTGAAGCCGGAGCATTTCGCCGCGCTGGTGCGCCTGGCGGACGCGGCGGCCACCGGCGAAGCGTCGCCGTCCCGGCGCGCGGCCGAGGCGCTGGCCGACACGGGCGCGGTCGACTTCGTCTCGCAGATGGACGCCATCGACGCCGCCGACGCCGTGCGCGAGGAGTGGCGGAAGCTGGCCGAGGGGGCCGACGCCTCGAACGTCGTTCTCCTCGACGCCCGATCGCGCGTGCTCCTTCGCCTCCGCCAGCCGTTCGGATTCGAGCCCGACGTGCTCACGCTCGACCAGGCGGCGCTGGCGCGCGCGCTCATCGGCGAGGCGGCCCACTCGGCGCTCTACGAGAAGGACGGCGAGTACCTCCGCTCCGGCTACGCGCCGGTCTCCGACGCCGACGGCTCGGCGCTCGGCGCCGTCGTCGTCGAAGGGGCGTCGTCGGCGTTTCGGCCGCTCACCCTGATCCGCACCTCGCTCTACGGGACCGCGATCTTCGCGTCGCTCCTGGTCATCCTGATCGGGCTCGGGTACGTCCGCACGGTCGGACACCTGGGACAGATCGAGGAGAACCTGCGCCACACCGACGTCCTGGCCACGATCGGGCAGGTGGCGGCCGGCGTGGCGCACGAGATCCGGAATCCGCTCGAGGTGCTTCGCGGGGCGTCTTCCCGTCTCCAGCGCGGCGACGCGCTTCCGGCCGCGGAGCGGGCCGATCTTCTCCGGATGATCAACGAGGAGGTGGACCGCATGGGGGGCTTCGTTCAGAGCTTCCTCGACCTCTCGCGGCGTCCGAAGGGGGAGCCGGAGTCGTTCGCCCTGAAGCCGGTCCTCCTCCGGGCGCTCGACATCCTTCGCGTGGAGCTGGATCGCTCGAAGATCTCGCTCGATCTCGAGTGGAACGCACCGGAGTCGCTCATGGTGGACGGAGATCCCCACGCGCTCCACCACGTCTTCCTGAACCTCGCGCTGAACGCCCGCGACATCATGCCCGGCGGCGGCCGGCTGAGAGTCCGCGTGCTGGAGCGCCGCGGGCAGGCGCGCCTCTACTTCGAGGACACGGGACCCGGCGTCCCGTTCGAGTTGCGAAGCAAGATCTTCAAGCCGTTCTTCACGACGCGCGCCAAGGGGACCGGGCTCGGCCTCGCCTTCGTGGAACGAATCGTCTCGGAGCACGGCGGATCGGTTACAGTTGGAGCCGCCCCCGGCGGCGGCGCGCAGTTCGAAATTCGCCTCCCGGTCCAGGGCGGCTAGACATCCAGGGAGCGAAACGCATCATGGCCGAGCGGATCCTCGTCGCGGAAGATCAGGACAATCTTTGCCGCCTCATCCAGACGACGCTCGCGGAGCAGGGGTACGAGGTGTCGGTGGCCCTGGGCGGAGACGCCGCGATCCACGAGCTCCGCAATCGCGTCTTCGACCTGGTCGTCTCCGACATGCGCATGCCGGGCGCCAGCGGCATCGAAGTCTTCCGCCAGGCGCGCGCCCAGAGCTACCTGCCCGACGTGATCCTCATGACCGCCTTCGGCGACACGCGCGAGGCGGTCCAGATGATGAAGGAAGGCGCCTCCGACTACATCCTGAAGGACAATCTCCTGGAAGAACTTCCGGTCCGCGTTCGCCAGGTGCTCGAGACGAGGAAACTGAAATCCGACTCGAGGCTCCTTCAGGGGCGGATCGACACGCTGCAGGAGCAGATCCACGTCCATCGCTTCGACTCGATCGTGGGCCAGAGCGCCGCCATGCGCGACGCCCTGAATCTCGCGAAGCGGGTGGCCCCGACCGACGCCAGCGTGCTCATCACCGGGGAGAGCGGAACGGGGAAGGAAGTCTTCGCGCAGGCGATCCACGCGGCCAGCCACCGCGCCAAGGCGCCCTTCGTGCCGGTCAATTGCGGTGCCCTGCCGGAGAATCTCCTGGAATCGGAACTCTTCGGGCACGAGCGCGGCGCCTTCACCGGGGCGGTGCGGACGAAGCCCGGCCGCTTCGAAGTCGCGGACGGCGGCACCGTCTTCCTGGACGAGATTGGCGAGTTGCCGCAGAGCATCCAGGTGAAGTTGCTCCGCTTTCTCCAAGATCATACCTACGTCCGAGTCGGTGGGGAGGAGATGCGCCGCACCGACGTTCGCATCCTTGCCGCGACGAACCGGAGCCTGGAGGAGATGATTCGCGAGGGAAAGTTCCGGGAAGATCTCTACTACCGGCTGAACGTCTTCCCGATCCGCCTGGTGCCGCTCCGCGAGCGCCGCGAAGACGTGCCTCCGCTGGTGGCCCATTTCCTCACGACGCACGACCGGGCGCTCTCCGACTTGCGGCCCGAGGCGCTCGACTATCTGAAGAGCTACGATTTCCCGGGGAACATCCGCGAGCTGCAGAACCTGATCGAGCGCGCCTGCATTCTGGCCGGCCCCGGGTCGATCGACCGGCACCATTTCCCGATCGAGCGGGGGCGGTTGGCCGCCGACTCCGGCGATCTTCTCTCGATGGGATTGAGCATCGATCAGATGGAACGCCGCATGATCCTCGAGGCGCTGGAACGGGCGCAGGGAAACAAGACCCGCGCCGCCGCGCTCCTGGGAATCAGCCGTCGCGCCCTCTATTCACGCATGGAAAGCCACGCGATCCCGATCGGGGGAGGCGATCCGGAGACCGCGGAGGCCGGGCCGGCGAGCGCCTGACGGGGACCGAATCTGGTCGTACGGGCCGGTACGCGGCGGCCCAAAGACGAGCATCCCGGCATGCCGCTCTCTCCGGGTCCACGCGGTGCGACGGGGCCGCAGTCCGAACGGCCACATGGAGTTCGCCGGTCGCGCCATCCCTAACTTCCTTCCTGGCATAGAGTTTGCCTTCACAACCACACCGTACTCATGCCGGAATCGACCCATGGACATTGACCACACAGCTACCTCATGAATCGCGCCCTGAATCGTCGGCGCCCGCTCGGGCTCGCGAGCGTGATGGCGTTCGCCCTGTTCTTCGTCTGGGAGGCCTCTCCTTCTCACGCCGAGGAACCGCAAGAACCCGTCGCGCCCCTGGCGCTCTACGCCCTAGCGCCTGATTCGACCGCCTCGTCGCCGGGGCCCTCGTCGAAGCCGTCCGAGCCTCCGGCCTCCTCACTCACCACCGCTGGGAGCGTCCCCGCACCGGTCACGCCATCCGAGTCGGCTGCCGGCACGGCGCCCACAGAGACGATCGATGCGACGGCCGCGCCGAAGGGCGATCCAACCGTCACGCCGAAGATGGAATCTCCCGCCGCGCCGAAGCCGGCGGCCAGGAACGTCCGGAAGGGGAAGCGGACGGCGAGCGCCGCGACGAAGCCGAAGCAGCCGGCCGCGGAGCCTCCCGACGAGGGCGTTCGCGCGCGCCAGGAACTGGAGCGGACGGAGCCGATCCTTCGCTCCGTGAAGGCGAAGGTGGTCCGCTCGTTCAACAAGAAGGCGCGCGAGGAATTCGAAACGGCGACCGCCCGCCAGCGCGAGGCTCGCGAGGCGCTGGGCGAGAATCTCTACGCCCGCGCCGAGCGGCTCACGATGGAGGCGCGGAGCATCGCGCGGGAGATCGCTGTTCACCTCGGCCCGCCCGAGGACGACGCGGACTACGTCGCGATGACGCTCGACCGGACCGACGACGCGCTGGGGCGCGCGCGCGAAGTGCTTCGCGAAGCCGGCACGGCGCCGGAGCGGAACCGCCTGACCGCGCTGGAGCGGCGTCAGAAGGAAGCGCGGCGGCTCTACAAGGACGGCTCGACCCGCCGCGCCTACGCCTCGACGCGGGAGGTCCGCGACGGCGTTCTGACGCTGCTTCGCGAATGCGACGAGCTGCCGGTCCGGGAGGAGACGGCGGAGAAGGCGCTGAAGCGGGCGTCGCGTTCCCTGGAGCAGGCGAAGGGGGAACTGGGGGAGCGGCTCAACCCGGCAGCCGAGCGGCTGGCGCGGGAAGCGCGCGCCCAGATGGCGAAGGCGCGCGTCGCCTTCGCGCGGAAGAACTACCGCGACACGCTTCTCCACTCGAAGCTGGTGGAGCGGAATCTGGAATTAGCGGTCAGCGCCCAGCGGTCGTCTACGAATCGCAGCGGATGACGACGACGGTCACGTCGTCCACCAGCTGGGCGGCGTTCGTGAACTTCACCACCTCCGCGATCAACTCGTTGACCAGTTTCTCGGGCGGCAGGTCCCTGTGCCCGCGGAGGAAGGCTTCCAGGCGCTCCTCGCCGTACTCCTCGCCCTCGGGACTCCGGGCCTCCGTCACGCCGTCGCTGTAGAGCGTCAGGACATCGCCAGCCCTCAGCGTGATCGTCGCCGTCTCGTAGACCGCCTCCGGGAATACTCCCAGGAGGAGGCCCCCCACCGACAGCGTCTCCAGCGTCCCGTCCGCGCGGAGCAGGTAGGGTGGGTTGTGGCCGCCGTTCACGTACGCGACCTCCCCCGACTCTCCGTTCACCATCGTGACCATCAGGGTGATGAAGCGCTCCCCCTGGACGGTCTCGTAGATGGAGCGGTTGAGGCGCGACGTCAGATCGGTGATCGGCCGTCCCACCTCGACCTGGGCGCGCATGGTGGCGCGGAGATCGGTCATGAGAAGCGCCGCCGCCATCCCCTTGCCTGCCACGTCCCCGAGGCTGACGATCATGCGGCCGTCGGGACCGGGCACGAAATCGAAGTAGTCGCCGCCGACGTCGAACGACGGGACGTTCTTGCCGGCGATGTCCATCCGTCCCACCTTCCGCGCGCCGGTCGGCAGGAGCGACTGCTGAAGCGTCGCCGCGCGTTTCAGCTCCGCCTCCAACCGCTGCTGGCGCTGCAGCTCTTCGTGCGACTCGGTCTCCCGGATTTTCATCGCCGCGAGGTGGGCCAGAAAGGTGAGGATGCGGAGGTCCGACTCCTCGAAGGGGACCACCGCGGCCGTGTTGTCGACGTAGAGAAGCCCCAGCACGTCGGTGTCGTGCCAGAGCGGGACGCACATGGCCGAGTGGATCCGCTGTTGGATGACGCTCTGCTGCCCCTTGAAGCGAGTGTCCGCCATGGCGTTTCCGATCAGGACAGCCTGGCGCTGCTCGATGGTGTTCTTCGCGATGGTCCGGCTGACCACGATGTCGCCGGCCGTCGCGTTGCCGCTCAGCATCACCGCCTTCGCTGCCAGCTCGCCCCCCTCTTCCAGCAGGAGGAGCGCCGTGCGGTCGGCGCGGAGCACCTCCGACGCAAGCGTGACGATGAACTGGTAGAGCTCGTTCAGCGGGCGGTGGACGATCAGCGCCTGGCCGATCCGGTCCATCGCCTTCAGGAACGAGCCGACCCGCTCCGGCGACATATTGCGGGCGAAGGCGCGCGTGTCGGTCCCCGCGCTGAGCGACTCCAGGGGAACCGACGTCATGTTCGCGGGCGCGGCCACGTCGGCGAGGCGCGCCGAGGCGGAGGCGCTCTCGGAGGAGAAGACGAGCTGGAACGACCCCACCTGAAGGCCGTCGCCCTGCTTCAGGCGCTTCGGCCCCTCGATGAGATTGCCGTTCACCTTCGTCCCGTTCTTGCTTCCGAGGTCCTCCACCCACCACCCGTCCTCGCGGGAGAAGAGGCGCGCGTGCTGACGCGAGACGGAGGAATCCGTGAGGACGATCCGATTCTCGGGGGCGCGTCCGAGACCGCACGGGGTGTCGGCGTGCAGATCGATCCGTTCCGGGTTCGCGCCCGGGCGGCGCACAAGAAGGTACTGGTCGAGTAGGTTCATGGGGCGTTAGTCTCCAACCTTCGCCCCGCCGAATCAACCGGTAACCGAGGGAGCCTATGAGGCTTTCGTTCGAAGACGCGTTCAGCTCGGCCTTCGAAGCCGCGCGTGGATTCCGGTGGACGGAATACGCGCCGTTCTTCTGGATCCTCGCCACTCAATGGATCTTCCTGGCGCTGAGCACTCAGCTTCATACCGGGTGGGCCATGAGCATCGTCGCCCCCCTCGCGCGCCTCGCCGGCGGCGAAGCGCACCTCCATTACCCCGGCTTTTTCGGGTATCTCTCGATTCTCTTGGGATGGCTGGAGAGTTTTCTCTACGCGATTCCAGGGGCCGTGCTCATTCCACTCGCCCTGCTCCGATTGTACGCCCGCACCGATCGGGCACTCTCTCTCGGCGCAGGTGCCGCGTCGCGCCTCGCCGGCGCCTTCCTTCCGACGCTGGTCTCCGGACTGGCCGGGATCGGCGCCATCTGGGGCTGGCAACGCTATGCCTCCCCCGTCGTGACATCCTCGATCCGGGGCGCCGTGACGGGGTCGCTGGGAGGCCTGCTCGGATGGCTCGCCATCACGCTGGGTAGCTACGTCATCTTGACGCTCCTGCTCTACGTTCCGGTCGCCGCGGTGCAGGCGAGGACGAATCCGATTCGGGCCTTCGCGTACGGAATCCGGTTCGGCCTCCGCTCCTGGCCGCTCACGCTGACATTCGCCATTCTGTTCGGGATTCCCGCCATCTTGGTGCAATTCATGATCGAGCGGCAGGGGACGCTGCTTCTGGCCCGCCTTCGTCCCGAACTCGTGACGGTTCTCTTGGGCCTCTACGCGGCCGTGACCAGCATGGCGACCTACTTCACCTACGCCGCCGCCGCCCGCCTCTATCGATTCGCACGGGGAGACGAGTGATGCGCCGACGAACGTTTAGGCAAGTCCTCGTGATCGGCACGGGCCTCCTCCTCGTGGGCTGTGGCAGCGGCGCGGAGCAGGCGGCCCTTTACCGCGCCGAGAAGCTCCTCTATGAGGCGCGGAAGGCGGAGACGCAGGCACGCCTCGCCACGTCGCAACCCGATTCGACCGCGCTGTTGCAGGTGCGCGAGGCCTTTCTGAAAGTAAAGCGGTCGGCGCCGGGTCCCTACAAGCTCGAGGGAGATGCTCGCGGTCGTGCGCGGGTGGCCGCGATCATGCGCACCGTCGGTACCGCGGAAGTGTCGGGAGGCCGCCTGGCGCTGGAAGCGAAGCGGGCCGACCTGGCGCTGGAAACGGCGCAACGGCTCCAGAGCGGAGCGGCTACCGACACCGCGACGGCGAGGCAAGCGGCCTTCATGGCGGTTGCCGCATACCAGAGTCTTCGCCGGTACGACGACGTGGTCGCGCAGATGAAACGGATCCTGGCCACCTATCCGCCGCTGTCGCCGCCTCCCAACGGAGAGGACCCGGTCCTCGCCATTCCCGAAGCGATCGTGAACCTGCGCCGCAACCTCGGTGAGGAGCAGGCGGCCGCACGCGAGTTGCGCGAGGCATTGGAGTACTACCAGGGTCTCCTGAGGCGCCCGCAGACGCCCGCGCTCGAAGCGCAGGTTCGCGCCAGGGTGCTGCGCACGCACCTCGAACTCAATCAGGTCGGCCGCGCGCTCGAGGAGGCGAACACCCTCGAGCGACTCGTCATGGCGACTCCTTCGCTCCGCTCGATGCTGGCGGAAGTCGGGTACGCCAAGGGGAAGATCAAGGCGTCCACGGAGAAGAACCCGAGTGAAGGGATCGCGATCCTCGATCGAATCGCGACCGACTTTCCGAATTCCCCGCTCGCGCCCCGTGCACTATTCGAGGCCGCCGTGCAGACGGAGTCGAAGGGGCGCCTGGAGGATGCCCGGGCGCGGTACGAGGCCATCCTGCAGCGCTTCCCGAATACGGCGGAGGTGGCTCCGCTCTCGCTCTATCGCCTCGGAGTTGTGCAGGAGAAGCTGGGGGATTGGGGCCGGGCCAAGGCGACGTTCGAGTCGATCCCCGTCCACTATCCACGATCTACCGCGGCCGCGGAGGCACCGGTTGCCGTGATCCAGCACTATGCCCGGGAGGGACGGCGAACCGCGGCGGAACTCTATTTCAGCAAAGCACTTGCGACCTATCGAGAGCTGATCAAACAGGACAGCACGGGGCAGGTGGCACCGCTCGCCCGGATGAAGATGTATCAGATCTACGCGGCCGGCCGAGACTCCAACGGCATCTATGAAATCGCCGACGAGATGCTTCGGGTTGATCGGGGGCATCCCTATACGGCCCAAGTACTTCTGGAGGCCGCAAGGGCCGCGAAGGCATTTGGAAACAGCCAGCGCGCCACGGCCTACCTGAGGCGATTCATCCAGGAGTTCCCACGATCGCCGGTCATCGGGGATGTTCGGAGGGAACTCAAAGAGCACGGCGGATAGGATCGGCGCTAGCCCCCCCTCCAGGCCCACATCTCCCCATTTCTGGCACCCCAGCCAGACATTTCGAGAATCATTTGCGGCTCATCGCACAATCTGGTATAGTCTTTTGGTATTGCAACGCCTACTGCATCCGCCCCAAACGACATCTGGGTGAGTTGCTGTTGCGGCGGAGATGTTTGGTGACGAATGTCAGAACCCGATGACATTCGCAATGACCGGGGGGTCAGATATGAACCGTAAGGCAGTTGCATTGGCTGCTGCACTGATACTCTTCAGCGCCTCCGCTGGGCACGCACTTCCGCCCGCTCCGATCGATCTCTCCTACGCGACGGCAACGTACACCGACGCGATGGGTGTGGTCTGGACGAATCTGAAGGGCACGAGCGGCGTGACGCAGCCGGCCGGCACCGGCGTCTATGATCCGTTCCTCCGCCAGATCGCGACGGGGAACGGGCCACACGGTGACAACGGGATCGAGCAGGGTCTCAACACGGATGCGACCGTGGCGGAGCCGCTCGACAACGTCGGTAATGACCCGCACACGCATTCGGTGTTGATGGGCAGCCTCGGCGTCGTCAAGGTCGGTGGCGTCGACTACTTCTCGTTCACGCTCGATCTCAACGAACCCGCCGGTGGTGGTGGGAACTTCCTTTCGCTCGACCAGGTGAAGATCTGGACGACGCCCAACGCGGCCGGCAACATGCTCGCGTCGGTGGGCGAAGTCGATGCCGCTGGCTTGCTCCGATACGACATGGATGCCGGCAGCGGCGGCAATCAGACGGTGTGGCTCGACTACCTGAACGCGAACACGATCAGGGACAACGGCTCGGGCGTGGATGACATGGAGATGCTCATCCCGGTTTCCTATTTCGCGGGCTACGCGGCGACGGACTACATGTACTTCTGGGCTCAGTTCGGCGCCGCCGGCGATGTCCTCTCGACCACGGCTAGGGCCAATGGAAGGGGCACGACCACGACCACGCAGTCGTACTACGGCGAGGCCGGGTTCGAGGAGTGGCGCTATCAGCAGGGCACGGAGAACGTCGTGCCGGAGCCGATGTCGATCCTCATGCTCGGCGGCGGGCTGGCCGGCTTCATCGCGGCGCGCAAGCGCAAGAAGTAGGCAATCCTCAGCAAGTCAGATCTCTCCCGCGTGGGGGGCGCAAGAATCGCCCTCCACGCGTTTTTTCATCCACCCCTGGTGCGGCTCCCCCCCTTTCCGCGGTCTCCACGCCCACACCACCCTTCCTTGACGCTCCCGGATCCCCTGTGGTACCCTAATACAAAGCTCGTATTCCCATGAAATCAATGCACTTACCATGAAGATTGGGGGCGGCCTTGAAAGAGTACCTGCCTAGCCAAATCCGAAACGTAGCGCTCGTGTCGCATCACGGGACTGGAAAAACCTCGCTCGCTGAGGCGGCGCTCTTCCGCACGAAGGCGATCGCGCGCCAGGGGAAGATCGAGGAAGGCAGCACCGCGCTCGACTTCACCGCGGAAGAGCAGCAACGTCGAATCTCCATCAGCCTCGGCCTCGCCCCGATCGAGTGGAAAAACCAGAAGATCAATTTCATCGACACGCCCGGGTACGCCGACTTCGTCGGCGATCTCGTCTCCGGGTTGGGAGCGGCCGACGCCGCGGTGCTCTGCCTCAAGGCTCCCGCCGGAATCGAGGCGGGTACGGAAGCCGTGTGGGAGCGTATCCAGGAGCGTGACTGTCCGGTTCTCTGCGCCGTGACGCAGATGGACAAGGAGCACGCCTCCTTCACGAAGACGATCGAAGGCGCCAGCGAAAAACTGGGGAAGCGCTTCGTCGCGATCTCCTGGCCGATCGGGGAAGGCGACAAGTTCCGCGGCTTCGTCGATCTCGCCGCGAACAAGGCGTTCCTCTTCGAGAAGGATGGCGCCCTCTCGGAGACGCCGATTCCCGCGGATCTGGAAGCGGTCGTGAAGCAGGCCCGCTCCGCGCTAGTGGACGCGGCCGCCGAGGCCGACGACACACTCCTCGAGAAGTTTCTGAGCGGCGCCGAGCTGACCGTGGACGAGATCCACCTCGGGCTCCGCGAGGGAGTGCTTCATCGCAACTTCATTCCGGCCCTCCCGCTGGCCGCGATGCCGTTCCTGGGCCTCGACCTCTTCCTCGACACGATTCTCGATCTGCTCCCCTCCCCGGATCATCTCGGCGCCGTGGTGGGGAAGAAGCCGGGAAGCGAGGAGAAGGTCGAACTCAAGCCCGAGTCGGGCGGCCCGCTGGCAGCGCTCGTATTCAAGACGAGCGGCGAGGGGCAAGCCGGGGACGTCTCCTTGATCCGAGTCTTCTCCGGCACGCTGACGCACGGCAAGGAGGTCTTCAACTCCAGCGCACAACGCGCCGAGAAGATCGGGCAGATCTACGTCGTCCAGGGGAAGGAACGAAAGGACGCCGCCCACATCGGCGCCGGTGACATCGGCGCCGCCGTGAAGCTCCGCGAGACGCACACGGGGCAGACGCTCTGCGACAAGGCGCACCCGATCGTGCTCCGCGGCATTCCGTTCCCCGAGGCGAATCACGAGGTCTCCATCGCGCCGAAGTCGAAGGGGGAGGACGAAAAGGTCGGTTCCGGACTCCACCGCCTTCGCGAGGAGGACCCGACCCTTCACGTCCGCGTGGAGGGGGACCTTCATCAGACGATTCTGTCGGGGATGGGGGATCTCCACATCGACGTGGCGATCGAGAAGCTCCACCGCCGCTTCCACGTCGACGTGGCCGCCACCAAGCCGCGCATCCCCTACCGCGAGACGATTCGCAAGTTGGTGGCAAAGCATGGCCGCCACAAGAAACAGACCGGAGGGCGCGGCCAGTTCGGCGACGTCCACGTGAAGTTCGAGCCGCTGAAGCCTGGCGAGGGATTCCAGTTCGTGGACGAGATCGTGGGCGGGTCGGTCCCGCGCAACTACATCCCGGCCGTGGAGAAGGGAATCACCGAGGCGATCCACGAGGGCGTGCTGGCGGGCTATCCGATGGTCGATTTCCGCGCCACGCTCTACGACGGCTCCTACCACGCGGTCGACTCGTCGGAAATGGCGTTCAAGATCGCCGGCGCGCTCGCATTCCGCGAGGCGTGCCGGGAGGCGAATCCGGTGCTCCTGGAACCGATCGTGGAGATCGAGGTCCACGCTCCGACGGAGTACGTCGGCGCCGTCACGGGAGACCTCTCGTCGAAGCGGGGAAAGATCCTCGGCATGGATTCGGAATTGCGGCGGGACATCATCCGCGCCCACGTGCCGCAGGCTGAACTCTACAAGTATTCGACGCACCTGCGCGCCCTCACCCAGGGACGGGCGTCGTTTCGCACCAAGTTCTCGCACTACGAGGAAGTCCCGCGCGAACTCGCGGACAAGGTCATCGCCCAAGCCAAGGCCGACAAGGAGGCCATGGCGCAGGCAGCACACTGAGCCGGGATCGGAGACTTACATGCATCGTGGCACCGCACCTCGTTTCTCTTCGATCGCCTTCCTGACGCTGACGCTGGCGCTCGCCGCAGGCCTCTCGGCGATCGCGGCCGCGGTGACGGCAGCGGAGGCCGCTCCGGCTCCCGGGTCTCCGGCGCAGGCGGCGCCTCACGACCGTTATCGGCCTGCCCCCCCGCGGCCGGCCGATCCGCTCTCCGCGGCGGCCGTGAACCGGCTCGCCGCCGAGGGGACCTCGGTCCTCTGGGTTCGCTTCGTGGACAAGGGTGAGCGCGACGAGCGCTCTTTCGCGGCCGCCGTCCGCGCGGCCGGCTCCGGCGTGAGCTCGCGGGCCCGGGCTCGCCGCGAGCGCGAGACCGGCGGCATCTTCGTTCCCGACTGGTACGACGTGCCGGTCGTGTCCGACTACGTGCAGGGCATCGCCTCGACGGGGGCGCGCGTCCGAAACGTTCTCCGATGGTTCAACGCCGTCACGGTGGAGGCCGACGTGGCCGCCGCCCGGCGGATCGCCGCGCTTCCGTACGTCCAGAGCGTGGAGCCGGCCAGCCGCTCCCGCGGAACGAAGCCGATCGAGATCGGCCCCGTCCGCGAGGTCGATCCCCGTTCGGGCCAGGCGCCGCGCCTCCCCGACGGCGGCACCGCGACCGAGGTGTGGGCCGGGCTCTCGTTGGCCAAGCCGGCCGACTACGGCCTCTCTTTGCCGCAGCTTTCGTCCATCAACGTGCCGGCGGCCCACGATTCCGGCTTCAGCGGGTCGGGCGTGATCCTCTGCGTCCTCGACACCGGCTTCGACGAGACGCACACGTCGCTCTCGCCGCTCCGGAAGATCGCCGAGTGGGATTTCATCCAGCACGACGCGGAGACCGCGAACCAGGGGGGCGACGCCTCGAGCCAGTGGAGCCACGGAACGGGCACCTGGGCGGTCGCCGGAGGCTACTGGCCCGGCGTCCTCGTGGGACCGGCCTACAACGCCGGATTCCTCCTCGCCAAGACCGAGTACGTGCCGACCGAGACGCACGTGGAGGAAGACAACTGGGTGGCGGCGGCGGAGTGGGCCGATTCGATCGGCGCCGACGTCTTCACCTCTTCGCTCGGCTACTCCGACTTCGATCCGGCGGGGAACGGCGGCGGCGACTACGGGAAGCAGCAGATGGACGGACGCACGTCCATCGTGGCGCAGGGCGCGATCTTCGCCCACCGCCGCGGCATCGTCGTCTGCAATTCGATGGGGAACGAAGGGGCGCTGGGCACGACCAGCGTCACGTCGCCCGCCGACGCCGACAGCATCCTCTCGGTCGGGGCGGTCGACGTGAACAACCTCCTCGCCGGCTTCTCCTCGCGCGGTCCGACCTGGGACGGGCGGATCAAGCCCGAGGTCGTGGCGCAGGGGGTCGGCACCTACTGGGCGATCGCCGGATCGCCCACTTCCTACGGCACCGCCAGCGGCACGTCGCTCTCCTGTCCGCTCGTCGGAGGCGCGGCCGTCCTGGTGCGCGAGGCGCACCCCGAGTGGACCAACTATCAGGTTCGCGAGGCGCTCCGCTCCACCGCCGACAAGGCCGGCACGCCCGACAACAACTACGGATCGGGGCGCATCAACACCGTCGCCGCCATCTACAACTCGTCGCAGGGAGGTCCCATCTACCCCTATCCGTTCAGCCTCGTCGAGCCGGCCCACCAGAGCGTTCTCGGCACCGTGCCGATCACGCTCCGCTGGCGCCGATCGCGCGAACCGCAGCCGGCGGACCCGGTGACCTACGAAGTCTCCATCTGCACCGTCTCGCCGGCGCAGTGCGTCTTCACGATGAGCACGCCCGATACGCAGCTCGTCGTCACCGCCAGCCTCCTTCCGTTCACGCCGTACGAGTGGTACGTGACGGCGAAGGACCCGGCGCTCCACGGACGGGAAAGCCGCGACCATTACCGGTTCACGACCGGGAACATCACCGGCGTGCCGATGACGCCACCGCCGACCGCGCCCAAGGTCCTGCTGGCCCAGAGCCGGCCGAACCCGGTCAGCACCGGCTCGCGCATCGACTTCAGCCTCTCGGGCGCCGCTGGAGTCGTGCCGGTGACCCTTCGTCTCTTCGACGCGCGGGGCCGCCTGGTGCGCACACTCCTCGAGAATCACGCCGGCGTCGTCCCGGGCAACTGCTCGGTCGCGTGGGATGGGGCCGACCGGAACGGACGCATCGTCCCGTCCGGGATCTACTACTACCAGATCGAGGCGATGGGCCGGCGCGAGTCGAAGCGCCTGGTCGTCGTCCGCTAACCCGACCGACGCCCCGTTCCGACGGGGCGGCCGTTCCAGAGGAGTCACGATGTCCGGTCATTCCAAATGGGCCACCATCAAGCGGAAGAAGGCAGGGATCGACGCCAAGCGCGGCAAGATCTTCACGAAGTACATCAAGGAGATCAGCGTCGCGGCCCGCGCGGGGGGTGGAGACCCGGCCGCAAACCCCCGGCTCCGCACCGCCATCGCCAGCGCCAAGTCGGTGAACATGCCGGCCGACAACATCGAGCGTGCGATCAAGAAGGGAACGGGCGAGCTGGAGGGGGTCAACTACGAGGAAGTCTCCTACGAGGGATACGGCCCCGGCGGGATCGCAATCCTCATGGATTCGCTGACCGACAACCGGAACCGGACGGCGGGCGAGATCCGCCACCTCCTCGCGAAGCACGGTGGCCGAATGGCGGAGGCCGGATCGGTGCAGTGGATGTTCACGATCAAGGGGCAGGTTATCATCCCGAAGAGCGCCATCGACGAGGATGCCCTCATCATGCTGGCGCTGGACGCCGGCGCCGAGGACGTGAACACCGACGATCCCGAATCGTACGAAGTGATGACGCCGCTCTCGCAACTGGAGTCGGTGAAGGCCGCCCTGGCGTCGAAGGGAATCGCGCCCACGTCGGCCGACCTCGCGAAGGTGCCGCAGAACACGATCACGCTCAGCGATAAGGACGCCGAGCTAGCCTTGAAGCTCATGGAATTGCTCGAGGATCATGACGACGTCCAGCGGCTCTTCACCAATCTCGACATCTCGGACGAAACGCTCAGCCGCCTCGAGTCCTGAGGCGGCCGCGGCGGCGAGTCCGGCACGGGCGGCGGCGCCCGCTCCCGAGGCGGCCGCTCCGGCCCAGGCCGTGGTGGCGAATCCGCTCATCCTCGGCGTCGATCCCGGGAGCCGCTTCACCGGCTACGGCTTCGTGCGGCGCGAGGGGAACCAGATCCGCTACGAGCACTCGGGCGTCATCGCGACGCGCGCCACGCTCTCGTTCCCCGATCGCCTCCTGACGATCCATACCGAGCTGGCGCTCCTGATCGAAACGTGGCGCCCCGACGAGGTCGCCGTGGAGATGGCGTTCGTCCGGAAGAGCGCGCACTCGGCGCTCCAGATCGGCCACGTGCGCGGCGTCGTGCTCCTGGCCGCGCGCCAGAGCGGCGCCGCGCTCTACGAATACACCGCTCCCGAGGTGAAGATGGCGGTCGTCCGCCAGGGAGCCGCGTCGAAGGAACAGGTCTCGTTCATGGTGCGGCGCCTCTTGCCGCAAGTGGGTACGCTTCGCGAGGACGAAGCCGACGCGCTGGCGGTGGCCCTCTGCCACGCACAGCGCGCCGCGGCGCGGCAGTGGGGCATGGCCCGCGGCGCCGTCGCTTCAGGGAGGAAGTCATGATCGACGCCGTTCGCGGCATTCTGGCAGCCAAATCGCCGACCTCCGCCGTGGTGCGGGTCGGGGGCTTCGACATGAGACTTCACATCTCGGTCTCCTGCTTCGAGACGCTTCCCGCGCTGGGGAAGGAGATTCACCTGCTCTCCTATCTCCACGTGCGGGAGGACGTGCTCCAGCTCTACGGCTTCGCCGACGTGGTGGAGCGAGATCTCTTCGAGCGGCTGATCTCGGTCTCGGGGATCGGGCCGCGCCTGGGCGTCGGGATTCTCTCGGGCGCCACGGCGTCGCGCGTGCGCGAGGCGATCGAGGCGGGCGACGCGGAGTTTCTCCAGACGCTTCCAGGCGTGGGGAAGAAGCTGGCGCAGCGGCTGGTGGTGGAATTGCGCGAGAAGGTGACGCCGAGCGGGCCGACCTCTCCCGCGGGGGCCGCCTTCCCGGGTGGGCTGACCAGGACCGTCGCGTCCGACTCGTCGATCGCGCTTCAGTCGCTCGGCTTCACGCGGGGGGGTGCCCAGTCGGCCGTACAGGACGCGCTGGCAGAACTCGGCGCGAACGCCACGGCGGAGACGATCATCCGCCGCGCGCTCCAGCAGAAAGTGCGATAGGCGACGATCCGCACCGCGAGTATACTGAGTGAACCAACGGGGGGTGCTATGAGTGACAAGATCGAGCGGCCTGCAGAATCCAATGCCTCGCTTAGAACGGCGGAGGACCTCCCTCACGCTGACAAAGGACACCGAGTACCTGAAGCTTGCCAATGTCGGCCCATTCTGGCGACGGTTCTCCTAGCCTTCCAGTCGGTGTTCGGCGGTCAACATTCCTAGAGCTGGTTTCATAACTGTCTGAGAGCGATCATGGCGCAGGCGATATGAAAGAAGCCCAGGTAGACGGTCAGCAGATGCTCGTGCCGCACGACCAGTCTCCGGAACTGCGAGAGCCACGCATTCGTGCGCTCGCTGTCGTACGCCTTGTCGCCGATCAGCCGCCGCGGCCTCGTCTTCGGACGCCCGGGCCCGCGTCGCGAAACTCGGACGGTAGCCAGCGTGGTTTCCAAGAGCGTGATCTCAGCTGGTGTGGCCGAGGTAACGGTACCTCCGATAGGAACACCCGCGCCGTCGCCCACCACCATCCACTACGAGCCCTTGCCACGCTTGGTTTTCCCGACCGCGGCGCCCCCTTTTTCGCGGGGGCGAAGCTCCCGTCGATGAAACACTCGCTCCAGCGGAGTCGCCCCTCGACATCCAGATCCCTCAGAAACGCGCGCCACATCTTCAGCCACACGCCTTGTTCTTCCCACTGCTGCAATCTTCGCCAGCACGTCGTGGGACTCGAATATCGCTCCGGCAGATCCCTCCACCGGGCACCCGACTTCAACACCCAGAGAATCCCTTCGAACTCGCGCCGCGAATCCGCCCACGGTCGGCCCCCCTTGCGGTCCCGCGGCAGCTTCGGCAGTACCCGCTCGATCAGGAGCCACTGGAGATCCGTCACCTGCTCGATCCGTCGAGCCATCGGACGACCTTCTGGTAGGGAGGTGTGCTACCGATGAGCTCCGACAGCAAGAGCAAATCAGGTTATGAAACCAGCTTTAGCCAGGATGTTGGCTCTGAGTCGATGTCGCTAGAGTTTGCGCCCGTTGGAAGTGACCCGCTGAGGGGGCAGTCAGGCACTCATGGAAAGAATACATGGAGTTGATGTGACATCTTCTGAGCTGGAGTGATTGGCCAGCGGAGCTGACATGATAGGGCACGAACACGTCGAGGATGCCTCAACTGCTATCATCCTACGATGAGAACGATGAGGTCGGGATTGCCGACTGCCCACTTGGAAGGACTTGCCATGTGCCTATATCGCCGGACCGCAACTGTGCTCACCCTCATCTCCCTCGCGCTTCCGTTGATCGCGCGTGCCGGTGGATGGTCTCCGGCGATCGGCGTGCACTCCCAGACCGCGGTCGACGATGGGTTCCCGGAAATCACTATCACCATGGACGGTGTTGCTTGGGTGACGTGGATGGGTGTTGATCCGATAGAGGGCGATGAGGAGGCGTATTTTTCTCGATGGAATGGAGCCGCTTGGGATCCCCCCGGAACCATCAATCCCCCCAACCAAACAGATGATCGTTTCCCGAAATTCTCCTGCTCGCCGTTAGGGGACCTGTGGGCACTTTGGAAGGGGACCGATACCACTACCCCAGGTGCGTATTGCGGTCTTGCGAGTCGGTGGAATGGCTCGGGATGGACCACTCCGGATACTGTCTGGTGTGGAGGGGGCCGTCTAGATTTCACGGAGATGGCTTCAGTCAGTAATAGTGAAGCGTGGTTCGTTCGGGACGGCGCCGCCTCTGAAGGCGCGTCTGACATTTTCGTCTACCACGTGACAGGCGCGATCCATGATGCCCCATTCCAGTTTGTTCGACCAAACGAACCTGAGTACGAACCGAGTATCACCGTCGGGCTCGACGGTGTTCCCTGGGCCATCTGGTTCCACGTGCCTCCACTCGCTCCCCAACTGAGCACAATCCAATTCTCCCGGTATGTATCCGGCGCTTGGTCCGCACCAGACAGCGTAGCAAGTCCAACTGGCATTATTCGACTTCGCGTCACAACCGATCCTCTCGGTCAGCATTGGGTGCTTTGCAGCGGCCTCGATCCCTCTACGGGCCCATTCAGCGAGGCCATTTGGGCGCTCAAGCAGCAAGGGGCGTCCTGGGGACCCCCCGAACGAATCAGTCACCCCATCGCGGCGCCAGACTCCGGGCTGGCCCAACTCTCTGTCGGGCGCACCTGCGGCGGAAATCTGATTGGTGTGTGGCTGGAGCGCGACTTGGACAGCAATACGCGCATAGACATCATTTCAAACGAATGGGATGGATCCACTTGGCGGGGGCCAACGCTGGTTGGGCAGTTGAGTGATTCGGCATTCGTTTCATGGCCAGCGATCACTCGCGGTAGCGGACGTCGCTGGGTAGCGTATATGAAGTCAGTGCCACCGACTTACGCAGTGACGAATGTCTACGCTACGTCCAGCGACGATGCGACAACTAGCGCGGACGAATTCGACTTTTCGGTTGCCCTCAAGGGTCACGTAGCGCAAATACAATGGAATGTACACTTATCGACAAGAACTCGGCTCATTCGACTTTGGAGGACTAGTGAATCGCCGATATTGGGAGTGCCGAGTGCGCCCCAGGCACGGCAGATCCTCGAGAGCCCGGAAGCAATGGGCCATTTCGATGATCCCTTGACAGGAACGGGAGGTACACAGTTTTACTGGTTGCAGGCCCTCGACGCGCAGGGCCAGAGCAGCTGGGCGGGCCCGCATTCGGTTGACCTCTTTCCACCCAACCTCAAGCCAAGTCTGCGAATGGCACCCAATCCGAGTGCCGCGGACGTTGAGATTTCATGTGATGGGTGCAGCGGATCGAGCGGGATGCTAGAAGTGTTTGATATTCATGGCCGGCGCGTTCGCGGCATTGCCATGGTGCCCACTTCGACCGGTTCGTCAGGAGGAGAAAGTATTCGCCGGGTACGTTGGGACGGCACCGACGACGTCGGAAACCCGCTCGGAGCAGGGATTTATTTTGTCCGATACGTTGGCGGCCCCAGAGTGAGCCAACCTCGCATCATGAAGCTGCTACGACTTCGATGATGAGCGGTGTACTCAGGACAATCGGAGGTTGCGAATGGGCAGACGTGCCATCCTCCTGCGCATGACAATTCTGAGTGTGGTCATGCTATCAACTGCTGGAGGGTACTCCGAAGCCTCGACACCTTGGGACTATTCTTCAACAGGCTGTGTCACCAATACGCCTGGTGGAGCTGGGGCACCGCCCGCAGGCGGTGCAGTGTGCGACACGACCTGGACCCGCTTCAACACCTTCACGAGCGCAGACGTCGATAAAGACGTGGATCTCATGATCCGCAAGTACTTTCGAGCCGATGCTGTTCTTCCTGCGCCATTCTCAGTCTACCCTTACATGACAAATGTACGTATAAATGCCTATCTTGAAGGGCTTGACCTCAAGCAATCAGAGAACGAGTTCCACAAGAATTGGAAGGACTATCAACTAACCTACAATTACTTTCGTGGTGTTGATTCGTCGGGGTATTACGGAACATTTGGCTCAGGGAATCCGAACATGCAGTTCCTCGGGTTCGAGCAGTACCCGCCGTCCCTGGCCGAGAGGAACCACGTAGATATCTTCTTTTTTCACCCTATTGATCCGGGCCCTGATAGATACCCAGTGCAGCTCACAGTCTCACCAGTAAACGAGGATGGCGATCTCACTACCTGTCTCGATGAGGACGAGCGCAACACAGTCCGCGTGAGCCCCGGCTTTGACACTGTCCGCGACCCAGAGAACCTCTTTAACACACTCGTTACACCGGACTCCACGTGGTTCGTTGCGGGGAAGCATCCCAACGTTCGGATCAACCATGAAACGCAGCATCTGATCTATGCCTCTCGCCCACCAAAGCCGAGCATTGGGTTTCCGAACGAGACCTTCTCCATGGCCGCGGAATACCTTAGTGGAGCGGGGCTTCGCGACGCTCACAGGCCATTGACTAACAGTGTGTACGATCAGAGCCTCATTGGGGGATCTATAGGGCTATCGTACAGTCACTGGTACTTGTGGTCCGTGTACCTCCTGCAACAGTTCGCAGGCGATACGACCAGGGTCGAGGATGATCTCTACTATAAGTGGGTGCGAGCGACCGACGGGTCCGGCAGTGAGAACAACTACATGCTGGGATTGGCGCGGGCACTTGACGCAAGTGAGTACTCGTACTTGGGGGGTAGTGGTGCGCGCCCCGGCGACGCACGCCTCCGGAACGTCTTCCATAACTACGCGGTTGCGAAGTGGTTGGATAACGCGTCAGGGTCGTTCTACGGGGGAAAGTACGGGCTCGGCCGAGGCATCACCCCATCAGCCCAGCCGGGCTTCTTTGATAACTCATTCAATCCCTGCGACAGGCGTTCTGTTACTGAGGTGCCCCCGAAGTTCGCGGTCGGACAAGCGCGAGTCACCGCAGACACGACGCTTTCCGTGAAACGGTGCGTCACGGATGCCGGTATCGGGGATGGATGCGCGGGCTCCCTCGAGACATGCGATTCGATCTTCGTAAACCCGTACGGTACGGACTACATCCAGCTCGAGGCAAGTCCGTACCTGGAATCGAACGGCAAATCAAATACGTTGCGATTTCGCATGACGTGGGATCCATCGGAAGTGCCAGGAACGTACCCTGCGGGCAACGACCTGCGGGTGTCTGCCATCGTCTATGCTGCGAAGAGTGATAGCTTGTATTTGCGCGGTGACCAGGCATTCCGGGTCATTGACGGATGCGTCGACCTTGCTGCAGGGGAAGCACGAGTCGGGATCCCGAACTTTGGAGGGGAAGCAAAATCGGCTGTGATCGTAATTGACTTGGCTGACGTGAGGCCCGAAAGCACCGAGGTCAATTCCAACTGGGTCAACTACCGCCGCCTCTTCTACAGCTATAGCTTCGGCGTCGACACGATGTCCGTCTCTGGGAATGTTGAGGGCCTCGTTGCATTCCGGCCATCAGGCGCATCAGCGGATTCCGTGACATGGACGGAGTTCCCACAGAATCGCGGCATGGGTGGTTACTACCTACTCCGTTCGGATAGCATAGGGGGCACGCCAAGCGTCGTCGATTCGGTGGACTGCCACTGCATTAGGGAGTTCACCACCCCACCCTGGGGGAATTCGATTAAGTTCTATCGAGTGCAGTCTCGTGCCTACCCACTGACCAGTACGAATTTCGCCACGATCGGCGGGACCGTCGATAACACGCAGACCCTGGCGGGCTCTGTCTACGTCGCAGGGGACATCAACGTGTCCCCGACCGACACCCTAAACGTGCAAGCTGGTTCGACGATTCGTTTCAGGCCAAACTACGATAGTCAATTTACCGGAAGCGATGCAGCTCGGAGCGAGTTCACCGTCTGGGGAGCACTTCGTTCCATGGGATCGGCGACCGATTCGGTGCTATGGGAAAGCGCCAAGTCACCCCCGAGCCCGGGGGATTGGAAGGGCCTACGACTCGAGGGTGCAGCTGGGAACGCAAGCTCCCGTCTGGAGTACACGGTCGTACGGCACGGCTACCACGGAATCTACACGAACGGAATGTCGCCGACTATCCGGAATTCCCGAATTCAACATAGCCAGTTCTACGGAATTCTGGTTCAGAATGCGGGGCCACTGATTGAGTACTCTGTGTTGGAGCAGAACCACGGCGCCGAGTTAGCCTCAATGCTGGGGGGGGCTCCGAAACTGCGACATTGCTACCTTCGCTACGACCCCTCCCTCGGCGCCGGGTTGATCGATGATGGTGCAGTCTTCTCGACCGGTGGAAAGGGTACCTTCCAGTACAACACAATCACCGGAGTAGGGATGGGGGTGTACTGCCAAGGCGTGGGCAGCAGCCCGAGCTTCGTTGGTGAGATCAGTGCAATCGACAGCCTAAACTACGGTAGGAACAACATTCTTGATTTTCTCAACTATGGAATCAGAACCTGGGATGACGCCCTCCCAGACTTCGGAACACCAAATTCCTCGACCAACTTTAAGGCGGGCCGCAACAACATCTACACGACGGTGGCGCCGAGCGCGCTCTACGTCTCGCACTCAAGTGCGACGACCCTCAATGCGAAGCACAACTACTGGGGGTCGGATCCGCCGGACTTGAACAAGTTCGTTGGGATCATCAACGGTCCACAGATTCCTAGTCGATACCTGATTGCGTTCGAAACACCCTCTGGCGCGGGATTCAACCCTGCACCCGCACTTGCACCGACAGAAGCACTGTATCTATCCGCCTTGGAGAAGGAATCGTCATCCGATCTGGCGGGTGCCGTAACCACCTACCGAGAACTCATCGCACAGTACCCGGATGATCCGGAGGCGGAGCGGGCGCTCGGTCGTTTCTACGGCTTACAGTGGACTTTGGGCACCGCCAAGAGCGAGCTTGCCTTCGTCGATCAGGTGGCCGCAAACACCGCAGCGCCGCGGCTGAGTCGGCTCGCTCGGAGAATTCGGGCTCCGCTGCTTGCGCTCTCTGGTAAAGCACCTGACGCAGAGGCGGCGTACGCCGATCTCCTCGGTTCGGAAGCGTTCAATTCAAGTGCGCTCCTGGTCGAAATGGCTCTCATCAGGGGAGCGATTCTGGGAGATGTGGTAGGTGCGAGAAAAGCGGTCGCAGAGTTGCGGAGAACCTGCACGGATCCAACGGTGCTGAAACACGCGCGGGCGTTGTCGGAAATGATCGTCGGCGAGGAATCGTGGAAGGATGGGCGGGATGCGCGGGCCCTCGCTCCGAGCGTGGGAGTGCGAGAACTGGCCCTCGATCAGAATTACCCCAACCCCCTGAACCCAACGACGAAATTCGCTTTCACATTGCCGACGGCATCTCGTGTGGACCTTCGCATCTACGATGTTCGGGGGCGTCTGGTCCGTGCCGTGACGGGAGACTATTTCCCGACCGGGCGCCACGTGCTTGAGTGGGACGGAAAGGACGCCCACGGAAGTCGAGTCGCCAGTGGGCTGTACATCTATCAGTTGGAGACCCTCGGTAGGAAGCTCGCGCACAAGCTCGTCGTACTGAAGTAGAACACCCACCGACGCCGGTGATCCCCCTGCGCACTTTGCCAGGGTCACCGGAGGATCGATGGCGCACTTCACGCCTGAGCTATTACTGGCAGTGATCGGTCATTGCTTCGGCAGCGAGATCTTTTGGGGAGAATATGCCACTCAGCAGGGCGCGACAATGACCACCCCCTTCGGTGTGCCCTACACGAGCACGGAACGGCCGACTCAACCCAACATGATCCTGATGACCGTCTCTCATCGCAGGACACTCCCAAATGCCGCGTAAGTCCCCAACTAGTCCGCCGGATACGAAGCCGCCCCCCGACGATCGGGAACGGATCACCGCCCCCGAGCCGTTCGTCGGCGACGTCGATTACGACCGGAGCCTTCGCCCGCGCGAACTGGGTGAGTTCGTCGGCCAGCACGCCATCCGGGAGCAGTTGCGGATCGCGGTGGAAGCGGCGCGCGCGCGGGGCGAGGCGCTCGACCACGTCCTCTTCCACGGCCCCCCGGGGTTGGGGAAGACGACGCTCGCCTCGATCATGGCGGCGGAGATGGGCGTCTCCTTCACGCAGACCTCGGGCCCCGTCCTGGAGCGGGCCGCCGATCTGGCCGGGCTCCTGACGAACCTGGACGAGCGGGCCATCCTCTTCATCGACGAGATTCACCGGATGAATCCGGTGGTGGAAGAGTACCTCTATCCGGCCATCGAGGACTTCTGCCTCGACATCATGATCGACCGCGGGCCGAGCGCGCGGAGCGTGCGGATCGATCTCAAGCGCTTCACGCTGGTCGGGGCCACGACGCGGACCGGGCTGCTCTCCGCTCCGCTCCGGGGCCGGTTCGGCCTCTCCGCACGCCTCGATTACTACCCGGCCGCGGATCTGAAGACGATCATCCTTCGATCGGCCTCCATCCTGGGCGTCGCCATCGACGACGAGGGGGCGGCCGAGATCTCCAGGCGCTCGCGCGGCACGCCGCGCGTGGGGAACCGCCTCCTTCGCCGCGTGCGCGACTACGCCGAGACGCGCGCCGGCGGCGTGATCACCGGTGACGTGGCGCGGGCCGGGCTGGAACTGCTGGAAGTCGACGCGCGGGGCCTGGACGACATGGACCGGCGAATGCTGGAGGCGATCGTGGTGAAGTACGGCGGCGGCCCGGTGGGGCTATCGACCATCGCGGTGGTGGTCGGGGAAGAGGCCGACACGCTGGAGGACGTCTACGAGCCGTACCTGATCCAGGAGGGATTTTTGAAGCGGACGGCCCGCGGGCGCGAGGCGACCGATCTCGCTTTCCGCCATCTGGGCCTGGAGCCGCCGGCGCGCGCGGGCGATCCCGCGCGGAGCGTTGAGACGGCCCGCGGCGCCGCCGAAGACGAGAGCGAGCCCCCGCAGCAGAAGCTGTTCTAGAGCGCCCGGGAGAGCCCTTACTCCCAGGCCAGATGATCGCGCAAGAGGTCGCGGGCGGGGATGCGGCGCCCCGACTTCGGATGGACCACCCGCACCTCGAATCCGTAGCGGTCGAGGCCGAAGTGGCGCGTGACGAGGCGGAGGAGCCCCTCGACCGTCGCGTCGCCCCGGATCGTGCGACCGCGCCGCCCCGCGCCGCGGGCGCGCGCTCGCCCCTCCTCCAGGCCGGCGCGATAGGCCTGCTTCACCAACCGATCGAGGCTACGCCAGTGGGAACGTTTCAGCCGTCTCTGGGCTTCGGACTGGATCATCGCTTCCCCTTTCCGTTCGAGGTCGGGGCCGCCACCATGCAACCGCTCCACGCATCATCATAGCGCCACAGCGCCGCCCCAGCATGAAACTCGCCGATTTCGACTACCACCTTCCCCCCGAGCGGATCGCGCAGCACCCGACCGCCGAGCGGGACGCCTCGCGCCTGATGGTCCTGGACCGGCGCGCGGGGACGCTCCACCACGTTCATTTCCGCGACCTCCCGTCGTTCCTCCGCCCCGGAGATCTCCTGGTGGCGAACGACACGCGCGTCCTGCCGGCGCGGCTCTTCGCCCGCGTGCCGCGCGAGGCCGGGGGAGACCGGGAAGTGGAGGTGCTGCTACTGCGCGAGGAGCCGAGCGTGCCGCCGCTTCGGATCTGGTCGGCGCTTGCCCGGCCGGCCCGTCTGCTGCACGAGGGAACGACGCTCGCCTTCCACGATCCGTCGTGGCGCGCGCGCGTCCACGCGGTGGGAGAGCGAGGGGTACGGCGGATCGCGTTTCAGCCCGCGGCATCGGACGGGGAGGCGCCGACCTTCGAGGTGTGGCTCTCGCGCGTCGGCCACATCCCCCTTCCGCCCTACATCGGGCGCCCCGACACGCCGGCGGACCGCGAGCGCTATCAGACCGTCTTCGCGCGCGAGACGGGATCGGTGGCGGCGCCGACAGCGGGGCTTCATTTCACCGACGCGACGCTGGAAGGGGCGCGGGCGCGCGGCGCCTCCTTCACCACGGTCACGCTCCACGTGGGGCCGGGGACATTTCGCCCCGTGACCGCGGAAAATCCGGACGAGCACGTTCTTGACCCGGAGCCCCATCGCGTTCCTCCCACGACCGCGGCGGCGATCCGGGCCGCGAAGCAGTCGGGGGGGCGCGTGATCGCCGTGGGGACCACGTCGGTCCGCGCGCTCGAGGCGTGGGTCCGGGACGGCATGCCCGACGACGGCGCGTGGCGCGAGACCAATCTCTTCGTCCGGTCGCCGTTCGAATTTCGAGTCATCGACGCGATGATCACGAATTTTCATCTGCCGCGTTCCAGCCTCCTCTTGCTCGTCTCCGCCTTCGCGGGGCGGGAACGGATTCTGGAGGCCTACGCCACGGCCGTGCGGGAGGGCTACCGCTTCTACTCCTACGGCGACGCGATGCTGATCGTGTAGCGGCAGCCGGCTTCGTTCTGCACGCCTCCTCGCATTTCGCTCAAGAATTCGCCGGTCCAGCCGATCCACTCATGGAAGCACCCCCTCCGCAGTCTCTCCCATAACCACCAGCAAAACCTACCGTTAGCTCGATCCGGCCACTTTCTGGCCGCGCGGGCACGCCCGTTGCCTTTTGCAGATGGCGACGGCCCTGGGAAGGGCCGGCCGGGGCATGGGGTTCCGGCGAGCCACGAAAGGAGCAGATCGATGCCACGCACGAAGTCTCGCTCGTCGCACGCAGCCTCCGCCTCGAGGAAGGGCCGCTCCGGCCGTTCCGGCGCCAAGGCCCGGTCGGCCCGCGGCGGCAGCAAGGTCCGCCGTTATCTCGATTTTATCCGCGCCATCCTCGGCACCACGCCGCGGAACGGACGCTAGGAGCGCCGCGATGTCCCGCCTTCTCACGCCCGACGAGATCGCCGCCCTCCGCGCCGTGGACGAGCCGTTCGTTCCCGCGCCGACCGAGACCTTCATCGTGACGGTCGAGGCCGGGAGCGCCGCGCTCACGCCGGAAGCCGTCGCGTCGCTGGAGCCGGGGAGCCTCTTCCCGATTCAGGCCGCCCGGACGGGGTTGGTCGAGATCGTGGCGAACGCCGTGGTCGTGGCCTACGGCCGCCTGGAGCAGCGCGAGGGAGAACTCGCGGTGCGCGTCGTCAGCCTCTCCCGCGCGCGGGCCGGTTCGCCGCGCCGGACGCGAGACGCGGGAGGCCGGCCATGAACCAGGCGTTCTTCGTCGCGATCTTCGTCTACGCCACGTCGCTCTCGGTGGCGGCGTTCGTGCTCTACGGAGCCGTCCGCTACTTCTGGCGCCGTCCGCAGGCGGACCTGGAGACCTCCTACGGTCCTCCTCCGCCCGAAGTGCTGGTCCTGGGCCGGACGCGCGTCGGCGTCGGTCGCTCGCTCCTCATCGTCGAGGTCGAGGGACGCCGCCTTCTGCTCGGCTCCACCTCGCGGCAGTGGACGCCGCTCGCCGATCTGGGCACGGCGCGGCATCGCGACGAGAGCGACTCCCACGACCCGATCGAATCCGAACTGTCGCGCGCCGTGGAAGCATCGCGGCAGCGCCGCGGAGGGCGCCGCTCATGACCCGCGCCGCCACCGAATGTGGAAAGAATGTGGCCGGCAGGACGGCCAACAATCCGGGAACTGGCCGTTCCGAAGGCGACACGCCGAGCGTAACTAAAGACAAGGACCGTCGTTAGCCTACGGCACGGCGATTGCAAACCGAGATACCGTCTCCACGAGCCGGCAGCGCCGCCACCGACACCACAAGCCGAACGAACCCGAGCAGCGACCGAGGAACGAGCGAATGGCCGACATCGAAACGAAGAACGGCACGACCCGCGAAAGCGCCGGGACGAAGGGGACGAAGCGCGCCGCCAAGCGCGCGCCTCGCCCGCGCCTCGCCACGAATTCGCGGATGGTGCCGCCCGCCTCCCGCCCGAAGCGGCGCATGGTCGCCGTGACGAGCGGCAAGGGGGGCGTGGGGAAGACGAACATCGTCACGAACCTCGCGCTCGCTCTGGCCCGCCAGGGAACGCGCGTCCTCGTGGTCGACGGCGATCTCGGTCTCGCGAACGTCGACCTCCTCCTGGGCGTCGCGCCTCAGTACGACCTGCAGGACGTGATCCTGGGTCAGCGAAGCATCCGCGACGTGGTCTTCGAAGGGCCGGACGGCATCCAGGTCCTTCCCGCCAGCAGCGGCGTGGAGGAGCTGGCGAACCTGGACGAGTTCCGCACGGAGTGTCTCATCCGCTCGCTCTCCGAACTGGAGAACGACGTCGACATCATCCTCATCGACTCTCCGTCGGGCATCGGCCGGAACGCCATCTCCATGGTTCAGGCCGCGGACCAGATCCTGGTCGTCACCACGCCCGAGCCGACCTCCTTCTCCGACGCCTACGCCATGATCAAGGTCCTCTCGCGTCATCCGATCAAGTGCGTGCCGTCGCTCCTGGTGAACCAGGCCAACTCCGAAGAGGAAGCGCTGAGCGTCGCGCGCCGCGTGCGCACGGTCGCGAAGCGGTTCCTGAATCTCGACGTCGAGTACTGGGGCTGCGTCCTGGACGACGAGTCGGTGGCGAAGTCGGTGCAGCGCCAGGAGCCATTCCTCTCCACCTATCCGTACTCGCCCGCCGCGTCGTGCATCTACTCGCTGGCGCGCCGCATCCTGGGGCAGGAGCCGAAGCCGGCCCCCCCGAACGCCGGTCCCACCAACGCCGTCTCGCGCGACGAAGTGCCGGAGGGGGTCTAGGTGCGCCGCTTCCTCCTCCGCCTCACGATCGCGTCGTCCGCGACGGCCGCCGCGATCGTCTCCGTCCTCGGTGTCGTGAACCGGGCCCCGTGGCCCCTCGTGCTGACCCGCGCCTCCATCGCGTTCCTCATCGTCGCGACGGTCGGGTTCCTCGCGAGCCTCATCCTCATGCGGACCGCGTTGCGCCGTCACTTCGGCGCGCGGGCCGAGCGCTAGCGCGGGAGAGATCGACCATGGCATCGCCGTCCGTCTTGCAGATGCTGCAGAACCGCACGCCGCGCTCGAAGAACCGCCGCGAACGGCAGAAGGAGCAGGCGCTCAGCCAGTACGCGCCGCTCGTGAAGTACGTCGTGGACCGCCTGGCGCTCCACCTTCCGAAGTCGGTGGAGCGAGACGACCTCGTCTCCGCCGCCATCATCGGGCTCTTCGACGCGCTGGAGAAATACGACAAGTCGAAGGGGACCAAGTTCGAGACCTACGCCATCTGGCGGATCCGCGGCGCCATCCTGGACGAACTCCGCTCGCTCGACTGGGCTTCGCGCTCCATTCGCCGGAAGGCGCGGGGCGTGGAGGAGGCGGCGCGCGACCTGGGGCAGAAGCTGGGCCGCGCGGCGACCGAGGTGGAAGTGGCCGACGCGCTGAACCTGAGCCCGACGGAACTCTCGAAGCTGATGGACGAGGTGCATGGCACGTCGCTCCTCTCGCTCTCCAAGTCGGTCTCCGGCGAGGACGATCAGGACGTCATCCAGCTGGAAGACATCGTGAACGATCCGAGCTGCAAGGACGCGCTCGAGGTGATCGAGAACGACGAGTCGCGCGAGGTGCTGCTGGAGACGATCGACAGCCTTCCCGATCAGCAGCGCCTGGTGGTGTCGCTCTACTACTACGAAGAGATGACCCTCAAGGAGATCGGCGAAGCGCTCCACATTTCCGAGTCCCGCGTGTCGCAGGTCCACACGCGCGCCGTGAAAACCCTCCGCACGCGCCTGGCGCGGATCTCCTAGGCGCCGACGTGGACCGCACCGCCCTGCGCCGCATGACCGAAGAGACGACCGCGCTTCCGACGCTCCCGCTCGTCGCCTGCCGGCTCCTGGAGGCGGTCGCGCGCATGGACGCGGAGACCACTGAGGAAGTGGCGCGCATCCTGGCGCTCGATCCGGGCCTGACGGCGCGGACGCTCCGGCTGGCGAATTCCGACTGCTACGGCTTTCCGCGGAAGGTCGGCTCGGTGGAGCTGGCCGTGCTCGTGCTGGGCCCCGGCACGATCCGCGATCTGGTCCTGACCGCCTCGGTCGTGCAGACGCTCGGTCCCGGCGACCGCGCGCTCACCAATCTCTGGAATCACTCGATGGCGTGCGGTGTGGCCGCGCGGGCGCTCGGCGAGCGGGTGCGGTACCGGCTCCTCGGCGAGGCGTACGCGGCGGGGCTGTTGCACGACGTCGGGGCCGTGCTTCTCCGTCAGCAGCATCCGGGGCGATTCGAGGCGGCTCACGCGCTCGCGTCGACCCAGGGGCAGGCGATGGAGGAGGCAGAACGGGGCCTCTACGGCTCCGACCATTCGGAAGTCGGCGGCTGGCTCGCCGAGCGCTGGGGGCTCCCCGCGGAGATCGTGGAGGCGATTGCCTGCCACCATCGTCCGTGGGAAGCGGTCCGGGCTCCGGAGCTGACCGCCCTGGTCCACATCGCCGACTCCCTCGCGGACGGCGCGGGATACGCCTGGGCGCCCCGCGTGGCGTCGGGCCCCGCGACCGCGTCCGCCTGGGAGGCGATCGAACCCGACGCCAGACGCCGCGCGGCGCTCCTGGAGGGGTTGAACGATGTCGTCGTCCGCGAGACCGAGCGGGAGCGCGAGCTCTTCGCCGAGTTCCGCGGCACTCAGGAGGAAGCGTCATGGCCGTTGTCGCAACGAATCTGAATCAGTCGCGTCCCGTCGAGATCCGCGTCCGCTTCGAGCCGGGCCACGGCATGGCGCTCTACGCCGCGATCCGGTCCGGCGAAGTCGGCCCCGTCACGGTGGCCCGCACGCTCGGCCGCGGCCGCGCGCTCCTTCGCTATCGCGGCTTCACGCTGATGGCGCAGGGCGCGCCCGACTGGAAGGACGGGGATACGTTCACCGTGGTGGTCAAGGAAGTCGGTCCGCCGCTGGTCCTTGCCTCCGCCGACACGGACGCCAAGGGCTCGCGCCGGGTCACGACCGTGGACAGCGCCGTGGTACCGAGCGGCGCCCATTCATCCGAATCCGGCGCCGGCCGGTAACGACAAGGCCAGGGAGGGCAGCCATGAAGCAGCGAAACGGCGCGGGTTCGAAGCGACTCGTCGAGGCGACCGAGCGGTTCATCAAGTCCGAGCAGAAGCTCCTGGAAGTGCTGGGGAGCCGCCGCATCTTGAAGAAGGCGGAGTGCGAGCACTTCTCGAAGGATTTGTCGCTATCGGCCGCCAAGAAGCGCTCGTCGGACGTGTTCGGGAGCGCGATTTCGATCAACCGGAAGGTGATGGCGGTGCTGGAGAAGGGGAAGGCGGGGGCCAAGTCGCGCACCGTCTCCGACTCCGACGTGCTTCAAGAATTGCAGCAGATCGTCGAGAAGGCGGTCACGGCCGAGGCGGCGTTCACCGAGTCGCTGAAGCAGATCGGGACCGCCATCTCCTACGAGAACGCGACGCTCTTCCTCATGGACCGCGATTCCGGGAAACTGGAGCCGGCGGCCGTGGTCGGGGAGCATGTCGACATGGTCCAGCACGTCCGCTTCGAGCGCGGGAACGGCTTCTCGGCGTGGGTGGCGCAGCAGCGGAAGCCGGTCGTGCTGAACGATCTCCATCGCGAGGGAGGGTGCGAGGCGCCGACCATGCGCTCGTTCCTCTCGGTGCCGCTGATCGTGCAGAACGAAGTCTTCGGCGTGATCAACCTGAGTCACTCCCGCGCCAGCGCCTTCGACGAGGAGAGCGCGAAGCGGGTGGCGCTCTTCGCCCTCCCGATCGCGTCGGTCGCCATGCGGACGCTGATGTTCCGCGAGTGCGAGCGGCTGGGGACGACCGATGCCTTGACGTCGCTCTACAATCGCCGCCACTTCGACCGGTCGCTGGAGGACGAGGTGGACCGCGCGCGCCGGTACGGCCACAAGCTCTCCATGGTGGTGATGAAGGCGTCGGTGGCCGCGTCGGCCGCGACGCAGGTCGTCAGCGAGATGGGAAAGGCGCTGAAGCAGGCGTCCCGCGGAACCGACTGCGTGGCGCGCTACTCGGGCGACGAGTTCCGCATCCTCCTGCCTCACACCGGGGCCGGCGAAGCCCAGATCGCGGCGGAGCGGCTCCGGAACGCGGTGGAGCGCCATGCCGCTTCGCGCCGTCGCGGCGTGACGGTGAACGTCGGCGTGGCCACTTTCCCGCAGCACGATGCGGACGACTCCGCCACGCTAGGCACGCGGGCGGAGATGGCGCTGCTCCGGGCGAAGGAAGCCCCGGCGGCGCGCACGGGTACGGACGCGGGCTCGAGGGGCGAGCCGGCGGTTCACTGAACGGAGCCAACGACGTGCCGACCGAACTGCAGAAGGATTCCATGACGCCTCCTCAGGCGGAGCCCGCGCCGCGCGCGAAGATCCTGGTGGTGGACGACGAGGATCAGGTCGTCCAGATCTTCCAGGACCTTCTGACGCAGCAAGGGTACGAGGTCGTGTCGTGCGGGAACGGCGACGACGCCATCGCGAGGGTCACGACCGAGAAGTTCGACCTGGTCCTGACCGACATCAATCTTCCGGGGACGGACGGTCTGGAGGTGGTCCGCGCGGCGAAGGCGGCCGACAAGGACACCTGCGTCATCCTGATCACCGGCTACGCCTCCACGACGACCGCCATCGACGCGCTCCGCCAGGGAGCCTACGACTACATCACGAAGCCGTTCGACCTCTGGGAGACGGCCAAGGCGATCGAGCGCGGCCTCGAGAGCCGCATGCTGGCGCGCGAGAACCGCCGCCTTCTCCACGAACTCGGCCTGGCGAACGCCGGGCTTCAGGAGCACGAGTTCATCCTGCGCCGGAAGGTCCAGCAGGCGACGCACAGCATGGCGGCGCTCCTGGAAGCGGGGAAGGCGATCAGCCAGAGCCTGAGCCTCCAGAGCACCTGCTCGGTGGTGGTGGCGCAGGCGGCGCGTCTGGCCGGCGCGAAGTCGTGCATCGTGTTTCTCTTGGACGCCGCGTCCGACGAGTTCGTGGCGGAGTCGATGATGGGGGTCGATCCCGAACTGAAAGAAAGGCTCCGATTCCAGACGGGAATTGGCCATCACGGGCAGGCCGTCAACTCGTGCGAGCCGAAGATGACGGAGAATCTATTGGAGCAAGTGGGGACCGAGGACGTGCTCTCCCTGCTCCAGGCGGATAACGCGCTGATCGTCCCGCTCATGTCGAGCGAGGGGGCCATCGGCGCGATCACGGTGCTCGACCACGCCGGCGGGTTCACGGTCGAGGAGCAAGACGTCCTATCGATGCTGGCCAGCCAGGCGGCCATCGCCATCGCGAACGCCAAGCTCTACGAGCAGACGAAGGAGCTCGACCGCCTGAAGTCGGAGTTCGTGGCGGTCGTGTCGCACGAGGTGCGGACGCCCCTCACGTCGATCAAGGGCTCGCTGGAATTGTTGAGCGACGACCGCTTTTATCGGATGCCGGATCCACAAAAGGAATTGCTCGGGATCTGCCAGGCGAACACGGAGCGGCTGATCACGCTTATCAACGACATCCTCGACTTCTCGAAGCTGGAGGCGTCGAAGCTTCCGATGACGATGGAGGTCGTCGACCTTCGCCACGTGCTGAGCGAGGCGGTGGAGAACATCCGGAGTCTCGCCGGCATGAAACAGGTCGAGATCGAACTTCGGGTGGACGACTCGGCCGGCTCCGTGGACGCCGACGCCATGCGGATCGGGCAGGTGATCACGAACCTCGTGGGGAACGCGATCAAGTTCTCGCCCGAGAGGGGCCGCGTGGAGATTTTCGCGGGCGGCGACGAGAGTCTGGTGACCGTGTCGGTGAAGGACTACGGACGCGGCATCGCCCCGCGCGATCTGAATCGGTTGTTCCAGCGCTTCGCCCAGTTGGACAGCTCCACCACCCGGAAGGCGGGCGGGACCGGGCTGGGGCTCGTCATCTCCAAGGGGATCGTGGAACAGCACGGCGGGAAGATCTGGGTGGAGTCGGTCCTGGAGCAGGGGTCGACGTTCTCGTTTTCTCTGCCGCGGCGGGCGCCGGGGGCGTAGGAGGGGGGGGTGGGGCGAGGGCGGCTCCAAGAGGACCATCTCACTTTTCCGGCGCATGATCGTAACGATCCAATAGATCATCGAATTCGTGACTTTCTGGCCTGTCACAGTAACAAGTCCGCCAACATGACCCTCACCCCCCCGGCTCCGACTCTCCCCGATCGCGCGCCCTTTCGGTGTGACCTCCAACCAGCGTAAGATGCCCCCACATGAAAACCGTGCTCTCGGTCTTCGGGACGCGTCCCGAGGCGATCAAGATGGCGCCCGTTCTCCAGCGGCTTGCCGCAGAGAAGGGGATCCGCTCGCTCGTATGCGTCACCGCGCAGCACCGGGAGATGCTCGACCAGGTGCTCCGCCTCTTCTCCATCCGCCCCGATCACGACCTCGACCTGATGCGTGAAGGGCAGACGCTAACGCAGATCACCGCCGGCGCGCTGACGTTGCTGGAACCCTACCTGCGCGAGGTGAAGCCCGATCTCCTTCTGGTGCAGGGCGACACCACGACCACCATGGCCGCTTCGCTGGCTGCGTTCTACGCGCGGGTGCCGGTGGCGCACGTGGAGGCGGGGCTTCGGACCGGCGACCCGGCGTATCCCTATCCCGAGGAGATCAATCGCCGCGTCACCTCCGTGATCGCCGCGCATCACTTCGCGCCGACGGAGCGGGCGCGGAGGAATCTGCTCGCGGAGGGCGTGGCCGAGGGGGCGATCTCCGTGACGGGGAACACCGTCATCGATGCGCTCCTCCAGACCGTCAAGACGCCGGGGCCGCTTCCGCCTTTTCTGCGCCGGGGGACGCGGCTCGTTCTCGTCACCGCGCATCGCCGGGAGAACTTCGGCGCGCCGCTCCAGGAGATACTCGCGGCGCTCGGTGAGATCGCCGCGCGCTGGAAGGACGTCGACATCGTCTACCCCGTGCACCGTAATCCCCAGGTGGACGGCCCCGCGCGGGCCGCGCTCGGGAAGACGCCGGGGGTGCATCTGCTGGGGCCGGTCGACTACAAGACCTTCTGCGATCTCATGAGCGCCTCGACGTTGATCCTCACCGACTCCGGCGGGATTCAGGAGGAGGCGCCGTCGCTGGGCGTTCCGGTGCTGGTATTGCGCGACGAGACCGAGCGGCCGGAGGCGGTGGAGGCCGGCGTGGTCCGCCTGGTGGGGCCGCACCGGAAGGCGATCGTGGAGAACACCGTGGAGCTGCTGGAGAATCCGAAGGCGTACGCCGCCATGGCGACGCGCGTGAATCCCTACGGCGACGGGCACGCCTCGGAGCGGATCGTGGCGAAGGTGAAGGAGTTGTTGGGCGTGTAGGGAGCGCCGTAGACCCGAAAGGAGCCGACATCTAGTTCGGCCACGTGGATGGAAACTGCTCCTTCGAGAGCCTCATGGCCCATCACGGACTCTCGAAGGACCCTGGGCTCCACCGCCTCGGTGGAACGAACCGCGGACGTGCTGGTGGAGGCGGCGCGAAAGTTTTTCAGTAGCAACGAACGACCCCCGCAGGTGCTTCTCCTCGGCCTGACCCCGACGCGCAAGCTCAATTTGGACAATGGCTTTCAAGGCGACGGTCCGCGAGGGAGAGCACGCGAGGGAGAGGAACTTGACAATATATCAAGTATTGACTTACAATGGCCGATGAATTCGTAGAGCCCCTGAAGCCGGATCAAGCCAGGATTCTCATCCGCGAGGTTCGTTGTTGTTACGGCCTGGAGAAAGATCCGGTAACCCGCGTGGGTGGAGGCAAATCGATCGATGAACTGCATCGAATGCGGCGTCGCCATGACGACGCGCCTGGAAAACTACAAGTACGAAGCATGCGGGCTACGCTATGTCACCCTAAAGGGCATCGAAGTCAGCCGCTGTCCGGCATGCGGGAATTACGAGGTCGCGATCCCGCGCATCGATGATCTCCATCGACTGATCGCCAAGTGCCTTGTCGAGAAGGTGACCAGATTCACGGGGATGGAGATTCGATTCCTACGGAAGTGCCTAGACCTCTCGGGGGCGAAGTTCGCAAGGCGCATGGGTGTCACCCTGGAGACGGTTTCTCGATGGGAGAATGATGTGGTACCCATCGGCACACAAGCTGACCGGCTTCTGCGGTTGCTGGTAGCACAAGGCAGGTTGGCGACGAGGTATCCAGCGGAAAAGCTCGACCTCATCAACTCGAGAGATGCGAGCGAAACCAGGCTCGGCGTGAAGATGGGGAGCAGGGCTTGGGCCGTGGAGACGTGCGCCTAGCCGGGGCGGTGCCTCAGGACCGTTTGCCGGGCGTGAACTTCTTCTCCACGCATCGCAGCTGCTCCAGCCCGAATTGCGCGTCTTCCTTCCGCTCCGGATCGGCGGCGCCGGTGTGCTCGAAGGCGCGGCAGGCGCGTTCGTAGTCGCGGCGACCCTCGTCCTCGCCCATCAGCCAGCGCGCGATGCCGGCGTAGCCGTGGTAGAGGATGACGCCGAAATTTCCCTCCGGCTCCACCCCGGCGCCGTGGTGTCCCTTCGTGGTGCCGCGGGCCAGTTTCTCCGCCGTGACGAAGGCGCCGTACGACTCGATCAGGTTCCCGAGCGAGAGGTGGTGCATTCCGGAGGCCCAGTAGGCCATGCCGCGCCGATCGGGCGGCTTTCCGAGTTCCCAGCGCCAGCGGATGCAGTCCTCGGCGGCGCGGAGGCCGATTTCGAAGTGGTGCGTCTCGCGGGGAGCAGGATCGTCGGGCCAGCAGTCGGCCAGCGCCGCCGACAAATTGTAGGAAAGGACATTCGCGGCGTCGGCCCAGGTCGAGGCCGTTTCGCCGTCGCCCGCCTGGTTGGCCAGCGTCATCGAGTCGTCGATTCCCGCCTGCGCCACGTCGATCAGGAATTCGAAATTCCGAAGCGGCGATTCGCGGTCGTCCAGCCGGCGCAACGCGAGCCGCCAGAGCGAGCGCCGCGTATCGGGGTCGCGCTCGAAGACGAGCCGCGCCAACTCCCGCGCGCCGCCCCGCGCCGTCGCCTCCTGCAGCAGACCCCACTCCAGCTCTTCGTCGATGCCGGTCATCGCCGCCCCTCGCTATTCATGACCCATCATGTGAAAGCGGACCCGCGCGATCACGCGGGTCACATCGGCCTCGCTCATGTCGGGCCAGATGGGGAGCGACAAGGTCCCCGCGAAGATCGCTTCCGCGACGGGGAACTGGCCCGGCTCCACTCCTAGCCGCTCCTGATACCAGGGGAAGAGGTGGAGCGGTTTGAAGTGGACGCTGCTGCCGATGCCGTCCTCGCGTAGCGCCATCGCGAGCGCATTACGATCGCGGCGCGCTCCCGCGGCGATCGAGACGTCGATCTGGTAGAGATGCCACGCGTGGCGCATCCCCGGCAGCACGGTCGGGGGCGTCAGTCCCGGCACGCCGGCCAATCCAGCCGTGTAGCGCTCGGCGATCGACTCGCGCCGGTCGCGCAACTCCTCCGCGCGCGCGAATTGCGCCAGGCCGAGCGCCGCCTGCAGGTCGGTCAGGTTGTACTTCCAGCCGAGTTCGGTGACGTCGTATTCCCACCAGCCGCCCTTGCCGTAGCGCGACCACGCGGCCGAAGACAACCCGTGGAGCGAGAGCCGCCGCACCCGCTCGGCCCAATCCTCGCGCGCCGTCACGACCATGCCCCCTTCGCCGGAGGTCACGACCTTCGTGGCGTAGAACGAGAAGCAGGTGATGTCGGCTTGCGTCCCGACCGGTACCGACCAGATGCGCGCCGTCAGGGAGTGGGCCGCGTCCTCGACGACCGGGATGCCGTGGGTCTTCGCTACTTGCGCGATCTCGGCGGCGCGGCACGGATGGCCCGCCATCGATACCGTGACGATGGCGCGCGTCTTCTTCGTGATGGCGCGCTCGATGGCGGCGGGATCGATGTTTTTCGTCGCGCGCTCGACGTCGGCGAAGACGGGGCGCGCGCCGGTGTAGAGAATCGTCTCGCCGGTGGAGACGAAGGTGTACGGGGTGGTGACCACCTCGTCGCCCTCTTTCAGCCCGAGCGCGAGGAACGACAGGTGGAGCGCGGCCGTGCAGGAGGAGAGCGCGACGGCGTGGTAGCCGCCCGGATCGAGGTCCGGGGCCGCCTCCGTGTCGCCCGCCGTGGCAGCCGATCCGACGTAGGCCGCGATTGCCTGTTCCAGCTCTTTCGCCTTCGCGCCGGTCGTGAGCCAACCGGAGCGGAGGACCGCCGTGACGGCAGCGACTTCGGCCTCGGTGACCGAGGGACGATGAAAGGGGATGTTTGCTAGGGTCACGGGGTTACGGTACCACAAATTTCCCTTGTCGATCAGCCGGTCCGGGGCGGCTGCATTGCTATCGGTCGGCTTGAAATCGTGTTTCTAGCGGGTTCTTTCGACGCTAGCCAGTTTCTCGCGCTTTTCCGCACGCTCCTAGGTCGGCAGGCTGGGGAAGCGGGCCTTGATAGGTATGGCTTAGCGAGACCTCGGTGCGGGTCTGCGTGACAGACGCCGGCGGTCGCGCCTGTACCGGAGGAGGGTAGCTATGCCGCTGCTTCTGGTGTCTGCTCAGAGTATTTCTTCATGGCGGCTAGCATCGCCCTGCCCACTGCCAGCCAGTCACAGTAGACCGCCCTGGCATCGGCCTCCTCGCCAGTGGGGCAAATGTTGTACTCGTCAAGTTGCGCCCACAAGTCGGCGACCCTAGCCATGCCGGAGAGGGTTGAAGGCTGTGCGAAAAGGTAATCACTCATGGATCCATCCTATCATGATCGGCGTGTGCTTGCGCTAGCATCCATTAGACTATCGGCACCGATCGAAAGTTTCTGAATTCCAAAGCCTCAAGTGTAAGTGCTTCACGTCCAATGGTTTACCGCGCGGTCGCGCTCCAGCCCATGACCTTGCGGTCACCGATGATCTCGTCAGTCCCTCCTGGCTCGACGGTATCCGGACCGTCGTCGAAGCGCTTCAAATGTTGTCCGGTGATGGCCCGCGCCCTTCGATCGGTACCCCGCCGCGGCGATGACCGCCGTGGCGAGTATCAAGGCAGCCTCGTACGCGCACCCGAACCGTGTGTCCGCTGAAATTGCCTCAACCGCGGCGGTCGAACGCTTACTGTGATAGCGGAGTTGGAGTCCACGTTCGTGCGAGTAGTCACCGTCTACTGGAGAGACCCCGATGAGGACCAGGGTAGTGGGCAAATCGAATAATCAGCCGATTGGGTTCGAGATTTCCACGAGCGCCCGGGACGACGGGACGATCGAGGCTGTTTACATCTACTTTTCCCACAGTCCCGTCGCCACCACTCGAGAGATCAAGCACGACGTGCTTCTGGCGGATTTCGATGCGGAGGGGAACATCGTGGGGCTGGAAGTCCTGGCCCCGGTGAAGGTTTCCGAGATCGTCTTGCTGGCTGACCCACACCGCAGGGTTTCCTTCGAGCGCTTCGTGAAGGGTGCCGCGCCGGCCGCGCTCATTCAGGCCTGAAGTTTCGGGATCTGGCAGCCGTGCTTGCCTTTAAAGAGAGCCAGGAGTAGCCTTCCATCGACCCTACGCACGCAACATTGAAGTCAGGAGGGTACCTATGCCCCGTTCCAACCGCAGCACCCACTCCACACTCTGGCCGTCCCTCGCTGTCCTCGCCGCAACGGCGATGCTCCTCGCGCTCTTCGGCTGCGGAAGCGACGAAAAGAAAAACCCCTTGGACCCGGGCGGTGGCGTCACGCCGTCCACGAGTTTCACGGGCTCTCTCACAAGCGGCACGGTATCGGGCACACTCGGGATCACCGTCAGTTCCACCAGCCTCGCCCGCGGCATCCGCGGGGCGGCGGCTACCGTCGTGACCGCGAGCGGTACGCTCAAGATCGTCGGTGGGGGCACCATCTCGCTGACCGGCTCCTACGACACCGTCCTCGACACCCTCTACCTGACCGGGGGCGGGTACCTCATCCGCGGCACGTATTACCCCTCGGATGTTCCTCCGACCTTCAACGGAACCTGGGTGGGACCCGGAGGGTCCGGGTTTTGGGGCTGCATCGTGGGGGACGCGAGCACGGTGAAGGTCTTCTGCGGGACCTTCAGCGCCACGTCGGGGGGATACGGCAAACTCAACATGGTCGTCTATGCCGACACCGCGGTCGTAGGCCTGGCCCAGTCATTCGACAGCGACATCCCGCTCTTCTTCGACGGGACGGTTTCTCGAAACGAGACGAGTCCCGGGATCAAGACCATCACGCTGGGCGGCATCGACGATCTGGGCGCCGTCATGACGGCGACGGGCGAGTTGACGGTCGCCACGAACATGGCAACGGGCACGTGGGAGATCATGATGGATACGACACCAGTCGACGACGGGACGTGGGAGGCCCAACTCACGCCGTAAACTGAAAACCGATCGGACCCCGACCGACCACGAATCGGCCGTAACCAGTTGACAGGCCGTGGGGTGCATGGTACCAATGATCCGCTACTCGGGGGGGCAGCGTCCCGCGGGGCCACAACCCGCGCGGATCCAGGCGGTTGGCGTTGCGCACACCACGGACGGGGTCGAAAACGAACCTGGTTGTTTTGGCCGCGCCTCGCTCCTCGCGCAACGCCGTGATTTTGCTCGCGGCGCTCAGCTTTGCTGTCCCCTCGGCCGTTTCCGCCCAGACCCAATCCCAAGTCAAACAGAAGGTAGAGCAGTCGGGCCGCTCCGAGGGCGAGGTCCGCCAGCGCATCCAGGAGTCCGGGAAGACGGCGGACCAGGTGCGCCAAGAGCTGCAGCAGCGCGGCTATAACCCGAGCGCGCTCGACGCCTACATGCCCGGCGGCACCGCCGGCAAGCCGACCGAGCCCGGCACGTCCCAGCCCAGTCCGCCGAGCGACGCGCTGACGACGGAGCCCAGCGCGCCGGGAAGCGCGCCCCAAGAGCAGCGGGTCGAGATGCGCGCGGAGAATCTCCCCGAGTTCACGAAGGAGATCGCCCGGCGCGTCCCGGCCTCCATGCCGGTACTCCCCTTCGGCTACGAGATCTTCCGCTACTCGCCCACCACGTTCGAGCCTTTGGCCACCGGGCCCGTGGACCCCGACTATCCGATAGGCCCCGGCGATGAGGTCATCGTGCAGGTCTGGGGGGACAACCAGTACAGCCACTCCGCGGTGGTGAGCCGCGAGGCCACCGTCAGCGTGCCCGACATTGGGCAGGTCGTGCTCAACGGGTTGACGCTGGCCCAGGCGAAGCGGCTGATCTCGGATCGGCTGGCCACCGTCTACTCCGGCATCCGCGCGCGGCGGCCCACGACGTTCGTGGACGTAACGCTTGGGAAACTGCGTACCATCCAGGTCTTCATCCTTGGGGATGTGGTGCGGCCCGGCGGCTACACGATCTCGTCGGTCTCGACGGTCCTGAACGCACTCTACAACGCGGGCGGCCCCACGGCCCGGGGCTCGATGCGCGACGTGCGCATCATCCGCCACAACGAGATCTTTCGGCGCGTGGACCTGTACGGCTACATCCTAACGGGGAGCAAGGCGGAGGACGTGCGGCTGCAGAGCGGGGACGTGGTGTTCGTGCCGCCGGTGGGGAAGACGGTCGCGATGGCGGGGCAGGTGCACCGGCCGGCGATCTACGAGCTGCGCCCCGAGGAGCGCTTCCACGACCTGTTGAAGCTGTGCGGCGGAATCCAGTCCACGGCGCTCCTCGACCGCGTGCAGATCGACCGGATCGTCCCGTTCTCCGAGCGGGACGCCCTTGCGGGGCAGGATCGCGTGGCGCTGGATCTGTCGCTGAAGGAGATGCTCGCCGACTCCACGAATAACCCGGAGTTGGTGGACCGCGACATTGTGCAAGTGTTCCGGATCAACGATGTGCGGAAGAACACGGTCACGATTTCCGGAGACGTGCTGCTCCATGCCGGCACGTTTCAAATCCGCCGCGGGATGAAAGTCTCGGACCTGGTGAATGACGCAGGGGGCCTCACGTCCGACGCGTACCTGGACCGCGCGACGCTGGTTCGGACCCACGCCGACCTGTCGAAGAGCATCCACCGGTTCAATCTTGGGAAGGCCCTGGAGGGCGATGCCGAGAACGACCTCGTCCTGGAGGAACTGGATGAGGTCGCGGTGAGCAGCGTCTGGGACATCCGCGACCGGCACACCGTCTCGATCAGCGGAAGCGTGCGGCGGCCCGGGACGTACGAGTACCTGGACGGGATGACCGTGATGGACCTCATTTTCCAGACCGGAGGCCTCAGGGAGTCGGCGCTCCGGCTGGAAGCCGAGGTCTCCCGCGTGGACTCGACGACAATCGCGAACACGAAGGCGGCCGCGATCTTCAAAGTTCCGATTTCCGACGACTATGGGATCCACTCGGTGGATTCATCGTTCGCCCTGCAGAAATACGACCAGGTTTTCGTGAGGGAAATCCCCGATTGGCAGTTGCAGCGGAACGTGGCCGTCACCGGGGAGGTGATGTACCCGGGAATGTACTCGCTAAAGGCGAAGGACGAGCGGCTGTCGTCTTTGCTGCAGCGGGCCGGCGGACTGAAACCGACCGCGTATCCACGGGCCGCCACGTTCACGCGGGCCAAGGGCGGCGCGGGCCGGCTGGCGCTAGACGTCGAGGACGTGGCGCTGCGGCGCGGACGGCGGTACGACTTGGTGCTCGAGGACGGTGACGCGGTGGACATCCCCAGGGAGCCGAAGACGGTGAAGGTGGTCGGAGAGGTCGGACTCCAGGCCAGCGTGCTCTTCGAGCGGGGACGATCCCTTGGGTACTACGTGGGCCAGGCCGGCGGTTACACGGAGAAATCCGACAAGCGCCGGGTCAAGATCGTCCAGGCGAGCGGAAAGGTCAAGTCCGTGAAGAAATTCTGGTTCGACCCCGAGCCGGAGCCGGGCGCGCTGGTAATCGTCCCGACGAAGCCGCCCAGCGAGAAGAAGGAGACGCTGAAGGACATCGCTACGATCATCGGGATCTTGTCCGGCGCGGCGACGACGATTTTTCTCGTGAGCGAGGCGACGAAGTAGTGAGTGGGCAAAGTGGAGCCGCCACGGAACCGGGGATAATCGAATACAACCGGACCATCTGGCAGAACCGCCGAAGAATTCTTGGCATTGGACTGACAACGGGTGCGCTTGCCGGAATTATTTCCTTCTTCCTACCCCCGAGTTACCAGGCGTCTACCACCATCATTCCCGCTGTGGCGGCAGACAAGCTTTCAGCGATAGGGCAACTTGGCGCGAACCTTGAGGACTTTGGTCTTCAGACGAGCCCGAAAGGCAATTCGCCTGCGATGTATCCGGAAATCGTGCGGAGCAGGAGGCTTCTGGAGCAAGTTCTGAGGATGAGCTTTTCGAAGCGCCCTGACGGGAGCGCGCTTCTTCTGATCGACATTGTGCAGCCTCGCGGAAGTGGTGGGAAGAGAGTGGAACTTGCTGTGAAGAAATTGCGAAGTAATGTCGATGCGGCCTTAGATCGGCGAACGGGTGTCCTCACGATCCGTTCACGAGCTAGAAGTCCGGAGGTAGCCGCTGGCGTGGCAAACGCGCTCTCTGAGCTTCTGCAAGACTTTGCCGTTCATTCTTTCACGTCACAGGCGGGGGAGAACCGGCGATTTATCGAAGGTCGGCTCATGGAAGTTCAAGGGGACCTAACTCATGCGGAAGAGGAACTTCGCGCGTTTCGGGAGCGAAATTTGCGCATCGGAAACTCGCCGCGTCTCCTGTTAGAGGAAGGACGATTGGCGCGTGGCCTTCGTGAACAGGAGGAAATATACCTCGCACTGAGGCGTCAATACGAACTTACGAAAGTTGAAGAGCATCGTGATGTACCTGTACTCAACATTTTAGACGTCGCGGCAATCCCGACGCTGCGCAATGCACCACGCCGGGGGCTCGTCGCCGCGTTGGGGACGCTCCTGGGTCTCGCGATGAGCCTGGGTATAGTGCTTGTGCGTGTGGGTCGGTCGCAAGCAAGAGTGAAAGGGCGAGACGGAGTTGGATTCGCAAATTGAGGGGCACGCGATTGTGCAGTCTGCGGGGCGGGCCAAATCTCGGAAACAGATTGGCGTTGCCCTCCCTGGTGATCGGATCAGCGGGAGGGAGGACTACGTCGTGAAGTACAACCAGTTGTCTCTGGCGTCCCCGAGGAGCGCTCATAGTCTCATGCTCCAAATGATGGGTACGAAACCGGGACAGATTCTGGACGTAGGGTGCTCGACAGGTCTCATGGCAGGACGGTTGACGGAGCGCGGGAACTCAGTGGTCGGAATCGAGATGGATCCGGATCGTGCGCGGCTCGCCGAACGCTTTTGTCGTCGGGTCATCAACGCGGACGTATCCTCTGGAAACGTATTCGAGCAGCTAGGAGAAGCGTTCGATGTCATCATCTTCGGCGATGTCTTGGAGCATCTCCTCAATCCGGAGGATGTCCTGCGTCGCTGCAAGGTTTGTCTGAAGCCGGGAGGTTTCGTCATAGCCTCGATACCGAATATTGCGAATTATCGGGTGCGCATAGGACTCCTCATGGGCCGCTTCCGGTACGAGGATGAAGGCCTTCTGGATCGCACTCATGTCCGATTCTTCACGCAGGCTACAGCCCTAGAGATGGTCTCAGCGGCCGGCTTCAGGGTGGTGGAGCGCAGGTTTTCGGCCTACAGGCTCCCCAGGGTGCTCCTCGAAGCGTTGCCCGGTCTGTTCGCTGTACAGTTCGTTCTGAAGGCTACACCCAGTGGCATTGATGATTGCGCAGCTTGAGGCACGGGCCACGGGACCCCTCGTCAATAGGCTCCTGTCGAATACGGCGTTCACCTTCTTGGGGAAGGCAGCAGGATACGCGGGTGGTCTGTTTCTCACTCCGATTGTTTTTCACGTCTTGGGGAGCGAGACCTTCGGGCTCTGGGCTCTGATCCTGCTGCTCTCAGGGCAGTTCGGGCTAGTGGACTTGGGATTTGGTGCTGCATTGACTAAGCATGTTGCCGAGTTCAATGCGTCGAATACACTGCAGAGGATCAACCAACCATTCACCGTCGCAGTGCTCTTCTATGTCACAACATCTGCAGTCCTGGCTGGAGTGCTGTGGACGCATGCGGAAATGATTCTCCGTTTCTTCTCAGTTCCTTCCACACTTTGGGACCAGGCGAGAGTACTTCTCCCACTGACAGCGCTTGTTTTCTTGCTTTCAAGTGTGGTGGGCGTACTTCAAAGTCTCATTAACGGCCTGCAGCGCATGGAGATCACCAACGCCATCGCCGTTCTCCAGGTCATTTCAATGATCGTCCTGACCCTGTTCTTCCTGTCACTGGGGCGAGGGCTCGCCGGTGTGGTGATTGGGCTTCTATGTTCGCTCGCGCTGGTAGTGGGGGGCCTGGCGCTCTTCGCGAAACGTCTACTGCCCTCCCTGAGATTTGAGCTTCCGCGCCGGCGCCGCGGTGGAAGCCACATCTATAGGTTCGGGGCGACGGTTCAGGTGGCTCGGATCTCTGGCATCGTTGCTGCGTACTCGGACAGAGTGCTTATCGGCCACTTTCTAAGCCTCGAGACCCTGGCGAAATACCAACTCGGCTATACGGTTATCGCGCTTCTTCGCGGGATGGCGCTGATTTTTGGCCCCGCTATTGTGCCGGCGGCAAGTGAATTGGCTGAAAGGGGCGATTCGGGGCGGTTGGCGAAGCTCTATAGCAGGGGCAGCAAGTACTCTCTCGCCGTTGGCATCGGAGTTGGCGGAATCATTCTGGCATTAGCTCCGCTCATAACGCGCGCATGGCTCGGACATGAGGACGAGCAGGTCGTGCAGGTCATTCGACTGCTTGGCTTGGGGCACACCTTTCACATATTGACTGGCCTGGGAACGTCGATTTGCGAGGGAATCGGAAAGGCTGGTGTGGAGGCGCGTTTTGGGGCAGGACTGGCGGTACTCCAGATCTGTTTGGGCCTGATAGGTGTCATGGCGCTGGGCCTCACGGGGCTGCTGGCGGGGACAACGCTCGCGATGACGGTTGCGTCAGCACTGTTTCTTCGTAGGTTTCACATCATGATGACTCGCAGCGGAGCTCTCCAGGAAGCAGTCCCCGGCCGAAGGATTCTGTTATCCGGCCTCGTGGCTGCCGGCGCAGGCTTGTTCAGTTCACAGCTGCCCACGAGCCATCTGTTGCCGACCTGGACCCCGGGGTGGTTCTCCTTGGTGGCCTGTACTGGCATATTTGTCGCAGCGTACGCCACGATGCTCCTATCAACTGGCTGCGTCGATGACACGGACCGCCGCCTTGTATCCCGGCTGCTACCAAATAGAAGTACGAGCATTTCTCGTGCGTCGGAACAAGAGATCTGAGCGTGGATTTACGGTATTGTTCAGGGGAGGCGGCGCGGCGAGCCGACACGTTGTCGGTCATAGCTTTCGCCACCCTGCTGGTCATGGCGGCGATTGTGTGGCCGGCGGGCACCGTCGCCGTGACGGGGGTGTGCGTCGCACTAGCCACTTGGGCCACTGCGCTCTTCGCGCCGTTCTCTATTCTCGTGCTTTTGATAGCGTACGTTCCGTTTCAGACGTTCGCAGACTTCGCGCTGCCACCGGCTGGATCGATTTGGATGGGTGCTCTGATTCGCGATGCGTTGGCTGGCATGCTAGTTCTATCGTGGATGCTGCGGCGGGCCGCGGGGCTGGAACGCAACCCGTGGACACGCTTGCCCCAATTGGCAGTAATTTCCTACGTCTCTGTCATGGCAGTCTATATCCCTTTTGCCGCTTCCCTAGCCGGAGCGATGATTAGCTATCGAAATCTGGCACTGTACCTCCTGTTGCTGCCTGCATCAGCCGATTTTGTGAATACGAAGTCTCGGCTCCGTACGGTCGTAGCAGTCGTCCTTGGGGCGTCCGTGATCGTCGGCCTGCTCGGGATTGCCGAGGTGCTGACAAGCCAGGCTGTCTTCGGCTGGCTGGGCTACGATATCGAAGCGCTGATGGGGTCGGACTTGCCTTTCACATATCTTGGATTCGCACGAGCGACGGGGGGAACCGGCAATCCCCTTGAATTTGGACTACATATGGCGATCGCTGGAATTATCTGCATGACGTATGCGTCTAGCAACTGTTTCAATTGGCGGAGGGGCTACCTTGCCGTCGTGCTTGGCGTTGTCCTTCTCGCCCTGGCCCTGACCTTCGCTAGGTCTGCTTACCTGTCCCTATTGGTCGGGATCCTAACAGTGGCTCTACTCCTCAGGAGAGGTCGGTTCCTGGTGCCTCTCTCGGTGCTCGTAGCGGTCATGGTCTGGCTCGCGCAGACTCCCTACGG